>ENA-ORDC01000264-ORDC01000264.1-marine-metagenome-genome-assembly--contig:-NODE-264-length-57300-cov-9.079251_pt1 | contig 57300 bp, 63 predicted proteins | sample MGYA00237783_ERZ508515 | MGnify/ENA primary metagenome ERZ508515 (study PRJEB26186, sample SAMN06268792) | marine metagenome | isolation source: Eden Landing Ponds, San Francisco, CA, USA | place...
CCCGCCCCTTCAGGCCGTAGGTCTCGCTGACGAGCGTCATCTCCGAGCGCCACTCGTCGGTCTCCGTGAGGGTGCCCTGCTGGAGCCACCCCTCGATAGCGGAGGCGTGCTGGCGGGCTTCCTCCCGGACTCCGTCGGCGTCCTTGCCCAACAGACCGAGTTCCAGGCCGGCCTCTTCGACGCGCTCGTCGAGCGAGTCGTCGAGGTCGCGGCCCCGCAGGAGGTCGCCGAACACCTCGTGGACGATGGTCCCCTTGACGACGGGGTAGGCGTTGGGCGTGCCGCCGATCTTGTTGAGGTAGTACATCCGGGGGCACTGCACCCACGAGCGCACGTCGGTCACGTCGACGAGGAAGTCGGGCTCGACGACGACCATCGAGTCGCCGGTCGTCGAGTACTGCGTCTCGCCGCGGTATTCGCGCTCCTCGGGCTCGGTCACGGCGAGTTCCATCCCGGCGTCGAGGTACTCGGCAGTCTCGGTCCACTTGTCCCACAGCGTCACCGTCGTCGGCTCGCCCCGGCCCCGGTCGGGCCGCAGGTCGACCTCGACGAGGTCGCTCTCGCCGTACTGGGTCGAGACTGTCTTCGGGCCGGTCACGTCGACGACGACGCCGCGGAGTGTCACGCTCACCCGTCCGACCCCGAACGCTAAAAGCGCTGTGTCGTCGCGCGACCGGGACGCGAACCGGGCCGCGGCCGCCAACTTATTTGTCGCCAGTCGGACAACAGCCGGCATGGCCCTCCAGGTCGACTTCGCCGTCGCCGACGCGTTCGGCCTCGCGATGGCGGCGGTCGGCGTCGTCGTCCTCGCGGTCAGCGCGCGGTACGTCTGGCGCGCGACGGCGGTCGTTCGCGCCGACGACCGCGACCGCGTCGACGGGGCGGACGACGGTGCGCTCGTTCGCGTCTCCGGCACGGTCGAACCGGTCGACGGCGAGACGTTCGTCGCGCCGTTCAGCGGCACCGACTGCGTCGCGCTCAGGTACAGTATCGAGGAGCGCCGACTCGGCGTTCCCCTTCCGCTCCCGTGGTACGTCACCGTCCACGAGACGACCGGCAGCAACCCCTTCGGCGTCCGGACGCCCGCCGGGCTGACGGACGTCGTCGCGCCGTCAGGGACGGTCACACTCGCCCAGCGGGCCGTGGCGACGGCCGCACCCGACGAGGAACCGCCCGACCGGATCGCGGCGTTCGAGCAGCGCGTCGACGACCTCTCGCGCTCGACGGTGTGGACCGACCCGCCGGCCGTCGTCGCACCGCTCTTTCGGGCGCTCGGGCTCGGAGCCCGCCGGTACAGCGAGCGGCTGGCGGCGCCCGGCGACGAAGTGACCGTCGTCGGCCGCGTCGACGGCGGCGGCGTCGACCCGCTAGTCGTCTCCGACCGGTCGACGGCGGGGACGCTCCGCGGGATGGCGAGCACCTCGCTCGTCGGTGTCGCCGTCGGACTGGTCGCGCTGGGGCTGGGGTATCTCCTGCTGGTCGTCGCGTAGCGGCGCGTCGGCGGCCTCGGTGTTGCAGCCCCGTCGGTGGACCCGGTCGACTCGACGACCGACCACATGATTTAACAGTTGTCCGACTGCTCACTCGGTCGGCATGAAACTGTTCAGCCGCCTCAAGGTCGGGTTCGGGCTGGCGCGCCGGAGCGGCCGCGTGCTGCGAGCCCACCCGAAACTGCTCGTGTTCCCGCTCGTCGGGGGGCTCTCGGGCGTCGCCTTCCTCGCGACGCTGTTCGGGAGCCTGTTCCTGACCGGCCCCCTCCTCCGCGACCCCGGTCCGGCGCTGTTCGGCGCCCTGTTCGTCGCCTACCTCGTCGAGACGTTCGTCGCTTCCTTCTTCTCGGCGGCGCTGATCGCCGCGACGCGGTCGGCGTTCCGCGGCGAGGAACCGTCGATACGCCGTGCGATCGGCGTCGCCTGGCGCCACAAGTGGCCGCTGTTGGCGTGGTCGGTCGTCGCCGCGGTCGTCGGCGTCGTCATCCGGGCGATCGACTCGCAGGACACCCTCGTCGCCGAGATACTCGCGGGGCTGTTCGCCGTCGCCTGGAGCGTGATGACCTACTTCGTCGTCCCCGTGATCGTCTTCCGGGACCCCTCAGTGACGGAGATGTTCGGCGAGAGCGCCCGTACCTTCAAGGACACCTGGGGCGAGTCGCTGGGCGCGATGGGTGCCGTCGACGTCGTCACCGTCCTGCTGGTGCTGGTCGGCGCCGCCCTGGGCCTGGGCACGTACCTCGTCCTGCCGGTCGGGGGTACCGCCCGCCTACTGTCGGCGGTGCTGGTCGGCGGGACCGTCGCCGTCTTCGGCGCGCTGGTCGGGAAGGCGCTGACCGGCGTCGCCAAGACCGCGCTGTACGTCTACGCGACCGAGCGGGAGGCGCCCGAGTTCTTCGACGACATGGACTTCGGCGCGCTCAGTCGCTGAGTCGCGCCGTCGGCGGTCCGCAGTCGTCGCCCCTGCCGTCGAGCCTGACCCGCTCGACCTGCGGGAACCGATGGCTTCTTTCTGCCCGGACCCTTGGCTTCGCGTATGCGCGTCCGCGACTGGCAGGACATCATGGAAGACGTCGTGGAGAGCAACGCCGACCCCGACGACTGGCGGGCGGTCGGCGGCGACCGCGCCGGCGGCATCGGGGAGGACCTGTACGTCGGCCACCCGTCCGTGGGCGTGTTCCAGGTCAAGACCTACGCCCGCAACCCCTACGAGGTCCAGGGGGTCGGCGCCGAGGTCGCCCGCAGCATCGACGACGAACTCGACCCGCTGTTCCCCGAAGAGCCCGACCGCGGCATGTTCGGCGTCCGTCAGCCCGTCGAGGACGAGGACGACGCCGAGGACAAGGCCACCGAACTGGAGGAGATCGTCCGGACCCACGCCGACGCGCCGACGACCCCCGACGCGCTGTTCGAGGACGTCATGGACGCCCTCGACAGCCCCGCCTACGGCCCGATGGAGTTCGACCACCACGGCCGGCCGGAGGCGATGGACGACCTCGCAGACACTTTCGAGGAAGCGGAGGACCTGCTCGACAGCGAACTGGACGACCTCGTCGACGAGAACGTCGACCGGGGGTTCCACTGATGGCGGCTTTGGGGGGACTTCAGGGGGGCACGCCGCGATGAGCGCCGAGTCGCGGCTCCGGGCGTACTACGAGGCGCTGCGGGACGGCGACCCGCTGTACAGCTATTTCGCGCCCGACGCCGACGTGGTGAAAGTCGGCGTCTCCGAGCGGCTGGTCGGCTACGACGAGGTGGAGGCGGGGCTGCGCGAGCAGACACGGACGACGGCCGACTGGGGCGTCGAGAGCCGCGACCTGCGGGTGACCGAGCGCGACCGTCACGCCTGGTTTTCCGACCGGGTCGGGCTGTCGTGGACCGACACCGACCGTGGGATCCGCTTCGAGTTCGACACCCGCTGGAGCGGCACGCTCGAACGCGAGCGTCGCACCCGCGGCGAATCCGAGGACTCGCCGGGTGACTGGCGCTTCGTTAGCATGCACGTCAGCACGGCTGGTGACGTCTGATGACGGGCGAGGACGCGAAGGGGACGCGATAATGGTCGGACCAGTCAGTCAGAGCGAACGTGACGCGTTCAACCGCAAACTCCAGGTCGGCGTCGCCGTCCTCGTGGCCGGGTCGATGGCGCTCGTCGCCCTGGGTGCCGGCGCGACCCTCGGCCAGACTGCCGTCGCCGCCGTCGCCGGGGTGGTCGTCGGCGGTGTCGTCGCGTGGTACATCGTCCCGAAGGGGCCGTCGCCGGCCGAAAAACACCGGCTGGCGAACTCCGGGCGCGACAATCCGTTCACCGACGGCGGGGACGGAGAGGGGTCCGATTCTGACGACCGCGAGCGCAGTACGTCGCAGACCCGGTCCCGTCGCCGGTAGTCGACCACGTTTTTCGGCTCGTTCTCACAGCACACCGTACCAGCTGAACCGACGGCCTCGACGGTCGACCTTGTTCGTTTTGTCGCTGCGGTCCGAACGACGTCGTATGACGAGCATCGGTATCGTCGGGGCGGGGGCGGCGGCCGCCGCGGCGACCTACGTGCTGGACGAGACGGTTCCGGACGCGGAGATAACGGTGCTGGAGAAGTCGGGCGGGGTCTGCGGGCGGGCGGCGACCCGCCGGCGTGGGGACGCAACCTACGACTACGGGGCCAACTACGTGAAATCCGACGACGAGCGGGTCGTCGACCTGCTGACCGAACAGCTCTCCACCGAGGGGCTCGTCGACGTGACCGACCCGGTCTACACGTTCGACGCCGAGGGGACGGTCTCGGAAGGACGAGACCCGGACGGGCACAAGTGGACCTACCGGTCGGGGTTGACCCAGCTCGCCAAGCGCCTGTTCGCCGAGACGGACGCGACGATCAGCCGACGAACTCGCGTCGAAGGTGTGTCCCGGGACGAGAGCGACGAGTGGCACCTCACCGACGCCGACGGCGAGACGTGGGGTCCCTTCGACGTCCTCCTCCTGAACCCGCCAGCGCCCCAGACGGCCGAGTTACTCGCGACCGCCGACTGGGACACACAGGCCTGTGCAGACCTCGAAGCCGCCGCCCGCGACGTCGAGTACCGGACCATCTGGAGCGCGCTGTTGCACTACCCCTTCGAACTCGACCGGCCGTACTACGGACTCGTCAACACCGACAAGGAACACGAGATCGGCTGGATCTCCCGCGAGGAGTGCAAAGCGGGCCACGTCCCCGACGGCGAGTCGCTCCTGGTCGTCCAGGCCAACCACGAGTGGTCGGTCGAACACTACGACGACCCGCCCGAAGAGAACGTCACAGCACTCGCAGAGCTGACAGCAGACGTCCTCGACGACGACCGGCTCACAGAGCCCGACTGGACCGACCACCAGGGCTGGCGCTACGCGCTCACGGAGGGCGGGGTTCGAGCGGGTGCCGTCGAGGCGGCGGCAAACCAGGGCTGTTACGTCCTGGGTGACTGGGTGGCCGGCGAGGCCCGGATCCACGCCGCGTTGCGAAACGGACTGGACACCGGCGAGCGCGTCGCGCTCTCTCTGGCCTGACCGAGAAGAGAGGTGGCGCGCGCCGTCGAGGGTTTCATCCCGAGACGGTGTCGTGCGAGGGATGAGCGAGCGAACGGAGTGAGTGAGCGAATCGGTTGGGGAGGCGTGTGGCTTGCGGTCGCGGTGCTGCCCTGGCGTCCTGGCGAACGGAGTGAGCCAGGGCTCAGGAGAGCTTGCTCTCCTGGTGGATAGAAAGGGCGAGACACGGTCCCGTGAGCGGAGCGAACGGGACGTCGGGAGAGCTTGCTCTCCCGGAAGTCGCGAGTGCTGCGCGGGCCCTATCCGAGTGAGCGAAGCGAACGAGGATATCCCGCACAGCACTCGCGAGCGGGTCGAGGGCTTTCAGCCACCAGCACGAGGTGGGGTCAGTTCAACAGCGAGCGAGCGAGTCGGGGGGTTTCGTCGCGTTCTGATGACTGCAGTGGTGCCTGCAGATGATGTCCATCTCGCGGATTCCGGGCTCGAAACACCGGGTCAGTCCAACCGTCGACACCCGGCTAAAGCCCTCGGCGCGCTCCGGTCCCGGGCCTCGCTGCGCTCCTCGTTCGCTCCGCTCACTGCGGTGTCCGCTCACGGGCGCGAAGCGCCCGTTCGCGCGTGCCGAGGCGGCTTCGCCGCCTCACGCCTTGCAGCAGCCGGGTTCCCGGAGCGGACCTCGCCCTTTCAATCCACCAGGAGAGCAAGCTCTCCTGAGCCCTGGCTCACTCCGTTCGCCAGGACGCCAGGGCAGCACGGCACCGCACAGCACCGCGACCGCAAGCCACACACCTCCCCAACCGACTGCGTTACTCGGTCGCTTCGCTCCCTGCGTTACTCCTCCCTCGCGCGGACTGTCTCGCGATGAAACGCTCGACAGCGCGCGCCACCACGATCGGTAGCTCTCTACACCGAACACTGTCGAGCAGCACCTGGATAGTCGGTAGTTTCGAGGCTCACTCGAACGAGCGACAGCGCACCCCACTGCGGTTCGTCAGACACTCAGTATCCGACCGCGCGAGGGCGAGTCCCGTAACGACGAACAGCCCGGTCCCTGGCCGATGGACAGTCTACCCCTCGATCCGAGCGATCTCGGGAACGTCTTTCCCCGCGACGGCGGCGTTGAGTCTGGCCGCCGCGGGCGAGTCGCGGATCGCGGGGTCGCCGTAGCCCGCGTCCTCGAAGGCGGCGAGTCGAGCGGCGTCGCTCCGGAGGTTGTACTTCTGGTGGTAGTCCTCGGCAAGAGAGAACGTATCGAGCGGTTCGACCCGCGTCTCGACGGTCACCGGGATCTCGGCGAGGCGTGTCTCGATGGCGTCGCGCTCGTCGTTCGACTCGAAGAACAGCACCGACTGGTACTGGCGTTTTCTCGGTTGGCGACGGGGGTCGTGGTTCGCGACGGCGACGTCGAGGAGGTCGGCGAACGAGACGACTGTGGGGTCGTACTCGACCTGGATCGCTTCGCTGTGGTCGCCCAGATCGTGGTAGGTGGGGTTCGAGTGCGTCCCACCCGCGTACCCCACGCGGGTGCGGACGACGCCCTCGACGGCGCCGAACGTGACGTCGGGCCCCCAGAAACAGCCCAGTGCGAACGTGGCCGTCTCCGTGTCTTCGGGGGCGGGTGCGGCGGCGTCGAACGCCCGTATCTCGTCGGGGTCAGTCACTCTTGTCAGTCACGCTTCGTCGAACTCGAGCGCGAGGCCGTTGATGCAGTAGCGCAGTCCCGTGGGCTGGGGCCCGTCCTCGAAGACGTGGCCGAGGTGGCCGCCGCAGTTGCTACAGAGCACTTCGGTCCGCGTCCCGAGGAGGCCGTCGTCCGGGCGGGTGTCGAGGGCCGCTTCCTCGGCGGGTTCGAAGAAGCTCGGCCAGCCGGTGCCGGACTCGAACTTCGCGTCGGACTGGAACAGTTGCTGGCCACAGCCCGCACACCGGAACGTCCCGTCCGCGTCGACGTGGAGGAGATCCGAGGTGTTCCGGGGCTCGGTACCGGCCTCCCGGAGGATGTGGTACTCCTCTTCTGTGAGTCGCTCGCGCCACTCGGCGTCCGTCTCGGGCATCGACTGCTGGTCGCTCATACCACTCCGTAGGCGCTCGACGGGCATGAATGGCCCGACGAGGTCGGGGACGGCAGGTTTCGACGGGGGTCCGGCCGGGTCACCGGGCGCTGTGGCCGGACAGCTATGTGTCTGGACCTACAACGCGGTGTCATGTCGGACGATCCGAGCGAGGCACCCATCACGGCGGAGTTGCCCGACAGTCCGTTTCACACGACGGGGACCGACCACGTCACGCTCATCGGGAGCAACGAGGCAGACACGATCGAGTTCTACCGCGACCTGCTGGGCATGCCGCTCGTACTCCGCCAGCCCAACCTCGACGACCCGAACTCGACGCACCTGTTTTTCGACAGCGGCGACGGCCGCATCGTGACGTTTTTCGTCACAGACGACCGCCAGTCCAACAGCGCGCCGTTGCGCCACCAGGTCGGGTCGGTACACCACCTCGCCTTCAGCATCGACCCCGGGGAGTTCGAGACGATCAAGCAGGCCCTCGAACACGACGGGTTCGGGTACAACGAGTTCGACCGCGGTATCTTCCACTCCCTCTACACGCGCGACCACAACGGCCTCACTATCGAACTCGCGACCGACAAGTACGACATCCCCGACGAGCGACGCGGCGAGGTGCTCGCGACCACGCAACGCCACCGGGTTCAGGACGGCGCGGAGTTCGCCGAAGCCCAGCACCTCGAAGCCGCCCTCGAAGAACTCGGGCTCGACGCCGACCCCGTCGAACTGCCCGACGCACCGACCGGCGCCGGCGTGGAGTAAGACACTCGCGGGTTCGGCCGCCAGCGACGACGGCTCGCGTCCCAGCGGCGGTCACTCGTGGATATAGCGGGTGACGTGTTCGTTCAACCGTTCGTCGAGGCGCTCGGGTTCGGGGTCGTGAGTCTCGACCAGTCGCTCGACGGCCTGACTGTGAGTCGCGTTGTCGCGCTTGCCGAGCACCGCGAGAGTGAGCGCGGCGTCGGGTCGGCGGACGACGAGCGCGACGTGGCCGCCTTTGAGACTGTACAGTACGTCGTCGGCGAGCGTCGCGAACGTCTCGTACTCCGCGAGGTCGGCCTCGCCGACCCGGTGCAGGTCGGCTGCCACGTCCGTCGGTCCCGCTTTTTCCACCGGTTCGAGGCCGCGCTCGTCGAAGACGAAGACTCGATCGATGTCCGTGGGAACGTCGTCAGGAAACCTCGTCGTCACCCACAGGTTTCGCAGGACCTGGTCCATCGCACCGGACAGTGTTCTCCGATCGACAAAACCCTTCGCCTCTCCGGTTCGCCAACCACTATATCACTCGCCGCCGACTTTCAGGTATGGAGTACAGACGACTCGGTTCGACGGGACTGGAAGTGTCGCCGGTCTGTCTCGGCACCTGGCGCTTCGGCAAAGAGACCGGGGGCGTGGTCGAGACCGACCGCGAGGACGCCCACGAACTGCTCGACGCGTACGCCGACCGCGGTGGCAACTTCATCGACACTGCCAACGGCTACGGCGGCGGCGACTCCGAACGCTGGATCGGCGAGTGGCTCGCCGACCGCGACCGCGAGGACTACGTCATCGCCTCGAAGTGTTACTGGTCGGACGTCTCTCGCTTCCAGGAGAACCTCTCCCGGAAGAACGTCCGTGCCGAGGTGGAGGGCTCGCTCGAAAAACTCCAGACTGACTACCTGGACATCCTCTACCTGCACCGCTTCGACGACGAGACGCCAATCGAACGCACGCTCCGCACGGTCGACGACCTCGTCAGCGAGGGAAAGGTCCACCAGGTCGGCATCTCGACCTGCGATGCGTGGAAACTCACGAAGGGCCTCTGGAAAGCCGACGTGAACAATTACGAGGCCTTCACAGTCACACAACCGCTCTTTCACGCCGCCTACTACGAGGACGTCGCCGAGTACCTGGACGTCTGTGCCGACCAGAACCTCGCTGTCTGCCCGTACTCGCCGCTCGCGGGCGGGTTCCTGACGGGCAAGTACGAACGCGTCGGCGACGGCACGTACGACCTGGACGCCCCGGAGGGGACCCGCGCCGAACTCGACGAGATGTTCGAGGACTGGTACGTCTCCGAGCGGGGCTGGCACGTGCTCGACGCGGTCCGTGCGGTCGCCGACGAGGTCGACGCCACGCCCGCCCAGGTCGCGCTCCGGTGGCTGATAGACCAGCCCGACTTCGACTGTGTCCCGATCGTCGGCGCCCGCACGGTCGACCAGCTAGACGAGAACCTCGACGCGATCGACGTCTCCATCTCCGACGAGCAGTTCGACCGCATCTTCGAGGCGCGCTACGACGAGGACGGCTCTCTGTATCAGACCAACGCCTGAGTGCGTGCGAAGTTCAGGGGAAGGACATAACACACCAGCCTCCGCCGAGCGACCAGGGTGAGCGAGGCAGTTCACCGGACGCGAGCGAACGCAGTGAGCGAGTCGTCCGGCAGTTTTTCCCCACGTTTTTGCAACGGGGGGCGGGTCGCGGGCATCGCCCGCGACCGTATGTCGTGGCGGCGACGCCGCCACGCAGTGCCCACAGCGAGGCCACAGGCCGAGCGAGGACACCCCCCGCAGTAAAAAGTGGGCACAGACCGTGAACACCTGTTCCATCGATACCCGGAGTGAAAGTAACTGTTGTGAGCAGTTCGATGCGGACCTCGTCCACACTCTTATCTGTCGGCCAGTCCAGAACTGGATATGGCTATCGAGACCGGTGATACGGTCAGCATCGAGTACGTCGGTCGACTGGACGACGGCACTGTCTTCGACACCTCCCGCGAGTCGGTCGCCGAGGCCGAAGACCTCGACCACCACCCCGACCGCTCGTACGACCCGCTCACGGTCGAGATCGGCGCAGGGGAGATAATCGAAGGGTTAGAGGACGGCCTCGTCGGCCTCGAAGTCGGCGACGAGGAGACGGTCACGATCGCGCCCGAGGCGGCCTACGGCGAACACACCGACGACCGCGTGGTCGAGTACGACGCCGAGGAGTTCGAAGGGATGATCGGCCGTGAACCCGAGGTCGGGCTGGAGCTCCAGACCGAAGAAGGCCTGCCGGGCTCGGTCACCTCGGTCGACGAGGACACCGTCCTGGTCGATTTCAACCACGAACTCGCCGGCGAGACGCTGGCGTTCGAGGTCGAAGTCGTCTCGGTGGAGTGATGGGGCTCTTCGAGAAGTTCGGCCGGAAAGTCGAGGGGTTCAAACAGGAGGCCGAGTCGGCCTCCCGGGACGCGGCCGAGCGCGAATGCGCCGACTGTGGCGAGTTGGTCTACTCGGACCGGGCCGAGTGTCCCGAGTGCGGAAACGAGACGCTCACTGTTCGAGACGAGCGCGACGACGAGTGAGAGATATCACTCGATAGTCAGATCTGCCGGTGGGGCGTCGACCACGGCGGCATCGACCGGGCCGACCGTCTCCGTGCCGACGACCCACTCCGCGTCCTCGGGGGCGTCGACGCTCACGGGCGACTCTCCGAAGTTGACGACCCACGTCAGCCCGTCCCGGTGGGTGAGTCGCACGCGTTCGCCGAGGGGCCCGGTCGTCTCGACACCGGCGCGGTCCAGCAGGTCGCCGACGAGTGCGCCCGCCAGGTCCGCGGTCGGCCAGGTCCCGACGTAGGTGACGGCGCCCTCGCCGTGGCCCGTGTGGACGACGGCTGCTTCGCCGTCGGCGGATTCGCCCTCGTAGCGACCTTCGACCGCGGTGCGCTTGTGGACGGGTTCGAGCCACTCGTTCCAGACGCCAGCGTCGTAGGTTTCGCCGTCGTAGACGACCCTGCTCGCCAGTTCTTCGGGGACGCTCTCGTGGTCGGCGACTTCGGCGCCGACGAGGTCGCGAAGCGGGCCGGGCTGGGGCGCGTCGTGGAGTTTGTTGTAGGGGTCTTTGATCCCCGAACGCATGGTCACGAGCAACTCGCCGCCACTCCCGACGTAGGAGTCGAGGTTCTCGGCCAGGTCGGTGTCGGCGAGATAGAGGGTAGGCGCGACGACGGCGTCGTAGCCCGACAGATCCGCCGTGGGGCGCACGACGTCGACGGTCACCGACCGCTCGCGCAGCGCCGAATAGTACGTCTCCAGGTGCCGCCAGTAGTCGAAGTCGGGCGTGTTGGCCTCGATATCGACCGCCCAGAGGTTGTCGTAACTGTGCAACAGCGCGACGTCGGCGTCGGGCATCCCCGGGGCTCCGTCGGCGCGTCCGGCGACAGTGGCGAAGTCCTCGGCCGCGTCGCCGGCCTCGTGATAGCCGCGGTCGGGCGAGCCGTCGCGCTCGCGGAGTCCGCTGTGGTACTGCTCCTGGCCCATCCGACAGCGCCGCCACCGGAAGTACGAGACGGTGTCGGCGCCGTGGGCGGTCGCGGTGTGTGCCCAGAGCGCCATCGCGCCCTCGGCGGGTTGCGTGGAGTAGGGCGGCCAGTTGATCTCGCCGGGTTGCTGTTCCATGACCCACAGCGGCGCGTCGGCGGCGCTGCGCATCAGGTCGTGGTCGAGGCCCACCTGGTCGGGGTCGCCGGCGCGTAACTCCCCGCGAGTGACGTCCTCGCGCTGGACCTGGACGTGGCCCGTGGGGTAGGAATCCCACGAGGCGAAATCGAGGTCCTCGCAGACGTCGTAGGCGTCCAGCGCGCCGAACTGGGACATGAAGTTGTGCGTGACGAACCACTCGTCGTTCGCTTCGCGGAGGATCTCGGCCTGTTCGCGGTTGAACCGGACCACGCTGTCGCTGGCGAACCGGTAGTAATCCAGCAGTCGTGCGGGGTGGTGGCCGGCGGCGGTGTGTCTCGGCGGGTCGACCTGTGCGAAGGAGTTCAGATCCTGGCTCCAGAAGGCCGTCCCCCAGGACTCGTTCAGCGTCTCGACGTCGCCGTACTTGCCACGCAGCCACTCGCGGAAGTCCGAAGCGCAGTCGTCGCAGTAACACCGGACGGTGCCGTGACAGCCGAACTCGTTGTCGGTCTGCCAGCCAGCCACCGCGGGGTGTTCGGCGAACCGCTCGGCCAGTGCCCGTGTGATACGGCGACTCTCGCGGCGATAGGCGGGTGAGTTGAAACAGTAGTGGCGCCGACTGCCGTAGTGACGCGTGGTCCCGTCGACCTCCTCCTGGAGGACCTCGGGGCGGTCGTCGACGAGCCACTTCGGTGGTGTCGCGGTCGGGGTACAGAGCACCGCCTGCATCCCGTGCTCGTCGACCAGCGAGAGCGCCCGGTCGAGCCAGTCGAACTCGAAGTTGCCGGGTTCGGGTTCGAGTCGTGACCACGCGAACTCGCCCATGCGGACGTACTCGATGCCAGCCTCGGCCATCTGGGCGAGGTCGGTCTCGACGCGTTCGGCGGGCCAGTGTTCGGGGAAGTAACAGACGCCGACGTTCATGATCACTGGGTCGGTCGAATCAGTGAAAAAGACCCTGTTCCCGGCACTCGATGGGGGGTGGTCGGAGACGGCACCCCTCTGCACCCGGAGAACGGCACTCACTGGACCCGCGGAACCGGCCCTTGCTGCGTCCGCCGCCCCCTCCTGTCGGCCTACTTTGTATCAGTAAACATATATCACCACTCGGCGACGCGGCCGTCGTCGTGGAACCACTTGGGGACTTCCCAGGCGTCGCGCTGTTCGGCCTCCCGGAGCGCATCCACGTCGACGTCCACGCCCAGTCCGGGCCCGGGTGGCAGGTCGACGCGGCCCTCGTCGTCGAAGTCGAACAGAGAGTCGTCTTCGAGGTAGTTCGGCATCCCCTCCAGGTGGTGGACCTGCTCCTGTATCAGGCAGTTCGAGGTGCAGGCGTCGACGTGGAGACTCGCAGCGAGCGAGACGGGGCCCAGCGGCGAGTGTGGGGCGACGACGACGTCGTAGGCGTCAGCCATCGTCGCGATCTTGCGCAACTCGGTGATACCCCCGGCGTGGGAGACGTCGGGCTGCAGGATATCGACGGCACCCGATTCGAGCACCGGTCGGAAGTCCGTCCGCGAGAACATGCGCTCGCCGGTGGCGATGGGGATAGAGGTCTTCGAGGCGACCTCGGGGAGCGCGTTGTTGTGCTGGGCGAGTACCGGTTCCTCGTAGAACATCGGGTCGAGGTCTTCGAGGCGGACGGCCAGTCGCTTGGCCATCGGTTTCGAGACGCGGCCGTGGAAATCGAGGGCGACGTCGACGCCCGAACCCACGGCCTCGCGGACGGCCGCGACCCGCTCGTACGCGGCGTCGAGCGCGTCCGGCGTGTCGACCCGGTCGAGTTCGTCCGTGGGCGTGAACTTCAGCGCCGTGAATCCGGCATCGACGTGGTCGGCCGCCACCTCGCCCATCTCGGCTGGCGTCTCGCCGTGGACGTGCTGGTAGAGCCGGATCTTGTCGCGGGCCTTCCCGCCCAGGAGTTCGTAAACCGGGACGCCCAGATCCCGGCCTTTCAGGTCCCAGAGCGCCTGGTCGATGCCCGAGATGGCGCTCTGGAGGACGGGCCCGCCACGGTAGAACCCGCCGCGGTACATCCGCTCCCAGTGGCGCTCGATGTCGTGGGGGTCTTCGCCGAGAACGTACTCCTCGAGCAGTTCCTCGACTGCCGCCGCGGTGCTTGGCGCACGACCTTCGACGACGGGTTCGCCCCAGCCGACGAGGCCGGTGTCGGTCTCCAGCCGGAGGAACTGCCAGCGTGGCGGGACTTCCCAGAGGTCGTAATCGACGACTTCCATGCCGGCCCGGTCGCGAGCCAGCCACTAATAGCCGCGCAAGCCGGCAGGTCGGTGGCCCTAGCTAACCCCGAGCGTCGTCCCGAACGGTCGAGACCGAGATCAGAGCGGCCGGACGTCGGGGTCACCGGGCCAGAGGTCGGCGGCGGCCCACAGCGCCCAGACCGCGAGCATGGCCGACCCGACCAGTTCCGGGACGGCGACGCCCGGACCGGGCCACCCCAGGAGGAACCACCAGACCCAGCTTACGACGTGGACGGTCACGAGAAGGATCAGGGTGCCACCGCGGGCAGGGTGGCCGCCGCGGCGAAAGCCGCCGGTGCCGACGAAATCGCCGGCCGCGAAGACCGCGACCCCGAGCGTCGCGAAGCCGAAAAACGCCGGTGCGACGACGAAGTGCATCGTCGACGGGAGCGGGAACACGCCCACCAGCGCCAGAGAGACCATCGCGAGCGAGAGCACGACGAGGCCGGCGGCGTGGATCGGGTTCTCGGTTTCGGCCCAGACGGCAACGACGAAACCAGCACCGAGCGCACCGCCGACCATCAGCGCCCCGTTGAAGATGGGGGCGGTGGGCATCCCGACCGACCCCAGCTCCGAGAGGGCGTTCAGGAACGGCGAGAACCAGGGTGCGAGCGCTGCAGCGACGAAGACACCGCCCAGCGCGACGACCATGGCGGCGACGCCCAGCCCTGCGAGCACGCGCTTGCGGTCTTCCGCCTGCGAGACGGACATACAGACGGATGGGACGCCACCCGAGGAAAAGGTTCTGGGACCGGCCCACAGCGTCACGGCGGCGGTCAGACTAGAGTCAACCTATATGAGACTCCCGTGAGACACCTGGGATCATGTATCGGATCCTGGCACCGGTGGACAACGACGTCGAGCGCGGACAGAGACAGGCCGAATTCATCGCGGGATTACCCCACGGGGGCGGAGAGATCGAGGTGACGGTCACACACGCCCTCCACGGCGAGGAAATGGACGCGCCGAAAGCGATGAAGACGCCCGACCGCGTCGAGTCGGTCAAACAACTCCGCGAGACACTGGAGGCCGACGACATCGAGGTCAACGCCGCCGAGATCGGACAGCCACCTGCCGATGAAATCCTCGCGCTCGCCGACGACATCGACGCCGACCTCATCGTCCTGGGCGGGCGCAAACAGAGCCCAGTCGGGAAGATCGTCTTCGGGAGCGTCTCACAGGAAGTCATGCTGAACACCGACCGCCCGGTGGTCGTCACCGGCGGCGGTGGCGACTGACCGGTACTGGTCGTAGTGGCCCCAGATCCCGGCAGATTACGGGGCCGCGCCGGGCCTGCCCGCGGTCACAGCGGATCACAGTGCCGCGCCGGGCTGGTACTCACCGAAGACGTCGCGTAACTCGTCGCAGATCTCGCCGGTCGTCGCGTAGGCTTTCACCGCGTCGACGATGTAGGGGACGACGTTCTCCTCGCCCGCGGCCGCGTCGCCGAGCGCTGCCAGTGCGGCGTCGACGGCCTCGTCGTCACGCTCCTCGCGGACCGATTCCAGGCGCTCGACCTGCCGGCGCTCCTGCTGTTCGGAGACCTCCTCGACGTCGGCGTCCTGACTCCCCTCCTCGACGGTGAACTCGTTGACGCCGACGATGACCCGCTCGCCCTCGTCGATCTCCCGCTGGCGCTCGAAGGCGACGTCCTGGATCTGGCGCTGGACCCACTGACTCTCGATGGCCCGGAGCATTCCGCCGCGGTCGTCGATCTCCTCGATGATCTCGAAGGCCTCTGCCTCCAGGTCGTCGGTCAGGGACTCGACGTAGTAGGACCCACCCAGCGGGTCGGCCGTATCGGCCACGCCCGACTCGTGGGCGAGGATCTGCTGGGTCCGCAGCGCCGTCCGGACGGACTGTTCGGTCGGCAACGAGAGCGCCTCGTCCTTGCCGTTGGTGTGGAGGCTCTGGGTGCCGCCAAGCACCGCAGCCAACGCCTGGTAGGCGACCCTGACGACGTTGTTCTCGACCTGCTGGGCCGTCAGCGTCGACCCCGCGGTCTGGGTGTGGAACTTGAGCTGTTTTGCGGCCTCGGTCTCCGCGCCGAACCGTTCCTCCATGATCTGGGCCCACATCCGCCGGGCGGCGCGGAACTTCGCGACCTCTTCGAGGACGTTGTTGTGCGAGGCGAAAAAGAAGGAGAGCTGTGGTGCGAACTCGTCGACGGCCAGGCCGGCGTCGATGGCGGCCTCGACGTACTCGATGCCGTCGGCCAGCGTGAAGGCGATCTCCTGGGCGGCCGTCGCGCCGGCCTCGCGGACGTGATAGCCCGAGATAGAGATGGTGTTGAAGTTGGGCGTCTCTCCGGCACAGAAGTCGAAGATATCGGTGATGATCCGCATCGAGGGTTCGGGCGGATAGATGTACGTGTTCCGGGCGATGTACTCTTTGAGGACGTCGTTCTGGATGGTCCCCCGAAGCTCCTCGCGCGGGACGCCCTGCTGGTCGCCGATGGCGACGTACATCGCGAGCAAGACGCTCGCGGGCGCGTTGATCGTCATCGACGTGCTCACCTCGTCCAGCGGGATCCCCTCGAAGACCGTCTCCATGTCCCGCAACGAGTCGATGGCGACGCCCGCCTTTCCCACCTCGCCGGCGGCCATGCCGGCGTCGGAGTCGTAGCCCATCTGGGTCGGGAGGTCGAACGCCATCGAGAGCCCCGTCTGGCCCTCGTCCATGAGGTAGTGAAAGCGCTCGTTGGTCTCGGTGGCGGTCCCCATGCCGGCGTACTGGCGCATCGTCCAGAGCCGACCGCGGTACATCGTCGAGTAGACGCCGCGGGTGTAGGGGTTTTCGCCGGGAAATCCCAGGTCCTCGTCGTAGTCCACGTCGGCGACGTCGTCGGGCGTGTAGATGGGGTCGACGGGCTGGCCGCCGGTGTCGGTGTAGAACTGGTCTTCACGCTCACCGAAGCGGTCCACGGTCGGGCCCCGTGTCTCCGATTCCCACGACTCGCGGGAGTCACGTATCTCCGCCAGGTCCTCGGGGTCGAACATAGCCCTGCTTCGGTCGCCCGGGATTTAACCTCTGGCGGGTGTGGGCGGTGTGACACCGGGTCGGTCCGTCAGGACGGATGCTGATGTTTGATCTTCTCGGCGGTCACGCTCGGGACCGGCGTCCGGCAGTCCCGACAGAGCCAGGTCGTCCGTACGCCCCCCGACTCCGCGACCATGTCCTGTTTGTAGCGGATCGTCTTCCCGCAGGGACACCGATACGAGGACTGGGACATACCCCAACTCACGCCCGGCGAGGAAGTAAATCACCTGGGGAGTCCGCCCCGGTCCCCGGTGTCGACTCTTCACTCCTCGATCAGATACCGAAACGCTCGCAAGGTGTTCCGGCCGCTCTCGGTGAGGGTCACGCGGGTCGACCGCCCCACCTCTTCGAGTTCGACGTAGCCGTTCTCGGCCAGCGGGCCGAGGACGTGACTGTCCAGCAGTCGGTACTCGCTTTTCCTGTTGGCCGCATCTCTGTCGGCGATGAACGGGAGCTCCGCCTCCTTGCCGAAGTCGATGAGGTCCCGTTTCCGGGCGCCGTTCTCACGCTCGACGTAGTCCATCACCGCGACGTGCTGGGGTTCGGGGCTCTCCATCGGGTAGGTCGGGAGTTCCGTGACCGACCGGATCCCCTCGGCGACGTCGTCGTCCGTCTCGGCCGCGTAGCGCTCGGCACGGACGTAGTAGGGCGTCGCGCCCGTCGCCATACAGGCGATCATCCCGCCGATGGCCGTCACCTTCGACCCCGAAGCGAGGTTGACGTACACCTCGTGGTCGGCGAAGCGGGTCGCCAGCTCGGCGACCGTCCCGATCGAATCGTAGAAATCGAAGATATCGCAGGGGACGGTCTCGTGGTCGATCCCTCGCTCGTCCAGTCGCTCGCGCACCGTCTCGACGTAGGACGGATGGGCGGTCTCGTCGACGTAGCGCAGCAGTACGACGCGGTCGGCGCGCAACTGCTCGGCCGACAGCACGATCCGGTCGTTCTCGTAGCCCACCGGCATCAGGTGGACCCGCTCGGCGACGTCCATACACACCAGTGAGACTCCCGACACAAAACAATTGTCGTGACATAGTCGACACAGTAGGTGAGGTGGCGATTACAGGAGGCGAAAATGGGGGTGCGGACTTTTGGGCTGCCAGTCCATAGCGGGAGCAAAATGCCGGTGATGTCGAGCGACGACTTCTCGTTGCACACCGAGGAGTGCGAGGAGTACGACGACGGAATGCCGATGACGAGTTTCCCCGACGAGGTCAGCTCCATCGACGACCTCGATTGCGAGTGCTGGGCGGGCTTCGAATCACTCGCCGAGATCAGCTGACCGGACAGGACGAGACGGGGGCGGGATAGGGCCGTACGCTCCGGTGACCGGGAGTGCGCGTGTTCCTGCCAGGGCGCATCTTCCCCTGCCAGGGTGCGATTCCCGCTACCGGGGTACGTGTCCTCCTGCTGGGGTTGCCCCGCTACCGAGGGTGCGTTCACCGGCCCTCTCGAGCGAACTGTTCGACAGCACGCGCCGGGAAACCGTCAGAGATTTATCATCCCCGTACTTCTCCGCCAGTCCATGTCTGCCGGGGTCAACCACGAGACGGTCGAGCGCCGACGGCGACGACTCCTCGAGGAGTACGACGACGTGCACGTCCAGGACGTCACACGCGAGTTCGACGACGAGGGGGCCTACCGGGACCTCCGGGAGAAGGCCCGCGAGGGATACACCGGAAGCGGCTACGCCTGGGTCGTCCGCGAACCCGACCAGGCGGCCGCGCTCACGGAGTCGATGCCCGACGACGTCGACGACGGCCGGCGAGCACTGATGATCCTCGGACGCGGTGGGACCCGCTGGGGCGTCCCCGGTGGCGGTCGCGAGTACGGCGAGACATACGAGGAGGCCACCCGCAGAGAGGTCCGCGAGGAGACGAGCATCGAGTGCGAGCTGACGGGACTGTTCTTGCTCCGGGACCTGACGCTGACGCCGCCCGGCGAGATCGCGAGCGAAACCGACACTCCGGCTATCCACACGCTGTGGGCGTTCTTCGACGCCGCCTACGTCGACGGTCGCATCGCCATCCAGCCGGGCGAACTCAACGGTGGGGCGTGGTTCGCCGCCCCGCCCGATGAGATGTATCCCGAGAACGTTCACCGCGCGACCGACTTCTGGGACGACTACGAGTACGATGGCGACCCGTTCGAGGAGTTCTACGGCGATGCGGACGAGTGAACGGTCCCGTCCCGCCCCGTTTCGTCCCCTCACTCGCTCGCGTGGGCGTCCGACGGGTCGATGTCGCCCATCTCGACGGAGTCGGCCCCGTCGGAGCCACCGAGGGTGAGCGGGTCGCTGTCCCAGGTGATCTCCAGGCGGTGTCGGGACAGATACGGAGCGAGTGCCTCTTTCGTCACGACGCCCCGGTAAGTACCGTCCCCCTCGACGACCGGTAACAGCCCCACGCCGGCGTCGCGCATCCGGTCGGCAGCGAGGCCCACCTGCGTCGAGGGCGGGATAGTTACGACGGGAGACGACATGAACGACGTAACCGGCGGATTCGACCCGCCCTCGGCGACGACGGCGACGATATCGGAGTCGGTAACGACACCGACGACCTCCCCGCCGTCCCGGACGACGAGTGCCGGCTCCCCGGGCTGGCGCAGGTAGCCCGCCGCCTCCATGGCGCTCGTCTCCGGATCGACGACGGATGCGTCAGTCACGAGCGAGGAAACTGGAACTTCGATCACGAAATGATATCTCTGATGGCTACACTTAGTGCTGCTGCGTATACACCTTTGCTTCCTAATATTCTGTCACGGCACCTATCGAACCCGCAACCGACCTGCAAGTGAGACTGTGGGCTGTCAGGACTGGAGACATCTGGGTGGGGTAGCCACGACTGTGACCACTGTGTCGAGAGAGACAGTCTCGTCGGACCTGTCACCGGAGTAACTTACATTCGGTGTGTACTCGCTCCCGATATGCCGACCGACCTCACGCCAGTCGACGACGACCTCGCGGACGCACTCGACGCCGAGCGCCAGCGCCAGCGCGACACCCTGTCGCTGATCGCCAGCGAGAACCACGCCAGCGAGGCGGTCCTGGCAGCACAGGGCTCGGTGCTCACGAACAAGTACGCCGAGGGCCAACCGGGCGAGCGCTACTACGGCGGGTGTGAACACGCCGACACCGTAGAGCGACTCGCGATAGAGCGCGCGAAGACACTCTTCGGCGCCGAGCACGTCGACGTCCAGCCCCACTCGGGCACGCAGGCCAACCTCGCCGCCTATCAGGCACTCCTCGAACCCGGCGACCGCATCCTCTCACTCGAGATGACACACGGCGGCCACCTCAGCCACGGCCAGCCCTACACCCTGATCGACGACCACTTCGACGTCCACCACTACGGCGTCGACACCGACACCGGCCGTCTCGACTACGACGCCGTCGAGGCCCGCGCCCGCGAGGTCGACCCCGACCTGCTGGTCTCGGGCTACTCAGCCTACCCCCGCCAGGTGGACTTCGAGCGGATGCAGTCCATCGCAGCGGCCGTCGACGCCGACCACGTCGCGGATATCGCCCATCTCACGGGACTGGTCGCGGCCGGCGTCCACCCGTCGCCGGTCGGCGTCGCCGACGTCGTCACCTGCTCGACGCACAAGACGATCCGGGCCGGTCGCGGCGGCATGATCATGTGCGACGCTGACCTGGCCGACGCCGTCGACACAGCGGTGATGCCCGGCTGCCAGGGCGGCCCGCTGGTACACAACGTCGCCGGGAAAGCCGCGGGGTTCGACGAGGCGCTCGGTCCCGACGGGACGGCCCTCGACCCGGCGTTCGAAGCGTACGCCACCCAGGTACTCGACAACGCCGAGGCGCTGGCCGACCGGCTCCAGGAGCGGAGCTTCGAACTCGTCTCCGGCGGGACAGACGTCCACTTCGTCCTCCTCGACTTCCGGGAGACTCACCCCGACCTGACCGGCGCCGACGCAGAGACGGCCCTCGAAGCCACGGGACTCGTCGCGAACAAACAGACCGTGCCCGGCGACCCCCGGAAAGCGACCGTCGCGAGTGGCCTCCGCGTGGGGACGCCCGCGGTCACGACCCGCGGGTTCGACGCCGCGGCGACGCGCCGACTGGCCGACGCTATCGCCGACCTCCTCGACGCACCCGAGGACGAGTCGGTCCGCGAGCACACCCAGGAAACTGTCTCGGACCTGTGTGCCCAGCACCCGCTCTACACGGACGCGGACGCCGATATCGGTTCCGACGTCAGGACTACCGAGGCATGACGACGCTGACGGTTCGACGTGCTCGTCCGGCGGACGGCGAACGGATCCGCGAACTGAACGAACTGGCGATGGCCGAGACGCCGGAGTGGGTTCCCGGGGCACCCGACGCGGATCTGCGGGACCTACAGGCCCACTACTTCGACGCCGGCGGGGAGTTCGTCGTCGGCGTCCGCGACGGGCGGGTCGTCGCCACGGCCGCCTACGAACCGCTGGAGGGCTGGATGCGAGAGCAGTTTTCGGCGAGCGACCAGCCGTTGGAATCCACAGTCGAACTCTCGCGGATGCGCGTCCACCCCGACTGCTGGGGCCGGGGGTACGGCACTCGCCTCTACGAGGAACTCGCGTCGCGAGCGCGTCGTGACGGACACCACGCGTTCGTGCTGAACACCGGCGTCGACAACGACCGGGCTCGCGGGTTCTACGAGTCACTGGGGTTCGAATCCGTCCGCGAGGAGACCGTCGAGTTCGACGGCGTGACGTTGACTCTGGCGCTGTATCGACGGTCACTCGTCTGACCGCCTGACGGTCGGACTGTCGGCCGAGGACTGTCGCGAAGTATTGAGGCGACCGAGGACTGGGGCGACTGAGAGCGGGGGCGACCACGGTGCGGAGGGCTTTTGGCCGGACCACACGGACCGTGAGTCGTGCGACCAGCGATACGCTTTCTCGGCGGCGTCGTCCTCGGTGGCGGCGCGCTCGCGGGCTATCTCCTCTACGTCGGTCCGGGGGACGTCGCCGCTCGCGCGTCGGCCGTCGCACCCTGGGCGCTCGCGCTCGTGGTCGTGCTCGTCGTCACCGAGGGGATCGTCGACGGCGTCGGCGTCTGGGCGTCGGTTCGCCCGCTCGGCGACGGTCTCTCCTGGCCCCAGAGCGTGCAGTTCGCGCTCGCCGGCGACTACTTCGACACGCTCAGCCCCGCCGGTCCCGTCAGCTCCGAGCCCATCGTCGCCCGCTTTCTCGGCGTCGAGACCGACACGGCCTACAGCGAGGCGCTCGCGGTCCGCTCGGTCGCCAAGTACGTCAAAGCCGCCGCCCAGCTTGCCCTCTCGGTCGCGGTCGGCCTCCTCGCAACCGTGGGCGGGTCCGCGGCCGGTGATCTGGTCACGACCCTCGGCGGTGCGGTCCTGGGCGTGTTCCTCCTCGGCGCGGTCGTCGTGACCGCCCGGCGTCCCCTCACCCGTCTCCTCGTTTTCGTCCTCACCCCCGTCGTCGCCGTCGTCTCGTCGCTCTATCGTGAGGATCCCCACGACCGTTCGGTCGTCGAGCGCGCTTTCGAGCGGTTCTGGGACAGGGTGTTTCAGTTCCGGGGCGCGCCGAAACTGCTCGCACTCGTCGCACTCGGCGGGATGGCCGAACAGATACTCCTCGCCGCGGCGCTGTGGACGGCTCTCGCCGGGACGGGGACCTCGGCCGTCCTCTTCCCGCTGGTCGTGGTCGTCCCGCTCCCGCAGGTGGCGAGTGTCGTCCCGATACCGGGGAGTATCGGTGCCTACGACGTGTTACTCAGCGGCGCCGTCGCGCTCGTCACCGGCGCCCCAGTGGCTGCTGCGACCGCCGCCGTTCTCGTCGTCCGTACTGTGAGTATCCCCTTCGCCGTCACCGTCGGCGGCCTCGCCGCCGCGTTCCTCCGTGGCTGGCGGCCCCGAGTGTGAGTGGCGAGGCGCTGTCTCGGGCCCTGCGGCAACTTCATCTCGCGTCGTACCGTACCGGTCGGTAGATGCCCTCCGTTCAGACTGACGATATAGAGACCCACTACGAGGTGAGTGGAAACGGTCCGCCTATCGTCTTCATCCACGGTGCACTGTCCGATCGTTCAGCAGCATCACAACAGCTTGCGGCGTTCAGCGACTCCTACACTGCCATCGCATACGATCTCCGAGGCCACGGCGACACCACGAACCCCCGGCACGTCCCCTATTCGATCGACCTGCTGGCAGCGGATCTCCACGCGTTTATCACCGAGATGGGCTTCGAGCGTCCGGTTCTCTGTGGCGTCTCGATGGGTGGGATGATCGCCCAGGTCTACGCGAGTCGCTATCCGGATCAACTCAGCGGTCTCGTGCTCGCCGACACGTTCTCTCCGGCCTTTCTCGGGTGGCGCGACCGCATCGAACGGTCCAGTCTGGTGAATCTCACCGCGGGACTCGTTCGCCTCGTGGGATACAACCGTGCGAAGGGCCTCGTGCTGTGGTTCGGACGCAAGCTGGAGCGGGACCAGACCACCAGTCTCCGCCCCGATGCCTTCCCGGATATGGATACTGCAGACGCCGCGAACGCCCTCCGGGCGGTCGCCGACTTCCACACCACCGACGTCGACCTCTCCTCGATCACCGTCCCGACGCTCATCCTCTACGGCGAACACGAAACCGCCATCATCAGTCGCCACGTTCCGACACTGTCCGCACTCATTCCAGACTCGACCGTCCAGGAAGTCCCCGACGCAGGTCACGCTTCTCCCTGGGACAACCCCGAGTTCTTCAACAGCACCATTCAGACGTTCCTCACGAGTCAGGCCCCGATCGAGGCAGAATAACAGATATCTGTATTTCGCACTCGACAGTCACCAGAAGGGCCTCCTGTCCCGACAACTGTTTTGCCGGCCCCGGTCGAACAGGAGGCAAGCAGATGGCTCGTACGACGATCCCGGACCTGGCCGAGAAGTACGCCGACGGCGTGCCGCTGACGATGTTGACCGCCTACGACGCACAGATCGCCCGGCAGGTCGACCGCGCGGGCGTCGACATGATCCTCGTCGGCGACAGCGCCGGGGACAACCACCTCGGCTACGACGACACCCTCCCCGTCACCCTGGAGGAAGCACTCTCCAACACGGGCGCGGTCGTCCGCGGTACCGAGGAGGCCTTCGTCGTCGCCGACATGCCATTCCTCTCGTATGGCACTTCGCTCGCCGAATCGGTCGAGAACGCCGGCCGCTTCCTCAAAGAGGAGGGCGCCGACGCCGTCAAATTAGAGACCGCACCCTACGGCGAGACGACGATCGAGATCGTCGACCGCCTCACCGAACTCGGCATCCCGGTCCAGGGTCACGTCGGCTTTACCCCCCAGCGAACGGGCCAGATCGGGGGCGCCTACGTCCAGGGCCGGGATACGGATACCTCGACGACCGAAGACGCGATCGTCGAGACCGCACGGCGACTCGAAGACGCAGGGGCGTTCTCGGTCGTCCTCGAAACCGTCAGCGAACCCGTCGCGAAGCGCGTGACCGAAGCCATCGACGTTCCCACCATCGGGATCGGGTCGGGCCGCTACGTCGACGGCCAGGTGCTCGTGATCTCGGACGTCCTCGGCCTGGGCGCCGAACCCTACAGCCTCTCGAAACAGTACGCCGACCTCGACTCGGAGATCCGTTCGGCCGTCGAACAGTACGTTACGGAGGTCGAATCGGGCGAGTTCCCCACGGCCGAGAACGCCTTCGACCCGATCGAAGACGAGGAGTGAACGGGACCGGTGCCCGTGTCAGGGAGCGAGGACTTCTATACAAAAAGCAGCGCGAGTTCCCCGCCCCACCGTGGGCGGGGGTGAAGCGCGTCACTCCGGCGCGTGTTCCGTCTCCTCGATATACCGTTCAACCACCTCTTCAGACACTGCGCCCGTCGTTCCCACGTAATACCCGATTTTCCAGAACCCGCCACCCCAGAAATACGACTTCCGAAGCTCAGGATACCGCTCCAGCAGGTGCTTCCCCGAATACGACTTGAACTGCCGTGCAACATCAGCAGGACTGTGCTTCGGGTCGCACTGGACGAACAGATGTACGTGGTCGTCCGGGATCTCCACCGCCAGAATCTCGTGCCCGAAATGGTCAGCAGTCTCCGCAAACAACCCTCGCACATCTTCCTCTACCACGCTGAGAACAGAGTGGCGGTACTTCGGGCACCACACGAAATGATACTTGCAGGAACTAACTGAATGTGCCTGATTACGATACTCTTTCATCTCGAACCCTAATATTTATGACAGTCTAGATCGGGTGTCAAAGCATGGGTGAAGAAGCCACGAAGACGATTCAGACGCGCCTTCACATAGCGTCTGGTGACCAGTCGTGGCTTCACGATGCCCGCCTCGCCTCACGCGAGGTCTTCAACCAAACTATCCGCCTCAAGCAACAGGGATACACGCGCACCGAGATACAGAGAGCGGTTGACCGCGACGACTTCTTGCGGAACAACAAGTGCGCGGTCGTCGGCAAAGCCCTCCAGACGTGGGACTCCTACGAGTCACTCCTTGATTGGTGGCACGAACAAGATAACCCTGACGGAGGAAAACCGACACCACCGAGGACGGATAAGAAGGGTGCGTACCCACTCGTGATGGCGCACACGGAAGGCTACCGCCTCGCCGTGGACGAGGACACCAACCGCGTCCAAGTCCGCATCAGTCCGAAACCCTACGCGAAGGTGACGGGACATTTGCGTGGTGAGCCAGACGCGTTGGACGAACTTCGAGACGCGATCACATCGGACGAGGTGGATGTGGGGCAGGCCGAACTCCTGTACCGCGATGGCGTGTACTACCTACACGTCACGGTCACACGCGAGTTCGACGTGCCCGACCCCGACACCAGCGACACGCTTGTGGGTGTGGACATCAACGAGCGCAACGTCGCACTCACCGCCCTCGACCGGGAGACGATGCGGACGAAGGGAACATTCGTCCTCGACTACGGACGAGTCAAGCAGGAACGCCAACGCTACCACACCATCACGAAACGCTGTCAGGAACACGGCAAGACGAGCATCCATCGGAAACTCGGTGACAAAGAAGAGCGATTCTCCGAGTGGGTGTTGCATCGTCTTTCCCGTGCTGTCGTGGAGTTCGCAGAGCAGTTCTCGAACCCGGTTATCGTGTTCGAGGATATGAGCGGTCTCCGCGAGGAACTGCAGTACGGGACGTATATGAACCGGCGGTTGCATAAACTCCCGTTCGACAAGTTCGAAACATTCGTTTCGTACAAGGCGACGTGGCGGGAGATACCCACGGATACGGTTGACGCCTACTACAACTCCCAGACGTGTTCGTGCTGTGGTGAGCGTGGGTCTCGTCAGGGACGGCGGTTCCGGTGTTCGAACGACGAGTGTGCTGTGGTGCAAGACCACGCCGACCGGAATGCGTCGGTGAACATCGCGTGGCGCGAGAAGGGGAAACTCGACGGTAACGAATCGAATTACCGGACTCACAAAACCCAACCGCAGGTACGGTTGGTGCGTCTGTCCGGGTCGGGGCGTGTAAGCCGCCCACCCTCATCCCGCTCGCTTGCCGAGCAGGGAGTACTAGCGCACGGCTGAGGGAACGACAAAAGCCTCGGGCCACCGCGCCCGAGGTTGTTTACACCGTCGACGGATTCGAAGTCACTGCCGTCGTTCGTGACGACCGGTTCGTTGAACTGGAGCGCCGTCGCCGCGACGATGGCGTCGGCCACGCCCAGGTCAGGTACTCTGTCGCTCTCGATGTGTTCGCCCTCTATCACGCCCGCTCGCCGAGCGATACGGTCGTCGAGGGGCACGATCGGACTGTTCGCCAGGAGCGACTCGAACTTCCACGCGTTCTCCCTGCCCGCCGACCCGAGTCCCACGGCGACGTACAGTTCCTGAACGACGATCGTTGGAACGCGGATCGGCACGTCACGCGCCTCGAGTTCGCGTGCCGTCGACTCCGCCTCCGGGTCACCGCCGTCCAGTGCGATGAGAAAGTCAGTGTCCAGGATCATTCCTCGACGTCGACACCCATTCGCTCCAGTCGCTCTCTGGCCTCTCGTTTGCTCTGTTCGTCGAGTTCGTCGAGAACCGCTCCGTGACGTTCCGGGTCGACCACCGGGTCCTCGGCGGCGAAGTCCAACAGCGTGAAGTCACCGGTCAGGCGGTCGATCGCCTCCGAAAACGTCTCACCTTCCCGTTTTTTGCTCTTGATACGCTCGTAGACGTCCTCGTCGAGTCGGACCATCTTCGTCCCCCTGTGTTTACGTTGTTTACAATCCCGGAAAAACCTTCGTCGGGCAGCGATCGGGGTTGACGGTCGCTTGCGGTGGACCCGTCCGGGGACACCACAGCGAGAAGGCGACGTCACCGCTTGCGCCGCCGCCCGAACTCCCAGAACGACGCCCGCCAGACGAACTTCGCGGCCTTCGTCGCCGGGAACGGCCCGTAGCCCAAAAGCGTCGCGGCGACACCGACGGTCAGCGTCCCGACGAACGCCAGTACGCCGGCCCCGGCCGCCAGGACGACCGGATTTACGGCGTCGTAGAGCCAGTAGGACGTCGAGGAGAAGACGAGGAAGGCGGCGACGACTGTCGGGACCAGCGCGTCGACCAGACTCAGGACTGCGATCCCGAGCGCGCGACCGGGTTTCATCGGTGGAGGTGCAGAGAACGGCGAGGACCGGACAGGATCAGTCGTCGGCGGAGGCCGCGTCGGCCCCGCTTTCGCTGGCGAGGGCGTCGTCCTCGATGCTCGGCGGGTACTTCCCGCGGTCGAGTACGAGGTCCGACTGCGGGCGGGCCATGCAGGTCAGGGCGTAGTTCTGGGCTTCCTCCTCGGTCAACCCACGCGCGGCCGGCTGGGTCACCTCGCCCTCGACGATCTCCGCCGAGCACGCCAGACACATCCCCACGCGACAGGAGTACTCCTGGGCGATGCCCTCCTCGATACAGCGAGAGAGCACCGTCTCCGTGTCCGAGACCGTGATGGTCTCGCCCGTCTGCACGAACTCGACGGTGTAGTCGGTCATGACACCCGATTCGACACTCTCCGCCTAAACTCTTTATGCCCGGGGCGGTCGGCCAGGGGACCGCCCAGGATGGCGAACCGGCCGCCACCGGACGGCCAGAAACGCGGCACACGGGTCCGCGGCGTTGGTAAAGAGTTTTTTCCGTGGGGGTTTGACCACAGACCATGACTACACGCGAGTACGACGTCGTCGTGGTCGGGGCGGGGACAGCGGGGTGTTACGCCGCGGCGACGGTCGCGAACGCGGGCTATTCCGTGGCCGTCCTCGAACGCAAATCCGAGGACGAAGGCGGCCACATCGCCTGCGGCGACGCTCTCAAGGGGGCGGGTTCGTTCCCGGACGCGATCCCCCGCTCGCGGATCGAGTCCGCGATCACCAACACCGACGTCGACCACGGCCGCTTCGAGATCCCTCAGGAGAACACCGTCCTGGAGATCCCCGTTCCCGGCGAACTCGCGGTCGTCGACCGCTGGGAGTACGGTCACAGGGTCATCGAGGGCGCCGACCGGGCTGGCGCCGAACTCCACTACGACACCGTCGTCAAGGACGTCATCCAGACCGAGAGCAGCCGCGTGACGGGGGTTCGTACCGTCGCTTCGGGCGACCCCGTCGACTACGAAGCGGGGATGGTCATCGACGCCGCGGGCGCGCTGTCGATCCTCCAAGACAAGGCGGATCTCGACGGTGCGACCTTCGACACGAACGTCACCTACCAGCAGTTCTGTTCCGCGTATCGCGAGATCGTCCACGTCGACGAACCAGTCGAGTGGTCCGACGCACTCGTGTTCAAACCCACCTCGCGGGCGGCGGGCTACCTGTGGTATTTCCCCCGGACCGAGACCGAGATCAACGCCGGGCTGGGTTTCCAGATGACCGAGGAACCGATGCAACTCGTCGACGACCTCAAGCGAGACCTGCGCGACCGCCCGGAGTTCGAGGGCGCGACCGTCGAGGACAAACTCGGTGCCGCCCTCCCGACGCGTCGGCCGTACGACTCGGCGGTCGCGCCGGGGTTCATGGCCGCGGGTGACGCGGCGGGACACGTCAACCCAACCACCGGTGGCGGAATCGGCGGTGCCGCCAGAGCTGGCACGTTCGCCGGCGAACAGGCCGTCCAGGCGCTGGACGAGGGCGACGTCAGCGAGGCGCAACTCTGGGAGTACAACGCCAGCGTGATGGACACCTTCGGCGCACGATTCGCGACCCTCGACGTCTACAACATCTTCACGACCGCCTACGACGTCGACGACCTCATGGGGATGCTCGCGGCACTACCCGCCGAGAACATCGCCGAAGGGCTCTACAGCGGCGAGACGAACATCGGTCTCTGGCTGAAGCTCAAGACCGCGGTCAAGGCTATCGGCCACTTCGGCACCATCTACGACCTCTACGAGACGAAGCAACTCGCCGAGCGCGTCCTCGACCACTACGAGGACTACCCCGACGACCCCGCGGGCTTCGACCGGTGGCAGTCCAGCCGTGACGACCTCATGGACGAGGTCTACGCCACCACCGGCGCCGACCCGAAGTACTGACCGACGGCACCGTGCCCTTCTGACCGCTCTCGAAGCACCGGCAGGACGGGAACCTGGTATACCGGGTGCCTGTTCCCATGCAACCGCTCAGATGCGTCTCCCACCGGAGACACAGGTTTAACTGTATCAAAACCGCATGTAACTAGTAACGGGCACGTGGGTGTTCGGACCGTCGGCACGCGTGGGAACGTGTCGTTGCGGTGAGAGACGGCCGGAGACGCCCGTGTGGATGGGTGATACGCATGTACGACAAACGGGAGGGCAGAGGTGTATCGGAGGTCATCGGGGTCGTCCTGATGGTCTCGATCACAGTATTGTTAGCGGCGACAACGGCGAGCATGTTCCTGGGTTTCGAGGCAGAACTCGGTGACAGTGGACCGACGCTCGCGATGAGTCACGATTTCGGGATCGAGGACGGCAGCCACGTCCTCGAGGTGAGTCACACCGGCGGCGACACGGTCGATCCGGCGAACGTCCGCGTCTCCCTCAGGAACGCAGCGTGTCCCGGTAGTAACCTCCGGAGCACGCGCTTTACGCCGCGCGGGCTGGGTTCGACCGACTCGCAACTGTCCGCGTCCTCGATGCTCGTCCTCTCGGACCATACGGTCTGTCAGCGTGGCGGCGATCTGGACCTCTCGCGGGCGAGCGTCTCGGTCGTCTGGATGGGTCCAGAGGGCGAGACCAGCGCGACACTGTGGCAGTGGCGCGGTCCCAGAGCGTGAACCCGACACGAGAGCCGCCCGTTCCCCGTGACTACCCGTCAACCCTGCGATAACGCCCGAATCGCTCCCGCGAGTACTGCGACGCCGATATCCAGCGATGCCTCGTCCACGTCGAAAGTCGCCGTGTGGTGGCCACCCGGGTGGTCGGTACCGATCCCGACGTAAGCGGCCTGCCCGCCCCGGTCCTGGACTCGCTGCATCAGATACGTCGCGTCCTCGCTCCCGCCCAGGTCGTCCCGTGACAGCACCGAGTCGATGCCCTCGACGTCACGGGCGACTTCCTCGACGACGTCGGCGACAGCGTCGTCGCTCTCGCCACCCGGCGCCTCGCCTATCGTCTCTACCTCGACGTCACAGCCGTGCATCGTGGCCGCGCTGTCGAGGACGCTGTCGGTGCGCTCGCGCACGTACTCCATGAGTTCGGTCGTCTCGCCGCGGACCTCGCCCTCGATGGTCGCGGACTCGGGGATGATGTTCGTGGCCGTCCCGCCCTCGACGCGACCGGCGTTGACCCGCGTGGCGCCGTCCCCGTGACGGGGGATCGCGTAGAGGTTCTGGACGGCGGTCGCCATCGCCTGGACGGCGTTGTGTCCCTCCTCGGGATGGTCGCCGGCGTGGGCCGGTTCTCCGGTGAACTCGGCACGAAACTGTGCGACCGCGAGAAACCCCTCGATGCCGGCGACGACTTCGCCCGTCGGGTGGTCGAGACCGATGTGGACCGCGAGCAGCGAGTCGACGTCGTCGAGGTGACCGCTCTCGGCCATCGGCTTCCCGCCGCTTATCGTCTCCTCGGCGGGCTGGAAGAAGACCTTCAGCGTCCCCGCGAAGTCGGGGTCGTCCGCCAGCGCTTCGAGGACGCCCAGGCCGAACGTGGCGTGGGCGTCGTGACCGCAGGCGTGCATCGCTCCCGTCTCCGAGCGAAACCCTTCCCGGGCGGGAGCGTGGTCGTCGCCGGTCGCCTCCTCGCGGGGGAGTCCGTCGATGTCGACGCGCAAGCCGATGGTGGGCCCCGCGCCGCGTTCGAGGACGGCGACAGCACCGGTGTAGCCGCCGGCCATCGCGTCGAGCAGGTCCTCGCGGGCGCCGGCCTCGCGAGCCCGCGTGAGCCACTCGTCGAGTTCAGCCTCGTCGGGGACGCCGATACGATCCCCGGTCGCGAGGGCGTCCCGACCGACGTGTATCTCGTCGACCGCGAGCCTCTCCAGTTCCTCGACGATGCGTGCGGTCGTCCAGAACTCTCGCCAGGCGGGTTCGGGATGGCGGTGAAATGCTCGACGCAACGATACCAGTCGGTCGTGAGATGGCGTCGTCATACTCGTCGTATGCAGGCGGACTCCTATACAGTACCGTCTTCGGAGAAGCTGCTGCTGCGGCCGAGACCAGTTTTCAGTTGCCCTGACCGGTCTGCGTCCGCTGTTCGATCTCGGCTTCGACGTGGATGCGGGGCGGGTATTCGTCTCCGGCGACGTCCCGGGCGAACTCGTCGTAGCCGACGATCTCGACGGTGCGCTCGTAGACGGTGTAGTGCCAGTCCTCGAAGGTCGGGCCGTCGACGGCGAGCGTCGCCGACTGCGGGACACTCTTGTCTGTCGGCGGTTGCGGGTGGGGGCCTTTGAGTTCGACGCCCTTGCGTTCGGCGCGACTCTTGAGTCCGTCGACGACGTCGTCGAGTAGCTGTCTGTCCCCGCTCGCGAATTCGAGCGTCGTGACGAAGGGCATACCTCACCCTCGACGGTCGGGCGCATAAGCCATGCGTTCGGGGCCTGTCGGAAGTGTCGACCCACAGGGGCCTGTCGGAAGTGTCGACCGGCAGGGGCCAGCGACTCGATCCCTGGGGCCGCCCCTCCGATATTCTCTTAAGTAGGGGTCGTTTACGTAGGGACAATGCTAGAGGCCACGAGCGCGGGAGCCATCCTCTTTCGCGATACGCGTGGCCGGCGGGAGTACCTGCTGCTCAAGAGTCGCCCGGGCGACTGGGAGTTCCCGAAAGGGGGCGTCGAGGGCGACGAAGAGTTGCAACAGACCGCCATCCGCGAAGTGAAAGAGGAGGCCGGGATCGGCGATTTCCGGCTCATCGATGGCTTCCGTGAAGATTACGACTACGTCTTCGAGGCGAACGGCAAGACGATCCACAAGACCGTCCACCTGTTCATCGCCAAGTCCTTCGAGGCGTCGGCCGAACTGTCACACGAACACCGCGACCTGCAGTGGCGCGACTACGAACAGGCTATCAACACCGTCACGCAGGACGGCCCCCGCGAGATACTCGAAGAAGCCCACGAGTTCATCGACGAACGCGAAGACGACGAGGAGTAATCGCGGGACTGACACCGTACTCGCCCCGACACTGGCCTGGCGAGGGGTAGTGTGAGCCGTTGCTCTGTCGTCCACTCAACCTATATCCCCGGTGAAACACGACTGTGTCTATCGTCGTGGGGACAGGTTCGGTGGCGTTTTGCGGTCGGTATCGACCGGCCGACCGCCCCCCGAAACCCGGTATTGGAGGGGTACTGTCGGCCGATCTGCACGACGGGTCCGGGCCGTCGACCCGAATCGGACCCACAAATCACCCAAGTATTATATTGGTACGCAATCATGCGATTACTGTCGATATGACGGTTGAACACAAGACGGTGGACGGTCGACAGGGCGAATCGAGTACCGAGGTGGAAGCATGAGTGCAGGGAACGAGGAAGTCAGCGAGATCCTCGCTGCGGTCCTCTCCTTTATTATCGTCGGACTGGGGCACGTCGTCATCAACGGCCAGACCAAGCGGGGGGCGATCTGGTTCCTCGGTGCAGTCGCACTCGGGATCGTCCTCTCGATCATCGCGGTCGTCACTCTCGGGCTGGGACTGATCCTGTTCATCTTCCTGCCGCTGGTCCCGATCGGTTCGGCGGTCGACGCCTACCTGCAGGCCCAGAAGATCAACTCCGGCGAGATCGTCGTCTGACGTTCGGAACAGGCCGACACACCCGATTTTCTGATTCGATCCGGCCGAAGAGACACATGGCGAGACGTCGGTACCTGGTACAGCACTCCGAGCTGTCCGCTCCTCCGGGCTGTTCGCTCCACGGTAGTGACGACTCGGCCATCTCGACTCCAGAGTGAGAACCTCGGTATCTCGACCCAACGACGAGACTCTCGGGCTGTCCGCTCCGGCGGGTGACGATCTCGATCCCGTCGCTGTGAAACGGCGAACGGTTCAGTTCCCGCGGACCTGGTCGACTTTGACCGTCACGTTGTCGACGACCTCGGAGCCGCGGTAGGCGTCGATCGCGGCGACGACGTGGATCGCGAGTTCGACGACGCTCAACAGGAGTCCGATCCCCAGCTGGACGATGAAGCCCAACCCGAGCGTGATGACACTGAACAGCGTGCCGACGAGGAAGAACCCGACTCCCCAGGCGACGATCAGCCAGATCACCCAGACGACGAAGATTATCACGCCACGGTCGGTGTCGCCGTTTATCATGTTCCCGACACCGGGGAGGATAAACGAGACGATCGCGGCCAGCATCGAGTCTTCGGCCGACCCGTTATTCCGTTCCACTGTCGTCTCGACGGCCTGGTCGGTCTGGGTCGTCTGCGTGGTTCCGACGGTCGGGTCGTTCCCGGACTCGACGGTCGCCTCGGCTTCCCCGCCGCCCGTGGCCGGCTGGTCGCTCGTTTCCTCCGGTTCCCAGCCGATATTGTCGCCCGACTCCTGTCCACCGGTAGCCGTATCGCCCGTCCCCTGACTGCCCGTCCCGGACGGCACGCTCGGGCCGTCGTCGGTCGTGTCGTCCGCCGAGTCCGATGGGACCGACGGACCGCTATCGTCCACTCCGCCGTCGTCGACGGAGTCCGACGGCACGGACGGTCCGCTATCCGCCGAAGCGTCGTCCACCGAAGCGTCGGCACCCGAGTCAGATGGGACCGACGGCCCGTCCGTAGTCGTCTCCTCCCCGACGGCCCCGGCCGCGGGTCCGGCGTCGAGTTGTCCTTTGACGCGCCCGGCGAGGTCCGACCCGAGGACGTCGGCCAGTTCGTCCTGGCTCGCGGCCTGCACGTCCGCGACAGTCTCGAAGCCGGCGTCACGCAGTTTGTCCGCCCGAGCAGGCCCGATGCCGTCGAGGTCTGTCAACTCCTCGGGTGCCCGACCGCCGTCGGTCCGGCGGGCCTGGTCGTCTGCTCCGCTCCCTCTGTCACCTGACATACTTCATAGAGGATCGGGAACTGTCATGAAACTGTTGGTGGTTCAGGCACCTGCGGGTCCCCAGACGCCGGGGGCAGCCGGCGTGTTTTTGTCCGGCGGCGAGCAATCAGCGCCTGTGACCGCCGACGCCGAGTTCCGCTTCGAACTGCGCGTCTGCCAGTGGGCCGAGCGACACTGGCCCCCCGACGACGCACCCGACCAGGAGAGCGCCGGCGAGAGCGAGCGCGAGAACGGTCCCACACATATCGTCGCCCGCCAGATCGGCACCGGTCGCCGTCGCTGGGACACGGTCGTCGTCGAGTGTGACCCAGCCGCGCTCGAACGCCGCGCCGAATTCGGTGTCGCGGAACTCGATTCGGACCTGTTGCACGTCGTCCGCAACGCCCCCGCCGAGTGGGCCTGGTACCGGGACGCGCTCCCGGATCCGGGCTACCCCTGGCAGTACGTCCGTGAGGCGGTCCACCGTGCGGCCGACCGCGGCGTCGTCGAGCGCCGGAAGCGGGGCAACCGTATCGAACTCCGCCGGAAGTGGCCCTATCCCGACTGGGTCCGGCGGATCGTCGCCATCGAGAACAAACCCGACCTCGACGCGAGCGCCGCCCGACAGCTCCAGCCGCAGGTCGAACACGACGTCGCGATGGCCCTCGCCGACGAAGTGTGGGTCGCGACGGCGGCCACCGACGACGCCGTCGAACCTGCGCTGCTCGAAGACCTCCCGGTCGAGGCGGGGATCCTGACCGTCGGCGAGGCGAGTGCGTCGGTCGCCTGGCACCCGACGACGCTCGCCGTCGACGACCCGGGGACGCGTATCACCGACCGACCGGACGGGGGCGCCCGCGACGCCTCCGCGGCCCGCTTCGAGTACGCCGACGCCGACTGGAAACGCGACAAACGCCTCGAACTCGCCGAACGTGCCTACGGCCGTGGCTGGCGCTCGTACGTCGATACGATGCGACCGGACTGTCGCCACTTCGAACTCGCCGCCGAATCGACGGGGTTCTATCCCTACTGTGTGGCCAAAGACTGTTCCCAGACTGCAGGCGAGTGTTCGGGCTCCTGTCCGGAGTTCGAACCGGAGCCGCCGGTCTGGCGGACACGCGGGCCGCCCATCGAAGGTGGCCCCGGCGCCGCTCTCAAGCGACTGCTAGAACGCCAGCGTGAGCGCCAGCGACCTGGTATTTGAGACTGCAGGGGACCATGCCTGCGGTCAGGTTCCGGCCTCGATCGTCTCGACGTTCACCTGGTCGCGGGGGACGGCGAGTCGGTAGGTCGGGACGGTCTTCTGGACGCGCTCGACGACGCCTTTCTCCGCCAGCGACCGCAGCGCGGACCGCACCGCGTCCACCTCGGGGTCTTCACCCGTCTCTCGCAGCGCGTGGAGCGTCGCGACGACGCTGTCTGGCTCGTCGTCCGCGTCGGGTAACACCGCGATAACGCGTTCCTGAAAGGCCGTGACTGTCACGCTCGCATCTCCGGCCTCTTCCCCGCCGACGAGCGAGACGGCTTCTGGCGTGGCGCGGATGAGGCTGTCCTCGTCGCGGTAGTAGTACTCTTTCAGCTCGGATTCGAGGTACTGGTGGACGTCGCTACCGCTCTCCACGCCCCACTTGGACTGTAACTCCCCGTTCTTGGTCGGTTGCAACGCGACGACGTCCGCGAGTCGCTCGCGGGCCTCTGCCGAGAGGGTCACGTTCTACGGTAGGGCCACCGCAGTATAAGCGCGTTCTGGACTCGGTTCGCGACGACCGACGGCGCTCGACAGGAGTCGACGAGCCGCAGTGGCCGGGGACTCACAGCGACGCCAGCGTCTCGGCGACGTCGTCCCAGTGACTCCCTTTCCAGAAGTGCTGGCCACACTCGCGACAGCGCCAGACCGCCACCTCGTGGGGGTCGGGTGCGTAATCGGGCGTCGGTTCAGTCCGGTCGACTCGTTCGACGAGGCCGTTACAGGCGCTACACCGGGCTGGCTCGTCGGCCAGTGCCAGTTCGAACCCGGCCTCACGGAGCTCGTGCAACTGGTCGCGGACGTCCCGTTCGGTGAGCAACACCGACCGCTCGGCGCTTCGGGCGAGTTCGCGGTCACGAGTGAGAACCAGTCGCCCCTCGGTGTGGGCGAGCGCGAGCAGTGCGTCTTCGGACTCGATGGCACGCGCCGTGGTGTACGCGGCGTCGTACCCACACATCCGCAGGTACGTCGCCAGCTTCCCCAGCATGTCGTCGACCATCAGCGCCGTGTCTCCCGGTGTTCGCGTCTCTGTGGTGCCCTCGCCGGATTCGTCTGTCGGCGCCCCGTCATCTGTTGGCACCCCGTCGTCTGTCGACGCCTCGCCAACTGTCGACGTCTCGTCGTCTGTCGACGGACTATCCTCCGGCGCTGCGTCGGCGCCTGTCGCCTGTTCGGGCGCCGCGTCTTCGGTCGTCGTGTCGTCGTGGCTCGTCATGTGGTAAACTCCCGGATGCCGTCCGCGTCGCGCGTGTTCAGGACGTCGGTCGCCTCCGCCCAGCCCCGGCGTGCGGTGTGGACGCCGTAGCGGACGAGTTCGTAGCGCTGTGGGCTGTGGGCGTCGGTGTTGATTGCGATCGTCGCGCCCGCCTCGACGGCCGTCTTGACCGCACCCCCACCGAGGTCGAGACGATGGGGGTTGGCGTTGACCTCCAGCGCGGTGTCGGTGTCGGCCGCGACCGTCGCGAGGCGCTCGACGTCGACGTCCATGCCCGCGCGCTGGTTGAGATACCGCCCCGTCGGGTGGCCGATGATGTCGACCTCGGGGTGCTCGGCAGCGACGACGAGGCGGTCAGTCCCGTTGCCGTCGAGTCCGGCATGTGGCGATGCGACCACCACGTCCAGCTCCGCGAGCAGGTCGTCGGCGACAGAGACCGACCCGTCCGCCGCGACGTTCGCTTCGACGCCGGCGAAGACGTCGACCTCGCCGGCCACTTCGTCGGCGACCGCCCGGATCTCGTCGAGTTGTTCGCGCAACTCGTCGTCGGGGACGCCGACGCCGCCGACCATCCCAGGTCCCGTCGCGTGGTCGCTGATCGCGACGTAGTCGTGGCCGAAGGCGGCGGCGCCTTCGACCATCTCCCGGATCGTGTTCGACCCGTCCGACCAGTCGGTGTGGACGTGCAGGTCGCCCCGCACTTGGTCGGTCGTCACGAGGTCGGGCAACTCGCCGTCGGCGGCGGCGTCGATCTCCCCCCAGTTCTCCCGGAGTTCGGGGGCCATCCACGGGAGGTCCAGCGCCGCGTACATCCCTTCCTCGGTCTCGCCGGCGACGCGCACGCCGGCCCGCTGGTCGGCGGCAGCCTCGTCGTCGAGCCCCGAGACGTCGAACGTGCCGTACTCGTTCATCTTCAGGTCGCGCTCGATGGCGTGGTTGCGCAGTGCGACGTTGTGGTCCTTGCTCCCGGTGAAATACTGGAGCGCGGCGCCGAACTCCTCGGGGACGACCACGCGGAGGTCGACGCGAACCCCCCCGGACCGGACGCTCGCTTTCGTGTCGCCGGCCTCGATGACCGAGTCGGCCCCGGGCCAGTCGGTGAACGCTTCGACGACCGCCTCGCCGTCGTCGCTCCCGACGAGGACGTCCACGTCGCCGATGGTCTCTTTCCAGCGCCGGAGCGACCCCGCCAGGTCGACCCGTTCGACCGTCGACTGGGCTTCGAGATACGCGACGACACCCTCGCCCTGGGGGCGAGCGTCACCGAGTAACTCCCGCTCGGCGGCCTCGCGGGCGAATTCGAGATTGTCGAGGATGTTCTGTTCGGTCCTGGCGCCAAAGCCCGACACGTCCTGTATCTCGCCGTTCTCGGCGGCCGCAGCGAGGTCGTCGAGCGTCCGGATCCCGAGTGCTTCGTAGAGCGTCCCGACGGTCTTCGGGCCGACGCCTTCGACGCGGGTCAGCGCGCCCATCTCGACCGGCAGGTCCGCGCGCAGTTCTTCCAGCTCCTCGATTTCTCCGGTCTCGACGTACTCGACGACCTTCGAGGCGATGGCATCGCCGACGCCCTCGATCTCCTGGACTGCGTCGGCGCCGTCGGCGGCCAGGCCCTCGACGGCACCCGGATAGTCACGGATGTTCTCGGCAGCCCGACGATACGTGCGGGGTTTGTACTCGACGTCCTGGGCCTCTAGCAGGTCCGCGAACTCCTCCAGCAGGCTCGCGATTTCGTCGTTGCGGCTCACAACTGCCCCCGATTGCGACCCGTGCCGTGGCTATCGCTTTCGCGGCCGAGCGCTTTCTTGAGGAAGTTCATCCAGCGCTGTTTGTCGGCTTTCTGCTGGGCTTCGATCTCGGCTTCGAGGTTGGTCGGGCCGAGCCCCTCCAGTGCGTTGAGCGCGCGGTCGATGCCGATGACCGCCTGTGCGAGTTCCTCGCCTTCCTCGCGGGAGATGTCGTCGTTCTCGATGCGCTGTTTGCGCTGGAGGCGCTCGCGCCGGAGGTTCTTCTTGGCCTGCTCGACGCGTTCGCGCTCGCCCGAGGGGATGGTGTCCCGACGCTTGATCTCGACGACGAACTCGCGCAGGTCGACGGACTCCCCCTGGACGTCGATGCGGTCCGGGATGTCCGCGCCGACGGTCGCGCCGTCGCGCTCGATGCGCTCCAGGAGTTGCTTGCGCTCGTATGCTTTCACACCCGCCACTCGGACGCGGACCGTCAAAAAGGACACGCGCCACGTCGGCCCGGTTCGTCGTCGTGACCGTCCTGGCGCCCACTGTCCGGGAGACCGTTGCGGTCGCTGGTGTGTCAGACGGTGACACTCGCCGATAGTCGGAATCGAAGGGTAGCCCATATATGGGAGGGTCCCGTACTTGGACACACGACTGTCGCCAGCGGGCGGCTGGCGTTCCCCCCAACTATGAGCCGCGTATACAGACTCCACTCGACACTGGAACTGCCTCTGGAGGACGTGTACGACTTCTTCGAAGACCCGGAACTCCCGGAGAGCATCGAAGACGTCGACATCACACGTCGGAACAACACACTCATCATCAGCGCAGTCTCCACTGACGAGAGCATCAGCAAGTACACGCCGACGGCCCAGCTCAAGGCGAGCGTCACCGAGAACCGCGTCTACGAGGAATTAGAGGAAGAAGAGGAGGACGACGGACCGCTGGGCACGCCCAACACCGGCGGCGGCCCCCAGTGGGGTGCCTTCGAGGAAGAGGAAGAGGAACCCCCTTCGGAACTCGTCGAGTACGCCTGTTTCAAGGGCGACCGCGAGACCGTCCTCCAGAACAGTGAACTCCAGTACGCCATGTTCGAGGTGCTCTGTGAGATCGCACTCATCGCCGAGAAGGGAACCCTCACTGCGATCACCGCCATGGACGGCGACCTCGACGCCATCCGCATCGTCGACGGCGAGCGTCTGCCCGCCTCGATCAACGTCGTCGAAGACCCTCGCGAGAACGAAGAGGGCGACGGCGTCGACTGGCGCGACAACGAATTCATCAGCTAATTATCTCCTCCACGCGGTTACACACGTTGACCAGCCGCCGGCTCGGCCAGCCACTTTCTGCAGTGACCGACTACCCCGGTCAGTTCGCTGTGCCCAGCGCGTTCGGACCGCCGACCCACTCGATGACGTCGGGCGTGACGTTGACCTCGATCCACGCGGCGACGACGATCATGACGATCATGATGGCCGAGAGCACGCCGAGTTCGACCGCCTCGGCACGGGTGATGGGCGTCTCGTCGTAAGCCATCAGGTACCGGACGATCCGGTGGGGCACTCGCAGGCCGATCGAGGCGGCCACGAAAAACGCCGAGAGTTCGATGACCCCGTGAGGCAGCAGTGCGGCGAGGACGACTGCCCACGAGGCTTCCTGGATGACGAGTCCGACGACTGCACCGACGAGCAGGCCGTTGACGAACAGGCCAAAGAGCGTGAGCAGGCCGCCGGTGACGGCCCCCATCCCCATCAACAGCAGCGCACGGAGGTTGTTGAACATGATCGACGGGAACGTGAACTCGATGTCGCCGAGGGGGCTCGAGTCGCCCGGGATGACGTCGGCCAGCCCCTCTACCGGGATCGCTCCGAACACCGCGTAGCCGGCGAAGGCCGTCCCGAAAAACACGGCCAGCGCCGCCACCAGATGCCACCGGAACCATCGCGTGAACTGCAGGTCGCTGTACACCGAACCGGACGCCGTCCCCCAGGAGTCACCCGGGTCCGCGTCCGCCTCGGAATCCGAATCCGGATCCGAATCCGTCTCTGCGGGGACACTCATCGTTCCACCGTTGAACCCCCTCCCACATGGGCCCATCGGCCCAGTTCGACCCCACCGCCGCGACCTGCCACCCCCACCACCGCCTCGACTTGCCACCGTCACCGACACCAGCAACGCCACCACCGCCCCGAATCTGGCCTGTCATACGCCCACACACGCCAGACCACAGGTCGTCCATAAGACACTTATCCGGTGCTGTAATTAGATGTCATTAGCAATGTCGGACGAATTCCCGGATTACCTGGACGTCGATTACGAGGACGGCACCGGCGAGAGCCCGGCTGACTACCCGCACGTCAACGACAGGATCGAGAAAGCTATCGAGGTCACCCGGAAGGGCCTCGAAGAGTACGAGAACCCGGTCGTGATGTGGACCGGCGGGAAGGACTCGACGCTCACGCTCTATTTCGTCAAAGAGGTCGCAGAGCAGTACGACCTCGAAGTCCCGCCGGTTGTCTTCATCGACCACTACCAGCACTTCGACGAGCTCATCGACTTCGTCGAGCACTGGGCCGACGAGTGGGACCTGGAGGTCATCTGGGCACGCAACACGGACGTCGGCGACTACGTCGAGGAACACGACCTCGAACCCGGCGACGACATCCCCATCGACGAGCTCTCGGAGCACAACCAGCACCACGTCCGGGAGATCCTCGAGTACGAGGAGGACACGTTCCCGTTCCTGCTCGACACCTACGTCGGCAACCACCTGCTCAAGACGGTGGCGCTCAACGACGCCATCGAGGAGTACGACGTCGACGGTATCATCTCGGGCATCCGCTGGGACGAACAGGAATCCCGCGCCGACGAGACGTTCTTCTCGCCGCGTCACGACCCGGACATCTACCCGCCCCACGACCGCATCCAGACCATCCTCCAGTTCGACGAGGCCGCCGTCTGGGAGGCGTTCTGGAACTTCGTCGTCCCCGACACCGTTGAGGCGTTCCCCGACGAGGGCTACGTCCCCGAGACCGACGACGACCTCCCCGAAGGCGTCACCCAGGAGGACATCCCTGTCTCGCCGAAGTACTTCGCCGGGTTCCGCTCGCTCGGGAGTGAGGTCTCCACGGACAAGGCCGCCGAGGAACCGGCCTGGCAGCAGGATCTCGACTCCACGACCGAGCGCGCAGGCCGCGCCCAGGACAAAGAAGACCTGATGGAGCGCCTGCGCGACCTCGGCTACATGTAGGAAACGACCTTTTTTCGCCTCGGGTTTTCTCGGGTCGCCGAAGGCGACCCTGCGGGAACCGTGTGGCGGCTACGCCGCCACGTCATGCGGTCGCGGGCGTCGCCCGCGACCCGCTCGGCCAAAAAAGCTCGGACAAAAAAGGCGCTCGCTCCTTCCAGTCGCTCGCGTGAGTTGTGTGAACGACTACCGCAGACGAGAATACGTAAAGCCTGTCTTTCCGGAGTGATCGGAGCGTCGACCGGTTTCCTCCCGCGTCCTGCGACCGCACGGGGAGTCTCGCGGTTTTCTCGGGTCCCAGTTCACTCGTCCGGAACGCTCGCAACGATAGACCTGGCGAGGGCAGGTTCTAATCCGGTGTCCCGGTAGCCGGCGGCGAGGTTGACGTCGACAGCCCAGTACCGGCCGTCGCCGTCTCTGACGAGGTCGACACCGATCCCTCGAAGGTCGAACTGTTCGACGAGCCGTCGGAGAGCGGCCGCGAGCTCGGGTTCGATCTCGACGTCGCCGATGAACTGTTTCTCCCCGTAGAGCTTCGAGGTGACGCGTCGCCCCGCGACGTGGATTCGCTCCCCGTCGTCGACGGCGTAGTACTTGTAATCGACCGGTTCCGTCGGGATCAACTCGTGGTAGAAATCCCCGTCGCCGTTCAGTTCGGGCTCGTCGTGCCAGACGTAGTAACCTTTCGCGACGTACTCGCCGTCGGGTTCCTCGAAGGAGACCGCAGGTGTGTGAAACCCCACCTTCGAGAGCGCTCGCAGGCCGACCAGCCGCGAACTGAACAGGATCGTCGCCTGGAGATTGTTCCACAGCGGCGTCCCCGCCCGTCGAGCGCACCTGAGGCCCGGGAGTGCGACCGGGAGCGTCTTCTTGTTGACGATCAGGGAGAGGTCGGCAGTCTGGCGCTCTGAGAGCTCGGACCGGGGATGGAAGAACCGTACTCGAAAGCCCTCGGTCCGGAGGTGCTCTGCGACCGCTGTGAACACTGGCTTGCTCGTTTTACACAGGAAGCCGATAGTATCACCGTCTCTCTCTCGCTGCTCGCGTTCTTCTTTCCCCACCTCCCCTTCCGTTCTTTCCCCCACATTCGACATACGTGACCCTGTTCGTGCGTGGATCTGAATAGTATTCGGGTGGTTTATGTCTGGTGACTATCGTGTCCAGCTATGGTCGAGGTGACCCTCGCTCGCGCCCGTATCGAATCGGGGCAGACGGACCGCCTCCGCGAGTGGTTCGCGGAACTGGAAGCGCGTGAGGACGAAGTCGTCGAGACGCTCCAGCACGAGGGCGCCTACACCGAGACGGGGTTCGTCCACGAGGCCGACGACGCGGCGTATCTCTACGTGTATATGGAAGCTGACGACCTCGACGCGGCGGACGAGGCGGGCGACGAGGAGGCCTACGAGATCGACGAGGAACATCACGAGGTGCTCCGGGAGACGCTGGTCGGTGATGGGAGGAACTGGAGACCATCGGTCACTTCACCAACCCTGGATTGCGGTGAGTCAGCGCCGGCTGAGCCGCCGGGCGACCAGGTAGCCGGACCCGGCCCCGAGGAGTTCACCGACGAACACGACGGCCCCGACGACCAGCATGAAAAACAGGCCGAATATCAACGCGAATCCCGTCATCCCGGCGACGCCCATGAGTCGTTCGGACAACTCGAAGTTGTCCCCGCTGGCCCCCATCGCGAGTCCCACCCCGAGGGCGCCCACGAAGTACAGCGCGACGACCGTCGTGAACGGAACCAGCACGATGCTACCGACGACTTTCAGGTCCTGGACCCACGTCGACAGCCCGCGCCTGCGGGCCACGCCGACGGCGACGACCGTCGTCACGAACGGCACGACCACGAGTACCACTGCGTGATATAGCGGTGAAAACGCCATGAACTGGGACGCCCCCTCTGCGAGCGCCCAGCCAGGGCCCGCTCCGTCTCCCCGGAGATACGGCACCAGCACGTACGCAACGATACCCGCCAGCGACGTCACCGTCCCCCCGCACAGGCCGATCACGAGCGCACGGTTCCTCAGGAGACGGTTCACCCAGTGTCGAAGAACCATACGTTTCAATAGGTCTATGTGTAAAATAAGCCTGTCTCCCTCGAAGCGCTGTCGTCACTGACCGCGACCGTCGGTCACGCTCCTTTTTGAGACGTGGCTCCAAGCGTCGTCATGGAAATCGTCGGCGACCTCGTCGCACGTGACCGGCGCAGCGACGCGCTCGCGCTCCGGACCGACAGTCGCGCCGGGTCCTACAGCTACGAGAAACTCTGTACGAACGCCTGGAAGGCGGGCAACCTCCTCAGTCACTACGGCGTTCGCGGTGACGCGACCGTCGTCGTCGACACCGGCGAGTCGCTCTCGCCGCCACCACTCTCCGCCTTCCTCGGCGCGGCGCTCCTCGGTGCGACCGTCCGGTTCGAATCTCCGGGCTCCCGACACTCCGATCCGCCCGAACCAGTCGAGACACGGGCGCTCGTCGTCCCCGCGACTCGCGTCGGGGCCTACGACCCCGCGCCGGGGACGACCGTTCTGGCCTACGGTGACGTTCCGGAGGACCCGACGGTCACGCACTTCGAACGCGAGGTCTGGAGCGAGAACCCGACGACCCCGCCCAACCAGGTGAACCCGGACGACGCGCTTCTCGCGGCCGACCGCGAGCGGGTCACACACCGGCAGGCAGTCGACGCCGCCGAACGTGTCGCCGACGAGGCCGGCCTGGTCGAGGAGGATCTGGTCGCGCCGCGAGCCTCGCTGGCCGACCCGGCGGTGGTCGTCGCAGGAGTCCTCGCACCGCTCTCGGTCGGTGCTGGGATACTCGTCGACGAGTCGGCGACCGGCGACGTCGGCGTCGGACGAGAGGACGAGGTCCCAGAAGCGCGATGTATCGACCCCAGCGACGTGTTCTGACAGGGCGGAGGCTCGACGGGCGTTCGATCAACCTGGAGTTCAGTCCTCGTCTTCGTCGTCGTCTTTCGGGCGGACGAAGTCGGCGAGTGTGACCATGACTCCGAGGATCCACCCGACCGGGACCGAGATAGCGATCCACATGATGATGTACGCGCCGCCGTTGCGGTCGAAGTTATCGACGAAGTACTGTTTCAGGCCGACTCTGGCGAGGATGTCGTCCTGGATGAACGTGGCGATCTGTTCGCTGTAGACGATAGAGAACTGTGCGATCTGGTCCGAGAGCAGCGCCGCGACGACTGGCGGCAGGAAGATGGCCGTCATCGCCAGCGGATACGAGAAGATAACGGTGACGGGGCGGCCGTCGATAGCCCGGAAGATCAGGGCGAGCCCGGTCGCGATGATAGCGACGAGGAGCGCCGCGATGATGCCTTTCTCGGCGGCCAGGTCCAGGCGGAAGTAGATGAGTGCGGCCAGCCCACCCCAGAACAGGGTCACGAACAGGAAGACGCCGATCGCGCCGAGTTTCTCGATAGAGAACTCGATCTTGCGGGCGTGAAAGCGGACGATGACGCCGAACAGCGCCATCGGGTAGAGCACGGCGATGACGGCGGCGCCCATCGCCGACCAGCTGTTGTACGTGACTTTCTCGCGCGGCGTCTCGGGTTTCCATTTCCCGAGTACGGAGTGTTCGTTCCCGCGCTGGCGCGGGAAGACCAAGCCCATCCACGTCTCGTGGAACTTCCGCAGGTCGACGCGGATGGCGTCGACGACGCTCTGGTTCCCGGCGGCCATAGTACGGGGTTTGCCAGCACCCGGAATAAGTTTTCTTTCGACGGCGGTCGGAACGCTCTGTCAGCGGCGAAAGCTTTTCGACCGTCGGGTGAGCGGGGTGGCGTATGGGTATCGAGACTGCGGCGCGCTCGGACACGGGGCGCGTCCGCGACCACAACGAGGACAGCGTCCTCGCCGCGCCGACCTCGGGTGGTCGGTTGCTGGCGGTCGCGGACGGGATGGGTGGACACAACGCGGGTGAGGTCGCCAGCGCGGTCGCGCTGGAGGCGTTCGTCGCCGAACTGGGCGACCGACTGGGCGACTCGACGGTCGCCGAGGCGATGGAGAGGGGCGCCCTCACTGCCGACGCGGCCGTTCGCGAGGCCGCCGCGGACGAGCCTGACCGCGACGGGATGGGCACCACGCTCGTCGCCGCCCTCCTCGGCGAGACTGGGGCGACGGTCGTCAACGTCGGCGACAGTCGCGCCTACCGCGTCGACGAGACGGCAATCGAACAGGTCTCGGTCGACCACTCTCTCGTCCAGGAACTCGTCGAAGCAGGCGAGATCAGCCCCGACGAAGCCGACTCCCACCACCAGCGCAACGTCATCTCCCAGGCGCTGGGCGCCAGCGAGGAGATAGACCCCGACACGTTCGAGGTCGACCTCGACCCCGGGGAGACGGTCCTGCTCTGTTCGGACGGGCTCACCGAAGAGGTCCCCGAGTCGACGATCCACCACATCGTGACCGACACGGAGTCACTGTCCGGGGCCGCGGACGCACTCGTCGCGGCCGCGAACGAACGGGGCGGCAGCGACAACGTCAGCGTCGTCCTCGGCCGTCGCGACGACTAGTCCTCCTCGTCGGCGCCCTCGGCGTCACTGCTCTCTGACTCTTCGGTCGTCTCCGTGTCGTCGGCCGCATCCGAGCCACCGGCGTCGTCCGCCGCCTCGGAACCACCAGCGTCGTCGGCCGCATCCGAGCCACCGGCGTCGTCCGTCGTATCCGTGCGTTCGCTGCCGTCGACAGGCTCGGAACTACCGGTGTCGTCTGGTGCCTCGGCAGTCTCGGTTTCCCCCCATCCGTCGTCTGCCACCGTGCCTGCCTCATCCGGATCCGTCGTGGATTCGGTGTCGCCTGGTACGGTCGGTGATTTTCTGTCCGGCACACCGTCGACACCGTCGGTGTCCCCGGTCGACCCGTCGCCGGTCCCGGTCCCGTCGGCACTTCCGGTGTCGCCCGTGTCGTCCGTGAGCGGTGCGGAACCGCCGGTTGCAGGGCCAGGGCCGGCGACGGTACCGTCACCATCGTCGTCGTCCCCACGGACGTACTGGTTGTAGATGAACCCGCCGGCACCGAGCGCGACGATGACGAAGCCGACACCGAGCATCGCGAGCGGGAGCCCGGACTCCTCGTCGGTGTCGGTCGTGGTAGTCGGGGGGCCACTCGGGGCAGTCGTCGGTCGTGCGGTGGGCGTCGCAGTCGGCGTCGCTGTCGGCGTCGGCGACGGCGTGCCCGGCGGTTGTGGACTGGGTGATACCGTCGGTGACGGTGTAGGCGATGGCGTCGGAGTAGGTGTTGGCGTCGGCGACGGTGTGGGCGTCGGCGTCGCGATCTCCGGTCCGCCGAGTTTGACGCTCCAGCCGTCGGCGTCACCCGATGCAGACGACGCCGTGTTACCGGCCAGGACGACGCCGTCGTCGTTACCCAGCGCCGCCGCCCGGAAGTCGCTGGCCGTGTTTCGGGAGTGCGTCTCACTCCAGGAGACGTCGCCGACGAGGTCGATCCGCGCCACGATCCCCTTGCTCTCGGTGCCGTCGCTGTCGGCCGCGGTCCGGCCGACGGCGTATGGAGTGGTTTCGCTCGAGGTGATACCGAGCAGTTCCGTGAATCGGTCTGACGCGACCGTCTCGCCTGACTGCTTGACACCGGTGGTGTTGACCTCCATCACCCAGCCTTCGCGCTCGTCACCGTCGGATTCGGCGCCGGTGGCCCCGACGAGAAAGAACGCGTTCCTGCCCGCGACCACGTCGTAAAACGCGTTGTAGTCGTTGTACTTGTCGAGCACGTCGCCGGACTCACGCCGGTAGAACTGTGAGGTGGCCCACTGCTGTACCCCCCCGTCGTCGATGTGCATGATCCATCCTTTGAGGTCCTCGCTCGCGTCCATGCCCGACCCGGCGAGGAAAAAGCCCCCGTCGGGGTGGTTCACGACGCCGTGGAACGTACTCCTGTCGCCGCCGTCGTAGGTGAACCCCTTGTTGACCGCGCCGTCGCTCCCGAGTCGCTGGACCCAGGCGCTGTCGAACCGGGTCGTCCGCCCCGCACAGACGAAGCCGTTGTCGGGGCGCTGGACGAGCGAGTTGACAGTCTCGTCCGTGGTCTCGCTGCGCCAGAACGTCTCGCGCCACTGCTCGGCGCCATCGGGGTCGACGCGGACCGCGAATCCGTCCTGGCCTCGATCCGGCCCGTTCGTGTTCCCGGCCAGGGCGTAGCCGTCCTCGGTCGCGACGAGGTCGTTCGCGACTGTCGTCTCGCGCAGACTGTAGGTCTGCTCCCAGACGAGTTTCCCCGTCGCGTCGACCTTGTAGAGCCAGGCCGCCCGGTTGCCCTCTTCGCTGTCTCTCGCGCCCGCCATGACGAAGCCATCGTCGTCGAATGCTCCAACGACCGCGTTGGTCGTCGCGTCGCCGGCCCCCTCGTAGGTCCGGTCCCAGCGCTTGGGGAGCGGGCCGAGTCGACGACTCTCCCCCGAATCGGCCACAGCGTTGCCGGCGAGGAGGGCACCCGCGCCGGCACAGCCACAGCCCGCGACGAACTCGCGTCTGCTGTAATCCCGTGTCATACCCCGGTCTGGCGTTCGGGGGCAACAAAACCCTGTCGCACAACCGAACGCCGTCCCGCATCGAGTGCACGCTCCCGTGGAACGATGACCCGAACCGGCCGGCAGTGACGCTCTCCCCCGACCGACCTGTTCGCCGTCCGCTCAGACCCCGAACTGCTTGCGCGCGACGTCGGTGAGCAGCGGGATATCCGAGAGGTGAAGCAGTTTGCGCGCCGCCAGTCGGTTCCCGTTGTTGACCTCGGTGAGCACGTCTTCACTCGCCGACCGCAAGTCACGCATCAGCTGGTCGTAGCGGTCGTTGTCCGCGAGATAGAGTAGTTCGGTCATCAGCAACCGCGTACGGGCGTTCGGTGCGACCTCAGAGTGCCAGAGCCGGTCGTAGACCGACATCGCCTCGGCAGAGGTGTCGGACTCCTGGGGAGTGAGACAGGCGTCGGCGGTCGCAGCGGCCGCCCGTGCGGATTTCATCCCCTTGTGGATACCCTCGCCCCAGAGCGGGTCGATGGTCGGGACCGTGTCGCCGATGGCCATGAACCCGGGTGCGCTCAGTTCTCCGGGTGGCTGGATGTGTGCCGACCCGCGGTGGGCGTTCTTGCCCTCGATCCGCTCGGCGTCCGCGAATCGCGGGTCGGTGTCGAGCCAGTACTCCAGGTAGTCGTCGATGGCCATCCCGCTGGCCGAGTACTGTTCGTGGGACTCGTTCTGGATGTAACAGAGGCCGACCTTCGCCGTGTCCTCGCCGGTGTGGAAGATCCACGAGTAGCCACCCGGCGCGAGGTCGTGGTCCAGGCGCAACATCATCGCGTCGGTCAGGTCCGCGTACTCGGGGTGGTCGACCTCGACGCCCTCGAACTCCCACTCGATGCCGATGGCCTGGCGTTCGCGTTCCAGGTCGCTGACGCCGAGTTTCTTCGCCAGCGGGGCCGAGGGTCCGGTGGCATCGACGACGATCTCGCCGTAGACCTCTTCGTCGCCGTTGTATCGGACGCCGACGGCCTGGCCGTTCTCGACGACCGGCCCGGACACCCGTGCGTCGAAGCGGTACTCGGCGCCTTTCTCGCGACTGTCTCGGACGAGAAAGCGCTTGAAGTCGGCGAACTCCAGGACAGCGCCGGCCTGGTGGCGCGTGAACGAACTCGACGGCGACTCGAGGACGACGCTGTCGGTGAAGTTCATCACGACGTCGTTCGGGACGTTGAACGACGTCATCATCGAGGGGAAGGTGCCGGCGGTCGACTTGTTGGACTGGCGCGGGAACTCGTCTTCGTTCTCCGTTTCGAGGACGAGAACGTCGTACTCGCGCGCTGCGAGGTCCCGCGCGCACTGGGCGCCGGCGGGCCCAGCCCCCGCGATCACCACGTCGTAGTGGTCGCCCATATATCGCGGTCCGGCGTCAGCGTAATGAGTGTTGCTGAACGCGTCGAAAGTGCCGTCCTGTTGGTCTCGATTCCGCCGGGAGAAGGTGTCGCTCTGGTCACACCAGCACCGTCGCCCGACCGACGAGGAAGGCGACCACCGCGACGAACATGCCGTATTTCAGCAACGACTGCCCCGCGGTCGCGTCGTCGAAACTCCGGTATGCCGCGTAGCACATGACTGCATCCGCGGGGACGACGACCACGAGATAGGCGACGCCGAACGTCTCCAGCAGGTACGGCACCGGACTCGCGACGACGGCGACCAGCAAGGCGACCGCCGCGACCCACAGCGAACGACGTTCACCGACCGCGATCGGCAGCGTTCGCAGGCCTTCCTGACGGTCGCCGACGACGTCCTCGACGTCTTTGATCACCTCGCGGGCGAACGTCGAGAGCGCGGCCAGCGCCGCCAGCACCGCCGACGCCGTCGGGTTGCCGACCGCCGCACCACCGAAGAGGAAGGCGCTCCCGACCAGATACGAGACGAGCGCGTTCCCCACGCCGGGGAGGCCCTTGAACAGTTCCGTGTAGGCGACCAGCGCGACGAGGTTGACGGCCGCGATGACGACCGCGAGTGTCGGGAGTGTCAGGGCGAGTACGACGGCGCCCAGAAACAGGACCGCGCTGAACGCGAGCGCCCCCCGCGGCGAGACGGCGCCCCGCGGGATGGGTCGGTCAGGGTCGTTCGTGCGGTCTATCTCCCGGTCGAAGTAGTCGTTGATGGCCATCCCGCCCCCGGTCGCCAGCGCCGTCGTCGCACTCGCAGCGAGGATAGCGACGCCGTCTGCCGTCGACGGCGTGTCGAGTGCGACCACGCCCCCGACGACCGCCAGGAATCCGGCCGCGACGGCGTTGGCTGGACGGGTGAGTTCGAGCAGTCCCCTGGCCGTCTCGCCGACCTGCACACGCCCTCGTTTTCCCGGTCAGTGTATAAAAGGCGCGAGACGAGTGCGGTGGCGACCGGAGACTGTCTCGAATGGCCGGCCGTGGCTGTCGCGGAAACAGCCGTTGCCACTCCTCACGGTCGTTACCAACAGACCATCTTTTTCCCGCTCGGGTGTCCTCGGTCGCTTCGCTCACGGGTCGTTCCTCCCCGTTCGCATCGAGGTACTCGCTCCGCTCGCACCTCGCACCGCTCCCTGCGGGCACCACTTCTGCTCACGGGCGCGTAGCGCCCGTTCGCATGGTCAGCGAGACCGGCGGTCTCGCTCGACGCGGCAAAAACATGGGTGAAAAAGGCCGACGGCTCGGCCTTCGGCCTCGCCGTCGGTGAACCGCGCTCGCTTCTCTCGCGCGGACGTTCGAATACACCGCAATCGTTCAGTACGCAATAAAGAGTGAACGGGGGGAATACACACTCAGGGTCGAAGGACCGCCGCGAGAACGGCCGCCGCGAACAGCAACGCGACGACGCCGAGCGTGGATCCGCGGGGGACACTCCTGAAGAGCGCGTAGCCGAGACCGCCCGCGAGGAGGGCCACAGTGAGACTGCCGATCGCGTGGAGTGCTTCGACGCGCGTCGTCGCCACCGACGGGTCGACGTCGCGGTCGATCCCGAGCGCGAACGTTCCGAAGTCGGCCGCCAGGACGGCCCCGAACGCGCCGAGGAGCGTCTCGGTGAGTCCGCCGGGTCCCGCAGCGACGAGGACGGTCGCCGCGAACAGCGCGACGCCGGCGAGTGCGACGACCCCGCGCGACCGCCAGACCAGCCCTGTCGCGAGCAACGCTGCTCCGCCGAGACCGGCCACCAGCCCGATCTGCCCGACGCGCACGGCGGTAACGGTCGCCAGCGCGGCGACCACCGCCAGCCCGTGACTCAGTCTGAGGCGGTGCTCGCGGACGACGACGCTCACTCCGACCACCTCGCCGTCCGAGTCTCCGGCACGGGTGTCACACCGACCACCCCGAATCCGCTGTCGGGTCGGCCGGGGGCGTCCACTCGTGGACGGCGACCCCGTCACGACGGAGCCCATCCAGCCGCAGGCGCCGCTCCACGCCCGCCAGTCGGCGACAGGGCGTGTCGTCGCCGGTCACGTCGGGGCTCGCGACGAGGACGTCGTGACCCCGGGCACGTAACTGCCGGGCGACGGCCGCCGCCGCGTCGTCGACCAGTGGCGTACAGAACACCACCTGCGCGTCCCCGGGGAGGCGCGTCCCGACGTCGTCGAGCAGGCGTTTGGCCGTCTCGGTCGGATCGGGATCTGCGTCGTGCTGGTCGGGAGACGCAGACTCGTCTGCGTCACCGCTTCGCTCGTCGACGAGTGCGGACCCGCCGTCCGAGACGGCGACGACGCGACCGCCAGCGGGTGCGTCGGCCATCGTCACACCGCCGTCCTCGCTGGCTGCCGCCGACCGCACCACGTTCGCTGTCGGGTCGGCCATTCCCCCGGGCTGCTCACTGGCGGGCGAGCGACCGTCGGCCGTGACCGGGTCGGGTGCCTCCCAGCCGAACGCCTCGTGGCTGGTGAGCGTCCGGAGGAGGCGCTCGCGGTGGTCGCGACCGTTCCCGGCGGGGACCCAGCACGGACGCGGTCCCACAGCGCCGAGGCCGACGAGTGCACCGTCCGCCAGGAGGCCGGCGGTGAGCGCACCGGCAGCGCAGGCACAGACGTCGACCGCGGATCGTCGACGTCGGTCGTCGTCGGTCACGTACGCGGCGGCGCGGGCGTCGACGAGCACGGCCACCCGGACCGTCCGCGGTTCGTCGTAGCGGCGAGTGGCGAACTCCCCGGTCTTGGCGAGGTGCCCCCAGTCGAGGCTGCCCAGCGGGTCGCCGCGACGGTGCTCCCGGAGCGAATGAAACGAGACGCCGGTCCCGGTCTCGGCGACTTCCGTCCGACCGGAGAGCAGCGTCGCCAGGTCACCGAGCGACACCGAGTGCTCGCCGAAGGCCGGCCGACAGGTGACCGTCGCCGACTCGGTCGGGAGTCGCGAGACGCGGCGCGAGGCTGCGCTGATGTCCCGGGTCACCACCGCCAGCGAGTCGAACGTGTGCTCGCCCCGGACGGCCTCGACGGTGTAGGATATCGTCGCCGTCTTGCCCGGTCGGAGCGCGGTCGTGTGTCGTGGCGTCCCGTCGACGACACACAGTCCTGCGGGGACGTCGTCACAGACCCGGACGTCGGGGAGGAGTCGCTCGCCGCGGTTGCGGACCGAGAGCGTGACTTCGACGCGCTCGCCCGGCCGCGGGTCGGTCCCGCTGACGGCCCGCTCGACTGCCAGTGTCGGCGACGGGGCCTCCCAGACCCGGGCGTAGGCCGCGAACGCGACGCCGACGACCCCCGAGAGGATCACCAGCGGCGCGCCGACCAGGATACCGACGGTCGTCACGGCCAGCGCGAGCCCCTGGATCCCCCGCCAGCGCCCGCTCCGTTCGAGCAACTCCTCGCCGGGGTCGAGCTCGAGGCTCACGGACTCGGTGTCGCTTCCGGGGGAGGAAGTACCCGCCCCGGACGCGTCGGTGTCATCGGCGTTCGCCGACGCGTCGGTCTGTTCGTCATCTGCCGAGGTATCGCCCTCGAACAGGGCCGCGACGGCGTCGGCGACCGCGTCGACCCGCCGGGCGAAGCCGGTCTCGACGTGGTCGTGTCGCGAACCCGTCCCGGCAAACAGCGCCGCGGCGTCGGCGTCGGCGGTCCAGTCGCCCGCGTCGACGCGGTCGGCCGCGTCTGCTTCGTCGATCCCCTCGCGTCTGACGAGTATCGCGACTGCCGCGTCGTGCAGGCGGTCGCGGATGCGGTCGCGTTCGGTCGCGTCACGGTCGCTCGCTCCCACTGCGGCCGTCCGGTCGGCGAGCCCGTCGCCAGGGACGCGGTAGGCCGGCCGCTCGCCCGCGGTCGGGAGGCGTCGGCTCTCGCCTTCGTCACCGGTGAGTCGCGCGAGGACGGCCAGCGCCGCGCCGCCGAGGCCGACGACCCACACGCCGAGGACGAACCCGCTCGTGAGCCAGGGACTGGGAACGAGTCCCGGCCGGAGCGTGAGGACCACGCCGGCGCCCGCAGCCACGATTCCGACCGGGAGCAACAGCTGACGGCGGTTCACCCGTCGTCCCCCCCGTCGACTTCCGCCAGCACGTCGCGAGCGTCCCGCTCGCGTCCCTCCACGGGTTCGTCGCCGTAGCGAACGGCGCTGAAACTCTCCGCGAGGCGCTCGACGGCGTCTGCATCGTAGCCGTGACCGGTCGCGCGACTGGCGGTCTCGCGCGGTGTCTCGGCGGTCTCCGCGCCGACTGCGTCGGTCAGGCGGTTCCAGGCGCGGACCACGGCGTTGTCGTCGGGCGAGCGATACGTGACTTCGATCCGGGGACGAGTGTCCCCGGGCCCGTCCTCGGGGTCGTCTTCGGGGCGGGGCGCGCGCTCGTCGTCACCGGTCAGAACGACCGCGAGGAGGGCACAGGTCAGCAGTGCGGCGACGAAGCCGGCGACGAACAGCGCGGAGACGCCGGACGAAGTCGCTGACGCTACGCCGCCACCGAGGGAGCCGCCGCTCCCGCCACCGCCGGAGCTGGCGCCCTGCGGACCGCTCGGCGGGGCGCCGCCACCACCACTCAATCCGGTATCACTCGATATCGACGGCTGACCGGCGGGGGAGAAGCCGCCTGCGGCGACACCGAGCGCCAGTATCGCGAGGAGGGCGATCAGGGCAGTTCCGATTCGTTGCACACCGGCGGATAACCCGCTCGTGACAAATAGTTTGTGTGAACGAGCGGTCGGCCGGCCACAGTCTCGTGACGGTCACGCGTCGTCGCCGTCCGCGGCGCGGTCGAACGCCTCGATCGCGTCTCTGGCGTCCCGTTCCCGGCGCGCTTCGTCGGCCGGTTCGCCGCCGTAGCGGACCGCCGAGAAGTGTTCGGTCACCCGGTCGACCGCGTCGCGGGGGAACCCCGCCTCCGTCGCCCGGCGGGCAGTCTCGTCCGGCGTGTCGGTGGGGCCGCTCTCGGCGGCAGTCGCGAGCCGGGTCCAGGCGCGGACGACCGCGCTGTCGCCCGGTGTGCTGTAACTCACGTCGACGGCAGGTCGCGGGTCGGGATCGTCCCCCGGCCCACTCTCGGGTGGGGGTGCGCGGTCGTCGTCTCCGGTCAGGACGAGCGCGAGGCCAGCACTCGCCAGCAGAGCGCCGACGAAGACGGCGACGAACAGCGGCGAGACGCCGCCCGTCCCGGAGTCGGCGACCGTCGCAGGAGGCTCCGAGGCGACGTAGGCGCCGCCTTCCTCGCCGGTAGGCGTCGGCGGAGCCGACTTGTTCACGAAGGGGAGTGGGGGCGGGATACCGGTGGGCGTGCCGGTGGTGGTCACGGCCGTCGGTTCCCAGTCGCTCTCCAGGTCGGGAGCGCTCCCGGTGTCGAAACCGCCGGCGGCAGCACCGAGCGCGAGGACGGAGACGAGGGCGACCAGGGCTGTCGTCGCGCGACGCACACCGGGCGGTCGTGTCGGCGTGACAAGTACTTTCTGTCAGCGTTTGCCCAGTGCCGTCTCGAAGACCCGCTGGGCGCGCTCGTAGCCCTCGTCCCTGTCGACGATGGGGTCCGGGTAGTCGGGCGCGAGTCGCTGTCGCTCCGGCGGGTCGAGCGTCGGCCACTCGATGGCTTTCTCGGCTGGAACGTCCCGCAACTCGGGGACGTACTCGCGGACGTAGTCGGCGTCGGGGTCGTACTTGGCCATCTGTGTGACGGGGTCGAAGATACGGACGTCGACGGTGTCGGTCCCGGTGGAGGCGACCCACTGCCAGTTACCGTAGTTGGCCGCCGGGTCGTAGTCGACGAGTTTCCGTTCGAAGTGCTGGGCGCCCTTCCGCCAGTCGACGAGCAGGTGTTTCGTCAGGAACGACGCGACGACCTGTCGCGGTCGGTTGTGGACGTACCCCTCCCGCTCTAACTGGCACATTCCGGCGTCGACGAGCGGGTAGCCTGTCTCGCCGCGTTTCCAGGCTGTGAAGTCGTGCTCGTCGTCGCGCCAGGCGATGGGTGAGGGGAACTCCTTGTGGTTTTTCGAGAGCAGGCCCGGGTCGTTGGCCAGCAGGTGATAGTTCGCCTCGCGCCAGGAGAGCTCGTACCGGTACTTCTCGACGTTGCGGGCGGTGTCGCTGTCACCCGCGGTGGTCGCGGCCTCGTACCGGTCGGTCGCATCGTTCCAGACGTCCCTGATCCCTATCATCCCGGTGGCGAGATACGGCGACATTCGCGAGACCGCCCCGACGGGGCGTGCGACCGCCGCCGAGAGGTTGTCGCGCGTGTCGGCGTAGCGCTCGATGCCGTCGTCGAGGAACCGGTCGTAGCGTCGACGTGCTGCCTCGTAGCCGGCGGCCGGCAGGTCGATGTCGGTCTCCACCGCGGGGATCTCGGTGTCGGATTCGACGCCGTGTGCGACGGGGTCGACCAGTCGTTCCGGGTCGGGTGCGGCGACGGGGTCGGGTTTGGGCTGTGCAGTCCAGTCGTCGTAGAACTGACCGTGTGAGCGGTAAGAGGAATCGAGGTCGTCGGGGTCGACGAGGACGCAGTCGGTCGTCGCGACGGTGGGGAAGCGGCGGTCGACGCGGCGTTCGCGGTTGTGTCGCGCCGGCTGGTAGTGACGGTTGTAGTAGACAGTGTCCCCGTCGACGGCTTCGCGGACGGCCGCCAGTGTCCGCGCCGGTTTACCCCGCCGGACCAGGAGACCCCCGCCGCGCTCGCGATAGGCTTCGCGGAGGGAGTCGAGGCCGGCGAACAGAAACGCGCGCTGGCGCTCGCCGGCCTGCCGGAGGAGTCCGTCGTCGACGACGAACACGGGGAGGACCTCGTCGTCGCTGGCGGCCAGTGCCAGCCCCCGGTTGTCCCGCAGTCGGAGATCCCTGCGGTGCCAGAAGAGGTGCATGTTCCCCCTTCGGGACCCCACCGGCATGGGCACTCACCCCAACAGGTTTTGTCCGGTCGCGGTTCGGGTTCGGATCCGTGATCCGGCAGGTGTGACCGGAGACCAGACACGAAACGTTCGCGCGCCATCGGCGCGCGATTCACGCGAGCGAAGCGAGCGTCTTTTTTGGCCGAGCTTTTTTGCGCGAGCGGGTCGCGGGCGACGCCCGCGACCGCATGACGTGGCGGCGTAGCCGCCACACGGTTCCCGCAACGCGCTCGGAGAGCGCGTGAGGATACCCGAGCGGAAAAAAGGTCGTCTCAGTAGAACTCGCGAACCAGGTCCATCGCGTCGTCGGGGGCGCCGTCGGGGATCTCGGACATGTTCTCGTCGATGCCCTGGCGCTCGTTCCAGGCGACGGAGTCCTCGTCCTGGTAGAGGATACCCATGTACTCCTTGTCGCCTTCCAGGATCTTGGACTTGGCGTCGGCCGGGTCCGTCGGGTCGTGGTCCGTCTCGGAAAGATCCACGAGCGAGTCCCGGAAGTAGTCGTAGGTGTCGACGTCGTTGAACGTGACACAGGGCGAGTAGACGTTGACGAAGCCGAAGCCGTCGTGTTCGATGGCCTCCTTGACGAGTTCGGTGTGTCGCTGCGAGTCCGAGGAGAAAGACTGGGCGATGAACGTCGCGCCCGAGGCGTAGGCGAGTGCGAGCGGGTTGATCGGGGGCATGCCGGTCCCGTCGGGCGAGGTTGCCGTCTCGAAGTCCTCGCGGGAGGTCGGCGAGAACTGGCCCTTGGTGAGCCCGTAGATGCGGTTGTCCATGACGACGTAGGACATGTCGACGTTCCGGCGGACGGCGTGGACGAAGTGGCCGGCGCC
>ENA-ORDC01000266-ORDC01000266.1-marine-metagenome-genome-assembly--contig:-NODE-266-length-57102-cov-5.405927_pt1 | contig 57102 bp, 63 predicted proteins | sample MGYA00237783_ERZ508515 | MGnify/ENA primary metagenome ERZ508515 (study PRJEB26186, sample SAMN06268792) | marine metagenome | isolation source: Eden Landing Ponds, San Francisco, CA, USA | place...
GCCGAGATGGAGCTTCCGATCGGTTTCATACCGGTCTTGGTCTCGCTGGAGCAACCGCTTCGCTTGGGCTTTCTCACTCGTCTGCATCCGCTTTGGGACGACGTAGGAGAGCCCACGCTGGCTGAGCATCTCTAGGACGTGCTGACTATCGAACTCGCGATCCATCAACACGTTATCGACATGAATCAGATCCTCAGCGGAGTCGAGCAAGTCTTCGACGATTTCCTTGCGTGATTCGCCTTTCCGCACGGGGCGAGCATCGAGGACGAGCGGGACTGCGTTTCCGACCAACTGAACGGTCGCCCACTGGTAGGCGTACTCGTCGCTGCTCTCTTTTGTTCCGATAATCTCATCCTCGTGGCCGGTGCGGTCGCCTGTGAAGGGGTCGGCTTCAGTGATGTCGATGGCGACGATGCCAGCTCGGAAGAATTCCTTTGTCTCTGCGACTTCGTCGATGAGTTGTCGGATTGCCTGCCGGTACATCTTTCGAACCGCCGATATCGAGAGGTCGCGTAGGTGGTCGCGATGAGCATGTCCGAGTGGCGTCCGCTCTCTGGTGGACTCGTAAATGAAGCTGCGAGCACCCTCATTGGCAGCGAGATTCTCACGTAACCCCAGGTACGTCTGCAAGTCCCAGAAGGCGTTCTCGTGGATCTCACAGCCACCATCACGATTGAGCGAGAACGCGGGAGAGACGATCCGACTGACGTGGTCGGTGATCTCTTCTGCTCGATTGAGAATCGTCTGATCATCGAGCGTCGGCTCCTCTTCTGTCTCGTGGCGACCCAACGTGTCTGGCGGCTTTCGCGGAACCGAGACACCCGCTCGATCTGCCCGAATCAAAATAGTCCTCGCACTCTTTTCGAGCGATTCTCTGAGGTCAGCGGTGAACCGGTGATGCCAGCTCCGCCAGAGCGTCGACTGGTCTGGCACCGATTCGAACCCAAGGCCTTGACACAGTGACGGTCGCTGTTGCAGGTAGTCGACAAGGGCTGTCTCGTGGCTCCATCCGTGGAGTTCCTTTAGCAGAAAGGCTCGTACCAGGCGGGACATATCGTACCGCGTCGTCCCCGTATAGCGATCGTGCGGGTGGAACTCAACGTATGCGAGTGGGAGATGGCAGACGAAGCGATTGATCGACTCGTGAGTCTTGTGCGTGAACCAAGCGGTCGCAACTGTTCGGATATCTGCTTCGAGCCCCCCGAGCGAACTGCGGTCGTAGAGAGGAATCGAATCGTAGGCGGGCCACTCGCGGTAGGCCGCCTGTGCGATGGTCCGGAAGACGACTCGTCGCGATTCTAGTGTGCATCCCATCATCTGGTCGAATCCAAACCAATCGTCAAGAACATCGTTCATCGAATGATAATCACCAGGATTCGTTCTCGTTTCGGGAGCAGCGGTGATGCTCAGCTCGACCCAGTATGAGGTTGATGGTTAGACGCGTGTACCACTCTTAGACTGCTCTACCAAACTGTCTATTTACCTATGGATTGTACGTACGTCTGGAGGCACCCCATACATGGACATCAGTCGACGAGGCGTGCTCGGCGTCATCGGAACCGGTCTTGGAAGCGTCGGCCTTGCAGGCGCGACTCAGATGAACAACCAGACGAATACCCCCAGCGGGGATCAGAACGAGCAGGGAGACGGCGACGGCGAAACCGACGACGACAAGAACGAACAAGAGGACAACGAAGACGAGAACGAGAACGAGAACGAACAGGGAGACAACGAAAACGAAAACGACGATAAGAACGAACAGGGAGACAACGAAAACGAAAACGAAGACGGCAACGATCACGCAGAGAAAAACGAAGGAGCCGACAACGGCAACGTCGGTACCGTCGATCTCAGTCAGCAGGAGGCCGAGAAGGTCGCCACGCAGAAGGTTGGTGGTGGAACTGTTCAACGAGTAGAACTCGAAATCGAGGACGCCCCCAAGTACAGCGGGACGCCCGTCTACAACGTCGTCGTCAAAACGAACAGTGGAGCGATCAAGGAAGTGACGCTCAACGCGAACTCCGGCGACGTGTTGTTCGTGGCCGACGGGGCGTAATCGAACCCATCACCGCTGCCGTGTCGTCAAGTGGATGCCTTTTCGGTACCCGTGGACGTGAGACTCACCAATGATTGAACTCGAACCGGAACTGATCGTTCACGGGCTCACCCTGGCGATCGTACTCGTGATTCTCGTCTTCGTCGGAATCGCTTATTACCGTACCCGGATTCGCCAACTCCTCGTATTGTTACTGTTGGCCGCGCTTCTCGGACTGAACGTGTTCATCACGCTCAGTGAAGACATTCTCGAGGAAGGAGTCCCATATTTCGGCTTACTCACGAGCCTCCTCGGTCTCGGTATCGCCCTGTTGTTGTTGATCACGATCGCCCGGCGATTCCGGTGGCAACCATGAGTGACGGGAAACGGCGACCGCCAAGAGATGATCATGGCTTCGATGTATGAGCGATGGGTCAAACGATGAGCAGAACGGGCCAACGGTCGACGAGACGTCGGGTCTGTCGCTCGATACGCGGAAAGAGATTTTCGAATACGTGAGAGACAATCCAGGGATTCACTTCAGCCAGCTCAAACGCGACCTCGACATGGAGACCGGGCTCCTCCAGTATCATCTCCGGGAACTCGAACGATACGACGTCCTCGAAAGCGAGGAGTACCAGGGAAAACGACGTGTGTTCGTCGCCCGAGAATTGAATCCAGAAGAGCGACGGATTCTCGCGACGCTCCGATACGAAACGACGCGGCGCATTCTCCTGTTTCTCTTGGAAGCGGGGTCCGCTCGAAACAGCGATATCGCCGAAGAGATTGGTGTGACACCGGCAACTGTCTCGTGGCATCTGTCGAATCTCGTCGACAACGACGTCGTCGAACGCCGCAAAGAGGGTCGGACGACACGATATCAAGTCGCCAACGAGGAACTGACCGTCCAGCTGCTCGTTCGGTATCAGGAGAGCTTCATCGACCGTGCTGTGGATCGAATCATCGACTTCTGGGGATGACTGGAGACAGATGAAACTGCAACCGATACGACCACAAATCGCCCCACTACAGACAGCGTCGTTTCCCTTCTCTAACACACGTTCCGTGAACCCATCCAACTGCGAGACTGACGGAGTGACCTCGAGATGACACGTGGTATCGGCGCGATTCAGCTGCTTCAGCATCTCGTTCCGGGGTGGGTGATACCCCTGTTCATCTTCATCACCTATCTCGGTAGCTTGTGGGTTATCTTTCCCCTGCTCACGCTCCTGTACTGGCGGTGGGATACGGAGCGGACTGCGTTCGTCGGGAGTGCGGTGCTCGGCGGGGTCGCACTCGCGTTCACACTCAAGAACACCTTCGAGCTCGCCCGGCCACCGGTCTCGCTTCACCTCGTACACGCGACTGGGTACGGCTTTCCGAGTGGCCACGCGATCGATTCGACGGTCACCTACGGGGCACTCGCCAGTGTCGTCAGGGCCGGAACGCGATGGCAACGTATACTGTTCGGGTCCGGGCTGGTCGCGCTGGTCGCGCTCTCGCGTGTCGTCCTCGGTGTCCATTTCGCGATCGACGTCGTGGTCGGAATCGGCGTCGGACTCGCGTATCTCTTCGTCGTCGTACGGCTGCTGGACCGACAGGTCGTCCCGAGCCTTCTTCTCGCGACAGCGCTGGCAGTCACTGGAGTTATCGTGACAGGCGGCGTTCTAGGAAGTATGATTCTCCTCGGTGGGGTTCTCGTCGCACTCGCCGGGTGGGTTCGACGAGAGGGATCCGATGTTTGACGGACTGGTCCAGGCGGTGCTCCAGTTCGTCGCCGTGTACGGCTACGTCGCCGTGTTCGTCTATATGGTCCTGGAGACGGCGTTTCTTCTCCACTTCGTCCCGAGCGAGGTTGTCGTCCCGGTGGCGGCGAGTCAACTCGTCCACGACCCGGTCTCGTTCGCCCTGTTCATCGCGGTCACGACTGCGGGGGCAGCGATCGGCAGCCTCCTCGCCTACGTCCTGTTCGGCCGATACGGAGAACGGGTCCTCGAACGGTACGGACACCTCGTTCACGTCTCCGAGCGGGATATCGAACGGAGTCAGGGCGTTTTCCTCCGGTACGGCGAATCCTCGGTGTTCTGGGCACGTATGTTTCCCCTCCTGCGGGCACTCATCTCGATTCCCGCCGGCCTCGCCGAGATGGACGTTCGACGCTTTGTCCTCTACTCCACTGCCGGTGCGGCCCTGTTCAACACGGGGCTGACGTATCTCGTCTACACGGGGGCAGGAACGACATCGCCGCTCGGGATCGTCCTCGACGTGATTCGCACCGAGATCGTCGACTGGATCACGTACATACAGATACACACGTCGTTCGTCGTCGTTCTTGGAGGACTGGTCGTACTACTCGCCGCGGCGACGTGGCTGGCGCGTGACTGGATCCGATCGAATCCGGCGGTGGCGAAACTCGTCGCCCTCCACGCCGTCCGTCTCCTGGGCCTCTTCGTCGGGAGTGTGTTCGTCCTTGGCGCGTTGTCGTCTCCGACCCAGTCGTTCGAAGTGCTTGCGGGGCTCTGGGACGAACCGCGGCGCTTGACGGCACTCGGCTTCTCCGACCAGCTCGCGCTCCTCCTAACGGGGCTGTTCGCCGTGATGGCTGGACTCGGTGTCTACGAACTCGGACAGATCGTCGAGCTATCCGTCTTCCGGTCGCTGTACGAACGACTCGTGACACACGTTCGACGGTGAGGTCGTTGCTTGCAGTTGGGCTGGCGGCTTCTGAGAACATTCGTCTTCCTATGAGTACTCGGCCGAGGACTTTTGCCAACAGATGGAAGTTTTTTGTGAGAACGTAGAATAGATTCCCCCAACCGGTTACTTATGCAGTTCTTCCAGATGCATGACCGAAGACGCCTCGTAGGCATCGGTAGTATCTGCGCTCTTGGTGTGCTGTCCACCGGTTATCATCTCGATGAATTCATCGGAGAACCGGAACCGCTGTTGGTACACCTCATTGGTGGAGTACTCCCCGCGTTGTTGTCGCTTCTTCTCCTTGGGGGCGGGGTTCGGCTGTACTTCTCGTCATTCTCTGCTGCTGACGTTTTCAGAATCCTCGGCGGGATCCTCGGCGGTGGACTCGTGATGGCGCTGATCGGGATGCCAATTATCCTGTTCGAACTGTCTCTCAACGTTGAGTTGGTCGAGTGGAACCGAATCATCGAGATTTTGGCGACTGTCGGGTTCGTTGTTGGAGGGCTCATAAGCACATCTAATACACGGTTACGTCGCACACAGCAAGTCCTGGAGGAGAAAGAAGCACGCTTGATCGACAAAAACAACCAGCTGACACAACAAAACGAACGTCTCGAACAATTCGCGAGTCTTCTCTCCCACGACCTTCGGAATCCACTCAACGTCGCGATGGGCAATCTGGAATTGCTACGCGAGGTCGACATCGGAGACGAAGCAGTCCAACGGATCGACACGACCGAGGAGGCGCTAGAACGTATGGACGACATGATCAACGAGATCCTGACGATCGTCCGCGAAACAGGAACCATCTCAGAGGACGAACTCTCGACGGTCACTCTCTCGACGGTCGCCGAGCAGTGTTGGGGAAACGTCGATACGCAGGGAGCAACGTACGTACTCACGGACGATGTCGACTTTTTGGCTGACGAGGACCGGCTCCAGCACGTCTTCGAGAACCTGTTTCGAAACGCGATCGATCACGGAGACGGTGACGTCACCATCCGCGTCGGGGCGACTGACGCCGCGACGAGTGACGGATTTTACCTCGAGGACGACGGCCCCGGAATCCCCGAAGGCGAGCGTTCCCAAGTCTTCGAAATAGGATTCACGACGAGTTCGTCGGGGACTGGACTCGGGCTCTACCTTGTCAAAGCGATCGCTGATGCGCACGGCTGGTCTGTTGCCGTGTCGGAGGGCGTCGACGGAGGCGCTCGATTCGAGTTCACAGGTCTCTCGAATAGCTCCTGATACCGATCGCCGACAGCGGCCTTCATCTCCAGTACCCAGTGTGAACTGGGACTGTGACTGGCAGACAAAAAAGCGAGTGCTCCTCTTAGCGTGGCGAGATCACTTCGGACGGATGACTATCGACGTGCTCGTTCCTCCCGGCGACATCGCTCGAATCGTGAGTTTCGCCCCATCCTTCCAGTCTGGCTGTTTGCCTTTGTCGATCGTTACCGATTGTGTCGAATCTGCAGGGACGGATCCCACATCGACTGTCGTATTGAACGTCGCGCCCGATCCGCCCGACGTTCCGGCAAGCCCGATTTCCCACGTTCCCCCAGGCACGGCTGAACTGCCGTTGTTTGCGATCGTGACCTGACGGAGCGTCCCGTCGACAACCTTGGCTGACTGGAGATGTACGTCTCCCGACGAGGCCGCAGTGCCGGTGTATGTCTTCGTCCCTGAGCCACCGGTACAGCCAGCAGTCACGACCAGGGCCCCGACAACGAGCAGGAGCGCGACCCGCCGGCCGCGACTGTTCCCAATCATCGGTCGTCACCTCCGGTATGGGTGGGGTCCGAACCGTCTGTCTCATCGGCAGGGCGCAGTTTCCGCCGCCGAACCGTGACGACGGCACCCGCGAGGGCAAGCAAGCTGATCGGGACTCCAAGAATGGTTGGCAGGACGTTTCCTGGGTTGAGGTTGTTCCGTTGCGTCAACATGATGTTCACTGGTGGGCTCACTGCGACTGGACGCTGCACTGCTGCTGGACGCTGTGTGCTGGACGAGTCGTTCTTCGGAACGACCGTGATGTACACGCGATACTTCCCGCCCTTGATCGACTTCACGCTGTAGTTCTGTGTCGCCGACTGGCCGGGACCGAGCGAGTCGATCTGGTGGGCTCTTGTTGCAGCCCAGTCTTCCAGATCGAGCGGGGCATGGGTGTCGACGTCGATCAGCGTCAGATAGACCGTCGCCGGACCGATGGACTCGTTCCCGGAGTTGTGGACCGTCGAGGTGATGTTGACGAGGTCACCGGTTCGTGCGTTGACCTTCGTATGGTTCACGGAGACGGTAACCGACGACGACGATGACGGCACAGCCGTCGAACCGTTGACTGAACGGACGACACCAGGGTGTGTCGTCGCGGCCTCCGGTTGAGCGACCGCCCCACCGATCGGGACGACGAGCAACGTGAGGAGTACGAATGCGAGCACGAGTCCGCGCGAGACTCGCTTCAGACGTCGGGAACTCATGCGCTGAGCCCCCCTCGATAGTTGAGCCGTCTACTCACGAGAACGAGCGCCACGACCGCAATGACGGTGAAAATGATCGGGCTCGCTAACCACGAGGACAGCTCTGCCCACGTGTGATTCTCGACGAGAATTTCGGTGACGAAGTTCGTCATCGCCGTCACCGGGTTGACGCGCTGGAACAGCTTTCCAATCACACCCCTGTAAGTGCTCGAGGAGAGCTGCGTCGGCGCAACGAGCGCCAGCAGGACGAGCAGACAGGTCGCCAGGCTCGTCCGGTTACTCGAGGCGAATGCGCTCACTGCGAGTCCGAACGCCGCGAAGAAGATCGAGAGGACGGTCCCGGCGATCAGCTCTAACTCGATCGCTTTCCAGAACAAGCCGGTTCCGTTCGAGAGGACAAACAGGTACGGGAGCGACACGAGGTACGCACCGACCCAGATAGAGGATGCCGAGACGAGCTTTCCGATGGCAAAGTTCCATCGCGGAACGGGGGCGAGGAGCAGCCCTTCCAGCGTGGCCCGTTCTCGCTCGCCACTGAACCCATCCGCTGCGAGGATTAGTGCTCCGAGCGACACGACCAGAACCGTCATCTGGACGGTCATGTTCAGCATGTCCTTCTGGTCGAGCAGGCTGAGTTCCTTGCCCGTCGCCAGCAGGTACGTAAGCCCACCGAGCAAGAGGCTGAGTATCACCAAGAGAGTGATCCCCTTGCCCCGGATCCAGAGATCTCGGAGCTCTTGGGCGGTGACCGTCCGAAGTGGACTTCCACCGTCTCTTCCCGTAACGGCAGTCGAACGGGCCGAGACGGTCGTGGTTGTTTCGTCGGTCATGGTCACTGTCCGGTCAACTCGAAGAACGTATCTCGCAACTGTGTCTCCTCGATCTCGAAGTTCAGGAGGGGAACGTCCGCCTCGACCAACCGCCGAATGACTCGATTCGGCGCCGATCCGCGACCCTCCTCGGCGGATTCGGTTCCACCAACGATTGTCACCCGAAGGTCAGTAGCCTGTGCCGTCGCCTCGACGGAGATATCCTCGACGAGTTCGACGTCAGTGAGTACCTCCCGTGCGGCCGATACTGCGTCGGACGGAATGCGGAATCGAATGGTCCGTTCGACGTCGGTCCGCTCGACAGACGCCGGCGTTCGTCCATCACTCACCAGTCGTCCCTCATTGAGAATGAGGATGTCGTCGCACGTCGTTTCCGCTTCCCGAAGATCGTGCGTACTCAACAGAACCGCAGCATCGCGCTCGTCGGCCATCGACTGGATGTACTCTTCGAGAGTCACCTGGCCCGATGGGTCCAACCCCAACGTCGGTTCGTCGAGGAGCACGACTGCAGGGTCGTTCACGAGCGTCCTCGCGAGCCCCAACCGTTGTCGCATCCCTCGGCTGAACGCCCGGAGGGGGACAGTCATCGAGTCACCCAGTCCGAAGTCGGTGAGTAACTCCTCGGCCGTAGCCCGGGCCGATTCCGGGTCGTGGCCGGAGAGCCGGGCGAAATATTCCATGTACTCCTTGGCGGTCCAGCCCGAGTAGTATCCATTACTCTCGGGCAGGACGCCGATCTGCTGGCGAATCCGCGACGGCTCCGTGTACGGGACGCCACAGATTTCGAACCACCCTTCCGTCGGTGAGAGCAGCGTGCTGAGCATGCGTAACAGCGTGGTCTTTCCCGCCCCATTCGGTCCTAACAGTGCTGTTAGGCTCCCTTCGCCGAGCTCGAAGGACACGTCCGAGAGGACCTCCTGGCCCTCGAAAGAACGCGTCAGGTTCGATGCTTCCAATACTGTCGATGACATCAACTCCACGTTGGAGAGGGATAATGAAAACTAATCTGGTACATTCGTTTTGCCGTACGTGAGTTGTTGGTACGATAATTTTGTCAAAGTAATATAATACTTATCGGGGATCAGATATCGAGATTGTATCACGCTCGGATAGCGATACGTCGATGCGATTGGGGATGTACCCCACACGGCGGCTCCCAGACCAACTGGGTCAGAGACCTCGAAACGTAGACACCAGCGAGACAGCCCCAATAGGATGGTCTCTCGATGAGTTAGCTCTGAGTCGCGTCCGCCCGTCTCACTCGATAATCCGGGACATATCCTAGCTGCGTCTGTCGCTTCGACGCCCTTCCCAGAGGACGGCAATAGCGAAGAGAACCGCCGTGACGACATCGAGAAGCGTCACACTCAGTTCGACCCAGTTCGCGCCCTCGATACCCGGAACAACGAACGACGACACGACGCTCAGTCCGAGTCGCACGTCCCACAGCAGGAACGCGAGTGCGACGAAAAGCATCCGCTTGTGTCGCCCCGTTCGATATGCAGTGACGGCTAGCGCCATCAGAATGAACACCAGAACGAACTCCCCGAGAACCAGGAAGTCCTGAATGTCTGTCACCATTATCGTCCACCGTTCGTTCGTGTTCCGTGTTGTATATTCATGTTCATCCTTAGTTCGTGCCCAGCTGTTCGAAGGTCTCTGCGAGCCGTTCACTCCACGTCCGCCAGAGTGACGGGTGATACGTCTCGAGCAATCGTTGGACCAGTTCACCGTCCGCATCCGGATAGTAGTGATAGGCGCGGCCCTCTTTGTCAGCGCTCACGAGTCCTGCGTCGACGAGCCGGTCGAGGTGCCACGCGACATTCGGTTTCGTCGTCCCGACTGCCTCGGCGAGGTCACTTCTCGTGGCACCGGGCTCCCCGTAGATGTGGAGGAGTATCTCTCTCGGTGTATCCAAGGTGAGAATGCTGAGGAGGACTTGGGCTGGCTGGGAGAACTCGTGGGCGGGGAAGAAATGCTTGTGTCCGCCTCTCGACACCGAAATGATCCGGTCGTTCTCTTGGAGAATGCGGAGATGATATGAGAGCTGCCCGCGGGCGAGGTCCGTCTCACGAAGGAGATCGCTGAAGTAGACACCGGGATGGCCTTGGACGTACTGTTCGAGCCGGTCTCGTGGTGTGTCCGAACCATCCCCATTCACGGAGTCAGTTGGTGCCACTCAATCAGTGATTTCCGCCTCTCTCAGATAGGTATTCTCATAAAAACGATCGTACCAGAATCGTTAATCAGCCACCGACGGACTGTCCGTATATGGGATTCACCAGCGATCAACCACCGTGGCTTTTCTACGGTCTCGGTGCCCTTCTCGCCATCGTCGGAGTAGCATTGTTCTTCATCGACCAGGATCCAGCCATCATCTTTGAGAGTCCAGTCTTCACGTTGTTCATGATTCTCGTTGGCGGTGGCGTAGGCTATCTCGGCTGGCAGAATCAGCACGACGGCTCGGCAGCGAATCCAACTGAGCAATACTAGTTCCTCACAGAGTGAACTGATAACAGAATAGACCAGCAGCAGATTCCTATGCATTGAGAGAGCCAGTCTCAACTATTGTATCTATCTCGACCTCGCCCAGCAAGAAGGCAGCGTCGACAGCAGTACGGCGCTGACGATGCAGTTGCTCATCTCGCTCGTCTACGAGCGAGCGAAAGAGACGGACAAGGAGGTCGTGTTCGTCATCGACGAAGCGCGGTACATCATGCAGGACGCCGCGAGTCTGGCGTTCCTCGAAACGGTGTTCCGACACCATCGCCACCACGACCTCTCGATTCGCCTCGTTACCCAGACCGTCGACGAGTTCTTCGAGCACGCTGAAAGTGAGGCTATCCTTGACCAGTGTGCCGTCAAGCAGTTCCATCGCTTGGATGGGATGGACGCGGAGTGGGCCGACGAGTTCGGCCTGAATCACGCCCAGATGCGGTACGTACAGGACGCGGTCCCCGGAAACGAAGACGCCGGCTTCTCCGAGGCACTCGTCGGCGTCGACGGCGAGTGGCGCGGTATCAGAGTCGAAGCGATGCCCAAAGAGAAGGAAGTCATCGACTTCGACCCGACCGAGCAGCGGCGGGCGTCGCTCCCCGGAGCTGGTGGGACGGCGGTCTCTGAGGATATTGAGGCCTTTCGGACGGAGTTAGCGCAGCAAGCAAACGGCGAGTCACAGGACAGCAGACTGATTCAACAGCAACTGACAACGGCCAGCTTGGAGGTACCGACGATGCCTAAGCATGAGTATCTCCGCGTGACGCCGACCTCGGAGGAACTCACAGCCTGCGGCATCCCGCAGACGCTCGAGAGTCTCCACAAACTGACCCCTGACAGCTCGGGCCTGCGGTCGAAACTCAACCCGTTTACATCCGCGACACCACCGCGCTTCGAGTTCCTCGCACTCAGTACCGGAGAAGACGCGCCGGTTGAGTTCTACTATGGTGCTGACGACTATCTTGGGACACTCGAAGAGCGGCTTCGATCGATCTATCCGAAGACGTTCGACATCGAGCGTGTCGAGGTGGACGTCGCGTCGAAGCTGATTCACCCGGTTGCATTGTCTCACGAGGAGTTTGTCGAACGCTACCAGCAGGGTGATCTGCAGTATGAGTTCACCGACGACGAGCAGTACTCGACTGCAGATGCCGAGGCGGACGCGACGCCAGACGGTGGTGCAATAGAGGGAACGAAGTCTGAGGCTTCACCCACGGCTGCTGAGGACGACGTGGGTGGAAGAACGGCGGACGGACTGGTGTCGGTTGGAGAGTCAGTTGTCGAACTCGAAACGACTGACTCGCTCGTTGACGAGATTCCACCCACGTCGGTCGAGAAGCCGACGGTGGCCGCAGACGGGACGATTCTCGCCCGGCCCGCGGTTGACGCCGTCTCACCACGGGGCGTGCGATGGTGTGGGTCGGCAGTTCGGAAGCAAGACTGGATGTCGTCGTTGACACCGCTGACGGCGACCCCCGACGAGAGCACGCTGCCGGCGGTCGACGAACCGGGAACTGTGCTCGCGTCGCTGATCGACCATCTGAACGATGCGCGCGAACCGCTCGCGTTCCAAGTCGTGTTTCAGCGTCGGGAGAGCTGGCAAGCGGATGCAGAACTCCGCAAAGAGGACCTGAATGATGGACGGGACACGCTCTCGCAGAAAATCCTTGGTGACCTGCTTGATCCCGAACTAGAGTACGAACGGCGGACTCGTGATGAGTTGAGTGATATCGTCGTCAAGCGGCTTGACGCGATTGATGCGGTCAATCCCAAACGCTCGTACACGACGAATATCCGGGCAATTGGCGTGCCAACGAGCGAGACTGGCCGCGACGCCCTTGATGACCGCCTGTCGTCACTCGCGCCGGTGTTCGACCCACTCGATGGCCCGTTCTACGAGATCGAAGCGACGCGACTTCGAGACCGTGGCTTCCGGCAATCAAAGAAAGAACAACACGCGCGAGCAGCGCTCAAGCGACTCCTCTCGCGGGAGGTGACGACTGGACGTGGTAAGACCCGGCCGGAGCTGGTTCTCTGTGGTGCTGAGCTTGCGAACTTCGTGGTTGTCCCTTCGTCGGACCAACTAACAGTCGAAGGAACGCGAGGGACGCGTGCTGAACAGCAGAGTCGTGATCCGCTTCCGTGGCCTAACCCCGACTTAGTCCAGCAGTTTCAGAAGGGAATGGCCATCGGGTATGCACTCGATGAGAACGGCTCGCCGCAACAGCGTCCGATTCGGATTCCGCCGAAGCTCCTGACGACACACTACGGTCGGTTCGCCTCAACTGGAAGTGGGAAGTCGAAGGCAATCATCAACGACGCGCTGTCCCTCCGTGAGACAACTGGCGGCCCCGTCGTGGTCGTCGATCCGAAAGGCGACGGGATGTGTGCCAACTACCTTCGCTGCCACTACGACCGTTTCAACGGGTTGGACGACGTCTACCAGTTCCGCGTCCCGGAGACTGTCCCCGCGTTCTCCTTCTTCGACATCCGGCCCGCGCTCGAAGCCGGGCGAAACCGCGAGGACGCGATTCAGGACAAGGTCGACCACTTCCACGACATCCTGCGGATGATTATGGGCCGTGAGCAGTACGGACAGGCGTTCGTCGCCAACGAAATTCTCAGCTACCTCATCAAGGCCCTCTTCGACGAGGAGTACGGGGGCGACGTTTTCGGCCTGGATGACCTCTTCGCGGCAGCCCTCCGGATGCAGCGAGAGCGGACTGTTCCGCCGGTTTCGGCGGCCAACAGGAACGTCGAAGAGTCGCTCACACGGCACTTCGCGAAGGACGACCACCGGTTTCAAGTGTCGATGGACGCAGTCGGGAACCGCCTCGATAAGCTCAGAGAAGACGCACACCTGCGACGGATCTTCAGCCACGTTCCGGAGCAGGACGAGACCGGAGGGTACGTTGACAACCGATTCGACTTCCGCGAGTTCCTCGACGAAGACGCCACGATTCTGTTCGACTTGGGAGACCTCCGTCCAGAGGCACAGCGAGCGATCACACTCCTCCTGTTGAGTAACCTCTGGGACGCAGTGCAGGTGCGTCGACGTGACGGGAACAGGGATTACGAGAACCTTACGAACCTCATCATCGAGGAGGCGGCCCCCGTCGCATCAACGAAACTCGTTTCCGAGCAGTTGCTTCCACAGGGTCGGTCGTTCGGTCTGAGCATGGGACTGGTGATGCAGTTCCCCGGGCAGGTCCGAAATCGGAGCGAACGCGCCTACGACGAGGTCCTCAACAACATCAAGACGAAGCTCATCGGGAACATCTCCATCGAGCGCGACCTCGCAGAGTCGCTGGCCCACGAAGACTTGAGCCCGACCGACCTCAGAAATCGGATCAACACGCTCCCCAGCGGGGAGTGGATCGCGCAACTCCCGAGTCCGTCATTCGGGGAGACAGGTCCGGCCCCGTTCTCGGTGAAGCCGCTCCCGATAGCGGCCGGCCATCCAGAGAGCGACGAGCCGCTCTCTGTCGAACAGGAGGACCACTTCGAGACCGTGGCCCTCCCACGGCTTTCGGAGCGAACACAGGCCCAGTATGGGCTTGCTGAGACTACCAGCGAATCGGAGACAGCCGAAGACGAGGGCTGGGGAAGTAGACCGAACGACGAAGGTTCGACATCCGCAGACTCGACTAGCCCTACGGACTCGGCGCAGTCGTCGTTCATCGGACAGGCAACCAGTAGTTCGGCGGCCGCTGAAGAGGAGGAAGAAAGAGACGCGGACACCACCTCGCTATTTGGAGATTCTGGGGCAACTGAGCCGGAAGAACCAGTCAGTGAAGAAACGCAGACAGCTGTCGAAGAGAATGAGTCGTCACCAGTACAGGCAGGTGGTGTAACCGTTCCAGATGACGAACTCCAGCGGCGCGGACTCACGCACGACGACGTCCGATTCCTAACCCGCATCCTCGACGTGATGAATGGTGACGCACCAAATCACAGACTCTTGGATTCAATGAGTTCGTTCAAGAGCAACTTTGAGGATCTGGATGTGCAACGGCTCGTCGAGCAAGACCTGCTGGAGGAAGGACGAGCGTGCGGTCGGAAGTACTACACCGTCCTCCCGGCAGGGCGTGAACTCCTCGGCCAGAAGCTCAAGGTCGGTCCTGGTCAAGGGGACATCGGTGAGAAGACACCGCACAAGGTCGGTGTGAAGCTGCTCGAACTGTGGTTAGACTCCCGCGACGACGTCGCACAGGTCGAGCCGTACTACGAGTACGATGAAGAGACAGTGTTCGACGTTGTCGGTCTCGATGCTGACGGGGAACTCGTGTGGGTCGGTGAAGCCGAACTCGCGAGTAACAACAAACACGCGCCGGTCGACGACTACGACAAGCAGAGCACGGTGGACGCGAACGCTGTCTGGGCGTTTAACAGACGCGAGACGGCCGTCGAGGTGTTGGACCGTCTCGCAGAAGCCGAGCGGATAGAAAGCAGTGTGAGCGGGCGTGCAGCCCGCTCGTTCTCGGACATTCGAGAAGCCGTTGAATCGTTCGATGCGGCTGGGCTGACGATGATTCGGAGCTTCAACAAACTCGACCAGGAGTTCAACACATGACGTGGCGCCACGCAACCCGCGAAGAGATCTATAGGTACTACACGGAGGAGTTCCCCTCTTACGTCGACGAACTCCCGTCGTTCATCACCGCGAAAGGGCCGAAACAGTACGCACTCGCGTTTCAGGAGCCCCACCCGGTACGGAAAGACGGAGTCCCAGACAAATACTTCATCCGTAGAGATACGTGGCAGACGAACGTCTCAGGTGACCGGACCACGGCAGCGTTCCACGACTTCGACGACGTCCTCGAGTTCATCCGCCATCCAGCACGGAACGATCCACTTGGGCGGAGCGACTTCGCACTCGCCGATCCTGATCTGCTCGACAAACCAGACCCACGTCCTGATGCGGTCTACTACGCCCTCGATCACTGGGAACGACCGTGGGTGCTCCTGATCGATATCGACGCGAAAACGATCGCTCGGGAGCGAGCAACACGGGTAGTATCGGATGAGGATACTACGGAAGACAGTGAGGAACTGCTCGATTCCGCGGGTATTCTCGACGCAGACCCGGCAGGCTACCCGTATGCTTTCGAGGATATCGATCAGGCCATCGAGTACGGTTTCGAGGTGCGGGGCATCTTCGAGGACGACTTCAACGCCGAGGAGACGATGGTAGTCTACAGCGGTCAGGGCGTTCATGTCTACCTTCTCGATACCGACCTTCCTCATCGATATGACGCCAAGAGCCGGGAAGTGCTGAACGACCTTCTGCAAGACACCTACGAGATCTCCATCGACCCAGTGGTTACCGCCGACCGTCGCCGGGTTGCTCGGCTCCCCTACTCGTTGCATACTGACGTCTGTCGTATCGTCACGCCCATCGAGAGCCCGAACTTCGACGTTCGGTCTGCGAGACCGGAGGTGGTTAAGGAATGACTCAGTCGACGCCTGTTGAGGACGAGCGGGCTGCCTATCGCGTTGCGACGCTTCCGCCCGAATATAGTACGACGCGAATCAACCAACTGTTCACCCGGGGCTACAATCGCTATATCGTCGACGGCGAAGAGCAACCAGAAGATCTGTTGAACGATCTCGAGCGATTCGGGACGGCGGCGTTCAAAGAAGACGTCAGGGCCAACGCCGCAGAGGAACCCTTCGTCGACGAGCCCGGAACGCTCGCCGTTCTTGCGACGTTGAGTGCTATCTGCGTCAAGGCACACCCGAAGTTCGAACACGCCCCACCGCGAAAGGTGCAGGTCCTCTACGATATTCGCGAGCTCTACGTCAACAATCTCGCCTCTCTCCTTCGAGAATTCGGTGATGGGAGTCTCCAACAGGATATCGCAGAGGTGCTATACGCAAAAGACCCCGGAGAGGACGGACCACACCCCGGTCGCGTTTGTACGGGGATCAAAGAGATGCCCGAGTTCGGTGGCGGGTTGTATCTCGAAATCCCGATGGCCGCAGCATCGAGGAAGTGCCTTGTTCACGCCGAAACTGAGACCGGAGAAGCCGGGGAACTGCTCACTCACGTCGAGAACAACTGTCTCTATGTGCCCATCGGTGACTTCGACACGAAGTATCGCGAGTACGCCAGACGTGCGTTCAAGAAGCTCCTGCGGGTCCAGGAGGAGAACCTCTCTGAAGACCAGCTGACGTGGCTAACGACGAATGAGTCGGCCATCACAGAGCACATCGACCGCTTCATCGAGACGGGACACCACGAACGAATCTGGCGAGATTGGAACCCTGGTGAACGGACCATCCGTGTGCTCAGAGACGCGATTCGAGACGCTCCAGACGAGGTCGTCTCACTGGGGGAGTTCCACTCGGCGAAGGAGATGTTTGAAGCAGTGGAGGCGTACGATCCGGAAGCGGGCTGGAAGCGAGACGTGTGTAATCGCATCTCGAGTCCTCGGAGTCTCGGAAACCTTCTCGCATCCCAGCGCGACCACCGGAGTCTGACCATTCGAGAGCACGGAAATACGAACCACTATCGGATTCAGGGGTCTTCGCGTGGCGTCCAGTCCATCGACGTCGAGACAATCGAAGACCTGTTCGAGCTTCCCTGTATGGCGAATATGGCCGAGCGCCTCCACGAGAAGAAGCCAGTCCGAAAGGACCTGTACAACTTTGCCCGGATGGTGATGTGGCTGCCACAGTATCAGGACAGCGACCTTGAGACGATTGTTGCAGACCTCAAGGGCGTCTTCTCGAGATGGCCTTGGTACGACGAACAGGTCACCGACTACCAGATACGCTACGAGTTCTCGAACACCATTGGAGGCGACACCCCGCTTCCGATGAACTGTGACAACGACGATATGCAGCGGTACTGCATCGGCCAGGAGCAGTGCCCCTACTCGATCTGGGGAAGTCTCCCCTTCCCAGACGAGATGTATGACCAACTAAGTGGAACGGAGGGTAACGGAAACGAGTTCTAACGCAGATAGCCAAAAGTCAGTTAGATTACTATTCTCAGCGGACAACGATGTGACGGAGGTTGAAAACCCGTCATGCGCTTTTCAGGCTTTCAGTCGACCAATTTGGACAAGACTGGGTACCGTGCTGGAAGGATAGTCTCGCAACTCATCAGTTGGGGTCGGTCAGTTCTGCTAGGGCTTGATTCTAACCTGACCCCAATCCTCTCGAATACGGGGCTTTCAACACCTCGTCAAGCACAATCTCGCTGAATCACCATCTTTCGGAACCCGTCGAGGACATTAGTAACGCCTGAAAACTGCCCGACGGACCTCTTGCTAAATCTAAGGGCGTTTCAACTCTCTCTGCACCTCCAAAATCATCCAAAGGAAGGCTAGGGTACACGGGTGCAAACGCCGCTGGCTCTCTCCGGCCGAAGGGCCATCAAACGACGACAGTCTCTAGCCGATATATCAGAACCCACTCATTAGATGAGGGTGCGATCCGCGGTGGAGTTTGTCACCCCGAGAGGGGCGAGGGGGGCTGTCGTAGGCCCCCACTCAACAACCATGTCTTCCGACTACGAGCAACAGCGATCACGACTTCATAGCGAGTACACTGAACAACCGAGCGACGAACCGTGGGCAGATCTCGAACTGGCGCTCCCTCACAACAGAAGTCCGACTGGCATCGTCTCAGTTGTCGAGCGTGTACTCGTCGAACTCACTCACGAAGATGTCGGAGCCGAGTTCGTCTCGACGAACCTAACGGGGGTGAAGCGGACGCAGTTCATCGCCGTTGACGACGTCGGGCAGCGGTTCCAGAAGCGGTATTTCGACGACCGTCTCGGCTGGCACGAAACAATAGTCAGCCGTGGAACAGTTCGTGACGAACTGGTCAGTCGACTCTCGCGGTTATCCCTTGACCGAATTGACGAGACGCCGAACACTGATCCAGATACGTTCCGCGTGATGCCTATTCATCAGTTCTGAGCCCACTATATCGTTAACCAACACAGAACCGCAGCCTTCCGCGATGTTGGTTAACGATGTGGCAGCGAGTAGTTTGTCCGCGCCTGAGAGGCCGAGGCGCGTCTATACGCGCCGACGTGATTCCCATGCCCGGTACAGACGCACTCGACGATGCATCAGCCGACCACGAACAGTTTGAAGCAGAACTCGTCGCACAGGATCAAGATGCCGCCCGCGTCTCGGTAGCGGATATTGACGAGAGGAGAGCCCATTCTCTGGTCAATGACCTCGTCGACGACGACGTCGTCATCCCCATCCCTGACGAACGGGTCCTCGTCCACGAGCCAAGCGACGAGGCATTCGACTCGATACTCCAACTCGCGGTCTTCCATCGAGGCTGGACCGCCGCTCGCGACACCGACGAGGGAGGAGAGTGATGCAACAGACACTTGCTGGCTGTGCCTTCTGCGATGCGGTTCCCGGTACAGACGTGGGGGAGGCACATACCTGGGGAAAAGACGAACGAGTCACACACCCGATCTGCGTCGACTGCGCGATCCAGTCGAATCCCGATCCCGACGAGCGTGACCACCACGCCTGCGATAGCTGTGGCCTCGTCGTCGATGCGCTTGCAGCCCTCACACGGTTCCGTGTCGAACTCGGCCACCTGGAAGGTCCACTACAGCTGTGTACGAGATGTAGTCCCGATGGGCCCGCGACGTACTGGACGCGGGACCTAGGCGACCATCTCGTTAGTGAGCCTTGATACAGAGTCGTTGGGGTCGGAAAGTGGTGTAGACGGCTCTGTTGAAATACTCAGTCGCGGATAATTTGTTGGGCCATTCTGAATCAGGGCGCGAATCGGTCGACAACGAAGATCGTGATTGTGGCTGGCCAAATCGGTAGAGACAAAAGATACCTGTCGAACTTCACTTTCAGTCCGAGGCCACAATCTTTGACCATCCCTGTTGAATACGATAGTAAGAACAGCACTCACCGGCAGGTGTCAAACTGCCGAAGCAGTATCACAAAACCTATCGGCACCATAGCGGGAATATCCTAATCATGACTCCTCCCACACCAGGCACGAACAACCCCTATCGTGAGGAGGAACCCTATGCAGACGCGCTTCTACGCGGTATTGAGCTCGCAGTAGAGGACGTGTTCGACGATCCTGGTCGAAACATTACGCGAACGGAGCAAGAGAAGCTGTGCTACTTCGCGATTAAGGAGTTCGACCTCCCGGTCACCTATAGCTGGTACCTTGCTGGCGCCTACACGAAGGTTGCCGGCGAACCCGACAATGCCCCGGGACGGATGACCACCAACACGGGCGGAGTTCGACGCGATCACGGTGAAACCGAGGAAGTGCAACAGTATCGGGACTACTTCGCATCCGAGGTTTTCTTCGACGATTACGACCTGCGGAAAGTTTGGTATACCGGGAAATTCGACTTCCTCCGCGACTTCTACCAGGAATGCGCTCCCGACGAGTACACCGATCTGTATCTCACATCGACGGACATTCGGGAGCACCTCGAAACCCTAGATGAGACGATTGAACAGGAAACAACGAACCATTCGCTGTCGGATTTCGGCGGAGGCTCACAAGAGGGATTGCTGTCTGAATCGGACGAACGAGAGTTCCGACTGCTCATCTCTGACCTCCATCTCGAGCTTGCGGAAATCGACAAGCTGTCCGAGATAGTGGACTTAGTCACTCGAGGAACAGATGTGATTGAGCAGGTGTTTGCGCAACTCACGACCCTCGAGTCGATATCGAGCGAGCAAGAAACTGTGTTACAGGATCTCGCGCCGTACTTTTACTATGATGTCTGGCGGTACCCGGCATTGTATATTTCTACGCAAACCGCAGAGGGCCCGAACCGACACCACTTGGTCGCAGAGCATGCAGACCGGTTTACGAGCTTCCACGAAGACCTTCTATCGCGACGGAATCGGCTGAGTGAGCGGTGTGCTGATGCGGATTTGTACCCGCGCGCTGGCCATCACTCCCAGAGAATTGACGAAGAACAGATGGCGCATCTGCACGAGATGGCAAGAGAGGTTCTGGAGGGTACTGAATGAGCGAAGCCGCCGGACTCAACCTGGATACATCGGTGATGGTGAATTACGTCTATTCACAACTTCCGGGCGACCTCGAGGAGGATCGCGGCTGTCAGCGACTCATTGATGGTGAGTCGTTCTATACCGTGATCGGTGGAAAGGCCAACGGCGAGTTTGATGCGCTCTGTGAACGCCGGTACAACCTCTACGATGACGTGATTGCCTACCTCCGCGATACTGACAACGAGATTTTCGACTACGAGCCGCGTGACCGGGATATCCACGTCAGTCCGAACGACCGGAGTCAATTCCGGGATGGTATCCAGATGAGTTGGCACAATATGGATAAACGAGAGCAGTTGTCTACCCTGCGCCGCTGCCTCCAGGATATTGAGCTGTATCAGGTTCAGTTACCAGATGAATTGATTGACCGGTGTTTCCCGCAGCAGAGTAATGACCAATTGTTACGTCGGTTCCGGAGGGACCTCGACATTGGCCATGACTGCGAGATACTCGTCGATGCCGTGGAGATCTCTCGCCAACACTCTGTCTCTACTCTCGTTGCTGTGGATTCGGACCTTACCAACAGAGAGCACATCGATATTGTGTATGAAATCATCGAGGATGTACTCGGTGTATCGGGGGTACTCCGTATTTCGGAGCCTGACGGTGTAAGCGCTGCTGGCAGCGATTGAGTTTCTGTAGATGGTGCAAGGGAAACGAAATCCTACCGGATTATTTAGAGAGAATCACCTGAATAGAACACGATCACGGTGCTGAACTCACGCTCTTTATGTGTCAGCCACTTTCTGCCAAGGTCAGAAGGTTTCAACAGAGCCGTGTAGACTTGCTCACAGCGTAGTCACGGCCTCACTCCCTCCCCTCCGTGGTCAGATCGTCATTGAGCGACGTTCTACGCGCCCATCGGTCACCGCGACGGCGTCTTTCTCTTCCAGCCGCCTCACAATCTCCTGTACGTCTGCTGCAGACCAGTCGAGCTCCTGTTGCAGGTCAGCTACCGACTTCGGTTCGTCAAGCGCGTGCAGCACTTCGAGCTCCTCGTAGACGCGCTCAGTGATCTCCGCCACGGGGTCGTGCAACGGTGTCGTCACGTTGTGCTGTTCGGTGAGGTCGGTCAACGCTTCGTTGACGTACGTGACGAACAGCTCTTGGTCCAAGAGTTCGACCTGCGTCTCGAGTTCTGCTTCGACGACGTCGAACTCGAGTCCGGTCTGCATCAGCGAGAACATATCCTCGATATCGTCCACCCGACCGGCGACCGCTTTGAACAGGAAGATGTCTTCTGGACTCACGAGCTCGACCACGAGATTTCCCGGGTCGAGATAGCGTTCGCTCCGCTCACGAATGCCTGGAGACAGAATCAGCTTGCCGATCACCTGCTGGTTGAAGATGTCGATGCGACACCCGTCATCGTTCTCGAGGATGCGCTGAGCACCGAGTTCCTCGTACTCTTCATCCGGTTCCCGGACGATATCGTATCCCAGCTCGAGGAGCACCGCCTGTAACTGGCTCAGATCGTCGCCGGAGGAGACGATGAGGTCGATGTCCTTGGTCGTCTCTTTGAGTCCACGAAACGCCATCGACCCACCGCCAATCAAGAAGACGGTGAGTGGGTTGTCCAGCTGCTGGCCGATGCGCTCGAGTTCCGACCGGATGTATGAGCTATCGAACCGCCGCCTCATGGCGTCACCTCGTACTCTTCAGCCAGTTCCTGGAAGTCCTCCCACTCGGGGAGTCGCGACGTCCGTTGGGAACCGCTGGTGTCGAGATACGTGTTGAGGTCGTCGACGACGTCGCCGACACCGTACTTGGTGGCTTGGGTTCGGAGTTCGTCGCGGTCGATGTCGACGTGACTGAGCAGGAGCAGGCAGTATGACTGCGTTCGTGCGCCCGAATCGACCACGAGCATGTGGCAGCACAAAATCTCCGGGGAGAGCTCGCTCGTCGCTTCCGAATAGAGGTAGTATCGACGATCACGTGCCAACAGCGGGAGACCGTATCGCTGGAACTGGTCTGGGCCTGTCGGAATGAAGTGTTCGTCGGCGATCTCAGTCGTCGTCTGTACAAGGAACTCGTCGAGGGATTCCCAGAGAATGGTGTAGGTGTCGATCTGTTCTTCGACAGTCTGGCGGTGGGCGTGATGGGCAAGCTCACGAGCGAATACGCTCAGCTGTTCGAAGCCGTCGTTTAGTGCGTACGCCCCGTCGTCAGTTTGGTAGACGAGTCCGCGATGTTGAAGCGGGGCAAGCGCACGGTGGACGGTACTTCGGTGGACGTCGGCGCGGCGTGCGAGTTCGGTCGCGGTCCGTGGGGTGTCGAGGAAGTAGCACACACGGAGGGCAGACCCTGACAACAGCTCCGGCCAGTCGATGTGTGAATACTGCTGTGTGAGGTTCCTGAGTAACTCGAGGGCCTTTGCGTCCGACAGTCGAATCCGCTTTGTTTTCCCTTCTCGACGTGTCTCGACGAGGCCATCCGTTTCGAGCCGCTCGACGAGTTCTGAGGTGTAGCTAAGACTCCGATCAAGACTTGTTGCGAGTTCAGAGACCGTCTGCTCACCGTGGAGGGCAGTAAGGGCGCGAACCTCACCTTCTGTGAGCATACTGTTGCATACTAGCGAACCAATATATAAATCACTTCGGTATTTTGCAACGCAGAGCGGACTCTGTCGAGTTGCCGACCTAGAAGAGTCGTTCTACTGGGACTCTAGCGACTTCGACGAGATCTATTCAGAGACACGGCCAATGCTGGACGAAATGGGATAGTCGTCTCTTAGTCGTAGTTCGAGAGCGCGAACTGTTCTCGGATCGTGAGACTCCGCATTCCTTCCTCAATGGGTTTTCGTTTAAGTATGTTCACTCCTGTGCACCGTGGATTGCAAATTCGACGTTGCACTGTTCGATTTGTTCAACGCACTCTGCCAACAACCGACCAACATTTCGATTATCTCGGCTAATCTCCGGGGCAAAATCCACGTCGAGGCCAGGATTGACTCCGTAGATTGTATATGTCCAGTCATGAGGCCTGAAATCGCTCGAAATTTCCTCGAAGGCATCTTTACCAGTGATAAAGTGTTGGAGCGTCCCAGGACTCTCTCTGTCGTTGATGTGTGTGAGTAAGTTGGGTGTATAGGTATATCTGAGTGACCGAATTGCTTGCTGATAGATGTCTGTGAACCGCCCTAAGCTCACTCCTGGTGAGCTTCCTTTTTTACAATGATAGAAATTTATCTCCTCGTTAGTAGGTAAGAATTCGATGATGTCCGCAATCTCGTTGCTCTTATGATCGTAGAACAGCACCTGTGATTCATCATCTGATCGTCCCTTCAAGAAGGCGGCAAGGGCTTCATGCACTGAACTCGGCTCTCGCTGAGACCACATCTGCTCAGCAACGTCTTGCTCGACCTCGGTGTACCAGCTCGGCTCTTCTGTCCCAACGACATCACCGAAGCTTGACCAAATAATCTGGTCACTTGCTCGACAGTCTCCCGGAACAAATGAGCTGAGATCTATCTCAGATTCTCTCTTCTCTCCACCAATCACTATGGCTCCCGCTTCTGTATAAAAAATCGGTGGGTATCGTTCAAGAAACTCGCTACCGGAGAGGCCAGCTGGAATCTTCCGGCTATCCGGCACTCGAAGTTGGTACTCGTCTATTTGTCCGGACCAGGTGTCGGTCGAGACATCATAAGAACAGTTGACCACAATCTCGGAATCCGTAAAGTTGACCGAGACTTCAATCTCTGACTGTTCCCCCTCGACCGACGTGTCGACAACGAAACTGGGTTCGACGGACTCCCACCTATCGAATCCATCCCCGGATATTTCAACTCGCTCGCCTGCGAGCCGTGGATTGAAGATTGCTGCGAATGGTGGCTCTTCGAATTTTTCGACTGGCTCAGTGTTGTCAAGCATCTCAAGATTCTGCACGCCATTGGCGTCTCCCGTAGACAACAACTCCGTCATTGAATCACACCACTGCTTGAACTCGCTCAGGTCACGCTTTCTATTCGACCAGATTCGTGAGTTCGATCCACTCAGTCCCCGAGTTGCGGTCCTCTCGTCTTCGTCCTCAAACGACGCAAAGACGTGACCTCGGGAGAACATCCGAGAATCGGAGTGGTAGACCGCACCCTGAACATCATCACCGTGATATGTCTTGTACTGAGGTGTGCTACCCGAAGGGACCGATGTATTAGCTAACCCTGTGACCTGATATCGAACATTCTTGAGTGATTGCATCACGTTCGTGAGTTGCTTATTGTTGACTTGGCTTAGGTTATCTTCACCGCGGATCATCTTCTCTCGGAGCCTGTTTCCTTGGCGTCTGTTCGATGCGTACTGGAACAGGTAGCCAGAACCGTCGGGTATGTAGAAGAGGTGTAAATCGTAGCGTCGGGCTTCAAGGACGGTGTTCGCTGCCCATGTGGGTGATTCGGTTGAGACCGTGATGTAACCGACAAACTGTCCCTCATCCGAGCAGTGCAATTGAGTCACGTCGAATCGCTCGAATGACATCGTTACTGAGAGGTCCACTTGTGTATCTGAAATCGAATATACATCGACGGTGGTGTATGGTCTGATGTCGCCTTCACTGACCGCTCTGGGCGACCCCGTCACGACTGTTTCAGTCGGGTTGTTCTGAATATCGATGTACTCGCTGACCAGTTCAGGCGCAACCGTATACCAGGCTGTGCTCTCATGATAGAGACGGCGAACGGCTTGCTCGGTTCTGTCGTCGGCGATTGTTGCCCTCGATGCGATGATTGTGGCATCACTGTCTCCGGTATCTGGACTTCGAGCCAGACGTCCAATCAGTTGAATCGTCAACCTCAACGACCGAGGTGGGTTGTGGAGAACGGCTAGTTGAAGATTCGCTACGTCTAGTCCCTCAGCTAGTTTGTTTACTACGACGACGCCGTCAATCGAACCACGACCGAGCTTAGATATCGTGTCCGTGTTCTTGCGCTTACCATTTTCAGAATGAACTGCGGCCACATCGAGTCCACGACTCTGATATCGTTCTGCTAGAGTATTCGCACGGTTTATCCTGTTCGTGCGCACCAACATGGCTGCTTTGTCATTCGATTCTTGAAGCGATTGCAACTGATCGACTGCCTCCTCTATGAGTCCATCCTCACTCCGACCATCTTCACTGTCCACGTCTACAGTCGTTAGTCGAATTGGGTGGTAGATACCATCTTTAACCGCTTGGTCGATAGGATAATGGTAAGCTAGTCGTCCCGGAAGAGACTCTCGAGAACGGCGGAACGGTGTCGCGGTAAACAGGACCTGTACTGCGTCATCGAAGTCCTCGAGAATCGTTCGCCACGCGGGAGCACTCGAGTGGTGTGCCTCATCTATCATAACTAAGTCGAAGAAGTGCTCAGGTGGTGCTTGGATATCATCCAGATTAGTCTGATTGTACTCCGAACTGATGTCGTGTGGAAGGGTCACAACCACATCCGCCTCTTCGTATTCCCCCCATGACGCTTCGTCGGTCATACGATTCTCTATTTTCGAAACATTCACTTCTGGAAGGATATCTGTAAGTGCATGCGCTTTGAACAGTCCCTCTAAGTTGGAGAATCTCTGTACAAGCTGTGTCCGAATCGCATCCGATGGGGCGATGATGAGAACGCGTTCAGATTTGATTGCAAACGCGGTCAGCATCATGAGAGCTGTCTTTCCAGCACCTGTAGGTAAGGAAAGGATAGCTGGCGTACCGTCGTCTATCGTAAGATGGCTCTTGAGCGCCCAGTATGCCCCACACTGACAGGTGCGATAGGAGGGAAAATCGTCTTCGACAGACGTTGGAAACCTCACATAGTCGGCCCAGTCAAAGAAGTATCCGCTCATTCGTGCTAAAACAGATTCTAGTCCTTGCTGACTTAAACCTGAGTGTGCTGGCGCAAAGAAAGCTCGAGTCGGGTGATAAGAGAGAGGTGGACAGCTGAGACGGAATCAGAGATCTCCTACAATAGAACAAATGTCACGTATGTTACAGCGTAGTAAGCACGATGTGATTCGTGATCGTCCATGTTCCATCTTCATGTTCTGGAACGGCAGGTCGCCCGTCTACATCAACCCGCGTTATCACTACGGATTTTTCCGCTGAAATCGATTCCCCGAACCGCTCAACTTCGAAGGCCACTGTGATTGTTCGCTGAGCTGGTGCCTTTTCCTCGATATCGACGAGTTCGAACGACAGCAGTTCAAGATGTTCGAACTCACGACGGAGATCACCGGGATGTTCGGTCTCGCCATCACTCGTGATCAGCGAGGAAGCCATCTTGCCGTAGTTCCCGTCTGCCCAGTACAAGAGGAAGTCTACGACCGCTCGCTCTGGGGTTCCATCGGTGTAGTCTTCCGAGGTTCCACTCGTCGGAATCTCTCGTCCGACGACGACATCGCGTGGTTCCCAAGCATCCATTGCTTGCTTCGCATCCTGTGTCTCTTTGTGTTGTTCGATCGCTGCTTCGAGTGTTTCTCGGATAGTCTGTTCTGTGGTGTCCTCGGCCAGCGGGTCCAACTCGTCGTTCTCAGCCTTGCGCGCCCACTCTCCAGCGGCGAACAACGCGCCCCACGTCTTTGCGGCTACACGCTCGGTTGCGTAGCCCAAATCCATTCCGTGGAGAATGCCGTTTCGATATGGCTTGTCGATCTCCTCGGTTCGAGTCGTCTTCCGACCTTGGAGAATCAGGTCCTGTAAGTACTCGAGACCCGTCGCATGTCCAGCGATCGAGTCCCAAGCCTCCAGTTTCGCCTCGTTTGATGCGAAGCCACGGGACTCACCGTCACCCTCGGGGTATGCGTGTTGAACCATCCCATCGAGCTGTGCCAAGACAACCGGAATACAGGCGTGATATCGACCAGCGTCGTAATCGGTGAGCGCCTGCTCGACCAGCTTCTGTCGCGGTCGAAACGCATCGACAGAAGCCAATCGGTTGATGTGCCACCCGACGGTTTCGGCGTCGTAGTACTCGATGAGTACGCGTTCGGCTGCGTCCAAGTCACCTGCTTCAGCGTATCCAACCGCAGTTTCAGCTACATCTAGATTCATGTCTTCGTACATAATCCAGCCTGCAGACCCGAGTTGGTCGTTGAACCGGTCGGGGAGTGTTGTGAGGTGCTCGGCGCGGTCGGTCAGTTCATCAAGATCGTACGTCTCCAGTACCGCTTCGATGTGGTCAACATCGACACCGAGTTCTTGGAGTACTCCCCGATAGGAGGCGATTCCTCGGTCGAACTGGGAGAGTACCTGAGCGGTAGTCAAGAGGTATCGGAGCTTCGGGATGTCACGAATACGGTCGTCAGTCATTGGTACGAACGAAACCAGACAATCCAGTCTGTAAACGAAGTGAGGGCCTCACACGGTTTGATGGTATCGCCTACGGCCCCTACAGATAGAATCTCACTCGATGCTTTTGGGGTCGGGGAAACGTTCACGACGCAAAGTACCTCAGCTCGGGCAGGCTGTGTCTCTCGGTGAGCGAGACGGCCGCATTTCCTCTGGTTTTCCAGACGTCGGTTAGTTGATCAGTCAACGGTGTCGTATGGGAAGGTGACACTCTATGGCTCGCCCCGCTCGTCGCTGCCGCCCTCCGCGTCGCTCGCGACCGACCATTCGCAGAGGGTTCGATATAATCGCCAAGTTGGCGACAGTTTTTCACAGCCGTGCTGAATATAGAGGGTGAGTTCAGCACCAGTCGTGGGTTGATTGCACGTAGTGGGTGGACCCCCAGATGGGCGTGAAAATCCACTAACCGTCTGATTCTGCCTCATTGGGGTCGATCTCTTCAACAAAGGACTCGACTTCAAACTCTTCGCTATCCACTAACTCCTCAATAGAGCCTATGATAGACGGCCCTTGCAACTCTGCTTGGAGGTCGTCATCCAACTGCCCGATTCCCTCTAAGAACCTACGGACGCCCGTTTTGACGCTTGCCCGTCCCTCAGATTCCACAAACTCCGTTACTGTGTCTCCCAAGTTAGCTGGGAGTAAGTCTTCGTCTTGGACGGCGACTCGTCGATGGAGTTCAAGGGCATTTCCATACCAGTAATGGGATTTGGCATGGTCGCGATAAATCTCATCAGATCGGTCTAATATCGGTTTGAGGTCTGCTGCATCAACACCAGCTAACTCACTCAAGAGGCGCATGAAATTGTCAGGGAATTCATACGCCCGAGGGTTACCCTGCAGTATCAGGTCTAACTCGTCGCTCAGGATACTCACTAAATCATCAGGGCGACAGCGATAGATTTCGACGAACGCCTGTATGCATTCCTCTGGCCCAGAAGGAAAGCGATTCAACATGAAATTGAATAACTTCTCAACGACAGGCTTGAGGTCAGAATCTGCATCACAGCCCTCTTCCTGCAAGTAGATGGGGGCGTGTCCGATTTTTCGATGACCCACCTGGGCGGCATAATAGAGTTGCCAATCCGATCCGAGGCTGCCATTTTCAGAGTACTCCTTGAGGCGAGAGGCGAGATCATCTGGGACGAGGTCTGGGCGTGTGTATCCGATTGAGGTCAGGGCGTACACAAGCCATCCCTGACGTTCGTCGGGCTTTCCTAACAATTTCTCAATTGCTGGCACTGCCTCCGAAACTAGCTCTGGACGTTGGTAACCAATTGCCCCGAGTGCTTTGGCGCACTCTCTAGCCACTGCCCACTCGGAACTGCGCTTGTACTCTTTCCGATTCAAATTCGAGATGAGAGCATCAATCGCTGATTCAACAGTTGCCGGCGAAATTCTATGCAGATAGCCAGAATCGATCGGTACGTCCCTGATAAGTCTATGTTGGTCGAGATCCTCAAGCATAGACGTCGACGCCATTGGATCTGATCCGTCCCACCGAGGCAGATATCGGTCGGGCGGACGTGTGCTCAAAAAGAACGCTAAGGTAGTCGCGGCTTCTTTCGCAGGTTGGATACGCCGTTCGTTCACCTGGTCGGTCAGGGCTGCGACGAGGGCGTCCAAATCACAGACGCGGGAGCAGAGCAACATATGCTCCCGAAGAATGACTGCTGCATTCGCACTAATTGTGAACTCATCATGATTCAGGCATTCAGCTACAGCCTCGACGAGAATTTCCCGAAGGGAGTTGACCTGATGCCGCTTATCTATATTCCAGTTCTTCTCTCGATAATCGTCAAAAGTTCCTTTTGGATCGTCTGACTCGAGTACAGCCTCAACCAGCGGTGTGAACTCCTTCTTGTTGATGTGCGCAATCCCACCAGTCATTGAGAAAGTGGGTAGTTGTCCTCAGATTCGTACGGCCATAGACTAGGCCTTAGTTTGATATCGTGGGACGTCCTCGGCCTGTCGGCAATCGGTACGCTCGCCATACGTGAAGGGTTGGAGAAGGGGAGCGAAAAGGGTTCGGAGGGCTACATGACCGCCACCCTCACAGTCCCACGTCCCTGCGGTGCGATACTGACTACACTGAGCTTGTGCGCGACCAGCCGCTCTAACACGTCGACAGAGAGACCGACGCCGACGTAGACTATCTCGATGCTCCGCCCCACGTCGTGGCCCTTCTCTACGTTCTCGTGCTTGTTGGTGTACTCCTTTGCTACCGTCCTCAACCAGGCTACAGCCAGTCTCGACTCGTTCTCTTTGGATTATCGCAGGTGCCGCCGTACTCATAGGGGCCGGTGTCGTGCTCCGCAGAGCCACTCTCACGGCAGTAGGCGTCTTTGGGCTGTTTCTACTGGGGTTTTGGCAAGCAGCCCTCAGCGTGTTCATCCTACCCGTTGCCGCCCTTCTCGTGGTCGCTGCTCTTGTTGACCGACCGGAGAACACCCCGACGAATATCCCCGACCAATCCTCGTAAGTTCAGTACCCTCGATTCGATAGACCTTATCCAAACCAGGGGCCGTGCGAGACGCGCGCTGTATTCAGCACAGCCTCAATAACCCATCAGTAATTTGGGATTTCAACAGAGCCGGATAGCTGTTCGTTGGGTAGTTTTTCACCCCCTGAGGGGTGCGGAGTGCTCAAACGAGCATCTCGCGAACTGAACTATGACGAACACGGAAACACCGTGGAGAGATGAATCGCTCCTTTACGAACTCTACTGGGAACAGCATCTGAGTACGAACGAAATCGCCGACGAGTTGGGGTGTGAGCAAGCGACCATCTGGAGTTGGATGGACCGCTCCGACATTCCCCGTCGCAGTGCGTACGAGGCAGCCACGAATAGACGTCTTCATCCAGCTGTTTTCACCGACCGCGGATACGTGATCTGCGCGTCGAACTACCGTGGATCGACCAAATCAGTCGGCATCCACCGACTGGTTATGGTTGCCGAGCACGGATTCGACGCCGTCGTCGGGAAAGACGTCCACCACCGAAACGGGATTCGGTTTGACAACCGTCCGGAGAATCTCGAACTCCTCACCCGGGGCGAGCACGCCAAGCGACACGGCTTTGGGACGGATATTCGCCCCTCAAAAAAGGAATTAGAGGATCTTCAACGAGAACGCGATGGACGGGGGCGGTTCAAATGACACCGGAGGCCTACGTCGGCGAACGACGCCGAGGACAGCTGATTGTCACGCGAGTGCCTGAAGGAACACGGCTGACACCAGAGAGAAGCCTCGAGCTCGCCGATCACAGTCCGAGTGGGTTCGAGTCAGGATACTGTGGCAGTGGCCCAGCGCAACTGGCGCTCGCCCTCCTGCTCGATTACACCGACGACGAGGACATCGCACTGGCAGAGTACATGGCGTTCAAGAACGAGGTCGTGAGTCAACTGGAGTGTACCGGTCCCAACGACCGTTGGCGTCTCACCGGGGGCGAGATAGATTCGGCCCTTCGTGAGACTGTCGACGAGCCAGTTGCACCGTCCGTCAGCTAACAGTCAAAGAGCAATCCATGCCAGAACCCACCCAACAGCCCCGTACGAACGTAGAATCGACCGAGAACAGTGAGCGACGGGCACCAACAGAGTACGTCGAGCGAAGCGATGTCGGGGTCTCCCTCACCGTGAAGCTGACTCGCGATACTGGGACTCGCGATCAAGACAAAATCACTGCCAAAGCGAAAGCGGAAACGCTCGAAGAGGCCCGCGAGAATATGGAGACGCTTCGGGGATACATCCACGACCTCGCCGAAGACGCCCGCCAGATCCAACCGGGGGAGGACGACGAGTAGCGGGCAGGTGCGGTTTATTTCGTCTCTGTAAGAGCGGAGGCGATCATCAGTGAGTGATCAAAAAGAGCAAGAACGAGAGTCGAACGAACTGTCGCCGGCACAGCGACTCGAACCGCCAAACTCGCGACTCATCAACGCGGGGATCGTGACAATTCACGATATGGAGACGCTACGAGCGTGTGTTGCGTACGAGAACGCAAATCAACAGCGTGTTCGGATTCTTCGCCAACTCAAGCAGCAGGCAGACGAAATCCGTTCACAAGAAGGGTGAGTCCGAGAAGAAGACAACCACTGATAGCGGAGTTCGTATTGGTCTTGCTTGGATTTAGCCGGGGAGTTATTTTCACCCCCTGAAGGAGTGCGGGGGAATCGAACGTACCCCCCAACCCAGAAGTGAACCCGATGAAAGACATCAATAAGACGACAGCGTATCGAGTGACGATTACCCTTAATAAAGCCGAGCTGCCCATCGACGAACAAGCCCGCAACGCGCTTCTCACCGAGTTCCGTTCACGAATCGGCCATCTCGTCGATGGGCTTCATGTCATCGACGCTGATCAAGATGATATCGACGTCGGTACAGGATACCGCTATGCGCAAGTCCCAGCGACGTGCCCACGCTGTAGCGAGCGACTCGATCTCCAGAGTGTCCACCTGGATACAGAGAACGGAGCCCTGGCTAGCGCGGTGTGTTCGAGCGAGCAGTGTGATTGGAGCGGTGATGCAGTCTATCGAATCATCGACCTCGAGGGTAGCGAAAGCGACGCCTTCGAGAGCAGCGTACTGACTGGGGACATCACCCCGAGCTCCTTCCCGTACTGAAGTGAAATGACGGAAGACAATCCAACGTTCACCCGTATTGAGCCGAGTTGTCCTCGTGACGACTGCGAATCTCGGCTTGGGATTGGGAAACCGATCTATGCAGAGGAACACACAGACATCGTTTACGCCGACGTATGGTGTCTCAACGACGAGTGTCCGTTCACTGCTTGTGCACAGTTCGCGCTCGGCGACCTGCTCCACGAGAATTCTGATTCGAAAACGAGTCCCGTCGAAGCAGGGGAAGTTGAACCGTTAGAAGCGAGCTATCAGTACTGAGCCGCAGACGTAGCAGATACTCACAAATCCACGTTTCTAATTAACCAACGTAAATCGCGAATCCCCCAGCGGGAAAACTATTATTACGTGTCACCTTATGTGAGTAAACGTAGCATGGAAGACACTCTCGACATCAGCACAGAATCGATTACCCTTGGCACCTCGCATGATACCGAAGACGAGGATGTACCAGTCGCAAAATCAGGGCAGTGTTGTTCGGGTCGGTGCGCTGATCAGACAGCCACTGAAATGGGAGATTCGGCGGAATAGTAGTTGAACTATTCTATCTTGAATGAGTTACAGGCTCAAACCAGACGTTAGATACGCAAATCTCGGCGAAAAAGTTGTTTTCAATAATAAGAATGAATACATTTCATTCAGCGGAGATTCGGTGCCGCTAGTATTGGACTTACTTCTGTTACTAGAAGACGGTATTACCAAATCCGAGGCAGTGAAGCGTCGGTCCATGGACAAAACGACCGTGGATGCGATTTTCTCACTTCTTGATGACAACGACCTGCTCCTCCGAGAGGACGATGTTGAGCTCGCCTCAGATCCTGTAAGGGCCCATCTCGAATTGCAGACCGATGCCTCGTTCGCCGACGAAGCTATCCAGAGATTACGGGAGACCGAAGTATCCGTCGTCGTCCCTGACGGATTTCGACCACCAGCTTCCGTGATGTATCGTGAAGAATTAAACCACGACACGGTACAACTATCCAAAGTTACTGATGTTCTCCTCAGCATCACATACGGACACGCACCTCGGACTAACCGTACATATAACGACGCAGCAACCAATCTAGGGTTTGAATTCCTACCTGTACGCCTGTTCTCGGATAGGTTCATCGTAGGGCCCTACGTCGTGCCCGAAAAGACGGCATGCTTTGACTGCGCCTACCGACGTGAATTAACGACGTGTGACTCGCCCAGCGAAGTACACGATTTCGAGGCTACCGTTGACGGAGAGGATGCCGTCATCCCGCTCACCGAAGAACGCCACTCGCTGCTGGATGGGATCGTAGGAACCGAAGTGAAAAAGATTCTAACGAAGTACGACACACCCGCTACGTACAATTCCGTTCGCACCGTCCGGTTTGATTCGGTGGCCGTAGAGACGAACCACATCCTCAAGGTTCCCGGATGTGAACATGGATAATATAGACGAACTGTTGTCGGAGCGTCACGTAAATTCTTCTGCGACGGACGTGTTAGCCGAGCCATTGATTGGGGATAAAAAACCGATTCGAGCTCTGTACGAGCAATCGTGGGAAGCGGACGATCCACCAAGTATAACCGAGTTCATCGGAATAGTCTGTAACACGAAGCCCATCAGTTTCTTCGGTGAGGAATTCAACACAGTGGGTGGAATTTCGACAGATCCAGACGAGGCGAGGCGTAAAGCCATCGGGGAGGCCATCGAGCGATACTGTATGTCCATCAGCTTGGAGACTGAACTCGTCCATGGAACGGCTGATGTCATAAATGCAGTCGATCCAGAGGTGTTCAATAAAACCTCAAATTCCATCCCACTTGATAACACGTACTACTGGGTTTCGGCATACGACATTCTCGACGAGAAGCGAGTACGAATACCATCACAATTCGTGTATGTTCCCGCGTATTCAACGGGTGAGTTTATCCGCAGTCCAATCTCTACAGGCGCGGCATGTCACCTAACCCCTCGAGACGCGTTCACCGCTGGCCTGCTAGAAGCCGTCGAACGCGACGCTTTTATGATTCACTATCAGAACCGAATCCCGGGACGAGAACTCACAGTTGATTTGCTCTGTGATCATTGCGAGACCGTTAGCGAAATTGAAGAGTATGGATTCGACATCCAACTTCTGTACCTACAGGTTGACATCCCTGTCCATGTCGTCCTTTGTATCCTCTGGGACACGGAGCTATCATACTTTCAGTTGGGGCTGAGCGCGGGTTTTTCTCTCGACGAGACCGCTTTTTCGGCTCTAATTGAGTCGTTCCAAGGTCGGCACTGGTTACGGAAGGAGGCAAATCCACCAGCAAAGATAAACACAATTGAACAACGAGCGGCGTTCTGGCGGACCAAAGAGAACTTGCAAGGGGTCGAACACTGGCGAGAAACGACCGTGGTGTCAGCCAAAGACGTAAGCAGTGTGGACACGGTTGAGCAACTCATATCCGAGATTCAGTCGAAGGGAATGGATCTTTTTGTGGCGGACCTTACCACTCCAGACGTCGCTGCGCAAGATTTCACGGTCTTAAAGACCATCGTCCCTCAGCTCGAGCCGTTGTATCTTGACGAAACGTACCGGCACGTCGGCGGTGAAAGGTTGTACGAGGCACCCGTGACTGCAGGATTGTTGGACCAACATCGGTCCCCAGACAAACTAAATGAAGTACCACATCCATTTATATGAATAATCGGCAACTTGCGCGGTTGTTCCACGAGAACTCGAAGCAGTTTGACGTAGAACCGTCGTACACATTCACATCAAAAAGGTTCGACCACACGGTCGAATACAAGGAGTATGAACGGTTTGAACGATTGTCGCTGGACTTAGATCAATCAAATGGACTCATCGACGATGTACTCGAACACAGACGCTCACCGGAACTGTTCGACGGTGACCGCTGTGAGAGACGCCAATTGGAACGTGTCCTCTCGGGACTCAAGATCACAGACGAGAAATTCGGTAATGGTGTGCGAGCATATCCGTCAGCTGGCGCCAGATATCCAAATGAGATTTACCTCTCTGTTTCTGAGGTCAGCGATATCGATCCCGGCGTGTACCACTTTAATATCTTAGAAGAATGTTTGGAAAAAATATGCGATGAACCGATTAGGGCGGACGTCTACGAGATGAACGGGCAGGAGTTTGTCAACAGCACTGCATTTTTCGTAATACTAACGAGTAACTTTGGTAGATCCACTGAAAAGTACGGCATACGAGGCTATCGATATGCGTACTTCGAGGCCGGACATATGACACAGAATCTCATTCTCTGTGCCGAAGCGACCGGACTAGCTGCTCGACCAATTGGTGGGTTCATGGAAGATACGATCGACGAACTTCTCATGTTATCGAACGAGGAGACATCGATCTACATGTGTGCATTCGGTTCGGTAGCTGAGGAGGATCATGATGAATAACGCCGAAACACCGCTTGTCGTCTACTGGGATGAGATCTTTACCGCTCACGAAGCCAAGCGGCCTCCGATCGAAGGACTTGTGGTCCAGCCGCCCCACCCAGACGACCCTGGTCGAGTGACTAACATTCAGGAGTGCATCGAAACGTCGTTCTCTGGTGAAACGCAGTGGAAGCCAGTTTCGCCAGCTACAGACGAAGCGATAACTAGTGTTCACGCAAGTGCCCATCTTGAACATCTCGACGAACTGAGCAGTCGGCGTACGGGATCTACGGAGGCAATCCAGCTCGGTATCGGGCCCAAGACGGCATCGGCTGCGAGGCACGCTGCTGGGGCTGCTATCGAAGCGGCAATGAACAGTGTCCAAGGCGAAACCATCCCGTACGCCTTAGTCCGTCCCAGCGGACATCACGCACAAAGCGACCAAATAGAGGGGTTTTGCTATCTGAACAATGTGGCCATCGCTGCAAAGAAACTCCTCACGACCGACAAAGTAGAGTCCGTCGCGATCATTGATTGGGATGTCCATCATGGCAACGGTACGCAAGAAATATTTTATGACAATTCGGAGGTTCTCTATTTAAGTGTCCACGGTGACCATCGTTCTTGGGGAATGTATCATCCCCAGACCGGAAGACCGACGGAGTACGGAACGGGATCCGGCGAAGGGTATACAGTAAATGTACCGCTCCCCCCAGGCGCAGGGATTCAAAGTTACGAATATGCGTGTAACCATATTCTAGAACCGATACTCGATCAGTACGACCCCGACGCGGTCTTAGTGAGTGCTGGACAGGATGGAGGCCACGTTGACTCGCTCGGCCGGCATACGCTGACTGTCCCGGGATTCTACAAACTGGGACGGCGCGTACGGCATATTGCAACCCGCCATGCCGATGGGCGATTGGCTATCGTGCAAGAAGGTGGCTACCACCTCGGTCACTTGCCTTTTGCAACCCTTGGTATTTTAGAAGGCGCCTGTGGGATAGAAAACAAGACTCAAGAACCATATCCGCCAGCCGAACCCGAAACACTCGACGAAGCGATTCGATACGTCCATCAGGCCGGGGTTGTCCACACACAATTCTGGGAACTTCCATTCGTTGCGACGGAGTGAACGCCCATCGGGTTCGTTGCATGTCTATTTGGGACCCTCTTTTTTTATCAACTAACTTCGAATAGAGTACCCGTGATTAGTGAAAAGACTAAACGGTCATTCAAACGACGCGGGTATATCATACTCAACGACATCCTAGACGACGCAGTCGTAGAGCAAGCGCAATCTCTGATCTGGGAGTCACTACCTGTTTCGAGGGACGCGTCCGTCGATGAAATGCACGGCCGCGGGTACGAGTTTGTCAGCGATGTCGCCGATAAAGGTCCCTTCGCCGAGATCCGAAAAGCGGTTTTTCCCTACGCAGAGACGTTAGTTGGTGAAGGAAAACTGGTGTCGCCTGGATCCGACTTTGACCTCCCAAGCGAGATGCAGATCCCAGTGAACTATCCAGAAAACGTCGCGTACGCAAACTCGCATCTGCGACAGATGGACGGTGGCCACGTAGACGGATACGGTGCCCATTTCAGGGATCCTAATGATCAGAAGGCGGGGACGTACGACTACTACACGATCGGGGCCACGGTCTATCTTGACGAAGTCAAGCCGGGTGGGGGTGGATTCACCGTCTTCCCAGGGTCTCACTGGATCGCCGAGAAGTACTACCGCGAACACTCGTTGGAAAGTCCTGGATGGTTAGGAGACCTTCCTGCCCTCAACAACGATGGGGGTTGGAATTACGAGGAACCACTTCATCGTCAACTGCGCGCGACAGAGATTACAGGACCGCCAGGAACAGTCACGCTCTGGCACATGCGACTGCTTCACGGCGCTGGTATTAATCAGCGGTCACTCCCTCGACTCGCCGCGATCACGCGATACACGCACCACGACGGAGAAGAGATCCAGCGGGACGCGGTGAGAAACATCTGGAGATACTGGGAAGCCATGGAAGCGGTTGACACCGGTCTCGAGACCTCACCGTTAACGATAATCGATGACTGACCGCTACCAAGAGCCCCGATACGGTGGCGTGCCGACCTTTATGCGGTTGCCTTGGAGCCCCGAAGAAGACACCCTACCGGACGTCGAAGGGGCATTCCTCGGAGTTCCGTGGGACAGTGATGGCGGTTACCGCGCTGGAGCGAGGTTTGGTCCGCGTGCACTACGACTCGCGTCGTCCTTTCTCAACCCGTACAACCCCGTACACGACGTTGATCTTAGAGCCCACCGGCTGACCGATGTTGGCGACGTGTTCACCATACCTGGTGAAGTAACTGAAACATACGACTCCATTCGAACCCGGGTTTCATCACTTCTCGATGCTGACGTCATTCCAGTTGTTGGGGGTGGCACTCACGGAATCACACTCCCGATACTTCGAGCGATAGAAAACAAACACGGCAGCGTATCGCTTCTCCACTTCGACGCACACGCCGACTTATGGAACGAGTCATCTCGCTATCGTCAGTACCCCGCCGGTTGGTGCGGGTATGCGATAGATGAAGGGTTGATCGATCCGGCAACATCCGTTCGAATTGGCGACCGTGGTAACTTTCCTAGCCCGGACGCCGCTGTCCGCGCCGAGAGCGGTCTCCGCTGGATCGGAACTCACGAGCTAATGAACCAATCGACAGCAGACGTTGCCGCCGAAATTCGAGAGCGAATTGAAGGAAAAGTTTACGTGACTATCGATCTCGATGTCTTCGATCCAGCCTTCGTTCCAGCGGTGAGCACACCATCTCCTGCAGGCGCTTTTCCCTCGGACATACTCGATCTAATCCAAGACCTGACAAATCTCGATATCATCGGGATGGATGTCGTCGAACTCTGTCCACCGTACGAATCAACAGGCTGCCGTTCCGCCCTGACCGCCGCGAGGCTCCTCTGCGAATTGTTGGGCCTCGCCCTGTCGTGAATTCATGTGTCATCAGTATCCCGGGTGAAGCGAATGACCGTCTCCGGGTATGCCTTTTCGAGTTGCGAAATTGCAATCTGGGCGTTCCGGCGTACGGTCTCGGTGTCATCCCGGGAGTTAAGAAGACATGGTAGGGCTCCCAAGATGGCGTCAGGATGCTTGGACCCAACATAGGCCAGTAATCCGGCAGCGTTCCGTCGTACCACCTCATCGGGGTCGTCAAGGGCGACGATGGAGTCAGGTATTACAGAATAAGTGGTCGAAGGGTTAGCCGCAGCTACGTTCGCAAGTGCCGCGTACACGTCTCGCCTGACGCTCACTTGCTCACTGGCCACGTGCGCCGCTAACATATCAACGTCGTCTTCAATCACCGATGGATTCACCGAGCTTATCTGTGCAATACAACTTGCGACGAAGACACGGAGCCGATCGTCGTTGGCGTCCAAATTCTCGAGGAGCAACTCCACGTTCTCGGCAATTTCGTCGGGATACTCGGCGCTGAGATGATCCAGGATCCACGCTGCGTTGATTCGAATCGGCTCCCGATCATCCGCCAGCAACGAGCAGTACCGGTTGATGGATCCCTCCAGTAATTCTGGGTACTCCCGTGCTACGTGACCGAGCGCCCATGTGGCATCCTCGCAACACCCCGGACCCTCATCGAGAAGTGCGTCAAGGTCGTCGACCACTTGTGCAGCGATATCGGGACGCTCGGTCGAAACGTGCCCGATCGTCCAGGCGGCATCACAGCGGACCGAACGGTTGGTGTCCTTGAGGGCAGTCTGAAGTGTCCGTCCGACTTCCGCCACACCCTGTGGATAAACTTTGGCGAGGTTCCCTAGCGCGAGGATTGCCGCGTCCCTTACGCTGGCATCCCGATCTCTTAGTAGCGAGGCTATATTCGAGATGTATTGGACCCATTGGTCGGGAGCATCTGCAGTTCCCTGTTTAAGAAGCACGGTGGATTCAGCGACCGACTCTGTAGCATCCCGTTCATCGATAGCTGACAGGAGAGCTGACGGTCCAAGAGAGCTGCCTGACTGCGAACTGTTATTGTCATCCATAGAATTGTATCATAGATCACTCGTCTATAATATTCCGTTCGACCGCGCGACTCCGCCGATCAGGGAAGGCCAACGTATATTAAAATCCCTTCGAGTTCATTTCTTATGGTCGACCGATTATGTACGACGCACGCCAAGTACTACGATACGTACTACTCGCAAAAAAAGTACGGAGATGAGGTGGTATGCATGGTTGAGCAGATCAGAAAACAACAGGGACGTGTGCTGATAGTTGGATGTGGGACCGGAGAACACGCGCGACACTTCCGTCAGCGAGGGTGGGAAGTAGTGGGCTGTGATGCGTCAACCCAGATGCTTGATATTGCCGAGGCAAAATGTGACGCGGAATTCCGACACCGAAAACTGCCCAACATCGATGTCGAAGGCACATTCGACCTAATTACATTCCCAGGTGGTGTGATAAATTATCTCACGGTGCCAGAGCTTCACCAAACATTAGACAATGCGATCTCGTATCTTCGTCCCGATGGAACGGTGATATTCGATCACCCGCTCCCGTTTCTTCGAAGCGTACGCCCCCCGATTCAGCCATGGATAGAGACATATGACGACGAAGACGGGATGTATGCACGGGTGGTGCAATTAAAATACGTCCAGGATAATTACGTGTGGAACGCCGCTTACTTCGTGCAGCAAGACACGTTCGAATTCTTCGTCGAATCACATCCATTCTTTGTATACACGGAACCCGAACTCGAAGCGATCACTGAGAGAGTCAACCTACAAATCGTCGATTCTCAAAATTACTCTACGGACCAAAATCTCCCATTTTATGTCGTAAAACGGAACGAGGATCTTGGTAGCCCGGTTGAGTGGACACCAAATGAATGGTAGCCGTCAAGGCAGTATGAGAGCTTTTCTCTGATTGCAGGCTTTGGTCCGATTAGAATCACAGAAACGACGACAATCGTTTTATGTCGATAGCCAGATTGGTTAGAACCACAAGGTTGACTGATAACGTAATGACTGAGATGACCTCGTTACCAGCGGAGTATTATACTGACTCACAAATATTCGAACAGGAAATCGAGCAGGTATTCAGAAGCTCGTGGCAGTACGTCGGGGATACCAGCCGGTTATCCAAGGCAGGGGATTTTCTCATGCGACACATTAATGAAACAAGTGTCCTTGCCGTCCGTGACGACAACGGGATGTTGCGAGCGTTCTACAACGTCTGTGCCCACCGTGGAAGTCAGATCGAAGACGAAACAGCGGGGAATAGGTCTCGTTTTCAATGCCCGTATCACGCATGGACTTATTCACTCACCGGAGAGCTCACTAAGACGCCGAATTTTCCCGGAAAAAAACCAGTATTCGAGAAAAACGAGTGCGGGCTTACCTCGCTTCCAGTTTCGACCTTCGGACCTCTTGCCTTTGTTTCCCTCGAAACAACTGAAGCGGCGGTCAGAGAGTTACTCGCCCCTATAACCGAGACATTCGATCAGTACGCGGTCGATGAGTTCGAATACGTCTGTAGTGATACTCATTCGATAGATTGCAACTGGAAAGTGTATATCGACAACTATCTTGAGTGTGACCACTGCCAGTTCAATCACCCATCCTTCACGGCTGCCGTCGATATGGATACATACGACATTGAGTGTTACAATGCTCTCGTGGTGCAATCTGCCCCATTATCAGCAGAGGGTATACGGGATAAAACACCAAGTGTTGTTTCGAGGTCGGCAGCTGATCGCTACTTCTCTGTTTGGATGTGGCCGAACGTGACAATTGATATCGCTCCTTGGACCATGGAGATCGGATACGTAAATCCGGTGAGTCCGAATCGGACGGTTGTCTATTCTGAGTTCTTCAATCGGTCCGGCGAACAGACACCCGAGTGGTCCAGAAGCTATGAATATAGTAAACAGATAATGGCTGAAGACGTTGCGTTGTGTGAGCGCCACCAGAAAGGGCTTTCATCGGGTGGATTTCAAACAGGACCGCTATCACCAACTGAGCAGGGATTACGCCATTTTCAGCGGAAGATAAGATCACAGCTGGAGACGTGATCGCGAGATAGCGTCCGAAGTTACTTTCAGACCCGAGGACGTGGCTTGTCCCAGCGATTGCGCTTCGACGAGCGTCTGTCGACGCCTCGACGTCACAGCAGCCATCTCCCTCACCAACACGGCAACTCCTCCGCTGTCAGTCGTGTGGTGAGCAGACACCACATCGGTTCGAGTCACTCCTCGAACACGGTCACAATGTCGGCTGTAATATACCAGACTTAAATAATTACAGATCGGCGAGACGAAATCTCGAGCTGATGAGAGATGACGCCTGACGGGCCCCGATACGAATACTCCGGTGGGCGGCGCGCAGAGAGGTATCTGTCGTGTTGTGAAGAAAACCGCGAGTAAGGATCGCGGTTGTGGCGCGTTGGGAGCGCTTTCGGGTGAATTCTCCAGGCATACTAGAGTTCGACCCACCTGCACGCGTCCTCAAGCGGGCGCAGTACAAAGCGTTCGCGTTCGAACTCCTCGACGGCGATGTCCGTGTTCGTAATGAGAGCTATGCCGACCCGGCAGCGCACGAGGACCGCGTTCGAATTCAGGACGGCGTGCCCGATTCGTGTGCAGCCGACCTCCACACCGTGCAGTACGACTCGAAGACAGTCGTCGACTTCCTTGACGAGCGGGATTGTACGTCTATCCTGTAGTGGTATGCATAGTGTATCTGCGTCACTTCTGACTGCGCTGTACGGTCTATTCTTGGAACAACTACTGTCGTGTCCGGGTGACACCCCGTGTCGTCATAGTTGTGCACGAGTACCGATTACGAACCCCGCTCGTGTGGGGAGGGCGCGCTCACAACGAATCTGATATCTCCTCTAACTTGTCTTCCAGTTCTGTCTTTCTCTGATTCGACTCACGTTCGCGTTCCATCGCCTCGGTCAAATTGGGCGACCTGTTGCTGACGAAGTTGTCCCCTTCTTCGGCGACCTGCCGGAACACGTTCAGCGTGGCGTTGTCGGCGGCCATCTTGACGACAACCTCCTCAGCTCGAAGTGTGATACCTGACCGGCAGTGTGGGCACTGCATCTCGACATCTTCCCTCTCTTCGATGACATTATCGGCACTGGCTGTCCGCGCGAGGACGACGAGTACAGCTTCCGGTTCGATCGCGCTACTGCACTCCGGGCACTCGAAGTCGGTATTGACCATGGTGCTTCTATCTAACCTATCGATCATCAAACTAACTCACCGGGTTCGGATCCGCTCTCAAAAGGGACGCTTCCACAGCTTACATTGGGAAAAGACGATCCCCGTCACTTGTCCGCCAATAGTTCGATCGTCTTCGGGTCGCGCTGGCCGTCGTAATACTGCATTAGGGCTGTCTTGAACGGTTCCGGATCGTCCGCGACAGTCTCGAAGAGAGTCATCGACGAGCGGAACTTCCGGTCGTCGGTGATCCGAAGACGTCGTTCGCGGAGCGGCAGTCGATGTCGTTGACGAGCGTAGTACACTCGAGAAGCCGTGGACCGAGCACCGGATGCTCGAGGTAGGCCTCGTCCTCATCGAGTGAAGCGATCGCGTAGCGCTGGGACATCTGACTACTGCCGAGACCTTCCACCCGCGGGAACACGAACCACATCCAGTGGCTCTGCTTGCGTCCCGCCCGAAGCTCTCGCTTGACTTGCGTAATCACCGACTCCTGTGCTTCGACGAACCGCTGTAGATCGTGTGGGTCTTCGGAGCGTGACATCGATCGACTCAGATCTGTTTAGTAAGCGCTCGAAAATAAAGTCTGACGCGCATGCTATCAGTCTGAAATTTCGCTGACTTCAATTTGGACTTTTCAGTGAAGGTTCACGGATATCTAATCCACCTCACTCGACAGTCGAGATCGAGATGTGATAGGGGGTCTCACAGGAGACGCACATAACACGTCCCTCGAATTTCGTAGAGATTGTTTCGATGAGATAGTCGGTCGATCCACAGGCTGGACACCGAACCTCACTCGCCGTAACCTCTGCAGATGCTGAGGTCATACGAAACTGGACGTCCATGGTCGATTGTGAGTCTAGTCGAGTCGTGGTGGAGTCACAGTAAACGGTTCCCAGAATTTCTCGATTTCTATGACGCCGTGACTCCGGAGCATGCAGAGAAATTCGATGGCCTCCTCGTCATCGAGTGGAAGAACGTCGGCGGCCAGTATCTCTTCGGCAGTATCGTAGTTCAGGAGTTCTTGGAACTGTGACTCCGTGAGATGCACCGTTAGATGTGTCGTTTGTGTCGGTACGTCGAACTGAAGTTTTCCACCGACAGCAGTGTAGGGTGCCTTCTGTGTGAGCGAGGATTTGAGGATTGACTGCCGCAACTCACGTTCTTTCTTGTTTACCCACACACACTCGTCGACGACGTCGTCGTTGACTGGACAGTGCGTGCATTCTTCGTTATACTCACAGCCGGCACAGGGAACTAGCTCACGACCTCGACTATCAATTTCGGCGTTGAAATCGAGATACTCGGCCGTAATCGCGTCGAGATTGGACGATGAGTCCGCGACGGAGTATGTGTCTTCGTCAAGGACGTACGCGTGAAGCGGGCAAGGGGCGAGGTCACCTCCGGAGGTGACGACATAACTCCTATCACCGCCCGGACACTGTCCGTCGACGAGTGGGATGTTCGCATTAAAATACGTGTTTAGGAACTCTCGATATCTGTACGCCCCAGGAATATCGAGATGCATGGTTGTGTACCGATCGAAGACGAGCAAGAGCGACTCCAGTCCATCAGTAATCTCGAGTCCGAGCTTGTCCCAGTACTCTGGGGCGCGTCCTCTGGGTTCGATAACCTGGAACGCGAGACCGTCTGCATCGAGTCGGTTCGCGAAGGGAACGAACTGGTTTGCCTGAGATCTGTTGACAGCATTGATGGTAATCGAAACACCCAGATGAAGTCCAGCTTCTTTCACCATCGACGCTGCAGCGCAAGCAGATCGGAAATGTCCCTCACCCCTGACGCTGTCGTTTACTTCGCGAGTCGTTCCCTCGAACGAGAGGTTGATTGCGTCCAATCCTGCGGATTTGAGTTCGTCGACACGTTCGGGATCCAGTTGTGTTGAATTTGTGACAATCCCGGCGTAGCCATCCGGGACCTGAAATTTGAACTCCTCGATTGCAGTGAGTAACCGATCGTACGCCAGCGTCGGTTCGCCACCGGCGATGTCGATTGTTTTGACGCCGCACTCGGCCAGATTCTGTACGACTGTTCGAATCTCATCTTCAGTCATCAACCGGTCGTCACCGTGACCTCCGTTTTTCGAGGATGCTGCGTAGCAATGCTCACACTCAAGGTTACACATGTCTCCTGGCGTGAGGTCGAGTGTCGCGATACGTGAGGCTGCTTTTGACATAGTGTACGTGATAAATAACGGTTGTCTGGTTGTAATCAGCTAACAGTGGTTTCGACTGTGGCCGGTTTTTGTCGGTAGTTCGACTCTCTCGCCGTCTTCCTGTTCGATGAGGTCACTAGCTTTTTTCTTTTCCGACATGCAACTGTAATTTTAGCCTGTTTGTAGTTATGCTTGTTATCTCAAAATGAAGCCATTTTTTATTGCGAAGAATGCTACGGAGAGCATCAAACCGATATAGCTTAGGCGACGCTACTGAGGATCTCGACGAGAGCCCAGGTTGCGTCACGTCGCAGAAACAAGAAGAGACGTGTGTGTATCGACAGAGAGGTTCCGAGACAGAGGGTCACTCCGGGTCGCAGACGGTGGTAGCCCACCAAACGGCGATGATGACACAGCGGACCTGCCCTGCGAGTGTAAGCAGTTGTCCGAAGACGTGCCGTGCTGGAACTGTGTCGACGCTGGGCGGCGTAATCTGTCTGAATAGTTGTTGGTGAGGGTTCGTACGTCACCAAAGTACTCGTCAGTCGTCGGACTGCTGGGACGCAGCGTACGCACCAGCAAACTGCTCGCGCACCTCTCGGTGGAGCAGTTCACTCACCACTCTTGGGCCAGTCAGAAAATCGCGTCAGCATTGTTTTGTGTCCGATTCATGTCGTAGCTTGAGAATACTGCGGCATCAAAAATACACGGGAGAACATCGGCCGTTGAACAGCTATCCTGGACGATATCCGAAATGAAGTGATAGTACTCCCGGTTGCTGAGCCCGGAACCGGAGACGCGATAAGGCAGCTCAAGATTGGCGTTTAACCATTTTGTGATGCGGGAGTCGAGAGGTATCTCAAACCGTGTCAACCCAAGAATCTGGAGGATATTCCGCGCCTGCTTTGAACCAACTCTGTGGAATCCATCACCAGCAAATCCTTCGGACAGATACGTCGCTACCTCTCGTTCCACCACGTAGTCACTATCTCTTGGCTCCTGCTTCCGCATTTCCACTAGCTTTTCAAATTCATCCCATAGTTCGCCCCACCCACCAGCATCCAATCGCTCAAGATTTCTCTCACAGGCTTCACCGATATTATTGTAGTACCGAATTCCACCGTACTCCTTGAGTATCTCGGCGACGTATTCGTGGATCCGATCTGTATTCCGACACTTGTCAAGACTCACCGAATGAATCTCTTCCTTCAGAAACTGCGAAACATGGCTTTCTGGTCCCGATCGCTGCTGAGAGGTTAGTAGTGCCGCCAGGTGCGCGTTCCAGAACTGATCTGCAGTAATCTTGATCTCAGCTGCTACAACGTTCCGCTCTCGTCGCTCTTGCACGAACGGATTATGTTCCTGCCTGTTGACGATTTTTCGAACGTTATTGATTTCTGATTCGGAGAATTCCCAGCTGATCTGCGCCATATACCTATGTTCGGTGCCCCATAAGAAAAAGCCAGTGTGGAGGTCAACTAAACCCGGATACACAAGCCAATTCGTTAGATCCAGATTCGCTCGAGGTTTCGTTTCGAGGAGCTTTAAGAAAATCATGATTTCTACGGCGCCAATGACCTACCATCCAGCATCACGAATCGCATCCACACTGTTATGAAGCGTCTCAGCAGTCCAGTAAGAGGGGATAAGTTCTAACACGATTGGTCCTGAGTATCCAACTTCTGTGAGTTTGTCGACGACCTTTTGGATCGACTCATCGCCTGCTTTCGGCGGAAGATGTTGGAGGCTATTGTCTGGTTCCACAGTACCAACTGTGTCGTCTGCGTCGAGATTGTAGGTGTCGCGCAACTGGTGACGAGTGCTATCTGTATTCGCCGTGGAGCCATGTAGATGTACGTGCGCAGGAACACCCATCGATTCAAGCATCGCGAACGGGTCTGTTGCATGACCCACGTCGAGTGTATATGCTACCGATGGCACAGTCATGCCTTCGTTTTGTTTGGCTTGTAACTGGGCATGTGCAGATTCGATACGATTGACATCTGTTGATTCTGTGAGCAGATACGTGAAAGAACCACGCGGACACACGTTCTCGATGGTGATTGTGGGGGCTTCCTCAATTCCCTTCGTCTTCTGGAGTTGGAGCGTGGCGTTCCCGAGTGTCGCAATGAGCTGCTGGCGTCGAAAATCTAACTCAGCGGTATCGTCTGAAGGAAGGCGGGGTGGGTGAAAGACCACCGTATCCGGCTCACAGTATTGGTATCTATCAATCTCGTCAGAAGAGTCCGTGTCCGAATAGCCCAGCATGGCGTCTTTGACTTTATCGGAACAAATGCGAGCGCCGTTGGGACTACATCCACTCACCAGTGGCGTCATGTGAACGCTATCGACTGAAAGTCCGAACCTGTTCGCAAGCTGTACAGCCGATTCGTTGTATTGCTCTTCGTGCATGAATCCACTTAGTGGCTCATCTAATTGCTCTCGGGGCGGTGTGAAGAGTTCAATAGAGAGCCCACGCTCGGCGATTGCATCTATGTACGCCTGCTTAGTCGTGTCATCAACACGGAGAAGATGCCGTGGAACAGAGACACTAATTGGTCGCGACATACAACATAGCGTGAATAACAGAGCTATCAATCCACCATTAATTCCCAACTCTAAATATCAGAAATTTATTAATACTTTCAGATCACAATCCAATGAACCTCGACAGACTGTATGATTGTCTCCAACGGAATTCTCACCACTATGAAGACCACCATTCCTGAATGCAGCAGACATAAAGATCACAACCCGATTCATCGGTCATCTCGACTTAGATTTCTGAGATATCCCGATGATATCCCGACATAGATTCGTTCTTCGAATCACGACCCGTCCAGTAACCGGGTCCCAATCTTCATCGGCAAGCCCACCGTTTCAACTCGGTTGATGACTCGGTCGATGTCGTACTCAACCCGTCGGCAGTCGACTTCGTGCTCCTCGGTATTCAACACTGCGTACGCCGCTCGTGCGTCAGCGTCTCTTGGTTGTCCGACGCTCCCAGGATTGACGATTAGTCTGCTATCTATGTGGGCAGAATGCTGGATGTGGGTGTGACCGATGACAATGCCGCGGTAGTCATCGAGATATCTCCGAAGATTGGGAAACTCCGAAGGAAAGACGTACTTCCCCCGAAATGTCGGATGACTATGCACGAGGAGAAATGAGCCATCAGCAAATGTCTCAGACTCTGGTAGTTCGCTGAGCCATCTTCGTTGTTCCTCTGAAAGGTTGTCTACTGCGAATTCGATACCTGCTTTCGCTATTTGATTTGCATCGAATGTAGACGGCTCGTTTACTGCTGCGTCGTGATTACCTTGAACGACGACGTCGGCGACGTCTCGAATTCGCTCGACACACTCCGAGGGCCACGGGTTGTACCCAACGACATCACCTGCACAGATTACAGAGTCGACCTCGGGTAAGTCATCGATGACTGCTTCAAGTGCTGGCAGATTTCCATGGATATCCGAGAGAAGTGCAATCTCCATCGTCCGTTGCACAGAAGTGATATTAACACTTGAATTTTTGTCGTGGGTGTGGGCGGTACTTGACGATAACTTTTCACGCACCAACAACCACCTGTATTAGCGACCGAACCGTGACAACGACGGGTATCGGAAGGATACGTGCAGAGTCGGATTATTCAGAGATTGCTGCCCGAATCCACGCAGAAGCAGAGACAGCGAGCGACGCTCGTGACGGATGCATTCGATGAGCCGCGAGACATGCGTTCGAGGCGAGAAAGACGCTTTCGTGAGATGCGACCAGTAACTATCTGGAGGGGACTATAATTACTGGTATTGTTACCATCAAATGTTCTTCTGTTATCTCGTTTGCATTCGTCTTGAGAATGATGACCTCCACTGCAAATTTAACCATTTCTTTGATCGCGGCGAAGAATATATTGCAGTTCGGCTTTCATGTGGACTGTGACTCACGGTAACAATGACTTGAACAGACATGTTCGAAACATGTCTGATTTGGAATTGTTCGAGGCCTCGAATGGATTTTCAAGGGATCCTGCATCACAAGCGTGGGACGACGCGCAAATCCAGCAGGCAGCCCAAGATGAAATTCAAGAGCGAAGGTATGAAGATCTATTACTCGCGGAACATAATCGGCAGTTAGAGGAAAGTCGGTTTGGGGAGGACAACTTTACTCAGGACCTTGGAACTAGTTTCAATGACAATTTCGATACCAATCTTAGTGGTAGTCCCGAAACAGAGACGGGGCTAAGACCGACTGAGATAAACAGATCATGTAGTTCCGAGACATTTCATGATCCAGGTAGTTGGAGTTGGGTAGATAGCAGTAACTCGGAGAGTCTTGAGACGGTCAATGACCAAGCTAATTGGGATACTATAGATCGAAATGTCTCGCCGACAAGCAGCGGAAACAATTCGAATCGTAGCTCATCACCCACTAGTAGTAAGAGTCGTTCTCTTTCGACGGAACCTGACCCGTTCCTCCAGTTACTTAGGGGTCTGGTTGTAATCGTGGGTAGTCTGTTCATTTTAATGATGATGCTCTCAGTGTGAACCCGATCTAGGGTATATTACTTCCACATTATTTAGTATTCTACTAATTACCATTGCTCTTCCATTCGAAAATTCCCTCAGCGCTGGATAGCGAAACCTCGTATTCGACAACAAGCGCTAGCTTGACACCGTGCGATTGCTTGGCTGGTATCGATAGTTCCATGGCGTTGTTCTGACGTTTGCTATCACCGAGAACTTGTGATAATACCTATACTACCAATACGTGATGATGTCTGCCGTGGTGAAAATCACCACAGGTGGTAGCGGTAAAAGAGTTCGTGAATATAAGTTCGACGGACTGCGTGGGCGGTCCTCACGGTTTGTCGGGACGTAGACCGTACTACGACAAGTGAGAGCTGTTCAAGCCGTACGAACTCGCTTCCCACTACAATATCTACCGAACAATGCCCGGGACAACCCCCAGCAAAAACCGTTCTACTGAGAGCGAAAGATGCTGACCTCGAAGGCGCTCTGGAATCAGATACAGGAGTACCTTACGCGGTCACTTCCGGGAAATGTTCATCTGTACTTGGAGCAGTACGTGGACCTGCTCGACCACTACAATCTTTCCCCCCAACCGGCTCGATCTCTCCGTGGACCACCGGATGGCGGTGGTTCGAGAAGGTTGACAACGAAGACACGCCGAACAACGAACGCGAGCAGTCCGGTACCACCGAAGAGACGAAGCTTAGGCAAAGCTACTCGCATTTCACAGCGCACTTCAAACCTATAATATATACCTTCGGTATTTAGTTTCAATATGTATCTGAAAAATTCAATTAAATAAACGTATTACAGAAATAGCACTGTAACTGATGGCCATATAGAATATCCATCTCAAGGGCTCTGGTGAATCGCCATACAGCGGTTGATTTGGCTATGTTGCGGCACGCTTGGTGTTATGAACGACACAGTTCACGACGAGTTCACGAAATTCTCGGTACCACGTTCGCGCTCGCACGGCGTCGCCGTGCGTGCGCTTGATCGACGAGAAGACGGTCTCACACATCGATCTCTGGCGGTAGCGAGGCCCATCGACCCGCGCGTTATGCGCGTGGTCGATGGGCCGGAAGACCCGATGCTTGATCAGCGGTCTCACGCCGCCTTCCCTGAGTTTCTCGCGTAGTTCCATCCAGTCGTAGCCTTTGTCGGCGGCGAGGCTGTGCAGGTCGCCTGCGTTGCGGGAGGCGACCTGCCAGCCGAGTTGTGTGTCGTGGGTTTTCTCGGTTGTACAATGAACGTCGAGAACAGCTTGGGTTTGAGTATCGACGAGAGCCGTCGCTTTGAGTGTCTGAACGCGGTAATTCGTGCGGCGGCGGTAGTGCGGTCGTAGATGATATTGATCGGGTCGAGATAGTCGGCAATCGCTTCAGCGATGGCAGAGTGCTGGGTGGAGCGGTACGTCTCTCGGTCGGTCGAGAGATGGGCATTTTCACCTTGGTTCTTGGCGCGGCCGACAAGTACGGCCTGAACAGACTTGAGCAGAGCGCGTTCACCGAGACAACGTATCACCGCCTTGGGGTAGTACGCCTGTGGCAGTAGGCCCGATGTCTCGATCGCGGGGACGATTGGACCGCTGTGTGGTGGGACGGAAACAGCATTTAGTGCTAGCATGTGCTCGATCACGATTCCACAGCCACCCCAGACAGTACCCATCACAGAGCCGCCGTTCCACTCCCAGTTCCAACCCGAGGCTGGTTCCCAGGTTCGGTAGGGATTGATGTCCCTATCAAATAGTAATGTATCTACGGCGTCGATTGTCTCGACGGCTTCGTCGAATAGTGTTCAAGTGAGATACTCTTCGGTGAATCCCGTGACGCTCGTATCACAGGCGATGCCAGGTACGAACTGGCAACCGTAGTACGAGACGACCCCAGCCTCGGATAGTACGAGGTGCAAGTGCGTATTGTCACTAATGCTAGAGAACCGCGATTGTCGCGTAAACGGGGCAGATCGAGATGACGGATGATCCGCATCTCGTCGTCGCCACCGCCGATTGCGAATACGGTCTTCGCCTCACTTTCGAACGTGGTAGTGATCTCTGCGGCCCGGCAGAGGGCGGAAACCGTGTATCGGAGGTCACGCTGGGATAGACGGTTGCATCGAGTCCGGTGAGTCTCTTGAGGCGGGCAACACAGGTTTCGGGACCCGTTCGGGGAGCTGTGACGACGAGACCACGACAGCCACCGATCACCGGTCGTTGCAGGCGGTGGGGTGACCAGAGGTTGGCATCGAGTCATGGACTTCCTCAGTTCATCCTGAACTCGAAGCTCCGGGAAATGTCGACCCGGCGGTACCGGGAACGTACGAACTCATTGGCGAGATTATCTACTTCACCGGCGAAGATACCGACGGTGCTCGTGGTGAGCGCCTCTCGACGACGGTCACTCGGACCGATCCGGTTCGACTTATTACGGTGATTATCGCGCTCGGTCTGAGCAGCATCTCCTGCCTGGTGTACGTCATGGTGGGGGGAACACACCTGCGACACGTGTACGAAGACAGCGTCGACAAGGCCTTCATCACCGGTCTACTGATGGTCTGTTCGGCCGGGGCGATATTAAGCCTGCCAATCTTCTGGGCACCAGCGTTTGAAGAACCACACTAGGACTCCGCATTCGGGTTCGGTATTTTCACGTTCGTCCTCGAAGCCATTCTCCTTATTGTCGGTCGGGTCATCGGCCTCGGTCACCTCGTTCGAGTGACGCTGGCGTACGTGGCGACAACGCTCATCCTTGCGATTCCGCTAAAGGCGTTGACGGACGTCGTGCTCTACTGGATTGGACTCACGTAGTGTAAGGAACACCGTCGAACACCGCCGCGACGCCATGCTCCCCGTCGAGAAGGTTAGTGGTGTTCCTTGATAGTGTGGCAGACGACGTCCTGAGGGATACCGAGGTCTATCGAAATCTCGGTCGCGTAGTCGGTAGTGAGCTCTTCGGTCGGGTGGTTGATGTGAAACCACGAGATGATGGCTTCGTAGATGTCTGGCGTCCACAGGACGTTCTTCTTGTATCGATACTTCCCCATGATTCCCTTCTTTGCCAAGTTGTTCAGATGGGTTGAGAGCCACGACCCGTGTTTCGCTGATTTATGGTCCTCGAGGAACTCGGGGTGGTTCTCTTCGATGTGTTTCGAGATGTCGGCCCGCGTCATCGGTTCCGGGATGTCCTTGACGACGTCGTACAGTTGTCGAGTCGTTCGAGGGACCGATTCGAGTCTGGTCTCGATATCTTCGACCTCGACCGTTTGCTCGGCAGACCCTGTGACACCCCCTACTGACCTATCGTCGGCCCCAGTGAGGAACTCTTCGAGACGTTCTGGTTCGGATTCCAGAATCTGCAGGAGTGCCTCCTGAGACGCGTCAGAGAGGTTGTCCGCTGCTGCACTCGCGATGAGGTCACCGACAGTCGTCATCCTTCGAGTACCTCCATCGGACGCGAGTGTTTGAACGTTTTGTCCCACATCGCGAGGGTGTGTTTGAACCGGGTCCCGGTCCACGAGACTGTTCGAGCTCCCTTCTCCGGCGAGTACCGTTCGTCGACCGTCGACTCTCGTTCCCACGTGTTATCGAACGCGTGGATGCCGTTGAAGAACTCGAAGTCGTCGGTTCCCAGCGCTCTCTCGAACGTCCGTTTGACACTCTCTGCCCCCCGTTTGTCGGTCGTACTCGGGACTGTACTCCCGTTCGGGTGTGTGTGAATCCACGCCACCATCTTTGGCGGTTCGTACCCCTCGTACGCTTTTGCGACGTCGAGGGCCATCTTCCCCGTCAGCGAGTGAAGCGACGACTCGGTTGCAGACGTGTAGTAGTCGGGTCTGTCGAGTTGAAACATGAGGTTCGGGACTGCGTACGCCGGGCCGGTGAGAACGTACGCAGTTTCGACGATTTCGTGTGCCCCGTTCTGAGCGCGCGTCTCCAGGTTCTGTAAGAACGGCGTCGAGTGTGGGACGGCGAACGTTCCGCGCTCGAAGTCGGCGTTGAGCGGCGAATCAGCCGGCGGTGATGCGATGTCTGGACTGACCGGCGCGGACGAAGACGGCGCGGCCGAACCGGTGTCTGCAGTCGACCCCGACGTGTGGACCTCGCGCGCATCGAACCAGTCGTCGTTGTCGAGGAGACCTGTCGGGTCGGTACCCATGATATCGGTCGGGTCCGTTCCGAGTAACCCGGTCGGGTCGTCGCCGTCCGAAGACGTCCGGACGCTCGACGGTGACGAGATAGAGATGAGTGAACGAAGTTTGTCGAACATTGTTCTGAGGTATCTTTGTGAAGTTTAGTCGGTTCCCTATTGGTTCTGCTGTGCCACGTTGACTTCGCCACGTCCCCGTGCGACGAGACCAACGATGGCGGCCAGCAAGAGCGCACCAAGCATCCCGATGATGATCAATGAGTTAGACAATGGTCCGAGTCCGCCATCACCACTATTGGCGCCTCCAGCCGCGTTCTCGGTCTGGTTTTCAGTTATTGATGGCTCGGAGGCTGATTCGACATCGAAGGTGAGTTGGATGCCGTCGATCTCCTTCGCTTGGTCGCGGTGTCCTTCGGGCCAGTACGTGATGTCAGCCGTCACCGTACGCTCGCCCGTGTTCGTCGAGTACACGTTGGCACGGATGTCTTTGATGCCGCCATCAGGCTGAACGAGGAACTGTCCAGAGGTCATCCCGGCACCGGTCGACCAGGAGTCAGAGGCACCGACGATAGACATTCCACTTGGAACCTGAAGCGTGATCGAGACGACCACAGGACAGGTGTTAGACGGGGCGACTTGGAACCCGCCAGCGATCTGGCCTTCCTCATTTGCCGTGATTATCTTCTGTGGTGCGTAGAGACGCGATTGGCTGAGGAGGTTCCCGGGCGACGGTTCGCACACGTTACTCTCGTCGTCTGCAACCGTCGTTTGCGTTGGTGTTGGCGTAGGCGCCGCAGTCGTTGTCGTCGTGGTGGTTTCCGTTGTGGCGTTTTCGGTTTGTGCCGTTGTCGTCGTGGTCGTGGTCGTGGTCGTGTTGTTGGACTGTGCAGTCGCGAGTGGCGCTGATGCGCCAATAATTATCATCATCACCATGGCGACCATGGCTATGTTTCGGATGGTTCGTGTCATTGGACAGATTCGTGTTTTCACCCTACCAACATAAGTTTTACCCGTAATTTTACCACGTAATCGTTACGGGGGAAAATTTATATTAGTATAGTTAGAATACTTGATTGTCATATGAGACGGAACATCTCAACAGTAGCAATCGTCGTCACGGTTGCTCTACTGCTCACGACTGTTGCTGCACCGTTCGCCGCTGCCCAGTCGAACACTACCACGCAAGAGCAGACGTCTGACCAGACCACGTGTGAGGTCAGCGCTAACGACCAACTGCTCTCTCAGACTCGGTTGTATGCACCACAGAAAACTATTACGGCGAACGAGGAAGGCCAAATCGCCGGTGGGTTTCAGGTTAATCCCTCGAATGAGTGCCCAGTCGTGGTCAACATCAATCTTCAGGTGCCGAGCGGAATGTCGATCCGAGGCGCGTCTGACGCCTGGTCGACTGGTGCAGGGATGACGTCGGCCCAGTTTGTTGTCCAACCGAACGGTGGAATCAAAGACGTTCGTGCGGCTGTCTTCTCGGAGAACACTGGACAGCGAACGGTGACAGCTGATATCACGTACTGGCCAGAGGGTCACAAGGATTTGGCGAAAGAGATCGACGGCATCCAACTCACATTCACTGTCGAAGCACCAAACGAAAGCGAGACGTCTGGTGGCGAAACTGATGGAGAGTCCATCATCGAGAGTATCAAGTCGTTTGTCGCATCGAACCCGTTCTTGATCATCGGTATCCTCGCAGTCCTACTGGTTGTGTCACTTCTCACTCGACGAACTATCAACATCGAGAACAATCAAGCACAACAGAAGTGAACGCGTCCCGTATTAGCTTCAGCCACTCACTTTCAGCAGGTAACTGAAGACGGCACAACCGGTTGCCGCTACTCTTGTTTTGCCAGTCCTGATTGAGTCTTCGAAACTTAGTGACTTCTCACACATCTCTGCGTGCTTACAAACATACAACCAAAGCTCACTAAGTTCTGAGTACTTTTTAGATTATAAAAATTCTTGTCTGGAGTAGATCTTATATTGAAATAATCATACGAAACCTAGGATAATACCCGTGCCTAAACAGTAGGTGTCGTAGTAGCTGAGTCGCCTTTTTTTGCTGTCGGAAACGAATCTGGAGTAAAATCCATCAAACCGAACGGTTCGGACTTTAACGGCGAATTCATCCATACAACCACGGAAGAACGGCAACTTGCTCAAGGAGACGGTATCGATCTCCAGCACTGCAGTCCGCTCGCGAAATCACATTTTCGATGAGGTTTCGCTCGACGTAGTCAGACCGACCGCTCAATCCTACTCGAGAGAAGTCAGTCTGATAGCCGCCGTAACCATCGAGAGAGATACAGCGCCTGAGAGGGCGTGTTTCTCCGAGAGCCGGTGTGGAAACGCAGCAGCCGGACCAGTACCATACCGTCCAAACAACCCGACGTCAAGGATTAGCTTTGTCTCGATGTCTATTGTAGTGTGCAACCAAGACCACTCGCCATTGATTTTGACAGCGGTCTCGTCGACTGCAACTCACTTCGACGTTGCCTCAGAAGGGTAGTAATAAATGTAACGCTCATGTGTAGCAGATTGTTGATTTCAGAGAGTCGCTTTGACAGCGTGTTTGAGTGCTTCTCGACCGGGTTTTCTGAAGAGTTCGCTGCGTAGCTGAAAGGCGCGGAGATACTGTGTCAACTTGTCCTTCGAGACGCCTCGATGCGGCGAGAGCCACCGTCGCGCCAGCGACGCGTGGCTCTCGCAGGTGTTGACGTGAACATCTCCATCAGCGTACTCGCCGTCACCGTGGACGACGTATTCGCGGTGGAACTCGTCGTCGTCCTCCAGTGGGTCGTATGCCCGAAATCCGTCCGTGTAGACTGTCAGCGACTCCTCCTCGTGGTCAGCGAGGAGGAGTCGCACTGTCGATTCATCAGCGGATTTCGCTGGGACGACGTACCGCTGTCCCGTTCCACGGTCAACGATGGTGAAGACGGGTGGTTTGTCTCCCTCGTACGAACCTCGTCCGCGCGTGGACAGGCCACGCGAGCGCGACTCTTGGTCGCGCTCGCGGCCTTTCTTGCCAGCAGAGACGTACACTTCGTCGATTTCGACTGGTCCAACGAGGTCGAGTTGAGGCG
>ENA-ORDC01000267-ORDC01000267.1-marine-metagenome-genome-assembly--contig:-NODE-267-length-56749-cov-16.181518_pt1 | contig 56749 bp, 52 predicted proteins | sample MGYA00237783_ERZ508515 | MGnify/ENA primary metagenome ERZ508515 (study PRJEB26186, sample SAMN06268792) | marine metagenome | isolation source: Eden Landing Ponds, San Francisco, CA, USA | place...
GCCGAGGACGGTGCCGTCCGCGTCTCGCTCATCGCCGCCGTCGCCGCCAACGGCGTCATCGGCGCCGACGGCGGGATGCCGTGGCAGTTCCCCGCGGACATGCGTCACTTCAAGGAGACCACGACCGGGCACCCGGTGATCATGGGGCGCCGGACGTACGAGTCGATCGCGAGCGACGTCGGCGGCCCGCTCCCGAACCGGACGAACGTCGTCCTCTCGCGATCGAGCCCGGATCTCCCCGACGGCGTGGTCCTCGCCGAGTCCGTCGAAGCGGCGCTCGCGGCCGCCCGCGCCGACGCCGCCGAGCGGGGCGTCGACACGGTCTACGTCGCCGGCGGCGGCGCCGTCTACGGGCAGTTCCTCCCGCTCGCCGACGAACTGGTGTTGACGGAGATCCACGAGCCGTACGAGGGGGACACCACGTTTCCCGAGTTCGACTCCGACGGGTGGCGCGAGGTCGAACGCGACGACCGCGGCGACTTCGACTTCGTCGTCTACGAGCGCGCCCGGTAGACCGCTTCGCGCTCGTTCCATCCGATTCCCCCAGTCGCTCCAGAACGCCTTTCGATATGCCACCCGACGGGTCGGCTATGCTCACCCGCGGTCCCGCCGTGCTCGCGTGTTGCCTCCTCCTCGTGGTCGCGGGCTGTGCCGCCGAGCCGGCCAGCCCGTCGACGGCCGCGACCGCCGACGCGACGGGGACGGCGCCTCCCGGATCGGGCGGAACGCCGGTCACCGCCGCGCCGCCCGCGGACGGGCCCCGCGTCACGGTCGTCGAGGTCGTCGACGGCGACACGTTCCGATTCGAGTACGAGAACGGCACGACGGACACGGCTCGCCTCCTCGGCGTCGACACGCCCGAGGTGTACGGCGAGAACACGCCCGGCGAGTTCGAGGGCGTGCCCGACACGGACGCCGGCCGCGCGTGCCTTCGGGAGTACGGCGACCGCGCCAGCGCCTACGCGAGGAACCGGCTGCTCGGCGAGGCGGTGACGCTCGCGTTCGACGCGAACGAGCCGCGCCGCGGGTACTACGACCGGCTGCTCGTGTACGTCCACCGCGACGGCGCGTCGTTCAACTACGCGCTGATCGACCGAGGGCTCGCCCGCGTGTACGACTCCTCGTTCGAGCGCGGCGACACGTTCTACGCCGCGGAGGAGCGAGCGATGCAAGCGGGCCGAGGACTGTGGTCCTGCCGCGACGGCACGCCGGCGCCGCCGGGGGACGACGAGACGACCATCGCCGAGACGGTGACCGCGACACGGACGGGCGACGGCGTCGTCGTCTCCCGGATCCACGCCGACGCCGAGGGCGCAGACGGCGAGAACCTCAACGACGAGTACGTCGTGCTCACGAACCGGGGCGACGAGTCGGTCGACCTCGCGGGATGGACGCTGTCGGACGAGGCGGGCTTCACCTACGAGTTCCCCGACGGTGTGAGGCTCGGGACCGGCGACGCCCTCACGCTCCACGTCGGGAGTGGCGAGGACACCGAGACCGACCTGTACTGGGGCCGAAACCGGCCGACCCTGAACAACGACGGCGAGACCGTGACCCTGCGGAACGCGAGCGGGACCATCGTCGCGGAACGGTCGACCTGAGGAGATCGGGAGCGACCGGGCGTGACCGTGCTGGCCGACACAGCTATCCGTCGTACGTCGATCGTTCACTCGTGCCACACCTCCGGTTCGATCTCTCGGTCGCCGTCACCGACGCCGAGCGCGCGTCGTTCGCCGACTGGGTCGCGGAGACGTACGCCGCGGTCATGGACACCGGAACCGACCACGTGGGCGTGGCGGTCGTCGAGAGCGACCCCCAGTTGGGCGGTGCCGACCCCGGCGACCCGGTCGCGCTCGTGAACGCGGACGTCCGCGTCGGTCGGACCGTGGAGCAGCGCCACGCGCTCGCCCGCCGCCTCACCGCCGAACTCGGCGAGCGATTCGGCGTCCCGGAGCGGACGGTGTACGTCGTCCTCACGGAACACGAGGGGACGGACTTCGTCCTCGGCGGCGACCCGCTCGACGACTGGGACGCCGCCGAGCGCGACGACGCGAGCGCCGGCGGCGACGGGTCGTAGGAGTCCGGGGGTCAGGACTTCCGCAACACCGCCTCGTAGTGGTGGTCGTTCGTGTACCGCACCTCGGCGACCGTCCACTCCGAGCCGACGCACGCCTCCCGAAGCACGTCGGGCGCGAACGGCCGGAACAGCAGGGTGTCGCCCACGTCGCCCTCGTACTCGAAGTGCAGTACGCGGTAGCCCATTCCCGGCGTGGGGTCGGGCCGCCATCCGAGGAGGTCGCGGGCGCCGTCGGCGTCGGGGTCGTAGTTGTCGAGCACGGCGACGGCGTCGTCGGTCGTGACGTGGGCCAGGTCGGACAGGAACTCACGGAGTCGGTGTGGCGGTCGCGCCAGCCCGAGTTGAGTCCCGTGGGCGTACACCGCCCGGAAGCGGTCGCGGTCGAACGACTCGCGCAGCGCGAACATGTCGCCTCGAACGGCCGACGCGACGCCGCGCTCGCGCATCGTCGCGACGAGGTGTTCGGACGGTTCCAGCCCCACCACCTCGCCGGCGTACCGCTCCCGAAACCTGAGCACGTCGCGCCCGGCCCCCGCGCCGAGGTCGAGCAGCGGCGTCGCCAGCCCGTCGGCGTCGAGCGTCTCGTACACGGCGTCGTCGCGCTCGTCGAAGTAGAACCGCTCGATCGGGTGTTCGAGGCGCTCGTCCCCGTCGACGCACCACAGCGGTTCCGTCTGCTCGTCGTGTGCGAAGTCGCGGATCGCCCGACCGAAGGGATCCGATCCGTCGGCGCGGGCGTCGTCCTCGGAGTCGCCGTTCGCCATGCCGACTCCGACGGGACCGGTCAGGAAACCGATGTGTAAGATCTGGTACCGCGACACATGTCGGGTGCTCTCCGTGTCACGTGTTCGGGTGGCGGAGAAACCGGCAAGGATGGCAGCTACCACACCGACTACCGACGCGGCCGGCAGTCGGGAGGTATGTCCCAACTGCTCCCCGACGAGGCCGCGGACCGACTCGTCTCGACGTGCCGGACCACCGTCGGCGACAACGCGCGCTCGGTGACGTTCTTCTCGCGGACCGACCACGAGCAGCTGTACCTGCGCGACGACCTCGAACAGGACGCCGACCTGATGGCGTTCATCGGCACCGAGCGCCAGGACTTCGCGATGGCCAGTGACGGCTACTCCGGCACCGAACTGGGCGGGTATCGCTACACGCTCCGCGTGTTCGAGAACGGGTACGCCGTCCGCATCGACGGCCGCGACAAGGGCGTGCTCGTCACCAGCGACGGGATGGAGCTTCGCGACTTCAACCACCTCGCCAACGCCGTCTCGTCGACGCTCGAGGAGTGGGAGGGCGAGGTCTGAGCGCGACGAACCGAAGACGTTTCTCGTTCCTCTACGGAGGTCGGGCATGGTCCTCCCGCTGGAGATGGGCTGGCGACACCTCCTGTTCGAGAACTGGCCGGTCGATCCCGACGTGATGGACGCGCACCTCCCCGACGGGCTGGAACCGGACACCTACGACGGCTCCGCGTGGCTCTCCGTCGTCCCGTTCACGAACGTCGCGGTCCGCCCGAGGGGTCTCCCGGCGGGGGCCGGCATCCGTCTGCCCGAGTTGAACGTTCGCACGTACGTCACCCGCGACGGCGTCCCGAGCGTCTACTTCTTCAGCCTCGACGCGCAGGGCGTCGCGAGCGTCGTCGGCGCGCGCGTGTTCCACCACCTCCCGTACTACTACGCGCGGATCTCGCTCGGCTCGGACGGCCGCGGCGGCGTCCGCTTCCGGAGCCGGCGACTTCACCCCGGCTCGCGACCGGCACGCTACGAGGCGACGTATCGCCCGACTGGCGAGCCGTTCCGTGCCCCGGACGACCCCCTTGCCGAGTTCCTCGCGGAGCGCTACCGCTTCTACACCGAGGCGCAGGACGGGTCGATCCGGTACACGGACGTGGAGCACGAGCCGTGGACGTTGTACCCGGCCGAGGCCGACGTGACGGCGAACACCGTCCTGAAGTCGCACGGGTTCGCCGAGCCGGACGCCGACCCGGTGTACCACTACAGCCGCGGGCTGGACGTGGTCACCTCGCGGAGCAGGCGGCTGTAAGGGATCGCGGGCGGACCCGAACCGCGCGGGCGACGACTACTCCCAGAAGCTCTTCGTCCGCGCGTACTGCCGCTCCTGCGTGAGGATGTCCCGGTAGAAGTCGTCCTCGTTCTCGCGCAGCTTCCCGATGATGCGGGCGGCGTTGTGCGGCCCGACTCCCCTGGCCGCCAGCGCGATCACGGCCTGTTTCCCGTGCGCCTGCACGAGGTTCGCCGAGCGGTTCGCCTTCCGCGTCAGCGTCTCCTGTTCGTCGTCCTTGTCGCTCGCGCGGACCGCCTTCACCGTCTCCTCGTCCCACGGATTCAGCGCGGCGATGCGGGTGGACCCGCACTCGGGACACTCCGGGCCGTCGCGCACGCGCCGCACCTTCGTGCGCTGGTTCCACTCGCCGCAGTGGACGCACAGCTGGATCACGTGGTCGTCCATGATCCGGTCGCGGATCGTCTCGATCACGGAGGCGTCGGCGTTCTCGGGGACGAGGAACTCCCGGCCCGACGAGCGGCCGTCGGTGCCGAGCGGCGTGCGCTCGCGGGCGGCGACGACCGCCACGTCGCCGGCGCGGATCTCGGCGAGCAGCTCGGCCGTCTCCTCGACGGCGAGTTCGGTGTGGAACACCTCCCGCACCGCCTCGTCGAAGACGGGCGTGCCCTCCAGCGCCGCCATGAGGCGGTCGCCGCCGAAGCGCTCCTTCCCCCGATACCGCTTCAGCGCGCCGAACTTCGCGGCGACGTGTGCGAGCGTGAACTTGAGCGTGTCCGAGTTCTTGAGCGCCAACTCCAGCAGCGCCTCCACGTGCGCGGGATCGGTCTCCTCCAGCACCTCGATGACGGTGCCCGGCGTGACGCCGTTGGGGACCTCCAACTCGACGCGGTAGGGGTCGGCCTCCATCCCGACCGACGAGCCGGTCCGCTGGCCGATCAGCGCCGAGAGGAGCCTGCCGAGCGTGCGGTTCACCTCGTGGCCGAAGGCGGCGTTGACGGCGATGCCCCTTCCCGTGCCCTCCACGACGATCCGATCGTCCGTCGGCATCGGGTGGCCCGCCTCGACGTGGCGTCCGACCGTATCGAGCCCCACGCGGATCGTCTCGGCCTCCGCGGGATAGCGACCGGCGAACTCGCGAGCGACCGCGTCGGCGTCTGCGCCGCCCGCGAACTGCGGCTCCGCCACGTCGCGCATCTCACCCACCTCCGCGGCGACGGCCCGTGGGACCGGGATCTCCTGTCCGGTCCAGGAGGGCACCTCCCCCGCGGGGTCCTCGATGGGCGTGACGTTCACCTCCGACTCCTCCTCGTCGATGTCGTTGATGCGCCACAGCTCCCCGCGCTGGATGAACGCCTCGCCCGGCTGCGCGAAGTTGACGACGAAGCGTTCGTCGAGCGTGCCGATCTGCCGGCGCGAGGAGATGTCGTACACGTCGTACGTCTCCTCGTCGGGGATCATCGAGAGGTTCCGGTAGTAGTACTGCCAGGTGCCGCCCGACGTCTCGAGCACGTCGCGCTCCTCGTCGATCCACAGCAGGCGGTTACCCGACAGCTCCCGGGCGACCTCCCGGAACGTCTCCTCGGGGAGGCCACGGAACGGGTACGCCCGCGTGATCAGTTCGTACGCCTCGCGGGCGTCGACCTCGCCCATGTCCATCAGCAGGCCGACGATCTGGTTCGCGAGCGTGTCGAGGCTGCCGTGGTGGATGCCCGACTCCTCCACGTCGCCCTCGACGGCCCGCCGGGCGATCGCCAGCGCCTCCATCGTGTCGTCGGGGCTGTCGGTGACGACGGTGCCGCGGCTCACCTCGTCGCGGCGGTGGCCCGCACGGCCGACCCGCTGGAGCAGGCGCGCGACCTCGCGCGGGGAGTTGTACTGCACGACGTGATCCACCCTCCCCACGTCGATCCCCAGTTCCATCGACGAGGTGCACACGAGCCCCGCGACCTCGCCGGATTTGAACCCCTCCTCGACCTCGATGCGGGCCTCCTTCGACAGCGACCCGTGGTGGACGCCGATCGGCTCGCCGAGCGTCTTGAACCGCGATCCCAGCGCCTCCGCGGTCTGTCGGGTGTTCACGAAGATCAGGACCGACTCGTTCTCGCGGACGACGTCGCGGATCAGTCGGACGTGGCTGGCGATGTCGGGGTCCGTCGCCAGCTTTCCCGCGAGGCGCTCGTCCTCCGGCGTCACCTCGGGGGAGACCACGTCGAACTCGACCTCGCTCCCCACGTCCACTTCGAGTATCTCACAGCCCCGGTCGCCGGTGAGGAACTTCCCGACCTCCTCGGGATCGCCGACCGTCGCGGAGAGACCGATGCGCTGGAAGTCCCCGGCGAGTCGGCGCACTCGCTCCAGACCGACGGTCAGTTGCGCGCCACGCTTGGAGGCCGCGAGTTCGTGGACCTCGTCGACGACGACGTGGTCGACGTCCGAGAGTGCCGCGCGGAGCTTCTCGCCGGTCAGCATCGCCTGCAGCGTCTCCGGCGTGGTCACCAGCACGTCCGGCGGGTCGTTCGCCTGCTTGCTCCGCTGGTAGTCCGTGGTGTCGCCGTGGCGCACCTGCACGTCCAGATCGAGGTACTCGCCCCACCACTCCAGGCGCTCGCGCATGTCGCGGTTGAGCGCCCGCAGCGGCGTCACGTACAGCGCGCCCAGCCCCTCGGGACGCGTCTCGGCGAGCGCCGACAGCACGGGCAGCATCGCGGTCTCCGTCTTGCCGGTCCCCGTTGGGGCGATGACGAGGGCGTCGTCGCCGTCGGCTATCGGCGGGATCGCCCGCCGCTGTGGCGCCGTGGGCGTCGTAAACCCGCGCTCGGAGAGGGCCGATCGCACCTCGTCGCCAAGCGCCGCGAAGGCGTCCATCCCCGTCGCTCGCGGCGTGTCGCTCATCGACGCGAATTGCGGCGCGAGCCGGTTAAGCGTCGCGCTCCCGGCGTTCGGGGGCCGCGTCGCAGCCGGGCTCGACCCCGCGGTTCACTCCCGGCTGACGGCGATGTTCCGGACGGTGCCGTCGCACTCCGGACACGTCCCCGGATGGCTGTTCGACCGGGTCCGTCCGCCGCAGCCGAGGCACTCGAACACGCCCTCCGACGGGCTGTACGGATCGATGTCGTTGGTCGGCATGCCAAAGGCTACCACGACAGTGGTTGTAACTGTTTTCTACGAATAACTATGTGTAGTTCTAGGTGTGAAAGGAGTATCGGTGGACGATCGTCAAGAAATAGCCGCTACAACAGCTCTTCCTCCGCCAGCTCGACGGCGTTGCGGACCGCGCCGACCGAGGTGAGGTAGCCGGCGCCGACGCCCGCCTTCGACGCCCTCGCGGCCGCGCCGGTGAGCACCGTCGGTCCCAACTGCGCGACGGCGCCGTCGCCGACGGAGACGAGCCAGCCGGGCACCTCGAAGCGGTACCGGGCGAGACGCGGGGCGAAGTCGTCCGGGGACGCCGACAGTTCGTGGTCGACCAGCCGGCCGAGGTTCTCGGCGACCGTCTTCGCCTCGCGGACGGCAGCCGAGGCGGAGGCCGGCACCGGCTCTCCGTCGGCGTCGACGACGCGGGCGGCGTCGCCCAGCGCGAACGTTCGCTCCGTGAGCCGGAGGTCCGCCCGCACGACGGGCCGGTCGCCGCCGACCGCGTCGTCGCCGGCGATGCCGCCGGTCCAGACGAGTTGGTCGTAGCCGAGATCGCCCGCGTCGGTGACGATCCGGTCGTCGAACACCTTCTCAACCGCGGTGTCCGTCTCGACGTCGACGCCGCAGGCCTCCAACTGTTCACGGACGGCCCGGCTGAAGTTCGAGGGGAAGTTCGGGGCCACCTCCTCCAACTGCTCGACCAGCGCGATCTCCACGTCGTCGGGCACCTCGGCGCCCTCCTCGCGGGCCAGCGCGGCGAGTTCGCCGGCGACCTGCACGCCCGACAGGCCGGCGCCACCGACCACGACGCGGCCGTCGTCGTCGACCACCTCGAAGAACTGCTCCCGGATCGCCGCGGCGTCATCGAGCGACTTCAGCGGTATCGCGTGCTCCCGAAGACCCTCGATCCCGTAGTAGGCGGTCTCCGAGCCGAGACACACCGCGCCGTAGTCCCACTCGATCGCGTCGCCGTCGGCCAACTCGGCTCGGCCCGCCTCGGCGTCCACGTCGACGACGCGGTCGACGACCAGTTCCGCACGGTCGAGCAGGTCGTCGAGGGGCACCGAGATCGCCTCCGCGATCGCGGGCCGGCGGATCGCGCGGTGGGTCTCGTGGACGAGCACGTGATCCTCGCGGTCGTTGACGAGCGTGATGTCCGCCTCCGGCGGGAGTCGAGATTCGAGCCTTCGAGTCAGGGCGACGCCGGCGTAGCCGGCGCCGAGAACGGCGACATGCATGTGAGTCACCGTACGGGACACGTGGGTAAGGGCGTGGCGGGCGATCGAGTCGGTCGCGTGCGAAGGTTCATGTACCGAACCGGGACCAGCACGCCCGTGACGTGAGGACGGCCCGCGGGCGACGAGCGGGTGTGCGGCGCACCGCCCGCGGGGGTTGGAGCGACCGAGCGATCGGCGACGCTCCGGGACGCAGCCGCGCCGCCTGTCAGCCGGGGGCGCAGCGACGGCTTCGCGTCGGCCGGACCCGCGCCCGTCCCCCGTCAAATCCCGGAGCGGTGCCTCCGGATCAGAACAGCGACTTCGACTCCCCGAGCACTCGCGCCGGACCGCCGACCTCCCAGATGTCGGTCTCGACGCCGACCTCGGCGATCCGCTCCTCGACGCGCTCGGCGTGCTCGACGGGCGTGTTGACGTAGACGCTCGCGCCGGTGTCCGTCGAGAAGTAGACGGGAACACCCTCCTGTTCGCGGAGCTCTCGGACGGCGTTGAACACAGCGATCGTCTCGGGTTGCCAGTACACCCAGCCCGCGGGGCCGGTCATGGTCGTCGCCGTCAGCGACAGCGAATCGTGCTCGGCGATCTCGAAGATCCCGGAGAACTCACCGACGCGGAGGCGGTCACGCATCCGCTGGAGCTGCTCGTGGACGTGCGCCATCCGCGCGTCGAACATGTGGCTCGCCTCCGCCTCGCGATGGGCCTCCTCGGTCTCCTTGTAGGCCGGAACGAGCGCCGTGACCACGCGCAGGTCCTCTTCGGGGTCGAAGCCGTCCGGGCCGACGCCCGCGTCGAGGCGTTCTGCGCGGCAGTCCTCGTCGTTCATCCCGGCGTACAGCACGGAGTAGGCGCCGGTGACGGCACGGGCGGCGGACGACGAGCCGCGGCGCGCGACCGTCGATATCTCCGGGCGCGTCATATCGAGCCCCGCGGCCTCCACGAGCGACATCGCTAGCGCCGCAAACCCCGAGGAGGAGGAACCGAAGCCGACGTTCGACGGGAACGAGTTCTCCGACTCGACGCGGACGGCGGCGTCGAGATCCGCGAGGTCGCGGACGTGGTCGGCGACCATCTCGATCCGCTCGGCGCCGCGGCCGTCGACGCTCTCGCCGTCGATGCGGTACTCGTCGTCGGTCGGCGACGCATCCGGCTCCCACTCGACGGTCGTCGTCGTTCGTGACGGGGCCGTACAGAGACTGATCGAGTCGTGATACGGGAGCCGACGTTCGGCGTCGCGCATCCCGTGGTACTTCACGAGGCCCTGGATGGGGTGGGCAGTCGCCGTGGCTTTCATACCCGCCGAACGGGCGGGCGGGTGGTTAGTCGTTCCGAATGGCCCTCCCCCGGCCCGTCGAGCGTCGCGGCCGGCCGGCCCGCGTCAGTCGTATTCGTAGAAGCCCTTCCCGGTCTTCTTCCCCAGATCGCCGGCGGCGACCTTCCGCTTGAGGAGGTACGCCGGCTTGTAGCGATCCCCGAGCTCCTCGTGGAGCGTCTCGCTGGCGTCGAGGCAGATGTCGAGACCGATGTGATCGGCGAGCTCCAGCGGGCCCATCGGGACGTTCGTCCCGAGCTTCATCCCCTTGTCCATGTCTTCCTTGGAGGCGACGCCCTCGTCGTACGCGCGGATCCCCTCGTTGATCCACGGCATGAGTACGCGGTTCGTGACGAAGCCGGGTTTGTCGTCGCTCTCCCACGTCTCCTTGCCCAGATCCTCGGCGAACGCGTGTGCGAGATCCGTCACGTCAGCGTCGGTCTTCTCGCCGGTGACGACCTCGACGCCGGTCATGATCGGGACGGGGTTCATGAAGTGGAGTCCGACGACGAGGTCCTCGCGGTCGGTCGCCGAGGCGATCGTCGTGATCGACAGCGTCGAGGTGTTCGTCGCGAGCACGACGTCCTCGTCGGTCACGTCTTCGAGGTCGACGAAGATGTCCTGCTTCACCTCCATGTCCTCTAGGGCGGCCTCGACGACGAGATCGACGTCCGCGAGATCCGCGAGATCGGTCGTGCCCGTGATCCGGTCTCGGATCGTCCCGGGCGACTCCTCGAGGTCGCCCTTCGCGTCGAGGCGCGACAGCGACGACTCGATCGCCTCGAGGCCGTTGTCCACGAACTGGCGTTCGATGTCGCGCATCACCACGTCGTAGCCGGCGGTTGCGGCGACCTGGGCGATTCCGTTGCCCATGGTTCCCGCGCCGACGACGCCCACCGTCTGGATATCGGAGAGTCCACGCATGGGGAACGATGTCCCGGCAGCCACCGTAAGCGTAGCGAAGCGACGGTGGAAATATCCGTCCGTGAGAACCCGCGCAGAAAGATTAAACCGTCCGGGTCCGACCCATCCGACAGGTGACCAGGTGTGGGGGATGAGAACGTTAGGGAGTTGAAATTCGTGGGGCCCGCGACGGCCGACGTCCTCGCGGACGCGCCGTTCGACGCGGCCGACGTTCGCGACAAGGCGGTCTCCTATCGGATGTTGATCGACGCCGGGGTGAACCCGGGCGTCGCCGCACGCATCCGGCGGGAGCACTCGCTGGCTTGGTCGTTCGAGTCGGAGGGCGAGGACCTCGCCCGCCGTTCGACGCAGATCCGCGGACTCGGCGACGCCGAACGGGCGTGGGTCGCGGCGTCGTCGGGAGACTGGCAGTCGGACGACGTCGACCAACCGAACGCCGGTGGACGGCGGGAGGGTGCCGGCGCCGACCGGAACGATCCCGGTGACGCCGACGACGAGGGGACCGCGGACGCGGACGAAGGGTCCGACGACGCGGCCGCCGAGCGGGCGTGGGTCGCCGCCTCCGCCCGCGGCGACGCGTCGGGGACGAAGACCGACGGCTCGGGCGACCCGGTCGCCGCGGAGTCCGCGTGGCGTGAGCGCTCCTCCCCGACCCCAGTTGCGGACGTTGAGGGTGTAAGCGACGACGACGCGGCCGATCTCGCGGAGGCTGGCATCACCTCCGCCCGCACGCTCGCAGTCGCCGACCCCGAGGAGGTCGCCGAGGCCCTCGACCGCGACGCCGGCCGCGTGGCCGAACTTCGCGACGCGGCCGCCGAACTCGTCGACTGATCGACCGAAGGCGATACTCGCGATCGAGTAAATATCAATTCCCGCACACCATTTGATTTATCATCGATGCCGTGGCGCATTTAGGTATGCTCCCCGACGCGGACGCGGCCATCACCCGAGACGGTAAGGCGCTCATTCTCGCGTACGACCACGGTCTCGAACACGGGCCCGTGGACTTCGAGCCGAATCCGGAGACGGCCGACCCCGAGCGGGTGTTCGACCTCGCGACCCACGACGCGGTGACGGCGATGGCGGTCGGGAAGGGCGTCGCGGAGGCGTACTACCCGAGCTACGCCGACGACGTGTCGCTGCTGGCGAAGCTCAACGGCACCTCCAACCTCTGGATGGGCGAGCCTGACTCGGCGGTGAACTGGTCGGTCGAGTACGCTGCCGAGCTGGGCGCCGACGCGATCGGCTTCACGCTGTACGGCGGCTCGAACAACGAGGTGGAGATGGCCGAGGAGTTCCGCGACGCACAGGAGGCCGCCCGCGAGCACGACATGGGCGTCGTGATGTGGTCGTACCCGCGCGGGCAGGGACTGAAGAACGACACCAGTTCGGGGACGATCGCGTACGCGGCGCGGCTCGGCCTCGAACTCGGCGCCGACATCGCGAAGGTGAAGTACCCCGGGTCGCCCGATGCGATGGCCCACGCCGCCGAGATGGCCGGCCCGGCCAAGGTGGTGATGTCCGGCGGGTCGAAGACCGACGACCGCGCGTTCCTCGAGACGGTCGCCGGCGCGATCGACGGCGGCGCGAACGGTCTCGCCGTCGGGCGCAACGTGTTCCAGCGGGAGAACCCCGAGGAGATCCTCGACGCGCTGGAGGCGGTCATCTTCGAGGAGGCCTCCGTCGACGAGGCGCTCGAGCACACCTCGACCCCCGCCGTCGCCGACGACTGATGGACGGCTCCGACGGTGACTCCGACCGCGCCGGCGACACCGGCGATCCGATCGCCGTCGCCGAGGCGGTACTGGACGCCGCCGCCGCCGCGGCTCCCGAGATCCGCGCTGGGCTGCCGGGACGGCGGCGCTACCTCGACGACGAGAACCCGTCCGGCGAGGACGTGCTGGCGGCGGACGTGTACGCCGACGGGCTGTTGGAAGAGGTCTTAGGCGACATCGACGGCGTCGGCACGTACGCCAGCGAGGAGCGCGAGTCGACCGTCGACACCGGGGACGGCGCCGTGTCGGTCGCGGTCGACCCGCTCGACGGTTCCTCGAACTTGGAGTCGAACAACCCGATGGGAACCGTGATCGCGGCGTACGACGCCCCGCTCCCCGCCTCCGGCCGCGACCTCGTCGCCGCGGGATTCGTCCTGTACGGGCCGGTCACGACGATGGTCGCGGGCGTCGGCGCCCCCGACGAGACGACGATCCACGAGTACCTCGTCACCGAGGAGGGCGAGCGTGAGGACATGGGACGGATCGACCTTCCCGAGGACCCGACCGTCTACGGTTTCGGGGGGCGGGTGCCCGACTGGCCGGACGATTTCGCGGCCTACGTCGACGAGATCGAGGACGAACTGAAGCTGCGCTACGGCGGCGCGATGATCGCGGACGTGAGCCAGGTGCTCTCCTACGGCGGCGTGTTCGCGTACCCGGCGCTCGAGTCGGCGCCCGACGGGAAGCTCCGCCTCCAGTTCGAGGGCAATCCCGTCGCGTATCTCGTGGAGGGCGCGGGCGGCCGTTCGTCGGACGGCGCCCGCTCGCTGCTGGACGTCGAGGCGACCGGGATCCACCAGCGCGTGCCGGTCCACGTCGGGAATCACGAGCTGATCGATCGGCTCGAGGCGACGCTTTCCGAGGTCCGGAACCGATAGACCCACACGTCGGGCGTGCGGAATCCGGACAATGAGAGACCGCTACAAGGCGCTCATGTTGCGCAGCTTCAAGGACGCCATGGACATCGTCGACGAATACAACGGCTGGGCGGCCGAGGCGTTCGACGATTCATCACCCGTTCCGCCGCAGGCGGTGCCGCAGGTGGCGATGATGCTGTACCAGAGCCGGGTGATGGACGGGTGGGGCGGCGAGGGCGGGTTCGACGTCCCGGAGTTCGACGACAAGATGTTCGACTAGCGAGGCCGACCGAAGGGAGGCCTCGGGGAGACGGCGGCGAGGTCCGTGGGCCGAGCCGCCCAGAAGAATAGCGATCGCGCGGAAGCGAACGAGGTGAGCGACCGGGCGCCTCGGCTCACGGCGTTCACAGATCGCGGCGCGATTTGTGCGCTCACGCGACCGCCGGGGTCGTGAACGGCGAGTTCGCGCGCGACCCGCCCGGAGGCCTATCGCGACCGTTCGACTCCGCGAGCGACCGGAACGGCGCGGTTAAATCGGGTTAATTCGGGGACAATAGGTCCAAGCGGGACCGATCGCGGTTCGGCGCGTACCCGGTTGAAACGCCCTCGGCGTGTCGTGGCGACCACGATGAACTTCGAACGTATCGGACTTGTGGCGACGGCGGGGATCCTGCTCGGGGCGGCCGGGGCGCTGGTGTTCCCACGGCTGATCGGCCTGCCGGTCGGAGCGGAGTCGCTGTTGGCCGCGACGCTGTGGGGTGTCACGCTGCTGTTCGCCGGAACGACGGCGGTCTGGGTCGTCCTGACGTACGTCGTCGGCGCCGGCTACGAGCCGCCGGAGGCCGTTCACGGCGGCGACGACGTTCAGGTTCGAATCCTGACGATCGACGCGGCGGACGTCGTCCAGCGGACGGTCGACTCCCTGCCGGACGAACTCGACGACGTGCGGGTCGTCGCCGAGGAGGCCATCGACGTGACCGGCGCGACGGTCCACATCGTTCCCGAGGAGTTCGACTGCGAGGCCGTCCGGAAGGGGCGGGCGCTGGAGTGGGCACGAAGACACGTCGACTGCGATCGCGAGTTCGTCCTGTACCTCGACGAGGACAGCCACATGGGGGAGTTCGACGGCCTGCCCGACGCCGACGTGGTCCAACTGCGCGAGGAGCCGCGCCGGACCGGATCGGTGCTGTCGTATCTCGCCGACGTCTACCGGATGGGCGTGCAGATAGAACAGCGGGCGTTCGCCCGGCTGTCGGTGCCGCTGTTCGCGTGGGGCGGGGGTATCGCCGTCCGGCGGGAGGTGGAGGACGCGGTGACGTGGGACCGCGAGACGCTCGTCGAGGACACCGCGTTCGTCTGGCGAGCGGCCGAACGGTTCGACCTCGACTTCGAACTGGCGGACGTGGTCGTGCGCAACGAGGCGCCGCCGTCGCTGTACGAGATCACCCAACAGCGGCGCCGGTGGACCGCCGGCAACCTCCGGGCGTCGAGGATGTTGCCCGCGCGATACCGCCTGCTCACGCGGATCCGAAACTACACCTGGGCGCTGTCGCCGATCGTGACCCTGATCGCCCTCCCGCTGTCTGTCCTCGGCGTGACCGTTCTGTTCGGGGGACTGTTCCTCGCGACGTCGCTGCTGCTCGCGGCGTTCACGGCGTTCTGGTTCCTCCGCGGCGTCGCGTACTACGGTCGCGGGACGGCGGGGTTGGCGCTCGCGGTCCCGCTGGCGCCGCTCGTGACCGTCGTGCACTCGCTCGGAACCGTCGTCGGCGTGCTCGACCCGCCCGAGGACTTCCGGGTGACGACGAAGGAAGGAAACTGATCCCGGGAGGCGACCCCGATCAGTCGTCGCTCGCGGGTACGTCCGCCTCGACCGTGCCGACGCGTCGCTCGAAGAAGTCGTCGAGCAGTTCGAGGCTCCGGAGCTTGTCGTCGATGTCCGAGGAGCCGTGCCCCTCCTCGCCGAGTTCCTCGTATTCGTAGTCGTCGCCCTCCTCGTACCCCGCGTCGTCGAGAGCGTCGCGGAAGATCCGCGCCTGCGACACCGGTACGCGGCGGTCGTTGACGCCGTGGACGATCAGCAGCGGGTCGTCGAGGTTGTCTGCGTGGGTGACCGGCGAGCGCTCCTCGTACAGCGCCTCGTTCTCGTCGGGCTCGCCGAGGTACTTCACCATCAGCTCCGAGCGGAAGTGCGGCATCGTGTTCTCGGCCATGTCGAACAGGTCCGAGACGCCGACCCACGCGACCCCGGCGTCGTAGAGGTCGGGGAACTGGACGAGCTGCCAGTAGGCGGAGTAGCCGCCGTAGGAGCCGCCGAAGACGACGACGCGGTCGTCGTCGAGCCAGTCGTACTCCGCGAGGACGTGCTCGGCAGCGGTGGCGACATCCCCCTGTTCGGCGCCGCCCCAGTCGTCGTACAACTCCTCGACGAACTCGCGACCGCGTCCGGTGGAGCCGCGGTAGTTCACCTGCAGGACCGAGAAGCCGCGAGAGAGCAGGAACTGCGTGCGGTAGCTGAACGAGAGCGTGTCGCGGGCGCGCGGACCGCCGTGGGGGTTGACGACCAGCGGCGACGGCCGCTCGCCGGAGTCGTAGAAGATCGCGCCGATCTCCAGTTCCTCGTAGGGGTCGTGGTCGACGGCGCGCTGGGGCGTCTCGGGCACGCCGTCGGACTCGACGGCGAAGTACTCCGCGTCGGCGAAGTCGTCGGGCGAGAACGGGCCGTACTCCGCCTCCAGTACCGTCTCGTGCTCGTCGGTGTCGAGGTCGTACGCGAGCAGTTCGGGCCGCCGCGTCGGCGTCGTGTGCTGAACCAGCACGCGGCCGTCGTCGAGGGGTGTGTCGTCCGCCAGCGACGCGACGCCGCCCGGCAGGTCGAGTTCGTATCCCTCACCGGTTTCGGCGTCGTAGACGACGGGAACGGCCTCGGCGTCGCGCGAGCGCGTCGCGAGGAACCGATCGCCGTCGGGGAGGAAGAACGCGGGCGTCTCCTCGAACTGACCGTCACCGTACCACGTCACCTCGTCGTCCTCGAGGTCGTAGACGCCGCAGCGACCCTTGTCGGGCGTGTTGTCCGAGACGAGCAGCGCGTCGCCGTCGGGGTGCCAGTCGGCCGGGGCGGACTCGGCGCCGGTCTCGCCGACCCCGAGGTTCCGCGCGTTCGAGCCGTCGACGGCGTCGCCGGTCGCCGGCCGGCGTTTCGTGGCGCTTCGCGCCACGCTCCCCACGAACACGTCGGCGTTGTCGTAGTCGTCCGAGGTGTTGGTCATGAACGCGAAACGCTCGCCGTCGGGCGACAGCTCGGCCGTCCAGACGGCGCGGTCGTAGTCGGTGAGCTTCGTCGTCTCGCCCGAGGGCAGGTCGTGGCGGTAGACGTTCATCTGGCCGTCGGCGTTGGACCCGACCAGTAGCGTCTCGCCGTCGTCGCCGACCGACTGGAGCGTCACCTGTCCGTCCATCTCGACGACCGGCTCGGCGTTGCCGTCGCGGTCGATCGCGTGGACGTCGTTCTGCTCGTTGCCGGCCTCGTCGAGGTGGAAGAAGACGCGGTCGCCCGCGGCGTCCCACGCGAAGCCGTGGCGGGCGTCCTTGGGGACCTGCCCGTCGGACCACTGCTCCAGGTCGCCGGTGTCCGGGTCGAGGAGGTACAGCTGGTTGCGGCCGTCGATGTCGTAGTACAGCGCCACTTCGTCGCCGTCGGGGGTCGGCGCGGGGTGGGCCATCGTCGGCAGCTCTGCGAGGGATCGGAGGGTGTCGTCGTGATCGTCGCTCACGTCTGAACGTTCGACGCGGTCCCCTTGAGTCTGTCCAGAACGACCGTGTGGAAAGGGATTTGACAGGCGATCGCGGGAGGCCGACCCGGGCCGCCGTCCATGGAAAACTCTTTCCGCAATTCTTGCGCACACCATCGTATGAAAGTCCACGTGGGCGCGGCGGCGACCGAGGAGGAGGCCGGCGCCATCGCCTCGGCGCTGGCCGAGCACTTCGGCGTCGACATCGAGGTGTACGCCGGCGACGACGCCGACGAGCCGATCGCGGTCGCCGAGCCCCCCGAGATCGAGTACCCGCTGGACGACGAGTTGAGTCCGACCGACCGGGAGGACGCCCTCCGCGCGGAGATCGACGACATCCTGCAGGGCGGCCCGGAGAAGTACAAACAGCGCCTCCCGGGACAGGGAAAGCTGTTCGTTCGCGACCGCCTCGACCTGTGGTTCGGGGAGGGCGGGGAGGGCGGCGTCGGCGACGCCGACCGCGAGGGCGCCACGGACGGCGTGAAGTTCGAGGACGGCAAGTTCGCCCACTTCGACGCGTGGCACGGGAACTCCCCCGACGTCGACGAGTCCGACGAGGGGAACCGCCTCCCCGCGGACGGCCTCATCACGGGCGCGGCGGAGTTCGAGGGGCGGGACCTCCACTTCATGGCCAACGACTTCACCGTGAAGGCGGGGTCGATGGCCGGTCGGGGGGTGGAGAAGTTCCTCCGGATGCAGCAGCGCGCGCTGAAGAACGGGAAGCCGGTTCTGTACCTGATGGACTCCTCGGGCGGCCGGATCGACGAGCAGACGGGGTTCTTCGCCAATCGCGAGGGCATCGGGAAGTACTACTACAACCACTCGATGCTCTCGGGGCGCGTCCCGCAGATCTGCGTGCTCTACGGCCCCTGCATCGCCGGCGCCGCCTACACCCCCGTCTTCGCCGATTTCACCGTCATGGTCGAGGGGATGTCCGCGATGGCGATCGCGTCGCCGCGGATGGTGAAGATGGTCACCGGCGAGGAGATCGAGATGGACGAGCTCGGCGGTCCGGACGTGCACGCGAAGTACTCCGGGAGCGCCGATCTCGTCGCCGAGGACGAACAGCACGCCCGCGAACTCGTCGCGGACCTCGTCACCTACCTCCCGGACAAGGCCGGCGAGAAACCGCCACGAGGCGATCCGAAGCCGCCGACGTACTCGCCCGACGGCATCGACGAGCTGATCCCCGAGGCGCCGAACCGCCCGTACGACGTTCACGACTTGCTCGACCGCATCTGCGACGCGGAATCCGTCTTCGAGCTGAAACCCGAGTACGGGAAGGAGATCGTCACCGCGTTCGCACGGATCGACGGCAAGCCCGTCGGCGTCGTCGCGAACCAGCCGACCGAGCGCTCTGGCGCCATCTTCCCCGACGCCGCGGAGAAGGCCGCGGAGTTCATCTGGACGTGTGACGCCTACGAGATCCCCCTGCTGTACCTCTGTGACACTCCGGGGTTCATGGCCGGCTCGCAGGTCGAGAAGGACGCCATCCTCGAGAAGGGCAAGAAGTTCATCTACGCGACCTCCTCGGCGACGGTCCCGAAGCAGACCGTCGTCGTCCGCAAGGCGTACGGCGCGGGCATCTACGCGATGGGCGGTCCGGCCTACGAGCCCGAGTCCGTGATCGGGCTCCCCTCCGGCGAGATCGGGATCATGGGTCCCGAAGCCGCGATCAACGCCGTCTACGCGAACAAGCTCGCCGAGATCGACGATCCCGAGGAGCGCGCCGAGCGCGAGGACGAACTCCGCGAGGAGTACCGGCGCGACATCGACATCCACCGGATGGCCAGCGAGGTCGTCATCGACGAGATCGTCCCGCCCTCCGACCTGCGGGAGGAACTCGTCCAGCGGTTCGACTTCTACGAGGACATCGAGAAGTCGGTGCCGGACAAGAAGCACGGGACCGTTCTCTAGTCGGGTTCATATACGATGACGGGACCAGCCCGTCCGTGACCTGATCACCGACCGGACGACGGTCAGCGGGTGCGAGGCCGACGAATCGGAGGCCTCGATGCGAACGGCGCGAGCCGTGAGCACGTGCGGTGCCCCGTCGTCCGATGCGGCCGCATCGCCTGTTCGCCCAACACACACCTCATCCAGCACTGCATCACACAGTGGCGTCGCGCAGTATCGATCAAGCGCCGCGACTCACTGGTCGAGCGTCGCACGGAGCAGTCGAACCTCCTCGCGGATCGCCTGCCAGGAGTCGAGCGATCCGGGGATCGACCCGTCCGCGTCGCCGCCGGCGCCCCGAGTGTGCTCGTCGACCAGCGAACGAACGGCCTGCGGGTCGTCGACGCGACGGAAGGCGACGTCGCCGCCGGCCGTCTCCAGCGTCACGGTGCCGTAGCCGAACAGCGATCCCGTGACGGACTGCTGGTACGCGGAGTTCTCGACCATCGAGAGCCGTGCACGGACGACCCGCCGACCGACGATTCCGGTCTTCACCGACGCCGCGCGGTCGGTGAGGACGTAGCGGGTGTTCGCGAGCGACAGCAGGACCAGTCCGGGGATCGAGACGCCGACGAGGACGGCGACCGCCGCGATCGCCACCCCGAACCGGCTCGTCGCCGCCGGACCGACAGCGACGGCCATCCCGGCGATCGCGACAAGCAGCCCGACGAGGCCGGCCGGAGCCGCCGCCGAGAGCCGCGGGCGCCCGGTCCAGAGCACGGTCTCGTCACCGTCGACGGTGACTGATTCCGACACGGCGCCGTCGGACTGGGCGTCGATACTCATCGGTCGTCGGTGGACGTCGACGCCGCGTCGGTGTTCGATCCCTCGCCGTCGGTGGAGGGGGAACCTCCGTCGCGTTCGTCGGGTTCTCCGGCGTCGGCGTCGTCCGTGGCGTCGTCAGCGGCGCCGCCGTCGTCCTCGACGGCCGCGCGGATCGCGCGCAGTTCGGTGAGGATGTCGGCGAGCACATCGGCCTTCGATTCGCCGTCGTCGGCGTCGCCGCCGCGGTCGCGTGCACGAATACGCTCGTTCACCAGTTCCTGGATCCGCTTGGGGTCCGCGACGCTGTCGAAGCTGAGTTCGACCCCGGAGCCGCCGGCCGTCGAGATGTCGACGCTCCCGTAGCCGAACTGCGTGCCGAAGAGGCCCTGCGCGTATGAGGTGTCCTGCACCTTCTCGAAGCCGACGCGCTTCACGTCCCGGGAGACGATGCCGCGTTTCACGTACAGCGCCTCGGTGGTGATCACGTACTCGGTGTTCTCGCGCGAGAGGTACGCGCCGGCGATGATCGGGATCCCCACGAGCACCAACGAGAGGGGAACGCCGACGACGAGCGCGGGGACGAGACTCATCGAGTGTGGCTTCCCCGTCCAGACGACCTCCTCTTCGGGGTCGAGCGAGAGCCAGTCGAAGCCGTCGGGAAGGGCCGAACCGGTGGAGGGTGACGACATGGTGGAGGGTGCCGCACCGAGCAGCATAAAACCAGCCGCCGGTAGCCTCACTCGGCGTGGTCGCGCTTCAGGGAAAGCACCGTCCGCTCGAACGTGCACACGAGGGTCTCGCCGTCGCTATCCCCCTCCCGTGCGGCGTCGGCGTCCCCGTCGAACTTGTACGCGTCGACGCGCATCGTCACGACGCCACGCTCGCCGTCGCTGGTCTCGCGCTTGTCGAGTACGGTCGACTCCGCGCGAATCGTGTCGCCGTGGAACACCGGATTCGGGTGCTCCACGTCGTCGTACGAGAGGTTCGCGACGATGGTTCCGTCGGTCGTGTCCGGGATCGACAGCCCCGTCGCCAGTGCCATCGTGTAGATCCCGTTCACCAGCCGCTCACCGAACTGCGTCTCGGCGGCGAACTCGGCGTCGAGGTGGAGCGGCTGTTGGTTCATCGTCATGTCGCAGAAGACCTGATTGTCCCGCTCGGAGACGGTGCGGCGCTTCTCGTGGACGAACGTCTCGCCGACCTCGAACTCCTCGTAATACTTGCCGGCCATGAGCGGGACGACGGCGGGCCGGGTGAAAACCGTGCGGGAACCGCCGCCGTGTCTCGCCGGCGTTCAGTCGTTCACTCCGACCCAGTCGGCGGGATTGATACGCCGGTCCGACGAACGTCGACCCATGCCACGGCGTAGCGTCATGTTCTCCCCCGGCGACCGCCCCGAACTGATGCGGAAGGCGCCCGCGACCGGCGCGGACACGATCGTCTTCGACCTCGAAGACGCAGTCGCGCCCGGCCGCAAGGCGGAGGCACGGGCGGCCGTCCGCGACGTGCTCTCCGACCCAGACTTCGACCCGGACGCGGAGGTGTGCGTCCGCGTCACGGGAACCGACACGTACCGCGATCTGGAAGTCGTCGTCGACGACGGCGACGCCGCCTTCGACGCGGTCATGCTCCCGAAGGCCGAGTCGGCCGACGCGGTCGAACACCTCGGCGATCAACTTCGCGAGCACGGTCGCCCGGTTTCCGTGATCGCGCTGATCGAGACCGCCCGCGGCGTCCTCCGCGCCGAGGCGATCGCGGACGCGAAGCCGACCGACGCGGTCGCCTTCGGCGCCGAGGACCTCTCGGCGGACCTGGGCGCGACCCGGACGGACGAGGGGACGGAGGTGCTGTACGCCCGCGAGAAGGCGGTCGCGGCGGCCGCGGCCGCCGGCGTCGACGCCATCGACACCGTCTACACCGACTTCGGCGACGAGACGGGGCTCGCCGAGGAGACGCGCTTCGCGGCGACGCTCGGTTACGACGGGAAGATGGCGATCCACCCCTCGCAGGTTCCCGTGATCAACGAGGCGTTCACCCCCGATGCAGACAAAATAGCGTGGGCGAAGTCAGTGTTAGACGCGCGAGATGCCGCGGCCGCCGAGGGTCGCGGCGTGTTCGAAGTCGACGGCGAGATGATCGACGCGCCGCTGATCGCGCAGGCCGAACGGGTCCGCGAGTACGCGCGGCTGGCCGAGGAGTGGGACGGCCAGCGGAGCGACGAATAGCGGCCGAACCGCCTGACGGTCGGACGGCCGTTCTATCGCGTTAGGGCCACAGACCGCGGACGCTCTTCGCCTCCGCAATGCGATCGAGCGCGACGACGTACGCGGCGTCGCGCCACGTGATGTCCCTCGCCTCGACTTCGTCGCGGACGGCGTTCCACGCCGAGAGCATCTCCGACTCCAGTTCGGAGTTGACCTGTTCGAGCGTCCACGTGCGGCGGTTGATGTCCTGAAGCCACTCGAAGTAGCTGACGGTGACGCCGCCGGCGTTCGCCAGGATGTCCGGAACGACGTGGACCCCGCGCTCGGCGAGGATCTCGTCGGCCGCGAACGTCGTCGGGCCGTTGGCGCCCTCGACGACGATGTCGGCGCGGACGTCGTTCGCGTTGTCGACGGTGATGACGTTGCCGACGGCCGCCGGGATCACCACGTCCACGTCGAGTTCGAGGATGTCGTTCCCGTCGTCGAGCAGCTCGGCACCGTCGGTTTCGACCCCGTAGTCCGTGACGGCGTTCGGCTGCTCGGCAAAGCTCGGGATCGCGTGCGTGTCGAGCCCGGTGGGGTCGTGGACGGCGCCGCCGGAGTCGGAGACCGCGACCACGTCCGCTCCCCAGTCGTCGAGCAGGCGGGCGGCGTTCGCGCCAACCGAGCCGTACCCTTGGACGGCGACGCTGAGGCCGTCGAGAGCGTAGTCGTAGTACTCCGCTGCCTCGCGGGTGATGATGGCGACCGAGCGGCCGGGCGCCTCCTCGCGTCCCTCCGAACCGCCGACGACGGGCGGTTTGCCCGTGACGACGCCGGGAATGGTCTCGCCCTCCTGCATGGAGTACGCGTCCATGAACCACGCCATCGTCTGGGCATCGGTACCCATGTCGGGTGCCGGGATGTCCTTCTTCGGGCCGACGAACTTCCGCAGTTCCTCGGCGAACCGCCGGGTGAGGCGCTCGTGCTCGCCGTCGGTGAGGTCCTTCGGATCGACGACGACGCCGCCCTTCCCGCCGCCGAACGGGAGGTCCATCACGGCGCACTTCCAGGTCATCCACATCGACAGGCCGACGCACTCCTCCTCGCTCACCTCGGGGTGGAAGCGAAGGCCGCCCTTGTACGGGCCACGAACGTCGTCGTGCTGGGCGCGGTAGCCGGTGAACACCTCGACCGAGCCGTCGTCGCGCTCCAGCGGAACCGCGACGCGGTGGACGGTAGTCGGGTGTTTGAGCCGCTCGATGACGCCCGGGTCGACCTCGAGGTGCGCGGCGGCGTGCTCCAACTGCCGCCGAGCCGTCTCCAGCGCCGATTCCGGCTCGTCCTGTTCGTCGGTGGCGACGCGCTTCTCGCTGGTTTCCGCTGTTCCGGTGGACATGGTGAGGTGTCGGCCGCCGAGGTGCGGCGGGTCGATATCCGCCGGTCGGAGAGAGATGAATATAGTATTGATGGTATAGTCTCCTCTTAGGTATATATATCCAATAATATCCGCGACGATCGTGAGTGACATCGACATACATCGGCGGGGAGATACGTACGGCCGAGCGTCGGTAGACATAACCGCCGACCGACGAAATCGGAACACAATGACGACCGAAGCCAATCCATTCGAGAGTCTTCAAGAACAGATCGACGACGCGGCGGAACACCTCGGCGTCTCCGCCGACGTGCTCGACCGGCTCAAGCATCCGGAACGCGTGTTGGAGTTGAACCTCTCCGTAGAGATGGACGACGGTTCACTGGACCGGTTCCGCGCGTTCCGGTCGGAGTTCAACGGCGACCGCGGCCCGTACAAGGGGGGCATCCGCTATCACCCGGGCGTCACCCGCGACGAGGTGAAGGCGCTGTCGGGGTGGATGGTGTACAAGTGCGCCGTCGTCGACATCCCCTACGGCGGCGGCAAGGGCGGGATCGTCGTCGACCCGTCCGACCACTCCGACGCGGAGATCGAACGCCTCACTCGCTCGTTCGCGGAGGAACTTCGCCCGTTCATCGGCGAGGACAAGGACATCCCGGCGCCCGACGTGAACACGGGCCAGCGGGAGATGAACTGGATCAAAGACACCTACGAGACGCTGGAGAACACGACCGAACCCGGCGTCGTCACGGGCAAGTCGCTGGAGGCCGGCGGCTCCGAGGGTCGCGTCGAGGCGACGGGTCGGTCGACGATGTTCACCGCCCGCGAGGCGTTCGACTACCTCGACAAGGACATCGAGGGCGCCAGCGTCGCCGTGCAGGGATACGGTAACGCGGGCCACATCGCGGCGTACCTCATCGAGGACCTCGGAGCGAATATCGTCGCCGTCTCCGACTCGTCCGGGGCCGTCTACGCCGAGGGCGGACTCGACGCCCGCGAGGTGAAGGCGCACAAAAACGAGACGGGTTCCGTCTCCGGCTACCCCGACGCGGACGAGGAGTTCGCCAACGAGGACCTCCTCACGCTCGACGTCGATCTGCTCGTTCCCGCCGCCCTGGAGAACGCCATCGACGGCTACCTCGCCCGCGACGTGCAAGCCGACGTGATCGTCGAGGCCGCGAACGGACCGCTCACTCCGGAGGCGGACGACGTGCTCACCGAGGCCGACGTGCACGTGTTCCCGGACATCCTGGCGAACGCCGGCGGCGTCACCGTCAGCTACTTCGAGTGGGTGCAGAACCGCCAGCGCTTCTACTGGACCGAGGAGCGCGTCAACGAGGAACTCGAGCGACACATCGTCTCGGCCTTCGACGACCTCACCGAGTGCTACGAGTCGTTCGACCTGCCGAACTTCCGCACGGCGGCGTACGTCGTCGCGGTCCAGCGGGTCGCCGATGCGTTCTCCGACAGCGGTAACTGGCCGTAGCCGGTCGCGCTCGCCCCCGACCGGGCGACCCTTCTCCTTCCACACCGACGGCCATCACCGTCGTGGCCGCTACCCCGGCACGTTTTGTCGGTTCGACCCCTTCCCGGTCTATGACGCGAAACGGGTCCGATGACCCCACCGGAGCGGCCGACGCCGCAGTCGGTCGATTCGGTGCGTCCGGCGGTCCGACCGCGGCGAGCACCGACGCCGTCGACGAGGCGCTGAAGACGCGAACGATGGACGAGGCGCCCGTCGGCATCACCATCGCGGACGCGACGCAGTCGGACATGCCGCTCGTGTACGCGAACGCCGCGTTCGAGCGGATAACCGGCTACCCGCCGTCGTACGCGGTCGGTCGAAACTGTCGGTTCCTCCAGGGCGAGGAGACGACCGAGGAACCGGTAGCGCGGATGCGGACGGCGATCGAACGCGGCGAGGCGACGACGGTCGAGGTCCGCAACTACCGGCGCGACGGCGAACTGTTCTGGAACGAGGTCACGATCGCCCCTCTGCGCGACGACGCGGGGAGGGTCACCCACTACGTCGGCTTCCAGCAGGACGTGACCCGGCGCAAACGTGCCGAGCGCGCCGCCGAACAGCGGGCCGCCCGTATCGAACGCGAGCGGGTCGCACAGCGGCGGCTGCTTCAGCGGCTCGACGGTGTGGTCGTCGACGTGACCGAAGCGGTGACCCGCGCGACCTCGCGCGACGACCTCGAACGCGACGTCGTCGACCGCATCGACCGGACGTACGCGGGTGCGTGGATCGGTCGCTACGACCCCAGATCCGACGAGATCGCGGTCAGGGCCGCGGCGGGCTCGACGAACGGCGACGAGCCCGGAGATCGGATCCAGCTCGCCGGCGCGACGGACGACGGCGGTTCCGTCGAGACGGACGGGCCCGCCGTCGCCCCGGTCGCGTCCGCCGTCTCGGCGGCGATGTCCGAGCGGTTCGTCCGCACCGAGTCGATCAACGGGGCGGGGGCGGACGGTGTGACCGCCGTGGCGGCCATCCCGATCCACTACGGGGACGCGACGTACGGGGCCGTCGGAGTGTACATCCGCAGCGACGGCGGGTTCGCGAGCAACGAGCGGGCCGTGTTGACGGCGCTGGGGCGCGCCGTCGCGACGGGACTCAACGCGATCGAGAGTCAGCGAACGCTTCGCGAGGAGGGGGCGTTCGAGATCGAGCTCGGGATCGGCGATCACCCGCTGTCGGCGGTCGCCGACGCCGCCGGCTGTACGCTGCGCCACTGCGGCGCGGTCGGCGACCGGGACCGGCCCTCGATGCTGTTCGAGGCGTCGGCCGACGGCGCTCCCGTCGACGCCGACGCGCTCCGAGCCGCCGGGGACGAGTCCGTCACCGTCCACACCGTGCTCGCCGAGACCGCGGACGCGGCGGTGGTCGAGGTCTCCGTGGCCGACGCTCGACTCCGCCGACTCATGGAGGAGTACGGCGCCGAACTCGAATCGGTGTCGGTCGACGGCGACGCCGCCCGCGTCTCGGTCGCGGTCGCGCGCGAGGCGCTCGCGCAGTCGTTGGTCGAGGCAGTCACCGACAGCTTCGACCGGGCGGAGTTGCTCGGCTACCGCCGGCGCACCGGTCGAAACCGGACCCGGGCCGAGTTCGTCGCCGCACTGGAGCGCGACCTGACCGAACGACAGCACGCCGCGCTCGTCCGCGCGTTCACGACGGGGTACTTCGAGTGGCCGCGCGATGTGAACGGCGACGAACTCGCCGAGTCGATGGGAGTGTGTCGGTCGACGTTCCACCAGCACCTCCGCGCGGCTCAAAAGAAGCTCGTGGCCGCTTTTGTCGGAGCGAACGGGCAGGAGTCGGTGACGGCCCCCGGCGACCCAAACTAGTTGCGTATCTCGCTTACCCGTATCCCATCCCTATGAGTAGTCGCACCATGCCACAACCCGGCAGCGAAGGAATCTGGCTGTGGATCGGCACGCTCGGAATGTTCCTTGGGATGCTGTACTTCATCGCCAGGGGCTGGGGAGAGACGAACCGGCGACGACAGGAGTTCTACATCGTCACCATCTTCATCACTGCCATCGCGTTCGTGAACTACCTCGCGATGGCGCTCGGGTTCGGCTTGACCATCATCGAACTCGGTGGTGAGGAGGTACCCATCTATTGGGCGCGGTACACGGACTGGTTCTTCACCACGCCGCTGTTGCTTGTCGACCTCGCGCTGCTCGCGGGCGCCAACCGCAACGAGATCGCCTCGCTCGTCGGCCTCGACATGCTGATGATCGGGACCGGCGCCGTCGCGACGCTGAGCGCGGGCGCGGGCGTCCTCTCGGTGGGGGCTCGCCGCCTCGTCTGGTGGGGCGTCTCGACGGGCTTCCTGCTCGTGCTCCTGTACATGCTGTACGGCTCACTCGCCGACAAGGCCAGCAAGCTCTCGGGCGACGCCGCCTCGACGTTCAGCACCCTGCGGAACCTGATCGTCGTCATCTGGCTGGTCTACCCCGTCTGGTGGATCGTCGGCACCGAGGGCCTCGGCGTCGTCTCGCTGAACATCGAGACGGCCGGCTTCATGGTCCTCGACTTGGTCGCGAAGGTCGGCTTCGGGATCATTCTCCTGTCGAGCCGCGAGGTGCTCGACGCGGCCGGCTCGGCGACGGCTGAGGCCACCGCTGCCGACTGAGCTGAGCGATCCGCCGGACGGAGTCGCGGTCTCCGTCGGCCATCGACCGTGTCGACCCCGCCGGGTGTCCGTCGAGACGCCCCGGCGGCGACTCGAACCGACGACTCGCGGTGCGACCGTTGCCGACCGAGTCGACCACCGATGACACCCGACCCACAATGACGACCGCGCTCACGTACCTCCAGTTTCACCTCGCGTTCCTCGTGCCGGCCGTGCTGGCGCTGGTCGCGACCGGGTTCGTGAGCCGGTCCCGGCTCGCGGAGCCGGCGAGCGTCCGCGCGGAGGCCTCGCCGATATCCGGCTACGGGAAGCGCTACTGGACCGGCGTCGCGGTCGTGACGCTCGTCGCGCTCGCGTACACGATCCCGTGGGACAACCACCTCATCGCCGTCGGCGTCTGGGGGTACGGCCAGGGGGCGACCCTCGCGACCATCGGCCACGCCCCCGTGGGCGAGTACCTGTTCATCCTCGTCCAGCCGTGGGTGACGGCGCTGTGGCTCGCGCACCTGTCGATCCCCTCGACGTGGCCGGACGGCCGTGCGGGACGCACCCGTCCGACGCTCATGCGGATCGCCGGCGTCGCGCTGGCGGCGGCGATCGGGTTCGGCGGCTGGGGGATGCTCGACACCGACGCGACGCTGTACCTCGGCGCGATCCTCTCGTGGGCGGCGCCGGTGTTGGCCCTCCAGTGGGCGGTCGGCGCCCCCCAGTTGTGGGCGCGGCGACGGCTCGTCGCGCTGGCGACGCTCGTCCCGGCGCTGTACCTGAGCGTCGTCGACCGCGTCGCCATCGCGATGGACATCTGGATCCTCTCCGAACGGTACACGACGGGGATAAAGGTGGCCGGGCTGCCCGTCGAGGAGGGCCTGTTCTTCCTCGTGACGAACCTGTTCGTCGTGCAGGGACTCGTGCTGTTCCGGTGGGTCGTCGACCGGTGGATCGACGGCGACGGCTCAGCCGACGCGGTCGCCGACGGCGCCGCACGGTGACGCGTCGGGGATAGCGTTCATCACCGTCCCCGACGACGCCCACGCATGGTCGCACGCATCGACGCCCTGTACACCGCCCCCGCCGAGGGCGAGCCGATGGCCGAACACGACCGCGTTACCCTCGTCTCCGGCGGCGTCGAGGGCGACCGCTACTCCCGGGGGACCGGCTACTACTCCCCGTTCGACGTCTGTGCGGTCACGCTCGTCGACGCCGCCGCGCTGGAGACGATCCGCGACGAACACGGGATCGACCTCGCCGACGGCCGGCACCGGCGGAACGTCGTCGTCCGCGGCGCCGACCTCGACGAGCTGCTTGGCGCGACGTTCCGCGTCGGGACGGCGAGCGCGGACGGGAGCGGCACGAGCCGCCCCGGCGACGACGCTCTCCGCGACGGCACCCGACCCGGCGACGATTCCGCCCCCGGCGCCGTCCTCCGCGGCACCCGTCCGCGACCCCCGTGTGCACACCTCGAGACGGTCGCCGGCGAGGAGGGCGTCGCGCGGGCGTTGCGCGAACGCCGTGGGGGGATCTGCGCCGAGGTGGTCGACCCCGGGACGATCGGCGTCGGCGACGACATCGTGGTGCTGGAGGCGGACCCGCGGTCGGAGGGCCGGCGGATCGCCGAGCGACTCCGAGGATCCCACGGAGAGTGAGCGGGACCTCCGGAACCGTGCGACCGGCTCGCACGACCGGACTACTCCTATTGGCTCGGTCGGCCTCTGTGAACGCATGACACACACCTCGACGAGACGACGCCTGCTCGGCGCGTTCGGACTCGCGAGCACCGCGGCGCTCGCGGGGTGTGTCGACGGGTTCGGCGGCGACATCGGCGGCGCGACCGGGGGTCCCGACACGACCGGTCCCCCCTCGCGTGAGGGGCCGCTGTATCAGCCGTGGGACCACGAGACGGTCCGGGAGGCCGTCGTCGACGGCGGCCCCGGGAAGGACGGCATCCCGTCCGTGGACGACCCGAAGTTCGCGCCCGGGGGCGAGTCGGAACTCGACGACGACGAGGTGGTGTTCGGCTACGCCGGCGCGGAGGACGTGAAGGCGTACACCCAGCGCGTGCTCGTCCACCACGAGGTCGCCAACGACACCCTCGACGGGACGCCCGTGGCCGTCACGTACTGTCCGCTCACCGGCACCGCGATGGGGTTCGAGCGCGGCGAGACGACCTTCGGCGTCTCCGGGCGACTGGTGAACAACAACCTCGTCATGTACGACCGCGCGACCGACTCGCGGTGGCCGCAGATGCTCGCGACCGCCGTCGACGGGCCGCTCGCGGGCGACCAACTGCGCGAGTTCCGACTCGTCTGGACGACGTGGGGACGCTGGCGCGAAGCACATCCGGACACGGCGGTGTTGACGGAGGACACCGGCTACGCCAAGCGGTACGGCTCGGACCCGTACGGGAACTACAACCCCACCAGCGGCTACTACCGCGGCGGCGGGCCGCTGTTCGCCTCGCTCGACGGGGGATGGGCCGAGACGCTCGACCAGCCGAAACGCGTCGTGATCGGCGCCAGGACCGCCGAGGGTGCCGTCGCGTTCGACAAGCCGGCGCTCCGGGAGGCGCGACTGCTCGACTCGCCCGGCGACGGAGACGGCGACGGCGGCGTGCTCGCGGCGTACGATCCGGCGGTCGACTCGGCGTGGGTCTACCGCCGGGGAGACGGGGGCGTGACCCTCGGCGACGAGGCGACGGGGTTCGTCGTCGACGGCGAGACGTACCGCGCGGGCGACCTGCCGCTGGAGCGCGTCCACGCTTTCGACGCGATGTGGCACGCTTGGGGCGGCTTCTATCCGGAGACCGCGTATGTCGCGTGAGCACGGGAGCGCGGAGGCGCGGACTCCGGCCGCCGTCGCCGCGACGGCGGTGGCGCGCACCCGTCGAGGCTTCGCCGCCGCGCTGGGTGACCCCGTCGCGGTCGCGGTGCTGCTCGTGGCGACTGCGGTATACGCGCTGGTGTACAGCGTCGCCGTCGGCGATCTCGGCCCGGTCCCCCCCTCGGCCGGCGTCGCGGGTGCGGACGCCGGCGCCGTCTCCGTGACCGTCGTCGCGACACCGGTCACACGCGCGACCGCGGGCGAGGGCGTCGCCCTCGTCGCGGCCGGCCCCGTCGAGTACCTGTTCGTGCCCGCGACGCTCGCGGTCGCCGTCGCCATCGGCCTGCTCGTGGGTGCGAACCTGGCGCTGTCGGCGCTGGCGTGGCGCCGCCCCGCCGTCTGTGGCGTCTCGCCGACGGCGGGCCTCGCGGCCGGGCTGCCGGCGCTGCTGTCGGGGACGGCCTGCTGCGGCCCGCTGGTGTTCATCGTGCTCGGGATGCAAGCCACGAGCGCCGCGTTGACGGCGATCGCGTGGCTGCGTCCCGCCGCGGTCCTGCTGCTCGTCGCCTCGCTGCTGTGGGCGGGGTGGCGCCTCGACGTGGAGTCCTCTCCGTAGGGGAGGATCGGATCGTTCCGCCTTCGGGTCGATCCACCGTCCACAGGGCCGAACGTCGCTGAACGGGGTTCAGCGAGTTCGGTGAGGCGTCCCCTCCTCGTCGAACAACGCCGGGCATGTTCGGCGAGCCCGGCGAAGCGACGCTTCGTCGACCTACGAAAATCGGAGATCTTCGAGTTCGGCTTCGGCTTACGCCTCGTCAAACAGCGTCTCGCCGTCGACCATGTGCTCCTCGACGGTGTCCATGTCGAGCGTGACGCCGATCCCGGGCTCCTCGGGGATCGTGATGTAGCCGTCCTCGATCACGTCCTCCTCGACGAGGTCCTCCCACCAGCCGAGCTCGTAGGAGTGGTACTCGACGGCCAGCGAGTTCGGGATCGCCGCGCCGACGTGGGCGCTCGCCATCGTCGCGACCGGGGAGGAGACGTTGTGCATCGCGACCGGGACGTAGTACTGGTTCGCCACGTCGGCGATCTTCCGCGTCTCGCGCATCCCGCCGACCTTCGGCATGTCGGGTGCGATGATGTCGACCGCCTGGTTCTCGATGAGGCGGCGCTCCTCGGTCACGCGGTAGCGGTTCTCCCCGACGGCGATCGGCGTGACGGTGGACTTCGTGACCTCCTCCTGCACTTGGAGGTTCTCCGGCGGAACGGGGTCCTCCAGCCACCACACGTCGTACTCCTCGATGGCGTCCGCGAGGCGTTTCGCGCTGCCGCCCGAGAACGTCCAGTGGCAGTCGAACGCCACGTCCGCCCTGTCCTTCACGCGCTCGGTGACCGTCTCGACGATCTCGGCCTTGTGCCGGATCTCGCCCGGGCGGAGGTGACGGTTCGCACGGTCCTTCTCGTGGCCCGACGGCACGTCGAGATCGAACTTCAGCGCGTCGTAGCCCAGTTCCTCGACGACGCGCTCGGCCTCGTCGGCACACGCCTCCGGGTCCGCCTCCTCCTCGGTGTGGCAGTCGCAGTAGACGCGCATCTCGTCGCGGTACTTCCCGCCCAGCAGTTGGTAGGCGGGGACCTCCAGGATCTTGCCCGCGAGGTCGTGGAGCGCGACCTCGATACCTGCGATGGCGGTGACGGTGACGCCCTCGACCGACCCCTCTCCGGACATCTTCTGGATGAGGTGCTCGTACAGGCGGTCGATGTCGAGCGGGTTCTCCCCGACGATCATCGGCTTCATGCGCTCGATGAGTTCGGGAACGCCGGCGCCCCAGTACGCCTCTCCGGTGCCGACGATGCCCGCGTCCGTGTACACGCGCACGAGCGTCCACGGGAAGTTCCCGTCGACCATCGTGCACTGCACGTCCGTGATCTCCACGTCCCGGCCGCCGCCTCGCTTCGCCGTTACGCCCATCGTCCCGGCGGAGAGTTCCCGCATCGTGTACTCCGCGTTCGGGTCGTGGAGCGAGTCGTAGTTCCGGCTCATACGTCGTAGTTTACTCGCGTTAGTGTAAAGGTTGGCAGTACCGTCCGCCACCGGCGCTCGGAGGGATCAGCGGCCGCCCGCGGCCCGGACCAGCTCGACCGCGCGGTAGGAGGCGTACGAGAGGCCGACGAAGCCGACGACGAAGACGACGGCGCCGACCGCGATCCCGTAGTCCCGCCACGCGACGTTGACGGCGACGAGCATGAGGTAGACGAGGCCGGCGAGTGCCGGCACGCCGAGGATCGCCGCGATCAGCGACTTCGTCTGGTCGAAGGGGCGGCGACCGGACACAGGCAGTAGTGCGTGTGGATGGGTGAAAACCGCGTCGGACTCGGCGGTGAGGTCGTGGAAGGATACGACCGGGTTCGAACTCGTCAAACTGTAACTCGTACACTATTCCCTCACGAGAGCTTCAAGCGTGGCTGCGTCGCGTAGAGGCTCTCCGGAACGATGACGGGAAGTCAGATGCAGGTTCAGCGAGCGGTCGGCGGGTCACCATCAGCACCGAGCCGGTTCCGGCGTGCTCTGAGGAGGTGGAAAATACTCGTTACCGTGAACAGCAGGACGATGAGCGCAGCGTACGCGGCATCACTTCCGAACGAGAACGGGTAGATGTCGAGCCAGGTAACCGTTACAAGCGCTGCCGAGAACCCGGACAGGCCGAGATAGAACTCACTCCACGGGATGTCGTTGCCCCGGACCACGTCCATATACACTCGTAGGTCCTGCCCAGTCTCGGTCAACTCGATCTCGTCTCGCGTCGATTCGTAGTCGAGGACGCCCGCGTCATCGAGGCGCGGGAGGTGCGTCTGGTGGAGTGCGACGTACGCACGCCTCCGCTGAGTCGAGTCGACTTCCGCGACGTCGACGTCGTTCTCCCACGCCGCGACGTGTTCGGCCAACTCACCGATCTCGACGTTCTCCGCCCGCATGAGGTGGTGAAGCGCGTATCGGCGACGGTCGTTCCCGAGGAGTTCGAACACCTCTGTTCGGCTCAGTTCCCCCGGCCCGTCGTCACCGGGTTCCGGCGTGCCGTCGGGTCCGAACTCGGCCGAGCCGTCGCCCACTTGAGTTGACATTACCAGTATGTTACGTATTAGATAGTTTAAGTCTGCGGCTCAGTTGCTATCACTACATCATTATTTTAGTTGCATCATTCCCCGAGATATTGTGTCGTCACTACAATCATCGCTGATACGTAGCGAAGACTATCAGTCTTCGACGGGGACCGAAGCACCCTGCGTGTTCGGTTGGAGCGTGCGTGTAGGCGGCGATTACACGCTGTACGGGGTGCGATACAGCTTGTATTCGGTACGATACAGCAGTGTAGCGACTCCGGTACAGTGCTGTATGCGGCTCATGAATAGTACCCCCCAGACCATTGTCAGATATGTGCGCGGTGTAGTGCCGCGCGGTGTGCAAACCATGTCCGACGACAACAGCGGCTCGACGATCGAACTGAATCGCCGCCGGGTGCTCGGTGCGCTCGGTACAATCGGTGTGGCCTCCGCGGGTGCGGGTGCGGGGACGTTTGCGCTCTTCAGCGACACCGAGAGTAGCACGGGGAACAGCATTAGCGCGGGGACGCTTGACCTGACGACAAGCAACCAGACCTCTATCGAGGTGAACGTCACCGACGTTCAGCCGGGGTACTTCACCTCTGGGACGACCACGCTGAACAACGCTGGCAGCCTCGACGGCTCGCTCGACATCTACCTGGATAACGTCAGCGAGGACGCCGACGGCGGTACCGACGACACCGATCCGGACGATGGTGGAAGCGAGCTCCGGTTCGAGTCTACGTACGCGAAGGAATACGGTACCGGCGGTCGGCTCCCGCGGAACCCGTCCTACATCGACGTTTCAGGCTCCAATCCGGGATCGCCGGTCGCGATGGAAGTGGTGGACAACGGTGGGAGCCCCAGTCTGATTCTGGAGGCACCGGACGAGAGCCTCTCGTTCATCGTTGACGCCGATGGCGACGGTGAGATCGACTACCACCTGACCTATTCACCCAGCGATGGGTGGGGGTACAAAACGATATCGAACGGGACGTACAGCGGAAACACCCTCGGGCAGCTGAGCTCGGTCACCTACGACGATGATGACCTCAGTGATGGCTCGGTTCAGGTGACGTTTGACAACGAATCGTTCCCGATCGCGGTGGGTGGTGGCAGCTTCCAGAGCGGCGTCGGTGGCGGAGTCCCCTTCGTCCCTGGATTCGACTTCAGCTACGACTCGAACGGCGATCCCGTCGCCAACGCCGACCGGTGTGTGACTGTCGACCCAACGTCGAGCGACTCCCGTCACCTCGCGGATCTGCTGCGCGTGAGTGCGTTCTTCGATGACGACCAGGACGGGTCGTTCGCGACGGTCGGCGACCCTGGAAAGGTGTTCCTCGGGAAGCTCTCGAACGTCGCGGGCGACGGTGACCTCAACGAGCCCTTCGCCTCCAGTCAGACCAGCGACGTCGTGCTCACCTACGATCTCCCGATCAACGCCGGCAACGTGGTCCAGGGGGACGAGGTGTCCTTCGACGTCGTGTTCGAACTCAACCAAGAGGACTCGCAGTAACCCCACCGGGTGACCACCGATGCGCGACGACACCGGTAGTTCGTTCGAGCTCTCCCGCCGCGGAGTGCTCGGCGGCCTCGTGACGATGGGCGCGGCGTCGGCAGCCGCGGGTGCGGGCACGGTGGCGCTGTTCACGGACCAGGAGACCAGTGCGAACAACACGGTGCAGGCCGGTACGCTCGACCTGACGGTGAACGGCGCCGGCTCGAACGCCGTGATCGACGTGTCGAACGTCGTTCCCGATGGGAGTGGGACCGACTCGACGACGCTTCGCAACGCCGGCACGCTTCCGGGGTACCTGACGTTCGGGATCGAAGGGTTCCGAACCCCGGAGAACGGCGTCAACGAGCCCGAGAGTGGTGCCGACGACGAAGCAGATCCGTTTGGACAGAACTCCGGCGGGTCACACACGGGCGAACTGGCCCAGAACCTCGAACTGCGTGTCAAACTCGTGGTCAACGGGACCGATCAATACCTGATCGGTCACGAGCCGGTCAACGGCGACGACGGGTACGTGCTCGCCTCCACGATCTCCCTCGGCTCGTACGACCTCGGCAACTTGCAGCTGTCGGCGGGGCAGTCAGTCGAGTTCGTCACCGATTACCGCGTGTACAACGCGGGCAACGAGATCCAAAGCGACAGCGTGGAGATCGAAGCTGCGTTCGCGCTCACCCAGGAGCCCGGACAGATAACGCTCCCCGAGACACAGACGGTGTCGGCGAACGCAGTCGGTCACGAGGACGACAACGACGACGCCGGCGTCGAGTTCGACTACACCAACTCGCTGGGGCAAGAGGTGACGATCACCGACGTCCACGTCCAGCCGACGGACACCGACCTGATCCTCCTCAGCGACCAGCGAGGTGGCACGAACTACGACGACTTCAGCTACAACTCGGACGTCCACTTGGAGACGCCGAGTGGCGATACCGACGGCTGGGTCGACGGCGACGGCAACAAGTTCGACGTGCCCGGCTGGGTCGATCTCGGCGCCGACGGCTGGAACGACAACGCCGATCAGGAAGCGGTTCTGTCGGCCGGGAACACCGCGACGGTGAACCTCTACGCGTTCCGTAACCAGAGCGGGAACAAAGAGGATATGACGGGCAAGCAGGTCCGCGTCACGCTCGACGTGACGCTCGCTGACGGCACCGAGACGTTCGTCCCCCTCGTGATGACGCCCGACTGATCCGCACCGCGGCCACCGACCAGACCCACGCGGGCGCCTCGCGGCGGTTCGACTCCGCCGGTGGGTTTCCCCTCTCGGGGACACAAACTATGTCCGATAAAAACATCAAACTCACGCGCCGGCGCGCGCTTGGAGCTCTCGGCGTCGTCGGTGTCGCATCGGCAGGTGCGGGTGCGGGAACGCTCGCGTTGTTCAGCGATGAAGAGACGAGTGGTGGGAACAGCGTGCAAGCGGGGACTCTCGATCTCACCCTCGACGGTGGAAACGAGGCGGTGACGCTGATCGACACGGCTGACGTGAAGCCGGGCGACAACGGTGACGGCCGGACGACGCTAACCAACGACGGCTCCGTCGACGGCTATGTCGACCTGTCTGTCACGTCGGTGTACGACCCCGAGAACGGTGTCGGCGAAGCGGAGATGTCCGCCGACTCCACCGGAGCAAGTCGAGGGACGTTCGACTTGGAGTTCTCGCAGTCGAGCGACGTCGCAGACGCCGGACCAGCGTCACCCGGATGGGTTCCGGACCGAGTGGAACCGACGAGCTGGGAGATCAGTAACTTCGACGGCGACGATCGACTCAGGATCGAGATCGGCGATCAAGGCAGTGCGGAGGGGTTCAACAGCTACATTGGAAAGAAGTACATCCCCGGAACGGACTTGGGACAGTGGAACGCCGGCGACGGTACGCGCCTCAGCTATCGCTTCTACGTTGACTCGGCTTGGGAGTCCGACGGCGATGCCCACGAAACCGGCGTCTGGATCGTCGGCGGCGACGCCGATACCTCGGGCAACGTGAACGCGGACCGGACTGACTACTCGATCCTTCACTATCAGGACAGCACAGCGAGCGACAGCGGTAGCGCACGCTTCCGCTACTTCGACGGCGCTGGACCGGACACTGGCTGGTCAGACGTGGGTCTCCCGAGCGGCTTCGACCCGACGCAAGGTGGCTGGGTCGATGTCGACTACGTGTTCAATCGGGATGGTGACGAACATCGCTGGTACGTGAACGGCGAACTATTCCACGTCGATGGTTCGGTGGGCTCTGGAACGGACGTCATCTACAGACCGATCGTCAACAGCGTGAACTTCGACAACGCGAAGACGAAAGAGTACTACTACGATGATCTCACGTTGGAGACGCCTGGAGATGGAGAGCTCGACGATGCGCTTGAGTTCCGCGCATACTTCGACGATGGGTCGACGACGTACGTTGTCGGTGGACCGTCGACGTACGTGCCATTCTCTAGTGCTGTTTCGCCTGACCTCACCTACGACGCGGACTACTTGCTCGGTTCACAGCAGGAGGCGGACTTCGTAGTTGAGTGGCGGATCCCAGAGAGCGTCGGAAACGAGATCCAAAGTGACGGGCTAACTGTCGACTTCGCCTTCGAACTTGGGCAAGAGACGAGCCAGTAGGATTCCTTCCAAGGGCCTCACTATCGGTCTTAGGACGAAGACATATGAGGGACCTCTCGTAAGTATCGGACAACCAAAGAACACGAACTGATGCCAGACTCAATCCGTTCGATCGGCCGCCGTCGCCTCCTGTCGAGCCTCGGCGTGCTCGGCACCGCCAGCGCCGCCAGCGGTCTCGGGACGTGGGCGCTTCTCTCGGACACCGATCGAACTCCCGGAAGCGTGACCGCGGGAACCCTCGACCTCCGCGTCGGCGACGGCGGGACCGCGACGCTCGCTGTCGACGACGTCCGGCCGGGTGATTCGGGCGTCGCAACGATTCCGGTGTCGAACCACGGCACCGTCGCGGGCACGCTCGGCCTCACCGTCCTCGACGCCCGTCCGGCGGGAAACGACGAAGGGATGTCTGGGTCGAATGGTGGCTCTGACAGCGGACGAGATGAGAGCGGCGGTCCGGTTTCGTCCGTCGAATTCGCTGGCTGTGGAGGGGCGCGAATCGGCTTCGCGCCGGACGCAACCACTCCACTGACGGTTCGCGTGACGGCCGTCAGAGGGCGAACCACCTCGGTCGAGACTCGGACAGTCGAACGCTCCGACACGACCGCGGGAACGAACGGTGGACGTGTCTATCAGGTCGAATCGGTGAAGGGCAAACTCACCGCCGTCGGCGTCGGCGATCGGACGTGGCAGAACCCGAACGCGTGTGCGAAGAGTGACAACGAGGATAGCGGCGGCGGCAAGAGCCAGCGGGGAGCCGCCGGGCCGTCCGCGTCCCTCCTCTCGGCGCTCACACTCGCGATCGGCTACGAGGACGCCGAACCGATCGCGGCCGACGACCCGCTCGTCGGCCCGGCCCACGCGACGGACGTGGAGGCGCTGGGGACGGTCCGAAGCGACCGAACGCTCGCACCCACTGGCGACGAGAGCGACGAGGGGTCCGACGCCGGAGACGACACCGCAGTGCTCTACGTCGCGTGGTCGGTCGACTCCGACCCGGCCGAACCGCTCGCGGACGGCACGGTCGAGATCGAACTGCAGCCGGAGATACACAGATGACGGAGCCAACGCACGACGAATGGACGAGGAGGTCACGGGGTGAGGAGCGATGAAGAGACCGACGCCGCGGACGCTCGCGGCGATCGTACTGGTCGTCGTTGTGGCGCCGTTCGTGGTATTTGCGGTACCGCAAGCGGTTGGCGCCAGCCACTCGTACGTCGTGCTTTCGGACAGTATGTCTCCGGAGATCCGCGCCGGTGACGTGGTTATCGTCGACGACGTGCAGGTCGACAGTATCGAGACTGGCGACGTGATCACCTACGAACGGCCGGGCGGGAGTCAACTCGTGACCCATCGGGTGATCGAGGTTCGAGACGACGGAGCGCTGTCGTTCCGGACGAAGGGTGACGCGAACGAGGACCCGGACCCCACGCCAGTGCCAGCCGGGAATGTCGTTGGGGTTGTGCTGTTTCACGTCCCGCTGATCGGCCACGTGATCTCCTTCGCCGGGTCGGATCTGGGTATCGTGGCGTTCGTCATCCTCCCGGCAGTGGGGCTGGCAGTCGGTGAGCTGTACGACCTCTACAAGGAGGCAACCGTAGATAGCGACGGAGGCGAACCCTGATGTCGGAGAGTTCACTCAAGACCGTGGCGGCCGTGACGCTCCTACTCGCTGCAGCGGTATTCGTGGGAGTCAGCGGCGACCCCGGTACCGACGCAGCGCTCTCTGACAGCGAGCGTGTCGACGTCGCTGTCGAAGCCGGCGAGGCGACTGACACGCCTGGAAATGAGGTTGCGACCACGCCGACACCCACTACCACGCCGACACCCACTACCACGCCGACACCCACTACCACGCCGACACCCACTACCACGCCGACACCCGAGAATACGACGGTAACCGGAGGTGATGGGACGTGATCAGCAACCTCCTCGGCAATATCACGATCACCAAACAGACTGTTCTTTTGGCCATTGTCGGTACCGTCGCGCTCGGCGGCGCGGGCCTGGGTATCCTCGGGCCGGAGTTCGGGATCGGCACTGCCCCTGTCAATACGACCGAGTCGACCGTGACCGCGACGCCGACTGCCACACCCGCGCCGCCGCCGGTGTCAGTGACGCCGCCTGAGACCGCGACATCAGGGTCGGCCGAGGGGACCGCTTCGAGCACGACACCGACCGGGACTGCAACTCCGTCCACCAGCACGACGCCAACTGGAACTGCAACTCCCTCCACCAGAACGACGCCAACCGGGACGCAAACGCCGGATCGGAGTGGCGGCGATGACAGCCACACGGGTGACTCTCGCTTTGCCGACCCCGCGGTGTCGCTCTCGGTCTCGGACCCGGCAAACGTAGAGAACGACGCGGGGGCTGTCGGCGCTATCGGTGGTGAGGCGACCGCGCGGGCGACCTGGACCGGCGAGGTAGACGCGGTCGTGTTCGTCCTCAGCGCCCGCCGTCCGGACGGCTCGTGGACGGAAGTGGCTCGCGGGGGCGTGAGTGCCCGAGCCGACGGCGTAACCCTCGCGAACGCGGTCGAGCGCGACTCGTTCACTTATCTCGATGCGGCCAACGCCTCGGCATACGACAACCCGACGAACGCGACCGTCGTCACGCGGACCGGGTCGATCGCCGTCACGGCCGTGTTCTTCGACGACGGGCAGCGAGTCGGGAGCGCTCACCGAGTCCGCAGCTACTCGTTTGAGGTGACCAACACCGGCGCAGTCGACCTCGCCGTCGACGGCACCGCCGCCCGCGACCTCTCCGTCGCCGAGGTGGTGCCCGGAACGACCGCTGAACGGCGAGTCTCCGTCCGCAACCGAGGGAACGCCAGCGGGGACCTCCGGGTCGCGCTCGCCGATCGGACCGCCAGCGAAAACGGCCTCGCGGAGCCCGAGGTCGGGGTCGACGCTCCCCGTCGCGTCGAACTGTACGACGCGCTGGAGCTTCGCGTCTGGGTCGCCGGAGACGACGGGTCCAACCGGACGTACCTCGTCGGAGGACCGGACGGGTTTGTCCACATACGAGAGGTCGACAGGATCCTTGGGAGCGTTTTCCTCAGCGGCGATGAGACGCGACACGTGGTCCTCGAGTGGCGCATTCCGCGTGACGCTGGTAACGCGATCATGACCGACACCGTGGGCTTTGACTTGGAACTGACGCTGACGAGCGACGGTCTCGTCTGAGTACGGCTGTGTGACGTTTCCCTCGGTTCACCCGATTAACAGGCGGATATTCAACGCGGTGGTAAACGCCCCGACCACCGCCAGTACGATCGGAGGAAGGTAGTAGCCGAATCGATCGCCCGCCCGGGCGCTTGAGAGACTAATCACGAGACAGATACCGAACACCGCGAGCTTCACGGCAACGAGACCCACCTCACCGAAACCGCTGACTGCTGCCGCAATGAGTGCATTTGCTTCGTTAACTGTGTTGGAGTAATTAATGAGCGCAAGCGTCGTGACGATGTCGCCGACTCCGTAGCTTACCGTGGCGATGAACCAGAACCGAGAGAACTCGACAGTGCCGAATGGGGTTTCTGAAAGCGAGAGCCACTCGTCCATATCGTCGTCCATTCTGGGTCCTCTACTCATACCATCCGCCACAAATATAAAATCCCCGAGAAGACTCCTCCGGATGTCGGTCCGTTCTGTGCCGTAATAGCGATTTTCGACCTACTGCGAGACCGTCCACCACCACAGAGTCGGGTGTCCCCGATAAGTCGGTCGACGGAACGGGTTCGATCGGATCCGCTGATTATCTGTCTTCGTCGAGATACGGCGCGCACACGCGCCGGACGCCCTCCTCGAAGTCGACCTCGGGCACCCAGCCGGTCGCCTCGCGGATCTTCGTGATGTCGGCGCAGGTGTCGTGGACGTAGTTCTCCAGCGGGATCGGCTCGTACTCCGGTTCGACGTCGGTTCCGAGCGCGTCGTTGATCAGCTCGACCATCTCGTTGAACGAGTGGGGATCGCCCGTCCCGAGGTTGTACACGCCGGTCAACCCGTGGTCGGCGATCAACTCCAGTCCGCGGACGATGTCGTCGACGTGCGTGAAGTCGCGCGTTTGGGAGCCGTCGCCCCACAGGACCGGCGACTCGCCGTTGGCGATGTCGTCAGTGAACTGCGAGACGGTGTTGGCGTACTCGCCTTTGTGCCCCTCGGCGCCACCGTACCCCTGATACACCGAGAAGAAGCGCGCGCCGGCGCACGTCAGGTCGTCGTAGAAGTCGTTGTAGTACTCCGCGTATCGCTCGCGCCCGAGCATCGACGCGTCGTACCCCGTCGACGCCTCCAGTTCCATGTCCTCCGGCGACGGCTCCGTCCGACTCCCGTACGCCGAGGAGGTCGACGCGTACACGACCGTGTCACAGCCGTCGTCGCGGGCCTGCTCGACGACGTTGACGAACCCCTCGATGTTGACGCGGGCGCCCTGCCGGGGGTTCTCCTCGAGCATCTGCCGCGAGGACAGCGCCGCGAGGTGGAACACGGCGTCCACGTCCGTCGGGAGGTCGTCGTCGAGCACGTCCGCCTCGACGAACTCCACGTCCTCGGAGAGGTTCTCGGGCGTCCCGAGATAGCCGTTATCGAGCGCGATCACGTCGTTGCCGGCCGCGGCCAGCGTGTTCGCGAGGTTCGAGCCGATGAACCCCGCGCCGCCGGTGACCAGCACGCGTGCGTCGTTCATATCCGGCGTGGGTCCCCCCGGCGCAAAAGCGGTGTCGGTTGACTGATGTTCCGCCCGAGGCTCGACACGAGACCACCGAAGCGACGATCTGGAGGCCCGACCGAGGATCGGCCTCTGATCGGGGGACTGCGTCGACCTCAGGTCGACCGAGCCGCGCGTTCCGTCGGTCGATCCGGCAGCCCCCGTGCGGATCACCCTCGCGGGTAGTTCGGGTCCATGGTTTTAAGCGGTTTCCCGGACGACCATGAACAAATGTCGTCCATCGAGCTCACCGACAGTCAACGGAAGATCCTCAACGAACTGGTGAACCTCTACCGCGAGGAGGAGGACGCCGTCAAAGGGGAGACGATCGCCGACGCCGTCGGCCGCAACGCCGGCACGATCCGGAACCAGATGCAGAGCCTGAAGGCGCTGCAGTTGGTCGAGGGCGTACCGGGGCCGAAGGGCGGGTACAAGCCGACCGCGACCGCCTTCGAGGCGCTGGACCTGCAGAACCTCGACGAGCCCGCGTCGACGCCGCTGTTCCACGAGGGCGAGCGCCTCGAGAACGTGAACGTCCAGGAGATCAACCTCACGTCGGTCCACCACCCGGAACTGTGCCGCGCGGAGATCCACGTCCAGGGGTCGGTACGCGACTTCCACGAGGGCGACTCCGTCAGCGTCGGGCCGACGCCGCTGTCGAAGCTCGTCATCGACGGGACCGTCGACGGGAAAGACGACACTGCATCGGTGCTCATCCTCAAGCTCGACGGGATGAAGGCGCCGTCGGAACCGCCCGAGCACTGATCGCGAACCGACGGGGAGCACCGGCCCCGAAGCGATCACAGATGGCGGACGAACGGACAGCCGAACGGGGATCGGACGGGCTCGAACGGATCCGCGAGCGAACGCGGGCGACCGCGCGGTTCGTGGCCGACGTGCTGCGCGGTCACGCCCGGAGCCGGCACCTCGACACCCGCGAGAAGTGACTCTCGACAGCGGCGACGCGCCCCGCGAGAGCGGGGCGTGAGAACGGACGGGGATCGCGCGGCCGAGCCGAACTACTCGACCGGTTTCACATGTCGTTCCAGGCGTTGAGCGCGCGCCCGTACCCGGAGACGTCGGCGATCCACCGGGTCGCAACCCCCTTCTTCAGCGCCTTGGCGGCCGGGCCGCCGAAGGTGTTGATCGGGACCGTGAATCCCGGCGCCTTCACGTCGTGGGCGACCGCCTCCTCGCCGATGGAGATGAGCGTCCCCTTGTCCTCGTGGCGCCACGACTTCAGCGGCGCGCCGCGGACTGCGCGCGCGAGGTTCTCGCCGGCGACCTCCGCGGCCTGCCAGGCGGCCTGCGCGGTCGGCGGCGCGACGTCGTCGTCGCCCTGGTCGACGAGCGCGGTGTCCCCGATGGCGAACACGCGGTCGTCGCTCGTCTCGAACGTCGACTCGGCGTACACGCGGTTGGAGCGCTCGTCGGCGTCGAGGTGGAAGTCCTCGACCTCGGGCTGGCCCGTGATGCCGCCGGTCCACAGCAGCACGTCGTAGTCCAGCACGAGGTCCTCGGAGAAGTCGATGTCCTCCTTCGCGGGGGCGTCGCCCTCGCCGTCCTCGCCGTAGTACTCCGCCTCGGCGCCGCCGAGGTAGACCGCGTGCTCGTCGACCTTCGAGATGAACTCCCCCGTCGAGACGCCGATGTCCTTCCCGTCGAGGCGCTTCCGGATGGCGCCCTGCACCTCGGGGTCGTTGTTCGGGAACACGGAGTCGAGCCCCTCGACGATCTCGATGTCGATGGGCGCCTTGTGGTCGTCGCGGTACTCGGCGATCTCGCCGGCCGACTGGATCCCCGAGAGGCCGGCGCCCCCGACGAGCACCTTCGCGGGGTCGGTCGTCGTCGCCTCCTGCCCTGCGGTCTTGACGGCTTGGTGGATCTCGCGGGCGTCGTCGAGCGTCTTGAGGGTGAGCGCGTGCTCGCGCAGTCCGTCGATCCCGAAGAACGCCGTCGCCGAGCCGACGGCGACGAGGAGGTAGTCGTAGTCGATCTCGTCGCCGTCGCGAGTGTGGACCACGCGCTCGTCGGTGTCGACCTCGGTGACGCGACCCCGGACGAAGTCCGTGTCGTCGTCTTTGATCTCCTCGACGGGAATCGCGACCTTGGATTCGACCTCCGGCTTGCGGATGACTCGGTGGGTCTCGTGGAGCACGAGGTGGTAGTCGGTGTCCGACACCCACGTCAACTCGGCCTCGCCCGGTTCTATCGCGTCCTCGAACGCCTTCACCGTCCCGGCACCGGCGTACCCGGCTCCGACGACGACGACCTGCTGGCTCATGGCCGCGTGTTCCCGGGCGGAGGATAAATGCGTGTTGAAACCGCCAGCAACGGGCGATTCGGGCGTCGGGCGATCCCGAACGGGCGCGCGGCGACGTGCGCGGCCGGCGACGGACCCGAAGCGCGTCGCGCTCGACTACTCCAGCGAGAGGCCGGCGTGCCAGCGGTCGACGCCCGCCTCGCGCTTCACCTCGTCCATCCGCGCCAACAGCGCCGCCGCGAGGCTGGCGCATTCGGCGGCCCGCGACTCGCCTTCCGTGCGGAACTCGCCGGTGACGCGGTTGGCGTACACCGCGCAGACGGCGCCGGCGCGGAGCCCGTACACGTTCGCGATGGTGAGGATCGAGGCGGCCTCCATCTCGATGTTCTTGACGTTCGCCTCGCGGAGCTCGTCGACGAGGGCGTCGCTGCCGGCGGCCTCGAACCCCTCGAACCCGGAGCGGCCCTGCCCGGCGTAGAAGGAGTCGGCCGACATCGTGATCCCCACGTGGTAGTCGTAGCCGAGGCGTTCCGCGGCGGCGACGAGCGCGGAGACGACCTCGTGGTCGGCGGCGGCGGGGTAGTCCTCGCGGACGTACTCCTTGCTCGTTCCCTCCTGGCGGACCGCGCCGGAGGTGATGACGAGGTCGCCCACGTCCATCCCCTCCTGGATGGCGCCGCAGGAGCCGACCCGGATGAACGTGTCCGCGCCGACGCGCGCGAGTTCCTCGACGGCGATGGCGGCAGAGGGGGAGCCGATCCCGGTGGAGGTGACCGAGAGAGGTTCGCCGTCGTACTCGCCGGTCGCGGTGCGGTACTCGCGGTGTTCGGCCACCTCCTCGTGGTCGTCCCACAGCGCGGTCACCTTGTCGACGCGCTCGGGGTTGCCCGGAAGGAGGACGGTGTCGGCCACGTCGTCGGGGCCGACCTCGATGTGATACTGGACCTCGGCGTTCGGGTCCTCGCTGTCGTCGCTGGGGTCGCGATCGCTCATGTCCCCGCACTTCTGTGAGGGTCCTTGTAAGTCCGCTCGTTTCCCGCGGCGGCGTGGCCGTCGGGCACGGATGTCGACCCCTCGTGGTTCGAACCGCGGCGTCGCCCGCCGGCTCCCGTCGGTTTTTGTCCCGGCGCCTGAACCCAGGCGCATGGAGTTCCCCGACGCCGGCGACGAGGGGTTCGAGTCGGTCGACCCGGACGCGGTCGACCTCGACCAAGACGCGGTCCGCGACGCCGTCGAGTTCCACCTGACGACCGGCACCCCGCCCGAACAGGTCGCGTACGACTTCTCGAACCAGGAGCCGTGGGACGAGTCCGAGGGCGAACTGGGCTACACGCTCGGGCCGATGCCCGACCGCCGCGGCGGGCCCGCGGGACTGATCCTGAAGGAGGGCCGGCTGGTCGCCGAGTGGGGCGACACCCGCCGCGTCGACCACTCCTTCTCGGTCGCGAAGTCGTTCCTCTCGATCGTCGCGGGCGCCGCGTGGGACCGCGGGCTGTTCGAACTTGACGAGCGCGTCGCCGAGAGCGCCGGCCACGCTGACGACGACGGCTTCGAGAGCGAGCAGAACGCGTCGATCACCTGGCGCCACCTCCTCCAGCAGACCAGCGAGTGGGAGGGAACGCTGTTCGACCGTCCGGACAGCATCGACCGCAACCGAGGCGTCGGCAAGACCGGCGGTCCGGGCAAGGGCGAACACCGGGAACTGGAGACGCCGGGCACCCACTGGGAGTACAACGACGTGCGGATCAACCGCCTCGCGCTGTCGCTGTTGCGCCTGTGGTCGAAGCCGCTTCCGCGCGTGCTCGCCCACGAGGTGCTGGATCCCGTCGGCGCGACGCGGACGTGGGAGTGGCACGGCTACCACAACTCCGACGTGGCGGTCGAGGGGAGAACGATGAAGTCGGTCTCCGGCGGCGGCCACTGGGGCGGCGGCCTCTGGGGATCCGCGCGCGACCTCGCCCGTGCTGGTCACCTCCTGTTGAACCGGGGGCGGTGGGGGGATCAACGGCTCCTCTCGACGGAGTGGGTCGAGCACGCGACCGCCCCCTGCGAGGCGAACCCGAACTACGGCTTCCTGCTGTGGCTCAACGGCGACCGGACGCTGTGGCCGTCGGCGCCCGAATCGGCCTACGCAATGCTCGGGCACGGGCAGAACGTCGTCTGGGTGGACCCCGAACACGACCTCGTGGTCGTGCTCCGATGGCTCGCGCTGTCGGACGACCGCGCCGAACGCGAGGACCTCCCCAACCAGGACCGCTTCCTCCGGCGACTGCTCGCCGGAGTCTGACACCCCCGACGCCGTGACGGATGGGGACTGGTCGACCTCCGAGGTCGTCACGGACGGCAGGTACATACTTCTCGCGACCGTGTTCACCAGCATGACGGAGACCGCGACGTTCGGCGGCGGCTGCTTCTGGTGTATCGAGGCGGCGTTCGAGGAGATCGACGGCGTCGAGGACGTCACGTCCGGCTACGCCGGCGGGCACACCGAGGACCCGTCCTACCGCGAGGTGTGTTCGGGTTCGACGGGACACGCGGAGGTCGTCCGGGTGGCGTACGACCCGGCGACCGTCACCTACGAGGAGCTGTTGGAGGTGTTCTTCACCGTTCACGATCCGACGCAGTTGAACCGGCAGGGACCGGACGTCGGGACCCAGTACCGGTCGATCGTGTTGTCTCACGACGACGAACAGCACGAGATCGCGGCGTCGTACATCGAGGCGCTCGACGAGGAGGGCGGATACGAGGACGACGTGGTCACCGAACTGGAGCCGCTGGAGACGTTCTACCGCGCGGAGGAGAAACACCAGGACTACTTCGCGAAGAACCCCAACGACGCCTACTGCTCGATGCACGCCCAACCCAAGATCGACAAGGTGCGCGAGAAGTTCGCCGAGAAGCTCGACGCGTAAGCCCGTCAGGAACGGCTGCGGGTTCGGGCGAGGAGACGGAGACGCCGCCTACGATCGGTTCGACTCGACGCCCTCGAAGTAGCGGTCGTAGTGGGCCGCACAGCCGGGGTTGAACGAGGCGCCACACGCCGGACAGACGAACTCGGCGTCGAGGTACTCGTCGACCGACAGCGTCGACCCACAGGCGCCACACAGCACCGCGGGCTCGCCGAACCGGTCGTGCGGCCACGGCTCGGGGTCGTGATCCGCGACCGCGTCGTGACACTCGGCGCACGGAGAGAACCGCTCGCAACAGCCGAACCGCAACGCGATCACGTCCGTCGGTCCGTCGTAGTGGACGCACCGGGTCGCCGGCCCGACATCGACGCCGCGGACGGTCGTGCCGTGGATGGCCCGTCGCACGCGGTATGACGGGGGCGGACGCGTCAAAACCGTTCCGCCACGGTCGCACCCGCATCTCAGGTACCACACCGCGTCGGAGGTGACACACCCTCAGTTGCGACGCGTCTCCACGGTTATGCGGTTCGTTACAATGGCGTTCGAGACACGTTCCACAGTCGCTCGCGGCGGTGTACCCCCCGCGCCGGCCGCGAGGACCCGCGGCGACCACGTACGGCGGTTCGGACCCGCCGGTGGTCGCGACTGGCCCAGTATGGACACCACGGCAACGGACCCGGACTCTCCGTCCGGTCATCCATTTTTGCTGTGACGACCCCGTGACCCGGCTCTGTCGGCGCTCGGAACGTACAGGAACCCCACCACAGCGTACGGGTTGGCTCCACAGGCGAACCGTGCAGCCCGTCGGATCCCGAAGATATACAGCTGATAACAATAGCCGAGTCGACCGTCGGATCGATCGCTCGCGGACGGGGTTCGTCGCCTCCCTCGACGCGAGTACCGGTCGAGCCGCGCTCGGAACCGGTGGAATCACGCACCTGCCGACGCCGCTCGGACGGCTGCCGAACGCGCCCCCACGCCGACGGTTCGCCATCGCATCGCACCGACCCCGACCGCGCCTTCGGGCGCAGTCATCCGGTTTCGGCCACACGGGTGGGCAGACCCACCCGCCCGTTTTTCGCTCCGCCGGCGCCCGAACTCGACAGCGCCGGCCGGGCCGTCCGATAGCTCCGTGAGCGGCCCGCCGCCGATCGAAGCTATGTCGGGGCGAGTGGGCCTCCCGCCGTCGCCGCCGGTTGTCCCGGTCTCGATCGCGTTATGGACTCGCTGCTCGCCGTCGAGGGATGGACGGACAGGTCGACGCGGAGGTGCGGTCGCTCCCGATCCGGAACCTGTTCGAGGTGGTCCCCGGCTACGCGCCGACGGCCGACGGATCGACGAGACGCTCGACGTCACGCCGCAGATGACTACGTAACCGAACGGGCCGGTGTCGATCCGGGTCCGCGACCGACGCGGCGATCGCTAGTCCGGTCGAGGCGGAGACCGCCCGACCCAGTTGACGGCGTCGTCGCTCACGGGGGAGGAACGGAGAGAGCCGGGGGCGGGATTCGAACCCGCGAAGTCTCGATTACAAGTCGAGTGCATGCACCGCCCATGCTCCCCCGGCACGTACTGGGGCCGTACTGCGTCCTCCGTTTAATCGCTATCGTTTCGATCCCCTCGGACGGATTTCTCCAGTTCGACCCGATGGGGACGGTACCCGTGTCGCCGGTAGAACCGCCTCGCGTCCTCGTTGCCGGCCATCGCCTCCAGCGAGATCACGTCGACGCCGGCGTCGGCGAGTGCCGACTCCGCGGCCGCGAGCAGTCGCGACCCGACACCGGCGCCGCGGTGTCGCTCGCGAACGAAGAGGTTGTACACGACGCCCCGGGTCACGTCGAGATCGTAGCGGCCCGACTCGACGCCGAACGTGACGAACCCGACGATCGGTGACGGCTCCGAGCCCGACGAACCGACGGTCGCGTCAGCCGCGTCCGGATCCGTCGCGTCCGACTCTCCGAGTTTCGAGTCCGTCGATTCCGGATCCGTGACCCGGGCGACGAAGAGCCCGTCGGTGACGACCGCCCGCGCGGCTGCATCGACCGCGTCGGGGCGGTTCTCCGCCGCTACGAGGTGTGTGCCGTACGACCGTTGCCCGTCCGCGAGGGCGACCCAGAGGTCGGCCACTGCGTCGACGTCGTCCATCGTACCGCGTTCGACCGTGACGCCGTCGGCTCCACTCTCGTCGGTCTCGTTTTCGCCGGATCCGGATCCGGACCCTCCACTGTCGAACCGGAGTCGGTCGGTCGGGCCGGCGTCCGACGGGTCGACGGGCATCCGATCGATCGGGACGGTCGCGTTCGGCTTGGTCCTTGTGCCCCCTGCGCGTCATGTCGGATCGACGACGCTGTGCTGCGGGTGAGAGAATGGTTAAGTGCGTCGGGGTACCTCACGAATCGTGAGAAGGAATATCAATGGGCATTAGCGAAACGTACTCACGTGGCAGGGACCTGATCGGCTCTCGGCCGTCCGTCCTCATCGTCGTCGGCATCGTCGCGCTCCTGGCGTTCGATATCGTCCGCCAGATCGCGGCGCCCGGGGGCCTCTCGATCGCTCAGCTCGCCGGCTTCCTGTGGGACGGGCTCGTGGTCGGGCTCTCGATCGGGCTGGCGGGCGTCGGGCTCTCGATGACGTACAGCATTCTGAACTTCGCGAACTTCGGCCACGGCGACTACGTCACCTCCGGCGCGTTCGCCGGCTGGGCGGTGACGTGGGTGTTCGCCGGCGCCGGACAGTTCGACTTCACGACGCTGCTGTTCATCGGTTCCGTCTCGACGAGAGACCTCGGCGCGTCGGCGTTCGCGACCCCGCTCGCGATCGTCGCGGGGCTGCTCGTCGCGGCGGCCGCCACGATCGTCCTCTCGTTGGTTATCGATCGGCTGGTGTACAAGCCGATGCGCGACGAGGGCGGGATCTCGCTGCTCATCGCGTCGATCGGCGTCGCGCTGGCGCTTCGATACACGATCTACATCGTCTTCGGGCAGCGCACCCGCGGACTCACTGACGCACAGTCGGTGCCCGAACTCGCGCTCGGCAGCGGGTTCGAGCTCGGCGGGCACGAGGTCACGCTGGTCGTCATCGCGGCCGGGCTGATGCTCGGCGTACACCTCCTGCTCCAGACGACGAAGCTCGGGAAGGCGATGCGCGCGATGGCCGACAACGAGGATCTCGCGCGCGTCACCGGGATCCCGACCGAGCGGGTCGTCCGGTTCACGTGGATCATCGGGGGCGGCCTCGCGGGCGCCGGCGGGTACCTCATCGCGCTCGAGCGCGGGGCGATGAACTTCCAGTTCGGCTGGATCCTCCTCCTGTTGATCTTCGCGGCGGTGATCCTCGGCGGTATCGGCTCCATCTACGGCGCGATGTTCGGCGGCGTCACGATCGGCATCACACAGAGCATCTCGCTCGTGTGGCTCCCCAGCGAGTTCTCGACGGTCGCCGCTTTCGGCGTCATGATCTTCGTGCTGTTGTTCAAACCGGACGGCCTCTTCTCTGGGGTGACCACGGCGTGAGTTCTCCGACGGAGTCGGCGGACGCGACCGAGGACGGCGCCGCCGGCGACGACGCCGGCCGGGAGGTCCCCGGCTGGACGCCGTACCGGGAGTGGTTCCGCGACCGGTGGAGCGAAGGCGGCGCCACCGCGTGGGCGACCGCGCTGGGTCACCTGCTGGTCGGGGGCGTGTTGTTCGCGCTCGTTGCCGGCTTCGATCTCGGGACGCTCCCCGTCGGCGGGAGCCTCGTCTGGTTCGTCTACCTCTCGGTCACCGTCGCGGTGCTGTACGCCGCCACGGCGCCGCCGTCCGAGCCGTACGTCGCGTGGCTCGAGAACCGCTGGATGGAATCCGACGCCGACAAACTGCTCATCATCCTCGGTCACGTCGTCGTCGTCTTCTTCGTGTTCGCGGTCGCGCTCGGGCTCCCGTTCAACGGGCTCATGGGTGCGCTCGGGTCGGTGTTGTTCTTCTCCGCCGTGTACGCGATGATGGTGCTGGCGTTGAACCTCCACTGGGGGTACGCCGGGGTGTTCAACATCGGCATTGCCGGATTCATGGCCATCGGCGTGTACGTGATGGCGATCCTTTCGTCCCCCACCGAAGCCGGCGCGGCGTCGGTTCCCGGACTGGGACTGCCGCTCCCGATCGGTATCCTCGGGGGCGTGCTCGCCGCCGCCTTCGTCGGGCTGGTCGCCGCGCTCCCGGCACTCCGGCTGCGGGCGGACTACTTCGCCATCGTCACCGTCGCACTCTCGGAGATCATCCGGCTCACGCTCAACTCACGAACGCTGCAGGAGTTCACGATCGCGGGTGTCACGACAGGTACCGGCGGCGCGACCGGCATCACGATGCCGGGCAACCCGATCAGGCTCCTCTTCTATGAGGGGTTCGGCGCCGGCGCCGAACCCGCGCTGCTGGGATCGGTTCTGTTCCCGCTGTTTCGCGACCTCCGGGTCGAACTGATCCCGCCGGGGTCGTCATGGCTCGGAGTCGTCCCGTTGCCGGCGTTCACGCTCGATCTCGTCGTCCAGCCGTCGGTCATCAGCAACTGGGCGTACGTCGTCGTGCTCGCGGGGTTCGTCGGGCTGTTTTACGTCCTGCTCGCTCGCACGGGCAACTCCCCGTTCGGTCGCGTGCTGAAGGCGATCCGCGAGGACGAGGTCGTCGCCAAGTCGCTCGGGAAGGACACGAACCGCTTCAAGATCGTCGCGTTCATGTTCGGCTGCGGGCTGATGGGGCTGGGCGGTATCCTCTGGCAGGGGAGCCAGGGGTTCACCAACCCCGGCGCGTTCCGACCGATCATCACGTTCTACATCTGGGTCGCGTTGATCATCGGCGGCGCCGGCTCCAACACCGGGAGCGTCCTCGGCGGCGCGCTGTTCGCGGGTGCCCTCTGGGAGGGCCCGGTGTACGTTCGACGGGTCGTCACCAACTTCGTCGACTTCGGGGACACCCCGAGCACGTTCCCGGGGGCGGTCGCGCCGTTCGTCGAGGGCGAGGTGCTCCCGTTCCTCGCGTTCATGCTCGACAACGTCTCGGCGCTGCGATTCATCCTCGTCGGCGTCATCCTCGTGATGCTGATGCAGCGGCGCCCCGAGGGACTGCTCGGCCACCGAAAGGAGGAGGCGGCGGCGATCCCGCTGACTCGACCGAGCGGCGGATCCGACGGCGGCGACGCCGTCCCCGACGGGGGGCGTGAGGTCGCAGACGACGGAGGTGCGCGATGAGCGCCGACGACGCGTCCGGTCGGTCGGACGCCGACGCGATCGACGGGGACGCTGCCGACGCGGAGTCGTCGCAGGCGACCGCACAGGGCGCGCGCGACGTCGACGAGCATCCGCTGGTCGTCGAGAACCTCCGCAAGACGTTCGGCGGGATCACCGCCGTCGACGACGCGAGCTTCTCGGTCGCCGAGGGGACGCTCACCGGGCTGATCGGCCCGAACGGCGCCGGAAAGTCGACGACGTTCAACTGCATCACTGGCGTGCACGAGCCCACTTCCGGGCAGGTGACGTTCCGCGGAACGGACATCACCGGAATGGCGCCCCACGCCATCGCTCAACAGGGGCTCGTACGGACGTTCCAGATCGCCCGCGAGTTGCCGGAGATGACCGTGCTGGAGAACATGATGCTGGCGCCGAAAGGACAGGTCGGCGAACGGCTCACCAACGCGGTCGTGCCGGGACTGCGCGGCCGCGTCGTCGAACAGGAGGAGGAGCTCCTCGAACGGGCGTGGCGGCAACTGGAGTTCTTCGAGATCGACCACCTCGCCGAGGAGTACGCGGGCACGCTCTCGGGCGGTCAGCGCAAGTTGCTGGAGATGGCACGGGCGCTGATGACCGACCCGGAGATCGTGTTGCTCGACGAACCGCTCGCCGGCGTCAACCCGACGCTGGAGGAGAAGCTGCTCGACCGGATCCACGAGCTCCGCGAGCGCGGGAACACGTTCCTGCTCGTGGAACACGACATGGACGTCATCATGAACAACTGCGAACACGTCATCGTCATGCACCAGGGGTCGGTGCTCGCGGAGGGTACCCCCGAACAGATCACGAGCGACGAACGCGTCGTCGAGGCGTACCTCGGAGGCGACGTATGAGTGGTTCGGGACACGAACTGAGTGAGGATCCCGGTGAGTCGAGCGAGGCCGACCGAAGGGAGTCCGCGAAAGCCGTGGCCGACGGACCACCGATCGCCGCCGACGGGGGAACCGCGACCGGAAGTGCGGCTCGCGCTGACGACACGGCGCTCCCGGAGGACAGCCTGCTCCGCGTGCGAGATCTCGACGCCGGCTACGGCGACCTCCAGATCCTCACCGACGTGAACATGGACGTGGGCGACGGCGAGTACGTCACCATCGTCGGCCCGAACGGCGCCGGCAAATCGACCGTGATGAAGTCCGTGTTCGGGCTGACGTCGTACATGGGCGGCACCATCGAGTTCGCCGACACGCCGATCCACGGCCTCCAGCCCGAGGAGATCATCCACGAGGGGATCGGCTACGTGCCCCAGAACGACAACATCTTCGAGAGCCTCTCCGTGCGCGAGAACCTCGAGATGGGCGCGTACATCCTCGACGAGGTCCCCGAAGACCAGATCGAGTGGGTGTACGACCGCTTCCCGATCCTCCGCGAGCGGTCGGACCAGCGTGCCGGGACGATGTCCGGCGGGCAACGACAGATGCTCGCGATGGGGCGCGCGCTCATGCTCGATCCGGATCTGCTGCTGCTCGACGAGCCGAGCGCCGGGCTCGCGCCCGATCTGGTCCAGGAGATGTTCGATCGCATCGACCGCATCAACGACGAGGGCACCGCGATCCTCATGGTCGAGCAGAACGCCAAGCAGGCGCTGCGCCGCTGCGACCGCGGCTACGTCCTCGTCAACGGGGAGAACGCGTACGTCGACGCCGGCGACGCGCTGTTGAACGACGAACAGGTCCGCAAGGACTTCCTCGGCGGTTGATGTCCGCCCCGCGCTAAAGGCGGGTTTCCCCGTGGAACTTCGATAACGCCGTTTACGCCAGCGCGTAGCGGCCGCCCGATTTCTCGACGTGCCCGGCCTCCCGAAGCGTCTTCAGAATGGAGTACAGGGAGATCCGTTTCATCGACAGCCCGTCGCACAGGTTCTCCTCACAGACCGCGCCGTGGGTCGCGAGATACAGGTACACCAGCTTCGCCCGGGGAGAGGTGACCTCGTTCGGGAGCTGCGTCATCGGTGTCGCTTCGTCGACGTCGGCAGCCGCGGTGTCCGCGGCGTCCGCAGCGTCAGCGTGCGTGGTAGCCATCGTGGTTTCTCCGAATGCTTCGACACCCGTAAAACTGTGGTACGACGTTTGTCGAAACCATCTGAAGGTGCCTGAGGCGGTCGATATCCCCCCGATGAACGAATTACTCTCCTCCGAGTTACTGTGCAGCCGCCGGGTTGCGGTCCACAGTTTCGACTGCTGACGGCGAGACGGCCGGAGAAAACGGACGGGCGCGGTCGATCGACGCGGTCGCGGGACGACTCAGTACGAGCGGATCTTCGGTTCGTACTTCTTGTCCTCGCCCTCGAGGATGACCGGCTTGTACCAGAGTTCCGGCGTGCCGTCGTTCCACGACAGCATCGTGTGCTTGAGCCACTCCTCGTCGCGGCGTTCCTGATGCTCCGCGCGCCAGTGGGCGCCGCGGAACTCGTCGCGCGCGAGCGCGCCGAGGGTGATCGCCTCCGCCAGATCGAGGATGTTGCGCGTCTCCAGCGTCTGGATGAGGTCGGTGTTGAACGTGCGCGAGGGGTCCTTCACGAAGACGTCCTGATAGCGCTCGCGCGCCTCCGCGATGTCCTCGAGCGCCTGCTTGAGGCCCTCCTCCTCGCGGAAGACGTTCACCTGCTGGGTCATCGACTCCTGCACGTCGGAGCGGATCTCGGCGTGCTGGACGCCGTCCTCCTTCTCCATGAGCGACTGCACGCGTTCGCGCTCGCGGACGACCGCCCGCTCGACGATGTCGTGACCGTCGCCCGAACCGGTGTCGGCGGCCACTCCGCCGTCGGCGACCGCGTCGCCCTCGCCGCCCGCGGGTTCGACCTCGCCGGGCTGAACCGGCGTGTCGACCTCGCCGAGTTCGTACTCGCCGCGCTGGCCCGTCTCGATCTCGGCGGTGCCGAGGTCCTTGCCCGCGGCGTGGGCGCCCGCGCGCTTCCCGAAGACGATGAGCTCCGGCAGCGCGTTGCCGCCGAGGCGGTTCGAGCCGTGGACGGACGCGCAGGCACACTCGCCGGCCGCGTACAGCCCGCCGACGCACGTCTCGCCGTTCTCGTCGGTCTCGATGCCGCCCATCGCGTAGTGCTGGCCGGGCTTGACCGGCATCGGCTCCTCGAGGCCGTCGACGCCCTCGAAGTCCTTCGCGAGGTGGAGGATGTTCTCCAAGCGGTCGATGATGCGCTCCTCGCCGAGGTGGCGCATGTCGAGGTGGACGTACTCGTCGTCGATGCCGCGGCCCTCGCCGACCTCGCTCAGCTCCGCGCGGGCGACGACGTCGCGGGAGGCCAGCTCCCCGTCGTTGCTGGCGTAGCCGTACTCGAACATGAACCGCTCGCCCTCGGCGTTGTAGAGGATGCCTCCCTCGCCGCGGACGCCCTCGGAGATGAGCACGCCCGTGCTGGGCAGGCTCGTCGGGTGGAACTGGATGAACTCCATGTCCTCGATGGGGACGCCGGCGCGGTACGCCATCGCCACCCCGTCGCCGGTGTTGGCGACGGCGTTGGTGGTGTGATCGAACACCTGCCCGAGCCCGCCGGTCGCGAGGATGACGCCCTCCTTCGCGCGGAAGCCGGACAGCTCGCCGCTCTGGATGTCGTAGGCGACGACGCCGTGACAGGTGCGGTCCTCGGGGCGTTCCTCGTCGGTGACGGCGAGGTCAGAGACGTACCACTCGTCGTACACCGTGATGCCGCGCTTGACGAGCTGCTCGTACATCGTGTGGAGCAGCTGGTGACCCGTCTCCGCGCCCGCGTACGTCGTCCGGGGGAACGAGAGCCCGCCGAACGGTCGCTGGGAGACGCGGCCGTCCTCCTCGCGGGAGAACGCCATGCCCCAGTGTTCGAGCTGGATAACCTCCTTCGGAGAGTCCTTACAGAGCGTTTCGATGGCGGGGGCGTCGCCGAGGTAGTCCGACCCCTTCATCGTGTCGTAGGCGTGGTCCTCCCACGAGTCCCCCTCGCGCAGGGCCGCGTTGATGCCGCCCTCCGCGGCGCCGGTGTGACTGCGCACCGGGTGGAGCTTCGAGACGAT
>ENA-ORDC01000268-ORDC01000268.1-marine-metagenome-genome-assembly--contig:-NODE-268-length-56488-cov-13.138909_pt1 | contig 56488 bp, 53 predicted proteins | sample MGYA00237783_ERZ508515 | MGnify/ENA primary metagenome ERZ508515 (study PRJEB26186, sample SAMN06268792) | marine metagenome | isolation source: Eden Landing Ponds, San Francisco, CA, USA | place...
CGAGCTATGGAACAACAAGGATGAGCTGATTGACCGGATGAAGGAACAGGAAACCGCGGATCCATCCTGACGCCACTTACCCGGAACTCCCATACTAAAAAGCCCCGCCGGAGCGGGGCTTTTCTGTTTTCAGTGCCGACCCCATGGGGCCGGCAGGGGATCAACGGCGCCCAGCGCGGCGCAGAGCGCTTGGCGTGTAATCCCGGAGCTGACGCTCAATGCCGAAGGTATAGGGATCTTCCATCTCATTGGTCAGACCCAGCACCAGATAGCGGCCGTTGAGCGTGTCATACAGTGTCTCAAAGGCGTACCACGGCACTTTCTGATCGTAGTACTGCATGGCATGCCCTTCAGCCACACGCCAGAGTTCGCCACGGCCGTCGTAATGGTCAACGACTGCTGCGCCCCAGGTGTCCTCATCGATATAGAAGTCACGCTTGGCGTAGATGTGGCGCTCATCGTCCTTGAGGGTAGCGGTCACGTGCCATACACGGTGCAGCTCATAGCGAGCGTGATCCTGGTTGATGTGGCCTGCCTCAAGCAACTCATCATAGCTCAGGGACGGATCGTCCAGCCGGTAGCCGTTATAGGGAATGTACATCTCCTTCTTCCCTTTCAGCTCCCAGTTGTACCGGTCCGGTGCGCCATTGAACATGTCGAGGTTGTCCGAGGTACGCTGGCCATCCGAAGCTGTACCCGGTCCATCATAGGCCACCTGCGGTGCGCGGCGTACCCGCCGCTGACCCGCGTTGTACACCCAGGCCCGACGCGGTTCCTTCACCTGGTTGATGGTCTCGTGCACAAGCAGCACGTTCCCGGCCAAGCGTGAAGGTGAGCGGATCGCCTGCTTGAAGTAGAACAGGACGTTGGAATCTTCGCTAGGGTCATAGTCCTGAAGCGAGGTCCTCCAGGCGAATTCCTCATCAAAATGAATCGGCGTAAAGGCCCCATTTTCCTGGGGTACCGCCTGGTGGACATTCCGCTTTACGGCCCCACCCCGATACCGGGTTGTATGGTTCCAGATCACCTGAAGACCATTCTCCGGAATCGGGAAAGGCACAGCGGTATCGAAGTTCTCGAGACCGTTACCGCCCTCAACCAGGGTGGTGTTGGTGGCGTTTTTCTTCGCCTTCTCATAGATGCGTTCGGGCAGAGCCGCCGTCCGGCGGGTCTTATAGACCGGCATCTTATAGTCTTCGTACTCATTGATCATCTTCACCTGACCCGGTGTCAGACGATCCTTGTACTCATCCACATTGCTCTGGTCGATCACGAACAGCGGCTCGTCCTCCGGGAAGGGATCCAGGTAATGGTTCCCCTCGAAGTTGTCCGGCGGCGTCGTCAGCCCGCCATCCCAAGCCGGGATCTCATCGCCATTGCCAGCTTTCTTGGCACCGATGGGCGTAAGCTCGTTGCCCAGCTTCGCGGCCTCCTCCTCGGAGACCGCGCCCAGGGCCGGTGCGGCTGCCAGCGCCAAGGAGATAATGCTCCCTGTCAGTACGTTCTTTCGAAAATTCATCGCTCGTCTACCTCGCTAGACGTTGGTGGTACAGCTTTGTTTCGTCACACACTCACGGATCAGAACGAATACGTCACGCTGGCCGTGATGTTGTCCCGGTCCTCGCGGGTGTTGTAATCACCACCAAAGTAGTTGGTGTAGTTGATCGACGCTTCGTAGTTGTTGCGATACTCCGCTGCCAGACCCAGACCAACCGCTTTGTTACCTTCGTTGAAGGCCCCACCCGGTGCCGGCGCAAAGCCATTCACATCGTGCGACCAGGAAAGCGACGGCTTGAGCGTCGCGCCCATGAAGGCGTTGTTGTAGGTCAGCGTGCCGCGCATGCGATAGCCCCAGGAAAAGTCGCTGACGAAGCCATCGTTGGTGCAGTTGCTCGGGTTATCATTTTCTTCGGCGCAGCTCGTCGTTCCATTGCTGAATTGCCCGATACCATAAATCCCGGACCGCCCGTAACGCTCTTCATTTTTCGGCGGTAGGTCGTGGATATAGTTCATCCCTATCTCCCCCACGAAACTCAGGCGGCTGGCTCCAAGCACCCGATCGAAGAACTTGATGAATGTCGCCTGAGCCTGCGACACCTTGTGGCGATCATGGCCATCAACGCGCTTGCCAAGGGCATCTGTGGGCTGATCTATGTCATTATCCTGCCTAATACGAGTCTGGAGAAGTTTCGAATATCCTTCCAATTGCCCACCCGACAAGAGCTCAAACGCATTCCACTGCAACGGCATGTTTTCACGGAAACTATATTCCGCACCAATCGACCACCCTCCGGGCACGTTGGTATTCATACTGAGGCCATAAAGCTTGATGTCCTCGGGATAGTCGACGTAATAGCTCGGTAATGGAGAACCGCCAGCCGGGTCTGCAACACGCCCACTTATGTATGGAAGCCGGCTATCATAACGAACGTGATAAAGCCCAAACTCCGTGTTGCCCAACTCAGGAGAATACCACCTCAACGCAACGCCAAATTGGTCGTCTCCATCTGGTGTGCTCTTTCTCTCCCTCTCAACGATAAGGCTATTCGCTATAGCGGCCTCCTCAGTTAGCGGGTTTCCACCAAAGCTAGAGGGGTAAATATCACCGCAACCATTTGCAGTGAAATCATTATTTGAGAAGAAAGTTCCACAATCTTCAAGACGCGTCTCATCCCAACCAAACTGGGCATAAGCCTCGACAGTGATATTCTGCGTCAGACCGATGGACGTATAGAGCGCCTCAACCGGCAGCAGGGCATCCCGGATCTCAGCACCGGGAGCACGGATAGCACTGACGTTAATCGGGTTGGTGGCATTAATACCGCCCTGGATGAAGGTACTCTCACCCCAGTTGATGACCTGATTACCGTAACGGACGGTCACGGGAATTTCGCCGACATTCCAGTCCGTCCATACGTAGGCGTCCAGAAACTCTCCGCCAGAAGCGTCGTCCTTACCGCCTTGACTGAGCGGATACTCAAAGTCGTCGTCCTTGGTCTTGAAATCGTACCAGTACCTGCCGCGCACAAAGGTGCCGACACTGGACAGGTACTCCCCACGCGGTGCGTAGTTCAGGTAGAGTTCACTGGTGCCACTGACCCGCTCCGAGAAGGTGTCCCCGGATTCGAAATTCTGGTTGCCATTGTCATAGTTCGTACTGGATGCACCAGTGTTGGAACCAAGCGAGACACCATCGAGATTAGGCTGCCCAATCAGATCCTTATTCTGGCTCTCCACCCGCCAGCCAGCCGCAGCCGTCAGACTGGTGTCAAACGCCCCTTCCACTTCACCGTAATTGAAGGTGAAGGCACCCGCCGGCGCGGACATACCCGCCGCAATGGCGACCGCAAGGGGAAGGCGAGCTCGCTTCTGCCACTGTTGTGTTCTTTTTGTCATCGAAACGCTTCTCCGTTGTCACTGAATCGCTACCCGGGTAATGGAATTACCACAAGTTCACATGCAATATAGACACAAAATCACAGATCCACCAACTTTCCGGTGGCTGATTTTGCGTTTCGTGGACTGCTTCACGGAATTGCAATAAATCACACCCGCAGACTGATCCAAGAGGCAATTTTATGCACGACCCTTCCATCTACATCACCGCCGCCCGCCGCACCCCAATGGGCGGCTTCCTTGGGGCACTCTCCCCTCTCAGTGGCCCTGCTCTGGGCGCCAAAGCCGTTCGTGCTGTCCTCGCGGACTCCGGGCTCAGCGCAGACGCGGTCGAGGAAGTGGTGATGGGCAATGTGTTGCCTGCAGGCACTGGTCAGGGCCCAGCTCGCCAGGCAGCGAGGGACGGCGGCCTGCCGGACAGCGCCGGGGCCACGACCGTCAACAAGCTCTGCGGCTCCGGCATGAAGGCCACCATGTTCGGGCACGACCTGATCCGCGCCGGCAGTGCGGAGGTGGTTCTGACCGGTGGCATGGAGAGCATGTCCAATGCGCCCTACCTTCTGACCGACGCCCGCCGGGGTTACCGCATGGGCCCCGGCCGGCCCCCTCAGGATCATATGTTCATGGACGGGCTGCAGGATGCGGAGACCGGGCGCCTCATGGGTGAGTTCGCCCAGGAGACGGCGGATCGGCTGGGCTACTCCCGGGAGGCCATGGACGCCTTCGCCATCCGCTCCCTGGAACGGGCCAATGCGGCCATCGATAACGGCTGGCTGGACGCTGAGATGGTTCCGATCACCCAGACGGACCGCAAGGGCAATGAAACGACCGTCAGTAACGACGAGCAGCCCGGCCAGGCCAATATTGACCGGATCCCCTCCATGCGCCCGGCCTTTGCGAAGAACGGCACCATTACCGCGGCCAACGCCTCCTCCATCTCGGACGGTGCCTCAGCGCTCATGCTGATGAGCGAAGCGGCCATGGAGCGCCATGGCTCGCAGCCGCTGGCGCGCATCCTCGGGCATGCCACCTTCTCCCGCCACCCTTCCGAATTCACTCTGGCGCCGGTGGGTGCGATCCAGCGCCTTCTGGAGCGCACCGGCTGGTCAACCCAGGACGTGGACCTCTACGAGATCAATGAGGCATTCGCGGTGGTGTCCATGATCGCGATGGATGATCTGGGGCTGGCCCCGGAGAAGGTGAACATCCACGGCGGCGCCTGCGCCCAGGGTCACCCCATCGGGTCCACCGGCTCGCGTCTGATCGTATCCCTGATCCACGCGCTGAGGCGCAGCGGCGGTCGAAGGGGCATAGCCTCACTGTGCATCGGTGGCGGCGAGGCCACGGCCGTGGCCATCGAGCTGTGCGACTGAGCGTGTCAGGCTTTGTGGGGCAGTTCCAGGTAATCGTGGGACTGCATCTCCAGCAGACGTGATTCAGTGCGCTCGAACTCGAACGCCAGGTTGCTCCCGGTGTAGAGATCCGGGATCGGCGCCTCGGCGGAGATGATCAGCTTGACGCAGCGGTCGTAGAACTCATCCACAAGGTTGATGAAGCGACGGGCGCGGTCGTCCGAGTCCGCGCCCATCACCGGTACGTTCGAGAGAACGACGGCGTGGAACTCCCGGGCCAGCTCGATGTAGTCGTTCTGGCTTCGGGGCCCGTCACAGAGCTCCTGAAAGTCGAACCAGACCACGTCATCGGCATGGCGCCGCGCATGGATCAAACGCCCGTTGATCTCCAGGTCCTGCCCCTGGTCACCACCGGTCAGCGCCAGCTCTTCATAGCTCTTGAGCAGGCTCTCTTCCGCCTCCGGCCCCAGCGGGGTGTGGAACAGCTGGGCCTGCTCCAGGGTCCGCAGCCGATAGTCCACCCCACCGTCGATGTTCAGCACCTTCGTGTAGCGGTTGAGCAGGTCAATGGCCGGTAGGAAGCGGGCGCGCTGGAGGCCGTTCCAGTACAGGCCGTCCGGCTCAATGTTGGAGGTGCAGACCAGGGTCACGCCCCGATGGAAGAGCCCGTCGAGCAGGTTCGCCAGAATCATGGCGTCTCCGATTTCGGAGACGAAGAACTCATCAAAACAGATGACCCGGCACTCGGCCGCGAACCGTTCGGCGATGGTGTCCAGCGGATCGCTGTAACCCTCCAGTTCCGCCAGTTCCCGGTGGACCCGCTGCATGAAGCGGTGGAAGTGGACCCGCAGTTTGCGTTCGAACGGCAATGAGTCGTAAAACAGGTCCATCATGTAGGTCTTGCCGCGACCAACCCCACCCCAGAAATACAGCCCGATCACCGGTTCCTCACGCCCGCGCCGGAGCTTGCGCATCAGCCGTTTGCCAGCCCGGTTACGCCCAGCCTCGGCGGCCACAAGCTTCTCATACAGGGACTGGAGGTTCTGGATAGCGGTCTCCTGGGCGCTGTCGCGCTGGAAGCCGGCGTGATCCTGATCCTCGCGGTAGCGGGCCAGCGGCCCCGCGGATGGTGTTGCGTCACTGGCGCTCATGCGTGCCTCACGACTGCCATTTGAGGAGGGCATTATCCGGATTTTTGCGCCGCCCTCAAAATCCCACTATGGTCGGGACTGTTGCCGGGGCGCGCTTTGTCATACCATGATCGCGTTACGGCTGGTCACAGACCAGCGCCTTCCAGGCAACAGAAGGATCGTACTATGGAGTCCATGCTCGCTGTCGGTATTGCGGCATTGGTGATCGGCCTCGCTCTGGGCTGGGTTATTGCACGCTCAACAGGCGGACGTAATGTGCGCCAACGCCGGCTCGCCCAGCAGCTCGACGCGCTTCAGAACGAGCACACCCGCTATCAGGCGCAGGTGAATGAACACTTCATGGAGACGGCGGAACTCTTCCGGCGGCTCAATGATTCCTATCGGGAAGTGCATGAGCACCTTGCCAAGGGGGCTTCACGCCTGTGCACAGAAACCGATGCCCGCGAAGAGCTGGAGCAGGTCCAGCGTGACCACCAGCTGAGCTACAAGGGCCCCACTGACGATGAGAGCGGTGTGGAGCCTCCGCGGGATTATGCCCCGCGCAACACACGCAACGACAACGGCATGCTCTCTGAGGATTTCGGCCTTAAGAAGGAAGCGTCGGAAAACGGCAGCCGCAGCTCAGCCACCTGAGCCGGGCTCCCCCGAGCCCGGCTACGCCGGACTCGGGTCCTCGATGAAGCGGTGCTCAATACCGTGAGCCTCGGCAAGTGCCGCACCCAGTGCCTGCACTCCGTCCCGCTCCGTGGCGTGGTGCCCCGCCGCAAAGTAGTGAAGCCCCTGCTCCCGCGCGCTGTGGACCGTCGGCTCCGAGATCTCGCCGGAAAGATAGGCATCCGCCCCGAGAGCGGCAGCCCGGTCAATCATGCCCTGGGCACCGCCACTGCACCAGGCCATCCGCCGGATCAGCTCCGGGCCGCCTTCAACAGGCAGCGGCGCCCGCTCAAGGCGCGACTCCAGCCGTGAAGCCAGCGCCTGCGGTGTCATCGGTTCATCCAGATTTCCCGCCCACATCAGCTCGCAGGGGTCGTCCGAAACCGGCGCACCATCGGAAGCGCCCAGTGTGCGCGCCAGGCAAGCGTTGTTGCCCATGGTCCGGTGCGCATCCAACGGCAGGTGATAGGCGACCAGCGAAACGTTGTTGCTGAGAAGATGCTCGATCCGCCGCTGTTTCATGCCCCGGATGCACGGATCCTCGCCCTTCCAGAAATAGCCGTGATGCACCAGCACCATGTCGGCGCCAGCCTCAATCGCCTGCTCCAGGAAGCGCTGGCTGGCGGTTACTCCGGAGATGACCGTACGCACGCGGTCACGCCCTTCCACCTGGAGGCCATTGGGGCAGTAGTCCCGGAACAGCTCCGGACGCAGCCACTGGTCCATGGTCGCGACAAGTTCATCCCGCCGTGGTGCGCTCATGCCGTCACCTCGCCACTGTTGAGAATGTCATCAAGGGCGGTCAGCAGCGCCGTCATCTCATCGCCCGTACCGATGGTAATCCGCAGATACTGCTCGATCCGTGGTTTATCAAAGTGGCGCACAATGATGTGACGCTCACGCAACTGCGCCGCCAGCTCAGCGCCACTGACCGCCGGATGGCGGCAGAAAACGAAATTCGCTCTGGAGGGCACCACCTCGAAACCCAACGCTTCCAGGCCAGCATTGAGCCGTTCGCGCTGCTCGATGACCGCCTGTTGCCCGGCCCGGAACCCCGCCTCATCCCGGAAAGCCGCAATGGCACCGGCCTGCGCCAGCCGATCCAGGGTATAGGAATTGAAGCTGTTCTTGATCCGCTCCAGCCCCTCGATCAGGTGCTGCTGCCCCAGTGCATACCCTACCCTGAGCCCGGCCAGTGAGCGGGACTTGGACAGGGTCTGTGTCACCAGCAGGTTGGGATGATCCGGGATCAGCCGGGTAGCGCTCTCACCGCCGAAATCCACATAGGCCTCGTCGATCACCACCACCCGGTCCGGGTTGGCCACGAGAATACGCTCGACGGATTCCAGATCCAGGAAACGCCCAGTGGGCGCGTTGGGGTTCGGGAAGATCACTCCACCGTTGGGCGGCTGGAAGGCCTCCACCGGGATCCGCAGCTGCTCATCCAGCGCCACGGTGCGGCTCTCCAGACCGTAGAGCCCGCAGTAGACAGGGTAGAAGCTGTAACTGATGTCCGGGAACAGCACCGGCTCGCCCGACCGGAACAGGCCCTGGAAGATGAACGCCAGCACCTCATCGGAGCCGTTCGCCGGGAACACCTGTGAAGCTTCCAGACCGAACCAGTCCGCGATGGCCTGGCGCAGCTGCGTGGCGTCCGGATCCGGGTACAGGCGGAGACGCTCATCCGCGGCCTCGCGGATTGCCTGCGTGACCGCCTCACCGGGCCCGAACGGATGTTCGTTGGTATTGAGCTTGACCAGATTGGTCATTTGCGGCTGCTCACCCGGTACATAGGGGGTGAGCTGCTGCAGCCGTTCGTTCCAGAACCGGCTCATGGTCGCTCCTCAGTCGCGGATACGGTATTCGGCCGAGCGTGCGTGCGCCGTCAGCCCCTCGCCCCGGGCCAGCACGGAGGCACAGCGGGCGGCGCGATCCGCGCCTGCCGCCGAGAAGTGCACCACGGAGGAGCGTTTCTGGAAGTCATAGACGCCCAGAGGGGACGAAAAGCGGGCAGTGCCACTGGTGGGCAGTACGTGGTTGGGGCCCGCGCAGTAATCCCCCATCACCTCGGCTGCCCAGGAGCCCATGAAGATGGCGCCCGCGTGGCGGATCTGGGGCAGCAGTGCCTCCGGATCGGCGAGCGACAGCTCAAGGTGTTCAGGAGCCACAAGGTTGCTTACCCGGGCCGCCTCTTCCAGAGAGGCGCACTGGATCAGTATGCCGCGATCGGCCAGCGACTGGCGGATGATCTCCGCCCGCTCCATCTCCGGCAGCATGCGCGCCATACTCGCCTCAACCCGTGCGATGTAATCCGCGTCCGGCGAGACCAGGATCGCCTGGGCCTGCTCGTCGTGCTCGGCTTGGGAGAACAGGTCCATGGCGACCCAGTCCGGGTCCGTATGGCCGTCAGCGATCACCAGGATCTCGGACGGACCGGCGACCATGTCGATGCCCACGCGCCCGAAGACCTCGCGCTTGGCCTCGGCCACGTAGATATTGCCCGGCCCCACGATCTTGTCCACCGCCGGCACCGTTTCGGTGCCGTAGGCCAGTGCCGCCACCGCCTGGGCGCCACCCAGGGTGTAGATGCGGTCGATGCCGGCTACCCGAGCAGCGGCCAGTACCAGGTCATTCAGCTCGCCGCCCGGCGCCGGCACCACCATGACAATCTCCTCGACGCCCGCCACCTTCGCCGGGATGGCGTTCATCAGTACCGAGGAGGGATAGGCCGCCTTACCACCGGGCACATAGAGGCCGGCACGGTCCACTGGCAGTACCCGCTGGCCAAGGCGGGTACCGTCCGCTTCCTCATAGGACCAGTCCTGCGGCAGCTGCTCGCGGTGGTAGCGCCGGATCCGGTCAGCAGCCGTTTCCAGCGCCTGGAACTGTTCATCCGTGATGGCGTGCATGGCGGCGTCGATGCGCTCGCGCGGCACTTCCAGTTCGTTCACGGACGCCACGCTGAGCTTATCCAGCTTCGCGGTGTATTCCAGCACCGCGGCATCGCCTTCCTGGCGCACCCGTTTCAGGATCTCGGCCACGGTCTGGCGCACGCTGGTGTCGACGCCTTCCTCCCACTCGGTATGGCGGCGCAGCGCCACCTCGAAGTCCGGGTCAGCGGTATTGAGCCGGTTAATGGACAGTTCACTCATGCCTTTACTCTCACTGCGTCTGCCTGCGGGCGACGGCCTCGCCCATGCGATCCAGGATCGGCTGGATCCGTGCGTGCTTCATCTTCATGGAGGCACGGCTGACCACGACCCGGGAACTGATGTCCGCGATGGTCTCGCGCGGCTCCAGGCCGTTCGCCTTCAGTGTGTTGCCGGTATCGACGATATCCACGATTTCATCCGCCAGCCCCAGAAGCGGCGCCAGCTCCATGGCGCCATAGAGCTTGATGATGTCCGCCTGCTTGCCCTGGGCCGCGTAGTACTCACGGGCCAGGCGCGTGAACTTGGTGGCCACGCGCACGCGCCCCTCGGGCACGTACTGGCCGGCCACGCCGGCGGTCATCAGGCGGCACTTCGCAATAGCCAGATCCAGCGGCTCGTAGAGGCCATCACCGCCGTGCTCCATGAGTACATCCTTGCCGGCCACGCCCATGTCCGCTCCCCCGTACTGCACGTAGGTGGGCACGTCCGTGGCGCGGATGATCAGCAGGCGCACCCCGGGGACAGTGGTGCCGAACACCAGCTTCCGGCTTTTCTCCGGATCTTCTTCGGGCTCAATGCCCGCGCTGGCGAGCAGCGGCAGTGTTTCTTCCAGAATACGGCCCTTGGAAAGGGCAATGGTCAGCTGTTCCGACATAGTCCCGTCAGTGTCTGCGGAGGTCACGAGGGCATCCGGCGGATGGTGGCGCCGAGCAGCTGGAGTTTCTCCTCGATGCACTCGTAACCCCGGTCAATGTGGTAGATGCGGTCAACCATGGTCTCACCCTCGGCCACCAGCCCGGCAATCACCAGACTGGCTGAGGCACGCAGGTCCGTGGCCATCACCGGCGCGGCGGTGAGCCGGTCAACGCCACGCACGATGGCGGTGTTGCCTTCCAGGCCGATATCAGCGCCCATGCGGATCAGCTCCTGGACGTGCATGAAGCGGTTCTCGAAAACCGTTTCCGTCACCGACCCGATGCCGTCTGCCACTGCGTTCATGGCCACGAACTGGGCCTGCATGTCCGTCGGGAAGGCCGGATAGGGAGCCGTCCGCAGGTTGACCGCCCTGGGGCGCTGCCCGTGCATGTTGAGTTCAATCCAGTCGGCCCCCGTGTTCACCTCAGCCCCAGCTTCCCTCAGCTTGATCAGCACGGCCTCCAGGATGTCCTCACGGGTGTCCTTGAGCAGCACATGGCCTTTGGTTGCGGCAGCCGCCGTGAGATAGGTGCCGGTCTCGACACGGTCCGGAAGCACATCATAGTGACAGGGCTTCAGCCGCTCCACGCCGTGGATCTCGATGGTAGCTGTTCCCTGCCCGCGCACATCCGCACCCATGGCATTGAGGCAGTCGGCAAGATCCACCACCTCCGGCTCGCGCGCCGCATTTTCGAGAATGGTGACACCATCCGCCAGCGCCGCCGCCATCATCAGGTTCTCGGTGCCCGTGACGGTGACCGTATCAAGAAAGATATGGGCCCCCTTGAGCCGCTGCGGCGCATAGGCGTGGATGTAGCCACTGTCGACCTGGATCTCGGCGCCCATCTGCTCCAGCCCCTGAAGATGCAGGTTGACCGGGCGGGTACCGATGGCACAGCCACCGGGCAGCGATACATGGGCCTCGCCGAAGTGGGCCACCATGGGCCCCAGCACAAGGATGGAGGCCCGCATGGTCTTGACCAGCTCATAGGGCGCGGTGAGGTTGTTGATGGTGGTCGAATCCACCTCAACGCTCATGCGCTCGTCGATCATGAGCTCAACCCCCATGTGACCGAGCAGCTCGATCATGGTGGTCACGTCGTGCAGGTGCGGCAGGTTGCCCACGCTCACCTTACCGTCCGCCAGCAGGGTTGAGGCCAGTATCGGCAGGGCCGAGTTCTTGGCGCCGGAGATCCGGATCTCGCCGTGCAGCGGCTGGCCGCCCTGAATCAGCAGTTTGTCCACGTTATGCTCCCGGGGCTCTGGGCCGCCTTCACTGACTCTGGCGCGCCTGCCATTCCTGCGGCGTCATGGCGCGGATGGTCAGGGCATGGATTGTGCCTTCCGCCAGCAGATCCTCGAGCTCCCCGTAGATCAGCTGCTGGCGCTTCACGCGGTTGAGATCGGCGAAGCGCTCGCCAACAGCGACAACCAGGAAACGGTTACCGTCGTTCTGAACCTCAATCTCGCACTCCGGCAGCGCTTCCACGAGCCGTTTCTGAACATCTTCAGCCTGCATCCAAACTCCCGTTGTCTCCGGCGGTTACTGTCGCCGACGCGGACACCGCGCCGGGGGCGCGATTATAGCCCAGATGGCGGGTGCTTGACACGTTGTATGCGGGGCAGTCGACGCTTACCCGTTGCCCTTCTGCTGGTCAACGGCATCTTCAAGGCCCTCAATGTCGCCCACATCGGCGGACCATTCATCGATGACCCTGCTCACGTTGCCCTCAGCGGCCCGCATTTCCTGTTCAAACCGGTCGCGAAAGGCCAGCCCCATGTTGATGCCCTCAACAATGACGTTCTCGACCTGCCAGTTGCCGTCATCCGGCTCATACATGGAGTAGGCCACGCCATAGCGCTCACCGGAGTTGGTGATGATGGAGAGATTCACCGTGGCACGGTCCTCATGGCGGGGATTGATCTTGACGCTGTCGACTTCCAGCTCAAAATCGCTGCTGTCGATGCTGACCGCGGCGCCACCATAGGCGTCGTAAAGACTGCGGCGGAAGGCCCGCACGAACTCATCGCGCTCCTCCGGACTCGCCTGCCGCGCATACTTGCCCATGATCCGGGCAGCCACGCGCCGGAAGGCCACAAACTCACCCAGGGCGTCATCCATGGCCTCATAGAAAGCTTCGCGGTCCGAGTTATAGAGCTCACGGATTTCATTCAGCTGATCCACGAGGCGGATGCTGTTCTCGCGCACGTACTCCCGCAGCTGTTCCTCCTTGGACTGGGCCGTGGCCAAGGGCGCTGCCAGCAGCGCGATGATGAAACCCACCAGCAGGGTAATGGGGGTCAGGGTTCGGATTCTGTTCACTGCGTCCTCCTGTGTGCTGCAGCGGTACCGCCACGTTCAGCGTGGCCTGGCAATGCGTCGACGGATCAGTGTCTCAATACTCATTGCCGACTGTGTATCCTCGATATAGTCATTATCCGAGAGCGTTTCCGGGTGGCCTCCGGGGGAGATCTCAATATACTGCTCGCCGAGAAGCCCTGCGGTCATGATGATGGCGACGCTGTCGATGGCTAGGTGATCGAGGCTCTGGTCAACGCGCATCCGTACCTTTGCCCGGTAACCACGCGCATTCAATTGTACGTCAGCCACTTCGCCCACGGTCACCCCGGCCAGCGCAACACGGGCACCCGGTTTCAGTGTGCCAGCATCCGCGAACTCGGCGTAGAGGGTGTAGTGCTCGCCGTTATCCGCCCGCTCACTGCCGCCGGGCGGCGCCAGCCACCCTGTGGCCAGCAGCAGGGCCAGCGTGGCGACACTGCCCAGGGCAAAGAACACCAGACGCTGCATGTGCAATGGAATCGTCTCTCCTGCCCGGCCTCCCGGATCATCCTGCCGGCTCCCCGGCTGTACGAAGATCCGGCCAGCCGATACAGTACGACGCCAATCTGCTGCCCACAACCCACGGAGCCTTACATCATGGTCACTGCCCTGCTCGCGATCCTGGCCGGTCTGACCCTGCTGATCTGGAGCGCTGACCAGTTCATCACCGGCGCCATCGACAGTGCACGGCGCCTGGGCATGAGTCCGATGCTGATCGGGCTGACGCTGGTGGCCTTCGGCACCTCGGCCCCGGAAGTACTGGTCTCGGTGGTCGCCGCCATTACGGATGCGGGCGACATTGCCGTGGGCAACGCCATAGGTTCGAACATCGCCAACCTGGGGCTGGTTCTCGGCATTACAGCCCTCCTTGCCCCGGTCGCGCTGGCACGCCCCACGCGGCGCATCGAACTGCCTCTCCTCGCCATCGTGACCATTGGCACCTGGCTGCTGTTCCAGGACGATCACCTGAGCGCCTGGGATGGCCTGTTCATGCTTGGCATTCTGGCTGTGGCATTCACCGTGCTGGTGCGCTATGGCCAGGCCGCCAGCATGCTGGCCGAGGAGATGCCGGAACCCCACGAGAACCGCTCAACCGGCTTTCTGACCCTGCAGATAACCGGCGGGCTTATCCTGCTTCTGGCCAGCTCGCGGCTGTTGGTCTGGGGCGCGGTTGAACTGGCGCTGACGCTGGGCGTGAGCGAGCTGGTGGTGGGCCTGACCGTGGTCGCCGTGGGCACCAGCCTGCCCGAGCTCGCCGCCAGCATCGCCAGCGCTCTCAAGGGGCGTCACGATATGGTCATGGGTAACCTGATCGGCTCCAATCTGTTCAATCTTCTGCTGGTGCTGGCGGTGCCCGCGCTGGTCGCCGGCATCCCGCTGAACAGCGATGCCATTACGCGGGACTACGGGGCCATGGTGGCGGTCACCCTTCTGCTGGCGGGGCTGGCCATCGTCTACCACCGCCAGGGGCGGCTGAGCCGGATCGGAGGTGGTATACTGCTGGCATTCTACATCGGCTACGTTGCCCTTCTGGTAACCGGTGATACGCCGGTGCCGGCGGCAACGCTGTCAGCACTCTGAGGAGAACCATGGCGCCTTCGGACGCACTCAAGGAATCGGCCCGCCGCACCATCACCCTGGAGCGCGATGCCATCGACGCCCTGCTGCCGCGCATCGACGAGCAGTTCAGCCATGCCTGCGAGCTCATCCTGCAGTGCAAGGGGCGCGTGGTGGTCACCGGCATGGGCAAATCCGGCCATATCGGTACCAAGATCGCGGCGACCCTGGCCAGCACCGGCACGCCCGCTTTTTTTGTGCACCCCGGGGAAGCCAGCCACGGTGATCTGGGCATGATCACCGGGGAGGATGTGGTCATCGCCATCTCCAACTCCGGCAGCACCGGCGAACTGGTCACCATCCTGCCGCTGATCAAGCGCAAGGGCGCCTCGCTGATCAGCATGACCGGCAAAGCCGACTCCCAGCTGGCCCGCCAGGCCCATGCCAATCTGGATATTGCCGTGGAGCAGGAAGCCTGCCCCATGAATCTGGCGCCAACCTCCTCCACCACGGTCACACTGGTGATGGGCGATGCTCTGGCGGTCGCACTGCTGGAAGCGCGCGGTTTCGGCGCCGAGGACTTCGCCTTCTACCATCCCGGCGGCTCGCTCGGACGGCGGCTGCTGCTCAAGGTCTCGGACCTGATGCACACGGGCGACGCCCTGCCACGCGTGACCCAGCAGACACCACTGGGTGAGGCGCTGCTGGAGGTCTCGCGCAAGGGACTGGGCATGACTGCTGTGGTGGACGACGGCGACCGGGTCATCGGCATCTTCACTGACGGTGACCTGCGCCGGACCCTGGATCAGGGCGTGGACATCCACAGCACCCCCATCGGGGACGTCATGACCAGTCACTGCCGCACCGCGCGCGAGGATATCCTCGCGGCCGAAGCCCTGAAGATCATGGAGGACAACAAGATCAACGGCCTGCTGGTGACCAGCGGCGAGGGGCGCCTGGTGGGGGCCCTCAACATGCACGACCTGCTGCGCGCGGGCGTGGTCTAGGAGAACGGAATGACGGCACCCCTGAACGAGCGCGGCGCCACGATCCAGCTGCTGGCCATGGACGTAGACGGCGTTCTGACCGACGGCAGCCTCTACTTTGCCGCCAGCGGCGATGAACTCAAGGCCTTCAGCATCCTCGACGGTCAGGGCCTGCGGCTGATCCAGAAGCAGGGGTTGATCACCGCCTTCATCACGGGCCGTACATCGCCACTGACAGAGGCCAGAGCCAGAAACCTCGACATCGGTTATCTGATCCAGGGCCGCACGGACAAACTGACCGCACTGCGCGAACTCTCTGAACGGACCTCGATACCGTTGGACGCCATTGCCTATGTCGGCGATGACCTGCCCGATCTTGCCGCCATCGAGGCAGCAGGCATCGGCATCAGCGTGCCCAACGGCTGCGCCGCGGTGCGCGGGTCGGCGGACTGGTGCACCACAGCCCCCGGCGGCAGTGGTGCCATCCGCGAGGTCTGCGAATGGCTTCTGGCGTGCCGTGGGGTACTGGATCAACTGGTTGACGGGTACCGTGCACCATGAGACTGCCCGACTGGATGCTGCTGGCCTGGTTGAGGGACCGCTCCATTGCCCTCTGGGGCATTGTCGGCGTCGTGCTCCTGGGCCTCGCCCTGCTGGTGCTCCAGGAGGATGACCCGATCCGCGACACCACGGCCACCGACCTGCGCGGCCCACAGAAGCCGGATGGCTTCGTGGTCAACGCCACCTTCCGAGCCTTCGACAGTGAAGGCCGCCTCAAGTCACGCATCCGCACCCGCCGGGCTGAACAGTTCCAGGATGAGAACCGGGTCACCATGGAGCGCCCCCGTGCCATGCTCATGGCCCGCAACGGCGGCGCTCCCTGGTTCGTGCGTTCACGTACCGGGCTTTACCGGCCAGATGTGGCCAAACTCATGCTTGAGAAAGATGTCCGGGCCCGCCACAGCAGCACCGAGCGCGGGGATGTGCTGATCCTCAGCGAACGGATGACGCTGGATAACAACGAACGGATTGTGCAGACTGATGCGCCGGTGACCCTGATCGACCGCAGCAGCGTGACCCATGCCGTCGGCATGACGGGGTGGATCGACGAACGCGCGGTCAGGCTCGAAAATGATGTCCGCAGCCGGTACTTCAACCGCTGACGCACAGGAGGCACAGCCTGCTCATGACCAACCCGGCACGCACCCGAAACGCCTGGCGGTTTCTGGCAGGGCTGCTTCTGAGCAGCCTGTCACTGCCCCTGTATGCGTTCAATCTGGATTCCGACAAGCCCATCCGGGTTGAATCCGACAATGCCCGCCTGGATGACCAGGAAGGAACCGCCACCTATACCGGCAGTGTCCGGGTTACCCAGGGCGAAGCCCTTCTGACGGCGGACAGAGTGGTTCTCTACAGGGGCGGGGCCCAGAGCCTCAACCGGATGGTAGCCACCGGCGACCCCGCCACCTACGAGCAACCGGAAACCGAACAGGGCCCGGCCGTCTACGCCGAGGGCCGGACCATCATCTACCGGGCCGACGAAGAACGCATCACCTTTGAGAACGAGGCCTTCATCCGGCAGCAGGGCGACACCTTCCGGGGCAACCGGATCGTGTACGACGTGGCCGAAAGGGTGGTCACCGCCTCCAGCTCCGAGGACGACGCGGATGACCGGGTTGAGATGACCATCCAGCCCGGCCGCGACAGCGGCAACGACAACAGCAACTGAGCGGACCCCATGGCGAGACTGGAAGCGCTGAACCTGGCCAAGAGTTACCGCCGCCACCCGGTGGTGATGGACGTTTCCCTCAGCATCCAGAGTGGTCAGATCGCCGGGCTGCTCGGGCCCAATGGCGCCGGCAAGACCACCTGTTTCTACATGATCGTGGGCCTGGTTCCCCATGACCGGGGCCGCATCCGCATCGATGACCGCGACATCACCCACCTGCCCATGCACGGCCGCGCCCGTGCCGGTATCGGCTATCTGCCACAGGAAGCCTCGGTCTTCCGGCGCCTGACCGTGGCGCAGAACCTGATGGCGATCCTGCAGACCCGCAGCGACCTCACAAAGGCCGAACGTGAGGAACGCATGGAGTCACTCCTGCGTGAGTTCCACATCAGCCACATCCGCAACAGCCTGGGCATGAGCCTTTCCGGCGGTGAGCGCCGCCGCGCCGAGATCGCCCGTGCGCTGGCGGTGGAGCCGGCCTTCATCCTGCTGGACGAACCCTTCGCCGGCGTGGATCCGATCTCGGTCAGCGACATCAAGCAGATCGTGCGCCAGGTGCGTGACCGGGGCATCGGTGTCCTGATCACCGACCACAACGTGCGCGAGACGCTCGACATCTGCGAAACCGCCTATATCGTCAGCGAAGGCCACATCATCGCCTCCGGCACCTCCGAGGACATCCTCGCCAACCAGCAGGTCAAGGAAGTCTATCTGGGCGACGAATTCCGTCTGTGACACGGTCCTCCCAAAACCGTTGTCGCCCTGCCCAATTGGCCTGTACACTCAATTCAAAAGACGTTAAGCAAAATCCCTGCCGGCCTGCCACAGGTTCGGATTAAGGTTACGTAAATGCGGGACAATCGGTAACGGGAAAGCAGTCGATGGTCATGAAAGCGTCCCTGCAGCTGAAGATGGGCCAGCAGCTCACAATGACGCCCCAGCTTCAGCAGGCAATACGGTTACTCCAGCTCTCCACACTCGACCTGCAGCAGGAGATCCAGCAGCAGCTGGAATCCAATCCCATGCTTGAAACCGCCGAGGAAGCTGAAGCCGGGACTGACGACAGCGAAACCGCTGACACCAGTGAACACAGTGACAGCAGGGAAGATGGCCGCGAATCCGGTGAGTCAGAGGGATCGCAGGAAGACGAATCACGGGAAACCGCCGGCGCCGAGCCCGAGAGCTGGGAGAACGAGAACTGGCAGGACAACAGCGAAATCCCCGACAACCTGCCCGTGGACACCGCCTGGGACGACGTCTACCAGACCGCCCCCGCCTCGCCCGCCAGCTCCCGCCCCGAGGATGAAGGCGGCGAATCGGACTTCGAGAGCCGCAACAGCCGTGGCGAGACTCTCCAGGACCACCTGCACTGGCAGCTCAACCTCACCCCCATGTCCGAGCGCGACCGCGCCATTGCCCACGCCCTGGTGGATGGCATCGACGACAGCGGCTATCTGACCCAGAGCCTTGAGGAGATCCATCAGGGGCTGAGCACGCCGGACGACGAGGATCCACTGGAGATGGACGAGGTCGAAGCGGTCCTGCACCGGCTGCAGCACTTCGATCCGCCCGGGGTGGCCGCACGGGACCTGCGCGAGTGCCTGCTGATCCAGCTCAACCAGCTGCCGGCGGACACCCCCTGGCTCAAGCAGGCACGGCTGGTGATCAGCCACTACATCCAGCTGCTCGGTAGCCGTGACTACCGCCAGCTGATGCGCCGCAGCCGGCTCAGCGAGGCGCAGCTCAAGGAGGTCCTGGGGCTGATCCAGAGCCTGCACCCCCGCCCCGGGGATGCCATCGGCGAGGAAGAAACCGAATACGTGGTCCCGGACGTGATCGTCACCCGCCAGGAAGGGCGCTGGAAGATCGAACTCAACCCGGAGATCGCGCCCCGGCTGCAGGTGAACAGCCTCTATGCGTCACTCATCCGCCAGTCCGACAGCAGCAGGGACAACACCTATCTGCGCGACCAGCTCCAGGAGGCCAAGTGGTTCATCAAGAGCCTTCAGAGCCGTAACGAAACCCTGTTGAAAGTCGCCTCCCAGATCGTCGATCATCAGCAGAGGTTCTTTGAAGAGGGCGAGGAAGCGATGAAGCCGCTGATCCTCTCCGAAATCGCCCAGGCGGTGGAAATGCACGAGTCCACCATATCCCGCGTCACCACCCAGAAGTACATGCACACCCCGCGTGGCATTTACGAACTGAAGTATTTCTTTTCCAGCCACGTGAGCACGGACGAAGGCGGCGAGTGCTCGTCCACAGCCATCCGTGCCATGATCCGCAAACTCATCAATGAGGAGGAAAGCCGAAAACCGCTGAGCGACAACCGTATAGCGACTATACTCAGTGATCAGGGCATCAATGTGGCACGCCGCACGGTGGCGAAATACCGCGAGGCGATGCACATTCCACCCTCGAACGAACGCAAACGTCTCGTCTAGAGGGTCTGACGCCTGTATGATGGCCACCTTCCGGTGGCCGGGCCGAACCGGAAACAGGAGCGGACTATGCAACTCAACATTTCAGGTCACCACATCGAGCTGACTGAAGCCCTCAAGGACTATGTCCGGAGCAAGATGGACAAACTTGAGCGACACACCGACCAGATCAGCAACACCCAGGTGACGCTGTCGGTGGTCAAACAGCGACAGACCGCCGAAGCCACGCTCCATGTAACCGGGGGCGAAATCAACGCCAAGGCCCAGCACGACGATATGTACGCGGCGATCGATCAGCTTGTGGACAAGCTTGACCGGCAAATTCTCAAACATAAGGAAAAGCAGGTGGAACGCATGCACGGTGCGGCCACCCGCTGATCCCAAGCGGTATCCATGGTCCATTCATCACTGTCCATTGAATCCATCCTTGCCCCGGAACTGGCCCTCTGCGGTGTTCCGGGGACCAGCAAGAAACGCATCCTCGAGACCATTGCCGAAAGGGTGGCCCTGCACTACCCGGAGCTTGAGGAGAACCAGATCTTCAACAATCTGGTGGCGCGGGAGCGCCTCGGCAGCACCGGCATCGGACAGGGCATCGCCATTCCGCACTGCCGGCTCGAGGACTGCAAGCGCGTGGTGGGCGCGCTGCTGACGCTGGATGAACCCATCAACTTCGATGCCATCGACAGTGAGCCGGTGGATCTGCTGTTCGTGCTCCTGGTGCCGCAGAATGCCACCAGTGAGCACCTTGAGCTGCTCAGCCAGCTGGCGGAGAAGTTCAATGACCGCGGCCTGTGCCGGCGCCTGCGCCAGTGCCAGGACTCGCAGGAACTCTATGACCTGATTGTCGCCAGCGAAAAGGCATCGCCGTAACGCCGACCCATCCAGCCAGCGGGAGATCGGGCTGTGAAACTGACCATCGTGAGCGGCCGCTCGGGCTCCGGCAAGAGCACAGCGCTCCATGTGCTGGAAGACCTCGGCTACTACTGCATCGACAACCTGCCCATCGGACTGCTGCAGCCGCTGACGCGCAAGGCGCTGGAATCGGACGAGCAGCAGAGCGACATCGCCGTCAGCATTGACGCCCGCAATCTCTCCGCGGACATTGCCGATTTCGAGAACCTCTACCGCCAGCTCCAGCACCCGGACCTGAGGGTGGAGGTCATCTATCTGGACGCGGCGGACAGCATGCTGCTGCAGCGCTTCCACGCGACCCGCCGCAAGCACCCCCTGAGCACACCGGGGCGCTCGCTGTCCGAGGCCATCCAGGACGAGAAAGCCCTGCTGGAACCCATCGCGCGGCTTGCGGACCTGCACATCGACACCACCGAACGCTCCATGTACGAGCTGCGCGACATGGTACGCGAGCGGATCGTGGGGCGGGACGAACAGCAGATGGCCCTTCTGATCCAGTCGTTCGGCTACAAGCACGGGGTGCCCATCGACTCGGATTTCGTCTTCGATGTGCGCTGCCTGCCCAATCCCTTCTGGGACGAATCCCTGCGCGGCTATACCGGGCTGGATGCCCCGATCCGTGAATACCTGACCGGCCAGCCCGGCACCACGACCCTGCTCGAGGATATCAAGGGGTTTCTGGACCGCTGGTTGCCGGAATTCCACACGGTGAACCGCTCCTACATGACAATCTCCATCGGCTGCACCGGCGGCCAGCACCGCTCGGTCTACATGGCCGAGGAGCTGGCGGCGCACCTGCGCCAGGCCTTCAGCACCGTCCAGGTCCGGCACACGGAACTGCCCCACGCGCAACCGACGCCCTGAACACAGCGGAAACCCAATGATCCGAGAATCCATCACCATCATCAACAAACTGGGCCTGCATGCCCGCGCCGCCGCCAAACTTGTAAGCTGCGCCGAACAGTTTGAAAGCAGTATCCAGCTGGGGCGTGACGGGCGGGAAGTGGACGGCAAGAGCATCATGTCGGTGATGATGCTGGCAGCCAGCTGTGGCACGGACATTGACCTGATCATCGAGGGCGCGGACGAGAGCGACGCCCGGGACGCGCTGGTGGAACTGATCAACAACCGTTTTGACGAGGACGAATGAGCGACGCTGATACCCCAGGGCAACCGCAGGAAGAGCTGCCCAGCAAAAGCCAGGCGAAACGCGAGATGCATGAGCTGCGCGATCTGGCGGCGGCCCTGGCCGCCCTGCCCGAGGAGCGCATCCACCAGCTGCCCGCCTCCAGCGCCCTCATTGAAGGACTCCTGGAAGTCCGGCACCTGCCGGAAGGCGACCCGCGCCGTCGCCAGACCCTCTACCTGGGCCGCCAGATCCTCGAGGAGGACGAGCAGGCCCTGCGCCGGGCCGCGGCCGGACAGACCGCCGGCACCCCGGAGCACACCCGCCGCCTGCACATGGCTGAACGCTGGCGTGAGCGCCTGATCCATGAAGGCAAGCCGGCGCTGACCGAGTTCATGGACCGTTACCCGCAGACCGATGTCCAGCACCTGCGCCAGCTGATCCGTAATGCGGCCAAGCAGTCGGACAGCGGGGACCGCAACAGCCCGCGCCGACGTCTCTACCGCTACCTGCGTGAGCGCATTGACGAGGGCGAGCAGCTGTAGGAAATCGCTTACACGGTGTATGGGCGATGTCCTATTTCCCCGGAAACGGATCTGACTAGAATAGGCAGTCGCAGGGACGCAATGCGGTGCAGGAAGCACCTGGTCAAAGGGACGGACAGCGCCCAGGGAGTCGGGCAGGGCCGGTGCAGTTCGGGTGGCAGGGAAGCCGCCCGTCTGGACCACCTCAATCACCCCGCACCGTCATCTCCGGGTCTGTTCTGTTCCCTCCCCAATCGCGAACAGACAGGAGCACATCACGATGAAAGGAATCGTTTCCGCAACCACCCGCCTGCTGGCGCTCACCCTGGTTCTGGCAGTCACGCCGGCCATGGCACAGGATGCCGCGGAAGAGACCGAAACGGTCAACGTCAATACCGCCAGCGCGGAAGTCCTCGCCGAGGCCCTCCATGGTGTTGGCCCGGCCAAGGCGGACGCCATTGTCTCATGGCGCAAGGAGCAGGGTGAATTCACCACCCCCGAGCACCTTGAGGAAGTGGACGGCATCGGCCCGGCCACCGTCAGTGACAACCGGGAGAAGATCCGCCTCGACTAGAGGCGCCGATGCTCCCATACCGGGATGGCGCTGCGGGTTCTGGCCAGCTGGTCGCGGTCCAGGACCGCACTGACCACACCCGGCCCATCCTCGGAGCGCTCGGCAACCACGCTGCCCCAGGGATCAATGATCATGGAGTGGCCCCAGGTCTGCCGGCGCTCATCATGCTGCCCGCCCTGATTGGGGGCACAGATCCAGACCTGATCCTCAATCGCACGGGCCCGCAGAAGCGGCTCCCAGTGCGCCTCACCGGTCCGGTGGGTGAAGGCGGACGGCACCACCACCCATTCCGCGCCTGCCTCCCTCAGGCGGCGGTAAAGCTCCGGAAAGCGCAGGTCATAGCAGATGCTGATGCCGAGCCGTCCTGCCGGAGTATCCACGGTCACCACCTCATCGCCGGGTTCGAACAGATCCGACTCCTGATAGCGGCCCTGGGAATCCCCCACCATGGCATCAAACAGATGGATCTTGTCGTAGCGGGCCACCCGCTCGCCCTGATCGTTCCAGACCATGCACGCGGCGCGCACACGGCCATCGGGCACCACGGTGCCATCCGGACGGGTGCCCATGGGCAGGGAACCGGCCACGATCCAGAGGCCCAGGCGTGCGGCCTCGCGACCCACAAAGGACTGGATGGAGCCGTCCTCCCCGCGCGCCTCGGACTGCCCCAGCTCGGCCAGCCGTCGGTTCTGGAAGGCCGCGAAATTCTCTGGAAGCACCGCTACGCGAGCCCCGTCCTCAGCCGCCTGCTCAAGCAGCTCGCGGGCGCGCACCAGATTCTGTTCCACCTCGAAACCACTGACCATCTGAATGGCCGCTACCGATACGGATGCCGTCATCGCTTGATCTCCCCTGCAGGCCTTTCGGGGGCTTCCACACCCACCTCGGGCCGTTCATAGCTTTCCAGATCCGACTCCGTGTCAAACAGATTGCGGAGTTCAACCTCCGGGTTGCTCCAAGTGCCCTCCACGGTGTAGGTGGCACTGGTAACCCGACTCAGGATACCCCCAAACACCTTATCGAGCACGAAAAGCGCACCTCCAATGGGGGGCGCATAGCCGAACAGAACCGCCGCCAGAGGAAGATTCTGGGTAACCGGCAGCACCACCACCAGGCGCATATCGAGTGCCTCACTGATCAGATCCGCCTCGCCGCTCATACGGAAACCGCCGGAGGGCGCCTGGATCGACACAGCCGGATCAAAGATCAGGCGACCCTCGTGGATCAGCACTTCCCCTTCGATATGATCAAACGGGACACCGGACTCATAGACGTCCGAAAAATCCAGCTGCAGGCGCCGCCAGAGCGTATCCGTGTTCAGCAGGCCAAACACCCTGAACACACGCGCGCCCTCAATGTCCTGATCAATGATGCCATCCTCAAGCCGGAAGTCCATGGCCGCGCGCAGACCGGACAGGCTGAAATCCGTGGGTCCGCCGGGCCAGGCCATGTTCAGTGAGGCCTCGGTCCGCTGGCTGCTGATCGGAACCATGGTTCGACCGATCAGCGCTTCGAGCCCTTTGAGATCACCGCCATCCAGGGTGCCGGAAAATTCGGTGACACCACTGTTGGCCGTCGGCTGCCAGGTCAGATTCCCATCCACGACCAGATCCCCCATGGTAAATGCCAGTGGATCCACGCGGATACGGCTGCCATCCGGCACCAGCATCAGCGACAGATCCGTCAGCCGACGGTCGCCGACAACAAGACGGCCGATGCGTATACCCATGTCGGGCCAGTCCCGGGCCCCACTGCTCAGTGTGCCACTGTCCAGCTCTGGCGCTTCCCCGCCGTCAGGCGCCGTTTCCGGAAGCACCAGATGATCGAGATCCACCGCCAGTGCCCGCTCACCGCCATTCCCGACGGTGCCACTGATCCAGTCCGAATCCAGTCGCACCTGCCAACCGCCCCGCAAGTCAGCCTCCGCCAGGATGCGAAGCGGTGACAGAGCCCAGTTACTGAAACGCGGCTCACCAATACCCAGCTCGACCCTGAGCGGAGGCAGGTCAAACCTTTCCGGCGCAGCGCCCTGGCCAGCGGCCGCCTCTTCCCCTGCCGGAACGTCAGCCATGGCCCGCCACCACTGCTTCAGGTCAGCCCCCGGCAGATTACCGGTGATGCTGAGCACCGGCTCTTTCGGAAGCTCCGTGCGGCGCACACCCAGACCAATGCGCCCGCGCTCCACGACCCCGTCACGCACCACCAACCGGAACGCACCCAGTGGCTCCCAGTCCCCCTCAATGCGCACGGCCTCCGAATCCGCACCACCGAAGTCAACCTGGGTTGTCAGACTGTGGTCATCACCGGCTTCCTTGCTGAACGGTGCCGGCCAGTCCAGAACGAGGCCCGCAAGATCGCCATCCAGCCGCAGGGAAGGGCCTTCCGTGGGCCGAAAGGCCGCACTGTAGTCGAGCCGGCCGCTTACCCTGGGAAGCGGCTCCCCCAGCCACTCCGCCAGCCCTGGCACCGCCAGACGCCCCTGCTGGCGGAAGACCGGGGCCTGCTTCGGACCATCGCGGACCTGCAGCGTCACCGGCTCGCCCATGAAGCGCGCATCCAGGTCCGTATTGCCGAATCCGTCATCCGTGGAGAACCGGATGGGCCCGTTCACATCCCGCCACTCAAGCGCTGCCGGAGCGAAGCGCACGTGACCATCGGACAGGGCAAACCGGAGATCCATCTTTGGATCCCGCGCCTGCCCCGGCCACAGGCTGAGCGACAGGTCGACATGGCTGGAGCCGGTCACACGGACGTCTCCCAGCCAGTCACCGGCAACCTCTGCGAGGGGGCTGTTGCGCCACTGCTCCGTAAGCAGCTCGCCATCGCGACGGGCCGCGGTATCCACATCCACGCGCAGCCCTTCCCCATCCTCACCCGTTACCCGGATCTGACTGGGCTCAAGCTCAACACCGGCCACCACACCTTCATCCAGCCGGATATGGCCCTCGTCACCCTGCACCCGCACCTGCCCGGCAGCGCCCTCCAGTGCTGGCCACTCAGGATCGTAGGTCAGCTCAGTATCCCGGAAGCGGTACGCCATACTGGAGGTGAAGGCACGATCACGGGCAGTTTCATCGGCATCATCACCTCCGATATCCCCATGACCGTAATACCACCCACGGGTCACGGTGCCCCTGCCTACGGCCTCGGTAAGGAAGGAATAGAGTTCCGGAGGCACCCGTTTCCGGGGTACAAAGCGGCCCAGCATGCCGGTTCTGCCGCCAGCAATGCCGACCCGCAGTGACAGCGTATCCGTGCTGCCTTCATGCAGCCGCAGCCGGAATCCACCGGAGGCATCCATACCCTCATGCCGCCCGACAAGACGCCGTGCGGCCACCTCCCAGCCATCACTGCGACGTGACCAGTGGATGCGACCGGCAAGGCGCTGGAAACGCCAGTCCGTGTGGAACAGCTCCGGGAATCCGATACGGGCCGGGCCGGATTCAAGGGTCACTCGACCTTGCCGGGGGCCGGTCTCAAGGTAGCCGTCCAGCCCGCTGCCAGAAGGGGCCCCTTCGACAGCCGCCACAGCAATATCCTTGAAAGCACCCCGCAGCCGCCAGTCGCCGTCGTCGGGGACGGTGATTTCAAGATGCTCCATCAGGCCTGTGGGATCATGGCCGGCTAGGCGCTCCTGCTCTTCTTTCGGCAACAGGCCGCTGTGGCGCACCAGCGAGCTGGCCGCCCCCAGATCCAGGCCCTGTGCGGCCACTGTCAGGCCAGCACTGGTGCGTTCCGCTCGGGCGGAGAACGCGCCGGCTTCCTGTTCGCCCCAACGAAAGGCCGAGCCGCGCGTCTCCAGAAGCCAGCCCGCGTCCGTGTGCCGCCACAGCAGATCCGCGCTCAGATCCCTGAGCCGGGCCACAGGAGCCACTGACGATGCCAGACCGAGCTCAGGTAGCCGCAATGACATCCTTACGCGCTGGAGCTGGGCCCGCCTGAACTTCAGCCAGGTCTCGGCCCGGGCATTGAGCGACTCAACAGCCAGCCCCCGCCATTCATAGGGGGTAAGCAGGTTATTGAAAATGCCGGCGGAGTCCAGATCCAGGAAGAGGTCCCCAGTAAACCCGCTGCTCAGAAGGTGCCGTCCCTCCAGAGCAAAGGCGCCGATGCGCCGGCGGTCATCGCCGCCCCCGACCAGGTGCCCACTGGCGGAAAACAGACCGTCCTCAAAGCGCACGTCCATTGCCGGAACACTGAGTGATACAGGCTCCCCGGAAGTCGGCTCGACGCGCAGTCGCAGATCCGTCAGCGTCACAACGGGATCGGACAGAAGCCGCCCCGCCTGATCGATCCATTCGCCCAGATGACCATCCAGTGCAGCCAGCGCATCCGACGCGGCATCCGCCGGCCCCCGGGGCTCGTCGCCACTTTCGGATGGCTGCCATAGGCCGGCAACGGCGACCCCGCCATCAGACTGCTGCACCAGTGTCGCCTCGGCACCACTGGCACGGAGTTCGCGGAACACCAGGCGCAGACGCACCAGCGAGGCCCAGCTGTCGAGGCGCATTTTCAGCTGCCCCAGTGAAGCATCCGCCCGGCCCTTCTCTCCGACCGCCATTTCCCCAACCCGGAGAACGGGGTCCAGCCCCTGCCAGTCACCACTCAGGTCACTGAGATGCACAGGCCTGCCCAGCACCTGAGTCAGCGCTGTTTCTATCTCGGCTTCAAAATGATGGAGATTCGCCATGACCTGGCGGCCCAGGCCGACGTAGAGCGCGGCAAGCATCAGCAGCGTCAGGGCGCTGATCCAGACGACCGTTACCAGACGGTTGAGTAGTGCCCACAGCACCGGGCGGACACCCCCCGATGCGGCCCTGTTCATAAACCGCAACCCCGGGGCAGACAGGCTGTGGCGCTAGAGCAGGACCACATCGTACTGCTCCTGGCTGTAGACGAGCTCAACCTGGAATTTGATGGTCTTGCCGATGAAGGTCTCGAGGTCCGCAACGTTATCCGAATCCTCGTCCAGAAGACGGTCGATCACGCTCTGCGAGGCCATCACCAGCAGCCCCTCCACATCGTAGGCACGATTGACCCGCATGATCTCGCGAAAAATCTCATAGCAGACCGTCTCCGGTGTCTTGAGAAAGCCTCGTCCATTGCAGACCGGGCAGGGTTCGCACAGCAGCTGCCCCAGGCTCTCGGTGGTGCGCTTGCGGGTCATCTCCACCAGCCCCAGCTCGGAAACGCCGGTGATCTTGGTCCGGGCATGATCCCGCTCCAGCATCTTCTCGAGCATGCGCAGCACCTGGCGCTGGTGCTCCAGGTCGGCCATGTCGATGAAGTCGATAATGATGATGCCGCCGAGGTTACGCAGTCGCAGCTGGCGGCTGATGGCGCGGGCCGCCTCCAGGTTGGTCTTGAAGATGGTCTCTTCGAGATTGCGGTGACCGACAAAGGCGCCGGTATTCACATCGATGGTGGTCATGGCCTCAGTCTGGTCAATCAGCGCATGACCACCGGATTTGAGCTGAACATGGCGGCTCAGCGCCTTCTGGATCTCATCCTCGACACTGTAAAGATCGAACAGAGGGCGCTCGCCGGGATAGAACTCGATCATTTCGCGCAGCTGCTCGACAAACCGGTCCGCGAACGCCAGCAGTTTCTCGCAGCTTTCCCGCGAATCGATACGGATCTTCTCCGTCTGGACCCGCACCAGGTCCCGCACCGTCCGGATGAACAGCGGCAGATCCTCGTAGATCACCCCCGGGGCCTGAACATCACGGGCGCCTTCCATGATGGACGTGGACAGGCGGTTGAGGTAGTCCATGTCCCGCCGGATATCGTCCTCACCCACACTTTCGGCGGCAGTACGGACAATGTAGCCTCCGGCATCCAGCTCATAGTCCCGCGCCACCGACTGGATCAGATCACGCAGACGTTTTCTCTCGGTTTCATCCTCGATTCGCTGCGAAATCCCAATATGGGACATGGCCGGCATGTAGACCAGATAGCGCGACGGGATGGAGAGGTGAGTGGTCAGGCGTGCGCCCTTGGTGCCAATCGGGTCCTTGGTCACCTGCACGATGATCGACTGACCCTCACGCAGCAGCGAACGGATGTCCGGAACCGTGCGTGGCGCGCTGCTGTCGCTGTCACCACCGAGTTCGGCCACATCCGAGGCATGAATGAATGCAGCCCGCTCCAGCCCGATATCCACAAAGGCTGCCTCCATGCCCGGAAGCACCCGTACCACCTTACCCTTGTAGATATTGCCAACAATGCCCTTGTTGCGGGTCCGCTCCACATAGGCTTCCTGGAGCATCCCGTTTTCCACCAGCGCCACCCGGGTCTCGACGGGGGTAACATTGATCAGGATCTCTTCACTCATCAGACGTCACCCACCACTGATGCACGGGCTGATCCACCTGATGCAGCAGGTCTGTGACCGCCTCCAGAGGCAGCCCCACCACAGCGGTATAGCTGCCGGACAGCTCCGAGACCAGCGCTGCCCCTCGCCCCTGGACCGCGAAGGCTCCGGCCTTGTCCATTGGTTCGCCTGTCGCCACATAGTTATCAATCTCGGCGCTGGACAGCGGGCGCAGCCGTACCCGTGAGGCAACCACCCGTTCACGGACAGCGTGGGGTCCGGTCAGCGCCACACCGCTCATCACCTGGTGCTCGCGCCCGGACAGACGTGCCAGCATGGCCCGGGCTTCCCCGGCATTGGCGGGCTTGCCCAGTATGCGGCCGTCCATGACCACGGCTGTATCCGCGCCCAGGAAAAGGCGTCCGGCATCATGCCACCCCGCCTGACAGGTCAGCGCCTTCTGCCTGGCCATCCGCAGCACGTACAGATCCGGTGCCTCATGCTGGCCGGGCGTTTCATCGATATCGACCGGGGCAACCTCATGCCGGATCCCGATCTGATCCAGAAGCTCACGGCGGCGCGGTGATGCGGAGGCCAGTACCAGTGACTGGAAGGCTGGGCTGCTCATTCGTTTTACTCCAGCTTACGATTCACGAAATCCCAGAAGCCCCGGAAGACCGGCCATATGAGACCACTGGTAACCGCGGGAAGCAGATAGTCAAATCCGCCGCCCGCCTGCCCCAGCAACTGGTGCAGGAAATGCACCACCATGTGCGCCAGGCCGATCATGAGAAAAACCACGAGCGACTGCTGCGCCAGGGGGAACAGCTTCAGCCGCTGATGGGCGGCCAGCACCATTAAGGCGATCAGGGCCATGGCCAGCGCATTCATACCCAGAATATCCGCCCGCAGCACATCCACAAGCAACCCCAGACACCAGGCCAGCACAATGCCGAAGGTCTGTGGCGCACGCAGCACCCAGTAGACCACAACCAGCCCGATCCATTCCGGCCGCCAGTGCCCGATCTGCTGCGGGAACAGCGAGATGGTGCCAACCAGGGCAACAAGAGCACTCAGGATAGCCACCGGGTAACTGACCGAACGGTGCTCCATGCTCAGTCCTCCTCCCCAGTCGCCGGTGATGGCGTGTCCCCGCCGCTGACCGAGCCACCGCTGAACACCACCAGCACCTGGCTGCTGCTGTTGAGCCTGGCCATGGGGCGGGCCTCAACCCGGGCAAAGGGCTCGCCCGGGTCGTGTTTGATGCTGTTGATCCGCGCCACCGGATACCCCTGGGGGAAACGTCCGCCCAGCCCGGAGCTGACCAGCAGATCCCCCACCTCGACATCGGCGGTATCCGGCACATGAGCAAGTTCCATGCGATCATGCTCCCCTGTGCCGAACATGATCGCACGCAGCCCATTACGGTTGATCTCCACGGGAACCGCATGACTGTTGTCGGAAATCAGGATGGCGCGGGAGGCGTGGGCACTGGTATGCACAATCTGCCCCATGAGGCCATGGGCATCGAGCACCGCCTGACCTTTGCTCAGCCCATCGGACTCGCCCTTGTTCAGGATGATCTCATGGGTCAGTGGGTCCGGTGTCACGCCGACCACATCGGCAACGAGCACCCTGTCATCCAGCTGTTCAGAAGCGTTCAGGAGTTCCCGCAGGCGGGCATTCTCCGCGGCAAGGGCGGTGTAGCGCTGGGCGCGGCGCTCCAGCACAAGAAGGCGGGACTCCAGGGCCTCATTCTCCTGCAGCAGATCGGAGCGGCTGCTCGTCAGATCCCCCATCCACTCAAGGAATCGGTCCGGCGCGTGCCCCAGCCAGTAGACCGGCGTCAGGCCGGTCATGAGCCAGCTGCGCACCCGGTCGCCATAGGGCAGATACAGGTCCGCGCCGACCAGCACTCCAGACAGGAGCACCACCAGCAGCAGCCTGGGACCAATGAGTGGGCCTTGCGTGAAAAGCGTGTTGATGGACCGTCCCCCGTTCAGAACGACAGCCGCCGCTGGCGCCGGGACGGCAGCGGCGGGTCTTCTTGCGATTCAACCGGAACCGGTGGCGACTCTGTCAGTCGTCCTGGGAAAACATGGTCACGCCGCTCTTGTCGATACGCTCGAGCGCCTTGCCACCACCCCGTGCCACGCAGGTCAGCGGATCTTCCGCCACCACCACGGGCAGGCCGGTTTCCTCGCTCAGAAGGCTGTCGAGGCCACGCAAAAGCGCACCGCCACCGGTCAGAACAATGCCGCGCTCCGCAATATCGGAAGCCAGCTCGGGCGGCGACTGCTCAAGCGCGCTCTTGACCGTCTGAACAATCTGCGACAGCGACTCCTGCAGTGCCTCCAGGATCTCGTTGCTGTTGAGCGTGAACTGGCGCGGCACGCCCTCGGCGAGGTTACGCCCGCGCACATCGATCTCGCGCACTTCCAGCCCTTCATAGGCACAGCCGATCTCATGCTTGATGCGCTCGGCAGTGGAGTCCCCGATCAGGCTCCCGTAGTTGCGGCGCACATAGGTGACAATGGCTTCGTCGAACTTGTCACCGCCAACGCGCACCGATTCCGCATAGACGATGCCGTTGAGCGAGATGATCGCGATCTCGGTGGTGCCCCCACCGATGTCCACAATCATGGAACCGCTGGCTTCCTCCACCGGGAGCCCCGCGCCAATCGCGGCCGCCATGGGCTCCTCAATCAGGAACACCTCCCGGGCACCGGCACCGAGGGCGGATTCGCGGATCGCCTTGCGCTCCACCTGGGTGCTCTTGCTGGGCACACAGACCAGAACCCGCGGACTCGGGGTGATGAAGCTGTTCTCGTGTACCTTGTGGATGAAGTGCTGAAGCATCTTCTCGGTGACCACGAAATCCGCGATCACCCCGTCCTTCATCGGGCGGATGGCCTTGATGTTGCCCGGAGTCCGGCCCAGCATGCGCTTGGCCTCACTGCCCACGGCAGCGACTTTCTTCTGCCCGTTGGAGGTGCTGACCGCAACAACGGAAGGCTCATCCAGGATGATGCCGCGGCCGCGGACAAAGATGAGCGTGTTGGCGGTCCCCAGATCAATGGACAGATCGCTGGAGAACGCGCCTCTGAGTTTCTTGAGCATCGGTGCTGTTTCAACCTGGCTTTACGGATTCGATGGCTGGCCTCGCCCTCCCCGTTGCGTGGCGAAACCTCTTGGATGCCGGAACTTTAGCAGTGGCGGGGGGTTCAGGCAAGACAACCGGCATTGTGAGCGGCCAGGCAGCAATGGAATAATGCCTGTTTCATAAACAACAGTGGACGTCATGTCGCAGCCTCTGGCAGCCCGACGAACCGGACCAACCATCAGATCCGCTGCCCTGCTGTTGCTGGCAGTACCCGGCTCAGCGACCGCTTTCTGGGGTGACACCCTGGTCATGGAACCACAGCCATTCCGCCAGGAGCGCGTCCTGCAGGGGCGCACCTTCCAGTACAATGACGAAAGTTTCATCCAGCGCAACAGCTTCACGGCCAGAGCCTCCGAGTTCCATGCGGCCCCAGTACCCCGCGACCACATTGAAGGTACGGGCGGAAGCACGCGTACCAGAGAGCTTTTCCTGGATGCCAGCGTCAAGGTCACCCGGCAATTCGACGATAAAGGAACGCTGGACTTCCAGTACCGATTCCGGCGGAGCGAGGACTTTGACGGGCGCTACACCCGCAACCTTATAGGCATTGGCGTGCATCCGGGCGGCGGCTTCCAGGCGCGACTGATGGCGGATGTGCGCGGGGACAAATCCCGCATCGACCTCCAGCCGGAACTGGGCTGGCAGGATGACGCCGGAAACGCGGCGCGATTCGCCGTGGTTCTCCCGGAGTACCTGTTCAACAGCAAACAGGATGAAGGCCAGTACCTGAGCGAACCCATCACCCTGTTCAGCGCCGGCGAATGGCACCCGTCCTCCGACAGCACCCTGCGCGGCTATATCAGCGCGTCACCGGAAACGGAACTGGAAATCCCGTCACTGGAGCGTCGCTTCCGGGATGAATCCCTGCAGGGTGGCGCCAGTATCCAGTACCGCCTCAGTGAACGGAGCCGGCTGCGCTGGCTGGCGGAAGGCCTGGCCACCAATCGCCACGAAAGCGCCACCACCAGCAACCGGTCAGCAACCATGGAAAGGCGCGCCTGGCGCAGCCGGATCGCACTGACACTGGGCGGCGACCCCGTCAGCCAATGGCGCCTGGGCGGGGAATTCCTGAGCCTGTCCGAAAAGGGCGCCCTGATCGGCGGGGCGCAGCAGCTTTCCAGCCGGGACGAGCACCTGGTGTTCGCGGGCCTGACAACCCCGCTATCCGCGGACTGGCATTTCGCCCCGGAGCTGTTCGTCAGCCACGTGGACGGCGAATCCATCCAGGGCATCGACCGCCGGCGCACCGACCATGACGGCACCTATGCCAAGGTCTCACTGCCATTCACCTGGTCGCCGGGCAACGGCGCCCAGCTCACACTGAACCCCACAGTAGAGCTGCACAGCGCCGCCTTTGGTGGCGGCAACCTGCGCGTACGCATCCCGCTCTAGGGGGTTCGGATCAACGTTGCATCTGCTATCATCCCGCGCTCCGAAGGGAAGGAAACGGCATGAGCATCTCCAGAGACAAGATCGAACAGGTGGCCTGGCTGGCGCGCATCCGGCTTGAGGACTCCGAGAAGGAAGCCCTCGAGGGCAAGCTGAGCGACATCCTCGGCATGGTCGACCAGCTCCAGGCCTCGGACACCGACGGCATCACCCCCATGGCCCACCCGCTGGACGCCACCCAGCGGCTGCGCCCGGATGAGGTAACCGAAACCAACAAGCGCGAACGGTTCCAGGCCGTGGCCCCCGAGACACAGGACGGGCTCTACCTGGTACCGCGGGTAGTGGAGTAAGCGCCGCCATGCACACCAGCACCCTTTCCGAACTGGCCCGGGCACTCGAGGCGGGCGAAACCACCAGCGAAGCGCTGACCCGCGAAACCCTGGAGCGCATCCGGGCCCACGACGGACGCTACAACAGCTTCATCACCGTCGCGGAAGAGCGCGCCCTTGAACAGGCCCGCGCAGCCGACCAGGCCCGCACAGAGGGTCGGGCAGGCCCTCTGACCGGTATTCCCTTCGCGCACAAGGACATCTTCTGCACCGAGGACCTGCTCACCACCTGCGGCTCGCGCATGCTCGAAAACTTCGCGCCGCCCTATAACTCAACCGTGGCCCAGAAGCTGGACGACGCCGGCGCGGTCTGCGTGGGCAAGGCCAATATGGACGAGTTCGCCATGGGCTCGTCCAACGAGACCAGCTATTTCGGCCCGGTGACCAACCCCTGGGGTGACGGCCTTGTCCCCGGTGGTTCCTCCGGCGGCTCCGCCGCGGCGGTGGCGGCACGCCTGGTGCCCGCCGCCACCGCCACCGACACCGGCGGCTCCATCCGCCAGCCTGCAGCGCTGTGCGGCCTCACAGGTCTCAAGCCCACCTATGGCCGCATCTCCCGGTACGGCATCATTGCCTTCGCCTCCAGCCTGGACCAGGCCGGCACCCTCACCCGCGACGCCCGGGACGCGGCCCTGATGCTCAACACCATGGCCGGTTTCGACCCCAAGGACTCGACCAGCCTGGACCGCGAAGTGCCGGACTACTGCGCCAGCCTGGACAACGACCTGAGCGGCCTGCGCATCGGCCTGCCGAAGGAATACTTCTCGGATGAGCTGTCACCGGAGATGGCGGAACAGGTCCGCAACGCCGTGCGCGAATACGAGAACCTCGGGGCCACGGTGAAAGAGATCAGCCTGCCCCACTCGCACCTGGCCGTGGCTGCCTATTACGTCATCGCGCCCGCGGAAGCCTCCGCCAACCTCTCACGCTTCGACGGCGTGCGCTACGGCCACCGCTGCGAGAACCCGCAGGACCTCAACGACCTCTACCTGCGCTCGCGCTCGGAAGGCTTCGGCGAAGAAGTCAAACGCCGCATCCTGGTCGGCACCTACGCCCTCTCGGCCGGCTTCTTCGACGCCTACTACCTCAAGGCCCAGAAAGTCCGTCGCCTGATCCAGCAGGATTTCACCGACGCCTTCAATGAAGTCGACCTGATCATGGGCCCCACGTCGCCCTCACCGGCCTTTGCCCAGGGCGACAAGACCGACGACCCGATCAACATGTACCTGGAGGACGTTTTCACCATCGCCTCCAACCTGGCGGGCCTGCCAGCCATGTCCATACCCGGCGGCATGGTGAACAACCTGCCAGTGGGGCTGCAGATCATCGGCAACTATTTCGACGAAGCGCGCATGCTCAATGCCGCCCACCGCTTCCAGCAGGTGACGGACTGGCACCAGCAAGTGGCACCTAACGGGGTTTAAGACAATGCAATGGGAAACCGTGATCGGGCTGGAAGTCCACGTACAGCTCGCCACCCAATCCAAGATCTTCTCCGGCGCCAGCACCGCCTTCGGCGCCGAACCCAACGCCCAGGCCAGCGCCGTCGACCTGGCCATGCCCGGCATGCTTCCCGTGCTCAACGAAGGCGCCGTGCGCATGGCCGTGCAGTTCGGCCTGGCCGTCAACGCCAACATCGCGCACCGCTCCGTCTTTGACCGCAAGAACTACTTCTACGCCGACCTGCCCAAGGGCTACCAGATCAGCCAGATGTACCACCCCATCGTGGGCAAGGGCGAAGTCAGCGTGAACCTGTCCGACGGCAGTGAGCGCACCATCGGCATCGAACACGCCCACCTTGAGGAAGATGCGGGCAAATCCCTGCACGAAGACTTCCAGGGCCAGTCCGGTATCGACCTCAACCGCGCCGGCACGCCCCTGCTTGAGATTGTCTCCGAACCGGACATGCGCAGCGCCGAGGAAGCTGCAGCCTACCTGCGGAAGATCCACGCCATCGTCACCTATCTAGGCATCTCCGACGGCGACATGTCCCAGGGCTCCATGCGCTGCGACTGCAACGTCTCAGTGCGCCCGAAAGGCCAGACCGAATTCGGCACCCGCAGCGAGATCAAGAACGTCAACTCCTTCCGTTTCGTGGAAAAAGCCATCAACACCGAGGTGGAGCGCCAGATCGAGCTGATCGAGGACGGCGGTGAAGTCCAGCAGGAAACCCGGCTGTACGACGCGGACCGGGACGAGACCCGCTCCATGCGCACCAAGGAATTCGCCAACGACTACCGCTATTTCCCCGACCCCGACCTGCTGCCAGTGGAGATCGATGATACCTATATCAACGCCATCCGCGACGGCCTGCCGGAGCTGCCGGACGCCAAGCAGGCCCGCTTCGTCACCGAGTATGGGCTGAACGCGGACGAAGCCGCGCCCCTGGTCCAGAGCCAGGCGCTGGCAGACTACTTCGAGCAGGTCGCCAGGGGCAGCGGTGATGCCCGCCAGGCGGCCAACTGGATCATGGGCGAACTGGCCCGACTGATGAACCAGAACGAGGTCGAGATCCAGGACTGCCCTGTCAACGCCGGTGACCTTGCCACCCTGATCCTGCGCGTCCAGGACGGCACCATCTCCGGCAAGCTCGCCAAGCAGGTGTTCGAGGCCCTATGGAACGGCGAAGGCAGCCCGGACGACATCATCGAGCAGCAGGGCCTCAAGCAGGTCTCGGACAGCGGCGAGATTGAAGCGTTGGTCGATCAGGTGCTGGCGGACAACCAGGCCATGGTGGACGACTATCTTGGCGAGGAAGTGGCCAAAAAGCAGAAGAAGAAGTTCAACGCCCTGGTCGGCCAGGTCATGAAGGCCTCGCAGGGCAAGGCCAACCCGGCACAGGTGAACGAGATCCTGCAGCAGCGGCTCGACACTAAAGGATAGGAGGCTACATTCCGTAACAGGGGAGGCAACAGCCTGCGCTGGCCGGGATTTGTATAATCCGCGCACAAGGGCTACGCTTTGAGTCAAATCGCGTCAATCGGGGTTGACTCATGTCAGCACTGTCCTCATCCGCCGGCTTCACCGGGCGCCCCAACCTGCGCCACTACCACCGCATTCCGGTGAATCTGGAAGTATTCGTTGCGCGTGGTGGCGAGGCCCTGCCCAGCTGCACCATCAACAACCTTTCACGCGCCGGTCTCCAGATTGAGTGCACCCCCGAAACGCTGGACAAGCTGGTCCCCAACGGCGAGCCCGTGGCCCCCCAGATGGCCATTCCGGTTCAGGTGGCGTTCACCATTCCCGTAGGCGAATCCGAAAGCACCTGCATCCGGGCCCGCTGCGACGTGGTGACAGTGCGGCGCATTGCCCGCGACTGCTTTCATGTGGGCATGTCCTTCGCTGAGTTCGAGGAAGACGCCGTCCCGATGCTCGATCACTACATCAATGAACAGCTTTCGGCCGGCGTCTGAACGGACCCTTCTTCCTCACCCTCACGCTCTGGTATAATTCCTCGTTCAGTTGAAGCCGTTTGTTATAAGAAGCGGTTCCATTCCGAGTCAACAGCGGTACAGAGCGCGATGACCCAATACAACCTCACGCACCTCAAACAGCTGGAAGCGGAAAGCATCCACATCATGCGGGAAGTGGCAGCCGAGTTCGACAACCCGGTCATGCTCTATTCCATCGGCAAGGACTCCTCCGTGATGCTCCACCTGGCCCGCAAGGCTTTCTGGCCCGGCCGGATTCCCTTCCCGATGCTGCACGTGGACACCACCTGGAAGTTCAAGGAAATGATCGAGTTCCGGGACCGTATGGCCGAGCAGTACGATCTCGACATGATCGTCCACATCAACGAGGAAGGCGTGAAACAGGGCATCGGCCCCTTCAGTCACGGCAGTGCCAAGCACACCGATGTGATGAAGACCCAGTCGCTGAAGCAGGCCATGGAGAAGTACAAGTTCGACGCCGCCTTTGGCGGGGCCCGCCGGGACGAAGAGAAATCCCGGGCCAAGGAGCGCGTCTACTCGTTCCGGGACGAGAACCATCGCTGGGACCCGAAGAACCAGCGCCCGGAGCTGTGGAACATCTACAACGGTCAGATCAACAAGGGCGAGAGCATCCGCGTCTTCCCGCTGTCCAACTGGACCGAGCTGGACGTCTGGCAGTACATCCATCTTGAGGACATCGAGATCGTGCCGCTGTACTTCTCCAAGCCCCGGCCTGTAGTCGAGCGCGACGGCACCCTGATCATGGTCGACGACGACCGCATGCCCCTGGAGCCGGGCGAAGAGCCCGAAATGAAGTCCGTGCGCTTCCGTACCCTGGGCTGCTACCCGCTGACCGGCGCCATCGAGTCCGAGGCGGACACGCTGCCCGAGATCATCCAGGAGATGCTGCTGACACGCAGCTCCGAGCGCCAGGGTCGAGTCATTGACCACGACAGCGCCGGCTCCATGGAGAAGAAGAAACAGGAAGGCTACTTCTAAGCGCGCCCAACCCGGTTTTCGGAGACAAGATCCAATGTCACATCAGTCAGACCTGATCGGCACCGACATCAACGCCTACCTCAAGCAGCACGAACAGAAGGAACTTCTGCGGCTGCTGACCTGCGGCAGCGTGGACGACGGCAAAAGCACCCTCATTGGCCGCCTGCTGCACGACACCAGCATGATCTACGAAGACCAGCTGGCAGCGCTGGAGTCCGACAGCTCCAAGGTGGGCTCCACCGGCGAGAAACTGGACCTGTCGCTGCTTGTCGATGGCCTGCAGGCCGAGCGGGAACAGGGCATCACCATTGACGTGGCCTACCGCTACTTCTCCACCGCCAAGCGCAAGTTCATCATGGCCGATACGCCCGGGCATGAGCAGTACACGCGCAACATGGCCACAGGCGCCTCCAATGCGCAGCTCGCGGTCATCCTGATCGACGCCCGTCATGGGGTGCTGACCCAGACCAAGCGCCACTCCTTCCTGGCCTCGCTGCTGGGCATCAAGCACGTGGTCGTCGCCATCAACAAGATGGACCTGGTCGACTACAGCGAGCAGCGCTTCAATGAAATCAGGGAGGAGTACCAGCACTTCTGCGGCAACCTCGGCCTGGAAGACGTGCGTTTTGTGCCCATCTCCGCGCTCGAGGGCGACAATGTCGTCTATCCCAGCGAGAACATGCCCTGGTTCGACGGCAAGCCCATGATGCAGGTGCTGGAGACCGTCCCGATCTCCCACGACAAGGACTTCGAGCATTTCCGCTTCCCGGTCCAGTACGTGAACCGCCCGAACCTCGACTTCCGGGGCTTCTGCGGCACCATCGCCAGTGGCGTTGTGAAGCCGGACGACGAAGTGGTTGCCCTGCCCTCGGGCCGCTCCACCCGCGTGGACCGGGTCGTCACCTTTGAAGGGGATCAGGACGAAGCCCATATCGATCAAGCCGTTACCCTGACCCTGAAGGACGAGATCGACGTCAGCCGCGGTGACATGCTGGTACACGCCGGCAACATGCCCGAGGTGGCCACCGCCTTCAACGCCAACGTGGTCTGGATGACTGACCAGCCGCTGGCACCGGGCCGCCAGTACGACATCAAGCAGGGGCCACGCTACACCTCTGGCGCCATACGCCGGGTGCACTACAAGACGGACGTGAATACCCTGGAACAGCAGGAAGGCAGCGAGCTGGGCCTGAACGAGATCGGCCTGTGCGAGTTCGCCGTCAGCCACCCGCTGGCCTTTGACCCCTACCCGAACTGCGGCTCCACCGGGGCGTTCATCATCATCGACCGCCTGACCAACATCACCATCGGTGCGGGCATGATCAAGAGCACCGCCAGCGACGCCGAAGGCCTGATGAACCCGGTCACTATCGAGGAATGGCAACGCCGGCTCGACCAGAAACCGCTGGTGATCGACTGCGGCGGCGAAGCAGCAGACAAGCTGGCCACAGCCCTGCAGCGCAGCCTGTTCGACGTGGGCAAGACCGGCGTTGTGCTGGACAACACCAATACGGACTCCGAGGAAGACCGTGGCAGCATGGCCGATGTACTGCGCAGCCAGGGCCTGATCGTGCTCACGGCCGGTATAAGCGGCACACCGGCGGACTACAGTGTCAGTGCCGACAATGACGCCGGCATCAGCAAGGCCGTGCAGGAACTGCTGCAGACACTGCGTCGGGAACAGCGGCTGCAGGGCTGACCCATGGCCATTCAGCAGCTCAGGCTGATGCGAGCCACACTGCCCGGCGGCGGGCAGCCGGCCCGGGCCAACGCCGGAGAGGCGATGGCCGAGCCGGGTGGTGACTACGAAGCCCTGCACCGCCAGCTCAAAAAGCTGTTCAACAGCCGCCCCGGCAAGGCCTATGGCCGCTTTTCAGACGACCTTGGCAGCCACCCCATCCGCGGGTGGCTCGGCAACTATTTGGACGGCCAGCAGGGCTTTGAGGCCTTCACGGACCAGCTTCTGGGCCAGTGGCAGGACGAGATCACCCGCGCGGACACCGATCCCGAGCGCCCGCTGCTCATCGTCCACGAGTCCCTGGCCGACGGCGAGGTGCTGTACCTCTTCGCCCTGGAGATGGACCCGGTCTTCACCCTGGACCCGAACCTGGAGCTCACCCCCACCGAAACCATCAGCCGCTCCCGCCTGAACCTGGCGGCGCGTGTTGAGCTGGAGGACTGGCGCGGCGAGTCCGGCTCGGAGAACTACCTGACGGTGCTCCAGGGCCGCGGCACGGGCGAGATCGGAAAGTGCTTCGCGCGCCTGGTGGGCTTCCAGCAGGAAGTGGACGTGGAAGCGGAGACCCGCACTTTCCTGGAGGCGGTGGAGTCGTTCGCCCAGCAGCAGACGGAGCCGGGAGACGCCCAGAGCGTGCGCCACAAGGCGTTCGAGTTCTGCAATGAGCAGGAGGCGCTGGGCGAGCCGGTGCCCCTGTCGGCCCTTTCCAGCTACATCGATGACAGCCAGCCGGAGCGGTTTGCCGAGCATGTGGCCGAATCCCAGGCCGTGGGGCCGGATCAGGTCCTGCACCCGGACCGGCGCAAGGTGCGCAAGCTGGTGCGCATTGCGGGCAAGGGCAACGGCCTGAGCCTGTCGTTCTCCTCCGACCTGGTGAACCAGGCGGTCCACTACGACCGCGACCGCGATGCCCTGATCATCACCCAGGTCCCCCGCAGCCTCAAGGAGCAACTCCAGAGTTATCTGGATGATTCCTCTGACTGAGGTGTTGTCTCCAGCTTGGACGGTTTTGACTTCTGTTTGGAGACTTTCCGGATTTTACGTCTTGTCTCAGGCATGACGGCCAGTGCGAGGCATTACGCTGGGGGAGCCCTTTCAGGGACCGCTGTGAACCCATCCCTGGGCGCTGGCGCGATGACATCCTGTCATCGAGCCTCCCTGAAAGGGCTCCCCCACCGCAATGCTGTTGAGTGAGTCGGTAACGCATCCATTCCCGCCTGAGACTCATGCTCTGCCTTTTCAGATCCGAGGAATGCTGAAACACCAATTATTCGCCAAGAGCAGAAATAATCTTCCAAGCACGGGCAGCTCCCCTGTGTAAGCGTTAGCTGGCCAATTTTTCCGCTGCGAGGCACAGCTTTCTACTGAAGCTCTAAAAAGGCCTGCGAATAGCAACTGTCCCTGAGCGTTGGGGCATGGGGGTCTTTTCCGGGAGGCTCGATGGCAGGGATGCCATCGCGCCAGCGCCCAGGGATGGGTTCACAGCGGTCCCGGAAAAGACCCCCATGGCCCGACGCTTGCAGCACCCCCAAAGGCTGGTGACAACATCGACGCTCCGATAAGATAGTTGGGGAGCAATCACCCATCAGGCTTGTGACAGAACCAGACCGCAGGCGTTATAATCGCCGATCTTCCAACCAGACAGAACGCCGCCAACCATGGGAAAGAAACTCTTCATCAAGACCCACGGCTGCCAGATGAACGAATACGACTCATCGCGCATGATCGACCTCCTGCGCGAGAGTCACGAGGTGGAGCTGACCGACACCGCCGACGACGCGGACATTCTGCTGCTCAACACCTGTTCCATCCGTGAAAAGGCCCAGGAAAAGGTCTTCCACCAGCTCGGCCGCTGGAAAAAACTGAAGAAAGACAACCCGGACGCCATCATCGGCGTCGGCGGCTGCGTCGCCAGCCAGGAAGGTCAGGCCATCATCGACCGGGCGCCCTACGTGGACATGGTCTTCGGCCCCCAGACCCTGCACCGCCTGCCCGAGATGATCACCAAGGCGGACAGCGAGGGCGGCGTCGGCGTGGTGGACGTCAGCTTCCCCGAAATCGAGAAGTTCGACCAACTGCCCGGGCCAGGCGTGGATGGCCCTTCCGCCTTTGTGTCCATCATGGAAGGCTGCAGCAAGTACTGCTCCTTCTGCGTGGTGCCCTACACCCGGGGCGAAGAGCTGAGCCGCCCGGTGGAGGACGTCCTTGAAGAGGTCCGGGACCTCGCCAGCCAGGGCGTGCGGGAAGTGAATCTTCTCGGCCAGAACGTCAATGCCTACGACGGGGAAACCCTGGACGGCGATACCATGGACCTGGCCGAGCTGATCACCTGGGTGGCGGACATCGAGGGCATCGACCGGATCCGCTTCACCACGTCGCATCCTGTGGAGTTCTCGGATGCGCTGATCAACGTCTACGAGCAGGTTCCGGAGCTGGTCAGTCACCTGCACCTGCCGGTACAGGCGGGCTCGGACCGGATCCTGGCGCTGATGAAGCGTGGCCACACGGCCCTGGAGTACAAATCCAAGATCCGCAAGCTGCGCCGCATCCGTCCGAACCTGAGCCTGTCCTCGGATTTCATCATCGGTTTCCCCGGTGAAACCGAAAAGGACTTTGAAGACACCATGAAGCTGATCAACGACGTGGGCTTCGATGTGTCCTTCAGCTTTGTCTACAGCGCCCGCCCCGGCACCCCGGCGGCGGACCTGCCGGACGATACCCCGGACGAGGTCAAGAAAGAACGCCTGGCGATCCTGCAGGACCGCATCAACCAGCAGGCCATGGACATCAGCCGCAAGATGGTCGGCAACACCGAGCGCATCCTTGTCACGGGCGTGTCCAAGAAAGATCCCGGTGAATACCAGGGTCGGACCGAGAACAACCGGGTCGTCAACTTCCGCACCGATGTGCCCGGCGTGGTCGGCTCCTTCGTGGACGTCGAGATCACCGAGGCATTGCCGAATTCACTGCGCGGCGTCATGATTGACGACAACCGCTACTGAGCCGAGGCCCGATTGAGCGCCGACACCCGAGAATTCCAGCTGGAACCCGCCGACACGGAACGTCTGGCCGCGCTCTGCGGTCAGTTCGACGAACACCTCAAGCATATCGAAAAACGCATGGGCGTGCGCATCGGCTACCGGGGGCACCACTTCCGGATCACCGGTGACGGCGAGGCCGCAACAGCGGCCATGGAAGTGCTCAAACACCTCTATCGGGAAACCGAGGCCAGTGATGACATCAGCCCGGACACGGTGCACCTGTTCATCCGCGAATCCGGCTTTGAGCGCCTGCCCGAGACCAGCGGCTATGACGGCGCCCAGCAGGTCATCGAAACACCCCGCCTGAAGATCCAGCCCCGGGGCGAGAACCAGCAGCGCTACGTACATGCCATCCGCACCCATGACATCAACTTCGGCGTGGGCCCGGCTGGCACGGGCAAAACCTGGCTCGCCGTGGCCTGTGCCGTGGAGGCCCTCCAGGCCGAGGAAGTCAAGCGGGTCATGCTGGTCCGCCCAGCGGTCGAAGCCGGTGAAAAGCTGGGTTTCCTGCCGGGGGATCTTTCCCAGAAAGTCGATCCCTACCTCAAGCCGCTCTATGACGCCCTCTACGAGATGCTCGGCTTCGAGCAGGTGAACAGGCTGATCGAACGCGGTGTGATCGAGATTGCACCGCTGGCGTTCATGCGCGGGCGCACCCTCAACAACTCCTTCATCATCCTGGACGAAAGCCAGAACACCACGCGGGAACAGATGAAGATGTTCCTCACGCGCATCGGCTTTGGTTCCACCGCCATCATTACCGGCGACATCACCCAGATCGACCTGCCGCGCGGCCAGCACTCCGGCCTGGAACACTGCCTGCGTGTGCTGCGGGAGGTCAAAGGCATTGGTATCACCTACTTCGGCGCCGAGGACGTAGTGCGCCATCCGCTGGTTCAGCGCATCGTGGAAGCCTACGACGACTGGGACGACCGCAACGCATGAACCGCGTAACGCTGGATCTGCAACTGGCAACCCGGCTCACGGGGCTGCCCGCCCAGGCGGATTTCGAAACCTGGGCGGAACAGGGCTGGCAGGGTGACGGCGAAACCGAAGTGACCCTCCGGATCGTGGACGAGCCGGAAGGCCATGAGCTGAATCACCAGTACCGGGGAAAGGATTATCCGACCAACGTGCTTTCCTTCCCCTTCGAGGCGCCCCCCGGGGTGGAGCTGGCCCTGCTCGGAGATCTCGTCATCTGCGCCGGGGTCGTCGAACGGGAAGCCCGTGAGCAGGGCAAGACGCCTGAAGCCCACTGGGCACACCTGCTGATTCATGGCATGCTTCACCTGCAGGGTTACGACCATCAGGACCCAGACGAGGCAGAAACCATGGAGAGTCTTGAAGTGCATCTCCTTGCCGAGCTTGGTTTTCCCGACCCCTATCGGTAGCATCCCGCGAACAGCAATCCGGAAAGGACCCCATGAGCGACGACTCATCCAACGGCCAGACAAAAAACTCCTGGCTGGAGCGATTATCCCAGGCTTTCTCGAGTGATCCCCGCACCCCCGAAGATCTGCTGCGCGTTCTGCGCGACGCGGAGTTTCAGCAGCTGATCGACAGCGATGCCATGAGCATCATCGAGGGTGCCATGCAGGTGACGGACATGCGCGTGGAGGAGATCATGATTCCACGCTCGCGCATGGTGACGGTCAAGGCCGACGCCGACCCCTCCTCTTACATCAGCGAGGTCATTGAATCCGCCCACTCGCGCTTCCCGGCCATCGGCGATACCTCGGACGAGATCGTCGGCATCCTCCTGGCCAAGGATCTGCTGCCACTGGCGCTGCGCAACAACCTCACCCGCGACAGCATCCGAGAGATCCTGCGCCCGGCTACTGTCGTGCCCGAGAGCAAGCGCTGCAACCAGCTGCTCAAGGAGTTCAAGGAAAACCGCAACCACATGGCCATTGTGGTCGACGAATACGGAGGTGTGGCTGGGCTGATCACCATTGAGGACGTGCTTGAACAGATCGTCGGCGACATCGAGGACGAGCACGACGTTGATGATGACGACCGCATCCGCGAGCGCGAACACGGCATCTACGCGGTCAAGGCCCAGACGCCCATCGATGAGTTCAATGAATTCTTCGGCACGGATCTGGACCAGGAAGCTTTCGACACCATCGGTGGCCTGATGCTCAAGGAGTTCGGCCGCCTGCCAAGGCGTGGTGAAACCACCACCGTGGACCGTTTCCGGTTCAAGGTGCTGAACGCCGATAACCGCAAGATCCGCCTGATCCAGGTCAAACCCATCGCATGACGCGGGACGCGCCATGATCCAGAACCGCCTTTTCCGTATTCCCGCGCTGGTGGCCACCGGCGCGCTCCAGACACTCGCGTTTGCCCCCTTCTATCTGTGGCCCGCTGCGCTGCTGTCCCTTATGCTGATCCTGCTTCTGTGCAGCGGCCGGGAGGCGAAGCCCCTGTTCCGGGACGGCTGGTTCCTCGGCCTGGGCCTGTTCGGCAGCGGCGCCTCCTGGGTCTACGTCAGCATCAGCGAATACGGCATGACGGCCGCGCCGCTGGCCGCGATCATGACGCTGCTGTTCGCCATGGGACTGGCGCTGTTCCCGGCCATCGCCTTCTGGTGCTGGGGCCGGCTCGCCGGCGGTCACACCGGGCGCAGCCTGTGGCTGTTCCCGGCCGTCTGGGTCCTGATGGACTGGGTGCGTGGCTGGCTTCTGACCGGCTTCCCCTGGCTCTACGCCGGAACCGCCCAGGTGGATGGCCCCCTGGCGCCATGGGCACCGGTCCTTGGCGTACACGGCGTCACCTTTGTTACAGCTGTCACAGCCGCCCTGCTGGTCGCCGCCTGGCACCATTACCGTAGCGGCCCCCGCTGGCTGCCCGCCGGCTTCGTGGCCGCCGCCATACTGCCCTGGCTGCTGGCACCGCTGCTCAGCCTGGTGGCGTGGACCCAGCCGCAAGGCGAGCCCCTGTCGGTCGCCGCCGTCCAGGGCAATATCTCCCAGCATGACAAATGGGATCCGGACATGCTCCGGAAGCAGATCCGGATCTACCGGGAGCTCACCGAGCCGCTCTGGGGCCGGGATCTGATCCTCTGGCCGGAAACCGCACTGCCCGCCACCCAGGGGCAGGCGGCCCAGGTTCTGGATGCACTGGAAAGCCGCGCTCTCGAGACCGGCACGACGCTGGTCACTGGCCTGCCCTGGTACGGCAACAGCCCACACTATGCGGAGCCGGTCTTCCACAACAGCCTGATGACAGTGGGCCCCGGCCAGGGAACCTATCACAAGCAGCGGCTGGTGCCATTCGGTGAATACGTGCCGCTGGAATCACTGCTACGCGGCACCATCGAGTTCTTCAACCTGCCCATGTCGGTCTTCCGTCCGGGCCCGGAAAACCAGTCACCACTGAACTTCGACGACACCAGCACCCATCCGGCCGTGTGCTATGAGATCGCCTACGCGGACTTCGTCGCCCGCAACACAGCTGAAACAGGATTCCTGATGACAGTGAGCAACGACGCCTGGTTCGGGCGTTCACTCGGCCCCTTCCAGCATCACCAGATCGCCCGCATGCGGGCACTGGAAACCGGCCGGGAACTGTTGCGCGCAACCAATAACGGGATCACTTCCATCGTGGACCGCGAAGGCCGGATCCGAGACCGGGCCCGGCACTATGAGCGGGATGTTCTGAAGGGGGAGATCCAGCCGGTAACCGGCACCACGCCCTTCATGGCTACCGGTTCATGGCCGGTCATAACGCTGGCGGCCGTGATGATCGTGTTCGGCCGCCAGCGCGGGAAGCGCAATACGGCCTAGGCGATCGAAGCCACCAGCCCGTCAATCGCCACCAGCCCACCGAGAATCACGCCACCGAGCGCCAGGGCCAGAAGGGTATTCACGGAGTACTTCAGCGCCTTGTACTGACGCCGGTTGGTCTTCTTCAGTTCCCGCACCCGGGCCAGTGCCGGCGAGATCCGCGCGAACAGGCTGTTGGCGAAGCCACGCTGGTCGCCATCCATATTGGGCACCACGGTCAGCCGCATCAGCCCCTTGTAGAAGACGTTGATTACACTCCCGAGCAACCATGTGGGCCGCTCCACATCGCACATCAGGATCAGGCGATACTGTTTGGCATCGTTGTGGGCGTAATGGAGGTAGGTTTCGTCAAAGATCAGGTCCTCGCCATCGCGCCAGGAATAGTCCTGGCCATCAATATTGATGTAGCAGCGGTCATCGTTGGGCGTGGACAGCCCCAGGTGATAGCGCAGCGAGCAGGCCACCGGATCCGCATGCCGGGTCAGTTGTGAGCCCACCGGGAGGATCGAGAACATGGCCCCGTTCACCGACGGCACCTGATCGAGGATCTTCAGGGTCTCCGGGCACGAGGCTTGGGCGGAGTTGTGCTTGGTCCCATACCACTTGATATAGAACTTGCTCCACCCATACTTCTGAAAGGTGCGGAAACCGATGTCGTAGTAGGCGCTGGATTCCGGGTCACTGGTCTGGTCGAAGACCCGATCCTCATAAAGCCCCACCGCCTCACGGCGGATGGTCTCCCAGTTGTCCTGGATCACCTGCAGTTCCGGGAACTGATCCCGATCCATGATGGGGGCCCGCGCCCGTTTCTCGGTGAAGAGATAGAGCAGACAGTTCAGCGGACTGAAGATCGGCCAGCCCTTGCGCCAGTACTCACCAACGCTCTTATAGCGCTCCTGGCCACGGAATCGGTACACATAGATCATGGACCCTGCAACAAAGGCCACGATCAGGATAAAAACGGTCACAGCGACCGGCATGGGCAACCTCCCGGAATGAATGGTTTGAACCGCCACTCATTCTGGGATAGTTCGAAAAATCAAGCAAAGGCCGCGTGCTCAGCCTGTGCCAGGCTCCACATCCGGCGTGTGCGCCGTAATCCGCTCGAAGTAATGGGATTCACACCGCTCACAGGGCTCCAGGCGGGTTGTTTCAGCCAGTGTCCGCATGTGACCGCAGTTCAGACAGCGCAGAACACCCGCCATGGCGAGCTCGCCTGCAAAATAGTGATCCGCGTCCGTGTTCTGAAGCTTCTGCTGGAGCTCCAGGGTATCCAGGCGGGTGGGATCGGCTATGGACAGCAGCCGCTCCACCAGCCAGTCCTCGATCCATTCCAGGTCCGTGCGCAGCCACTCCGCCACGCCGTCGCCGGTACTGGAAACAAAGCCCAGCAGATGGGAGAGATCCCGACGCAGGTAAGCGGCGAGCAGATTCAGCTCATCACGGGTGAGTTCCGCCACCTCCTGCTCAAACTCAACCGCTTCCTCAATTTCCTGCTGGAGCTGCTCCCAGGTTCGTTCCTCCGCTTCCGCGAGGCGGGACTCCACCCGCTCAAGCATGCGGTTGTAGGCGGTCTCGGCACCGTCACTGAGACGGGGGCGCTGCTTATCGGCCACTGTTTTCTCCTGCTGATGGGTTGGAAGTCGGCATGCCTACCTGTCACCTTCTCTCTACGCTAGAATGAGCCCTTTCCCGATGCAACAGCCATTTTCGATCCGAGAGCATAAGGCACCGACCCATGGAAGAGCATTACCGCCCCGACGCCGTCGAGCGCAACGCCCAGCAGTACTGGGAGTCCAACGATGTCTTCGCGGTACGGGAAGAACCCGGCAGGCCCAAGTACTACTGCCTCTCCATGTTCCCCTACCCCAGCGGCAAGCTGCACATGGGGCATGTGCGCAACTACACCATCGGTGATGTGATCTCGCGCTTCCAGCGCATGCAGGGCAAGAATGTGCTGCAGCCTATGGGCTGGGATGCCTTCGGGCTGCCGGCGGAGAACGCGGCCATCAGCAACCGCACCGCCCCCGCCGCCTGGACCCGGCAGAACATTGAACACATGAAGACCCAGCTCAAGCGCCTGGGCTTCGGCTACGACTGGAACCGGGAACTGGCGACCTGCGATCCTGAGTACTACCAGTGGGAGCAGTGGTTCTTCACCAAGCTCTATGAAAAGGGCCTGGTCTACAAGAAGAACGCCACCGTCAACTGGGACCCGGTGGACCAGACGGTACTCGCCAACGAACAGGTGGTGGATGGCCGCGGCTGGCGCTCTGGAGCTGTGGTCGAACAGAAAGAGATTCCCCAGTGGTTCGTCAAGATCACCGACTACGCCGATGAACTGCTGGACGACCTGGATCAGCTCGAGGGCTGGCCGGAACAGGTCAAGGCCATGCAGCGCAACTGGATCGGCCGCTCCGAAGGGGTCGAGCTCGACTTCCAGATGGAGGACGGTTCCGAAACCCTGCGGGTCTATACCACCCGTCCGGACACCCTCTATGGCGTGACCTACATGGCCGTGTCCGCACGTCACCCGGTAGCGGAGAAGGCGTCTGAGCGGTCCCGCGAGGTGGCCGAGTTCGTGGAGGAGTGCCGCCACACGGTTGCCTCCACCGCCGATGTGGAAACCATGGAGAAGAAAGGCGTGGAGACGGGCCTGTATGCCCTCCACCCGCTGACCGGCGAGCGCCTCCCGGTCTACGTTGCCAACTTCGTGCTGCACGAATACGGCACCGGCGCTCTGATGGCGGTGCCCGCCCACGACGAGCGCGACCACGAGTTCGCCCGCAAGTACCGCATCGCCATCCGCCAGGTCATCAGCCCCAGCGACGGCCGCGACGTGGACACCTATGTGGAGGCCTTCACCGAGAAGGGGCTGCTGACCGGCTCAGGCCCCTACACCGGTACCAGCTCCGACGAGGCCTTCGCGGCCATCGCCGAGGATCTGGAAAAGCGCGGCATCGGTAAGCGCAAAACCAATTACCGCCTGCGCGACTGGGGCGTCTCCCGCCAGCGCTACTGGGGCGCGCCCATCCCCATGCTCACCCTCGAAAACGGTGAGTCAGCCCCGGTACCGGAAAGCGACCTGCCAGTGGCACTGCCCGAGGACGTGACCATGGACGGCGTCCAGTCGCCGCTCAAGACCGATCCCGAGTGGGCAAAGACCACCTACAACGGTGAGCCCGCCTTCCGCGAGACGGACACCTTCGACACCTTCATGGAGTCCTCCTGGTACTTCGCACGCTTCTGCAGCCCCTGGAAGGACGACGGCATGCTGGACCCGGAAGCGGCCAACTACTGGCTGCCCGTGGACCAGTACATTGGCGGTATTGAACACGCCATCCTGCACCTGCTCTACGCGCGCTTCTTCCACAAGCTGCTGCGCGATGTCGGCCTGGTCAACAGCGATGAGCCCTTCAACCGCCTGCTGTGCCAGGGCATGGTGCTGGCCGAAACCTGGTACCGCGAGACGGACAACGGCGGTAAAGAGTGGTTCTCACCGCAGGATGTGGACGCGGAGTACGATGGCAAAGGCAACGTGGTCAGCGCCACGCTCAAGGCGGATGGCGAGCCTGTCCACCCCGGTGGCGTGACCAAGATGTCCAAATCCAAGAACAACGGCATCGATCCCCAGGCCATCATCGACGAGTACGGTGCCGACACCGTGCGCCTGTTCATGATGTTCGCGGCCCCGCCGGAGCAGTCGCTGGAGTGGTCCGACAGCGGTGTGGAAGGCGCTCACCGCTTCCTGCGCCGGCTCTGGCGGATGGTGCACCAGCACGTGAGTGACGGCGGCACAGACGGGGCCATGCCGGGCGAGCCCGATGAAGCCCAGCAGGGCATGCGCCGCAAGACGCATCAGACCATTGCCAAGGTCAGCGACGACTTCAGCCGACGCCTGACCTTCAACACGGCCATTGCCGCCGTAATGGAGCTGCTCAACGACGCCGGACGGTTTGAGATCCGCAATGACGGCGACCGGGCGGTGATGCAGGAGGTGCTGGAAACAGCCGTTCTGGTGCTGGCACCTGTGGCCCCCCACATCACCCATGAACTGTGGCAGGCCCTTGGCTACACAACCGCCGTTGTCGACGCTGAATGGCCCGTAGCCGACGAGAACCTGATGAAACAGGACAGCATTGAGCTGGTGGTGCAGGTCAACGGCAAGCTCCGCTCGCGCATCCAGGCGGACGCCGAGGCCGACCGGGACCAGCTCGAGGCCCTGGCGCTTGCGGATGACAACGTCCAGCGCTTCATCGAGGACAAGACCATTCGCAAGGTGGTGGTGGTTCCCGGCAAGCTTGTGAACGTGGTCGCCAACTGACCCGGTCCGGAGGAGATCATGCCCCAGGTCGCCTGGAAACCCATCACCGTACTCATGCTGACAACGGTTCTCAGCGCCTGTGGCTTCCAGCTCCGGGGCAGCGCCCTGGTACCGGATGCACTGGCGCCTTTAACGCTGTCCTGTGGCGAGGGCGTCCCCACCTCCGTCTGCTCAGGCGCCCGCGAGCGTCTGGGCCTGTACAACCTGCTGGCGGAAGACGGCGAGACACCGGAATACCGCCTGACGCTCAGCGGTTACGAGCAGGAACGGCGGACCAGCGCCCTGGATGACCGGGCAGCCGCCAGCGAATACGAACTCAGTGCCCGCATAGCGGTGGAATTGACGACCAGGGACGGCATTCCCCTTCTGGCGGATACCGAACTGAGTGCCCGTGAGTTCTACCAGGCGGATGAGCAGCAGGTGCTGGCCGGAGAGCGGGAACAGCAAGGTATCGAGGGCCTTCTCCAGGACCAGCTGGTGCAACAGGTCACCCGCCGGCTGATGCCCTTCACCGAGGAGCGTATCCGCCGGATCCGCTCCGAGCACGAAAGCAGTACGGACACGGACGAATGAAGGTCACCCCGGAACAGCTCCCGGATCAGCTGGCCAAGCGCCTGGATGCCGGCTACCTGGTTACCGGTGATGAACCCCTCCTGGTCCAGGAAGCCTGCGACCGTATCCGCGAACGGGCCGTTGCAGAAGGCTACGAGGAACGCACGGTCTTCCAGACGGACCCGCAGTTCGACTGGCAGCAGGTCCACGACGAGACCCAGGCACTGTCGCTGTTCGCCAGCCGCCGTCGCATCGAGGTGCGCCTGCACAGTGGCAAGCCCGGCAAGGGCCGTGAGGTTCTGGAAGCCTTCGCCAAGGCGCCCCCGGAGGACGTCATCCTGATTGTGTCTGGCCCACGCCTGGACAGCGGCGAGACCAGCAAGGCCTGGTTCCGCAACTGGCAGAAGGTCGGCCTCCACGTTCCGGTCTGGCCGGTGGATCCAGCGGACTTCCCCCGCTGGCTCTCACGCCGCGCCGAAACCATGGGCCTGAAGCTCACCCGCAACGCCGTGGCCCAGCTCAGCGAGCGCCTGGAGGGCAACCTACTGGCCGCCCACCAGGAGCTGGAACGGCTCAGGGTGGTCGCCGGGGATGAACCGGTGGATGACGCCGTTGCGATTGGGGGTGTTGAGGACAGCAGCCGTTACAACGCCTTCGAGCTGAGCGCCGAGGCGCTGTCCGGTAACCGGGTTCACGCCCTGCAGATGCTGCGGCGTCTCGAGGAGGAAGGAACCAGCACACTGGCCGTATTGGGTGTGCTCCAGCGTGACCTGAAGCACCTTGCCAGCCTGCAGCACAGCCTGCGTCAGGGCAGCAATGCCGCCACCTGGTTCAAGCACAACGGAGTGCGCCAGCCGCCGCTGAGAAAGGCCCTGGAAAAGGCCTCACGCCGGCACAGCAGCCAGTCGATCAGCAGGGCCTGGGAACAGGCCCGGCAGGTGGACCGGGCCAGCAAGGGCCAGGACCCGGCCATGCCGCCCTGGTCCGCCCTTGCCGCCCTGGTGGAGACGCTCTCCGCCTAGCCGAACTCGGCCTCGTCGAACGCCATCATGCTGTCGCCACCGTTGCGGATGGACTCCGTCAGGGCAACCGACTGCGGCAGGATGCGGTCGAAGAAGAAGCGCGCGGTCTTGAGCTTGCCGGTGTAGAAGCCGGAAGTATCGTTCTCCGCCTTGGGCGCGGCTGCCTGCACCATGCGGACCCACAGATAGGCTTCGGCGGTGAGGCCGAACAGATCCAGGTAGTCCACTGCGGCCGCACCGATCTCCGCCGGATTGCCATCCGCTGCCTTGATAACGCTCTCGGTCACATCGGAAAGACGCTCAAGAGCCGCCGCCAGGGGCTGGATGTAGTCGGCCACTGCCGGATCATCCTGGTTCGCATTGATGTAGTCGGCCACGTCGTTCGCGAAGAGTTCGAAGAACTTACCGCCATTACCGACCACCTTGCGCCCCATCAGGTCCATGGCCTGGATGCCGTTGGTCCCCTCGTAGATCTGGGTGATGCGGGTATCACGCACCAGCTGCTCCTGGCCCCACTCACGGATGTAGCCATGACCGCCGTAGACCTGCTGACCAATCACACAGGTATCCAGCGCCCGATCGGTCAGGAAGGCCTTGGCCACCGGCGTCAGCAGCGCCACCATGCCATCGGCTTTCTCCTTCGCTTCCGGGTCTTCGGCGAACTTGGCCTGGTCGAGCCACTGGGCGACGTAAGTGATAAAAGCACGGCTGCCTTCGGTATGCGCCTTCATCTTCAGCAGCATCCGGCGCACGTCCGGGTGCACGATGATGGGATCCGCCTGCTTGTCGGGGTTCTGGGGCCCGTTGGGCGAGCGGCTCTGGATGCGCTCGCGGGCGTAGGCCAGGGCGTGCTGGTAGGAAGCTTCCGCCGCGCCCACACCCTGGATGCCCACACCCAGACGCTCATAGTTCATCATGGTGAACATGGCCATCAGGCCCTTGTTGGGCTCGCCCACGAGCCAGCCACGGGCATCATCGTAGTTCATGACACAGGTCGCGGAGCCGTGGATGCCCATCTTCTCCTCCAGTGACCCGCAGGAGACGTTGTTGCGCGCGCCCAGGGAATCGTCCTCATTCACTTCGTATTTCGGCACGAGGAAAAGCGAGATGCCCTTGGGTCCCGCCGGGGCGTCCGGCAGCTTGGCGAGCACCAGGTGGATGATGTTCTCCGCCATGTCGTGCTCACCCCAGGTGATGAAGATCTTGGTGCCTGAGATGCTGTAGGAACCATCATCGTTTGGCTTCGCCTTGGTCCGGATAATGCCCAGATCCGTGCCGGCGTGGGGCTCGGTCAGATCCATGGCCCCGGACCAGGTGCCATCGTACATCTTCGGCAGGTACTTCTCCTTGAGCTCCTCACTGCCGTGGGCATGCAGCGCCAGGCATGCGCCGGCGGTCAGCATGGGGCAGAGGCCGAAGGCCATGTTGGCCCCCTGCATCATCTCCTCGACCTGCCCAACCAGGCTCTTGGGCATGCCCATGCCGCCGTAGTTGGGATCACCACCAAGGCCGACCCAGCCGCCTTCGGCGAAGGTCTGGTAGGCCTCCTTGAAGCCGTCAGGCGTGGTCACCTCGCCGTCCTTCCACTGACAGCCCTGCTCATCGCCACTCTGGTTGATGGGGGCGAGCGTCCCTGCTGCGATCTTGCCGGCTTCTTCCAGAATGGCATCCGCCGTCTCCGGATCCACGCTTTCGCTGAGTCCGGGCAGGGAAGCCCACTGCCCCGGTGCGTCGAAGATCTCATTGAGCAGGAACCGCATGTCCTGCAGGGGAGCCTTGTAGTCAGCCATGGATTGATCCTCACTTTGAACGTCTGGCGGGGCCTATTCTACCCCGGGATTTCTGACAGAAAAGCCCGCACAGGGCGGGCTTTTCATGCTTACCGGATACTAACGGTTCAAAAGGCGAAATGCTCTTCCTGCATCTCCATCAGGTTACCGGCACCACTGACCATGGCATCGGCGTGGGCCCTGGCCCGCGGCAGCATGCGCTGGAAGTAGAAGCGTGCGGTCTGGAGCTTGGCCTGATAGAACGCCTCCTCGGAGGTGCCCTCCTGGAGCTTGCGCTGGGCAACCTCGGCCATCTCGGCCCAGAGATAGGCCAGCACACCGTAACCGGAGTACATCAGGTAGTCGTAGGACGCCGCCCCGACCTCCTCGCGATCCTTCATGGCGGCCGAGCCGAGCTTCATGGTCAGGTCGCCCCACTCCTTGTTGAACGCCGCCAGTGGCTCGATGAACTCAGCCAGCTCCTTATTGTCGCCATGCTCCTTGCAGAACAGGTGCACCTTCTTGGTGAAGCGCTTGAGCGACTCACCCTGGGTCATAAGTACCTTCCGACCCAGCAGGTCGAGCGCCTGGATGCCGGTCGTACCCTCGTAGATGGCGCCGATGCGTGCATCCCGTACGATCTGCTCCATGCCCCACTCGGAGATGTAGCCGTGACCACCGTAGACCTGCATGCCCAGGTTGGCGGCTTCGATACCGGTCTCGGTCAGGAAGGCCTTGGCGATCGGAGTCAGGAAGCTCAGCAGTTCGTCGGCTTCCTTGCGCGCTTCAGCATCTTCGCTGCGGGTGGTGATGTCCGCCTGCTGGGCCGCGTAATAGATCATCGCGCGGCCACCTTCGGCCAGCGCTTTCTGGGTCATCAGCATCCGGCGCACGTCCGGGTGCACAATGATCGGATCCGCATTGCCCTCCGGATTCTTCGGGCCGGACAGTGAGCGCATGGCCTGGCGTTCGCGAGCGTACTCAAGCGCGCCCTGGAAGGACAGTTCGGCAGAAGCCAGCCCCTGGATGGCCGTACCGATACGGGCGATGTTCATGAACGTGAACATGTAGCCCAGCCCCTTGTGCTCTTCACCGATCAGGTAGCCGGTCGCACCGTCAAAGTTCAGCACACAGGTGGCGTTGCCATGGATGCCCATCTTTTCCTCGATGGAACCAACAGACACATTGTTGCGTTCACCCGGGTTGCCATTGGCGTCGGGGATGAACTTGGGGACCACGAACACGGAGATGCCCTTGGTGCCCTTGGGCGCATCCGGCAGCTTCGCCAGTACCAGATGGATGATGTTCTCCGCCATGTCATGGTCGCCGGCGGAAATGAAGATCTTTTCGCCGGTAATCGCATAGCTGCCATCGGAATTGGGCGTGGCCTTGGACCGGATAATCCCCAGATCGGAGCCGCAGTGGGACTCGGTCAGGCACATGGTGCCCGTCCATTCGCCGCTGATCATCTTCGGCAGGAAGGTCTGCTTCTGCTCATCAGAGCCATGCGCCTCCAGCGTGGAGATGCAGCCGTGGCTGAGCCCCGGGTACATGCCGAAGGACCAGTTGGCGGTACCCACCATCTCACTCATCACCATGGACAGCGAATTCGGCAGGCCCTGGCCGCCAAGTTCAACGTCGCTGGTCATGGACGGCCAGCCACCTTCGATGTACTGCTTATAGGCTTCCTTGAAGCCCGTCGGCGTCTTCACCTCGCCGTTTTCCAGGCGACAGCCCTCCTGGTCACCGGTCTGGTTCAGCGGCGACAGCACCTGCTCACAGAACTTGGCACCTTCCTGGATGATGGCATCGACCATATCCGGCGTGGCTTCTTCGCCGCCGGGGATCTGCTGGTAGTGCGTTTCGGCATCCAGGAATTCATTCATGACAAACTGGATATCACGCAGCGGTGCTTTGTACTGGGGCATGGCTCGTACCTCGGTTCATGCAATTAAACGGCTGTTTGAAACATACGTTTG
>ENA-ORDC01000270-ORDC01000270.1-marine-metagenome-genome-assembly--contig:-NODE-270-length-55763-cov-5.636893_pt1 | contig 55763 bp, 59 predicted proteins | sample MGYA00237783_ERZ508515 | MGnify/ENA primary metagenome ERZ508515 (study PRJEB26186, sample SAMN06268792) | marine metagenome | isolation source: Eden Landing Ponds, San Francisco, CA, USA | place...
CCCCGCCGATACGATCTGGCCCAGCCTCGAAGGGCGGCGAGCGATCGGCTGTCACTGGAACCCGCGGCCGACGCCGTCCTCCTCGACGAGGTCGTCGAGGTCCTTCGAGAGCAACTCGTCGGCGTCGGCGAACTCCTCGCTCAGGTCGTCGAGGCGGTCGGGGCGGCCGTCGAACTCGTAGTCCATCGGCCCGAACGCCGGACTGTCGAGCGCGTCCATCACGTCCTCGAAGAAGTCGTCCGGTGACGTCGGTGCCTCGGCGTGGACTTTCACGGCCTCCTCGAGGCGTTTGGCCATCGTCTCGGCGTGATTCTCGTCCTCGGGGGGCGATTGCACCGCGAAGTGCCCCGGGTCGTCGTGCTCCTCGGAGGGCAGCAGCGGTTCGAGGTCCTCGTCGATCCGGCGGGCGACGCGCCCCCCGACGCCGCGAAGTTCCGTCGGGTTCTTCGCGTACGTCTTCAGCGCGTACACGCCGGCGTTGGGGTGCCCGAGGTACAGGTCCTCGCCGAGGCCGTCGCGGCGGTCGCCGGCGACCGCTCGCCAGCCGTCGGGATCGACGCCGGCATCGGTCACGTCTGCGAGGATGTCCTGCCAGTCTCTCACGCGCATACTCGGGGTTCGGACCCCGGTAGAAAGAGTATGACGGTTGCCGCCGGCCGGACACCGGGTGCCGGACACCGGACCCCCGACAGCCTACGGATCGACGCGAGCGAGCCACCGGTCCGGGTCGTCCAGCTCTGCGGCTGTCGGAAGGTGTTGGGGTCGGTCCCAGACCGTCCCAGCGGCCGCGAGTCCGCGGCGGTCGGCGACGGCCTCGAAGAACGCGGCTCCGCGCTCGTACTGGCGGCGTTTCATCCCGAGACCGAGCAGCCGGCGAGCCACCCGAGCCAGCGGCCCGCCGCCGCGTCGGCGCGCATCGAGTTTCGCGCGCAAATCAGCGTATTCGGCGTCGAACGCGCGGTCCATCAGTAACTCCGCGTAGCCCTCGACGGCCGTCATCGCGACGTCCAGATCCTGGAAGGCGTCCCGGTCGAACCGTCCGTTTGCGAGCATCTCGAGTCCGTCTTCCATCCGAGACTCGAGGTGGTCCGAGAGCCACGGGGCCGCACCGAACTCCGCCGCGTGCGTGACCTCGTGGAACGCGATCCAGCGGCGGAAGCGGTCCCGCTCGACGTTCAACTGGTCGGCGACCCGGTGGATGTTGGGGCGTACGAAGTACAGCGCGTGGGCGTCGTTGTCCGCGAGCAAAACTGGGTCGTACTGGCCCAGGACGTTGTTCCCCAGAAACGAGAGTGCGACGGCCATCGACCCGGTGTTGACCACGCGGGCGATGCCGGGGATGTACTCGGCCTGCTGTTCGATCGGTTCCATCACCCGGCTGAACGTGGCGACGTTGGCGTCGATCCAGTGATGGCGGTTCTGGATCTCGACGGTTTCGGGCAGGTCGAACGCGAGTTGGCCCACTTCCCGGACGCGGTTTCTGGCGTCTCGGACGTCGGTCGCGTAGCCGTCGCGTTCGGGCGTCTCGACAGAGAGGTCGCCCGTATCTGTGGCGGCCTTCGCGGCGTCGGCGACGGCACTCCAGTCGATGGGGCCGTCGCCGGTCGCGCCGGCGACAGCCTGAACGCTGTGGTATAGTCCCATACGTCTGAAATGTGGCGGGAGAAAATAGGCCTTCTCCCTGTAAAAACGACCCCCGGCGTTCGGTTCGTGGTCCGCTGTGGAACTAGATGCGGTCCGCTACAGGGCTTCGTCGCTGTCGTCAGCGCCTTCGGACCCGCCGAGATACAGGCGCAGGAGGACCGCCACAACCGCAACGACACCGAGTACGGCGAGCGCGAGGCGACCGACGCGACGGCCACCGCCGGCTTCGGTGTCAATTTCGTCGCTTGGCTCGTCCGTACGGGATCGCGACCACCGTGATTTGCGCTCCGACTCGTCGTCATCGTCGGTGGAACTGAACGGGGCGTTGGCAGTGAACTCCGCGCCGTCGAGATGTACTTCGAGGAGAGTGAATTCGGCCATACTGACAGTTCGACGCCGCGACTCTTAGCCGTGGCGGTACCAGAGCCACGCTGGGACGGTCCCGGACCACGTGCCGTCCGCTGTTTTCATCACCGAGGGGCCATTATCCCACGTATGGACACACGACGACGCGAGTTCCTGGAATCGCTGCTGACGACGCCCGGCCCGTCGGGGTACGAGGCCGACAGCCAGCGGGTGTGGCTCGACTACGTCAGCGAGTTCGCCGACGAGGTCCGAACGGACGACTACGGAAACGCCGTCGCGAAAGTTGAGGGCGGAGAGACGACCGTCGCGCTCGCAGGCCACGGCGACGAAATCGGCTTCATCGTCCGCGACCTCACCGACGACGGCTTCGTCAAACTGGGCCGCATCGGCGGCTCGGACAAGACCGTCTCACGCGGCCAACACGTCACCATTCACACGGCCGACGGCCCCGTTTCGGGCGTCGTGGGACAGACTGCGATTCACCTCCGGGACCCGGACGACGACTCCGTGCCCGACATTTCCGAACAGCACGTCGATGTTGGTGCAGAGGACGGCGACGAGGTAGAGTCGCTCGTCGACCGCGGTGACCCGGTGACGTTCGTTCAGACGCTGAGCGAACTGGAGAACGGCCGCCTCGCGGCACGGGCGATGGACAACCGCATCGGTATCTGGGCGGCCGCAGAGGGGCTTCGACGCGCGGCAGAGACTGGAGCGGATGCGACAGTGTACGCCGTCTCCACGGTGCAGGAGGAGGTCGGCGTACAGGGGGCGAAGATGGTCGGGTTCGACCTCGCGCCGGATGTCGCCATCGCCGCTGACGTGACCCACGCGACGGATTCGCCGAACTCGCCTGGCAAGGCCGCTACGGGGGTCGAACTCGGCGGGGGACCGGTCGTCGCCCGCGGGAGCGCGAACCACCCGGTCGCCGTCGACGCGCTCCGTGAAACGAGCGACGCCGAGGACATCGACATCCAGTTGCAGGCGACGGGCAGCAGGACCGGAACCGACGCGGACGCCTTCTACACTTCCCGGGGTGGGATTCCGTCGGTCAACGTCGGGTTGCCGAACCGCTACATGCACACGCCGGTCGAGGTCATCGACCCCGACGACCTCGACGCGCTCGCGGACCTGCTCGCCGGCTTCGCCGTCCGAGCGGCCGACCGAGCGCCCTTTAGCGTCGACGTGTAAGGCAGCGGAACGGCCTCGCGCGTGCCACCATACAAACGGTACGTTTAAGCGGCCGTCACTATCCAAACCGTACATGAGTGGACGACCGCTGGATGTACTCGAAGCGTCCCTCGGTGAGACAGTCACCGTACAGCTGAAGGGTGGCGAAATCTTCGAAGGGGAACTCACCGGCTACGACCAACACATGAACCTCGTCGTCGAGGATGAAGACACAACGATTATACGCGGCGATAACGTGGTCTCGATTACTCCATGACTGGCGCAGGAACTCCGAGTCAGGGCAAGAAGAACACCACGACACATACGAAGTGTCGACGGTGTGGTGAAAAGTCGTATCATACGAAAAAGAAGGTCTGCTCGTCGTGCGGTTTCGGCAAGTCGGCCAAGCGACGTGACTACGAGTGGCAGTCGAAAGCGGGCGAATAACACACTCAAAACAAATGCACGAGAAGTGCGGCGTTGTTGGCATCTCTTTGGAGGACCGTGACGCCGCCCGACCGCTCTACTACTCCTTGTACGCGCTCCAGCACCGCGGCCAGGAATCGGCCGGCATCGTCACCCACGACGGGTTCCAGCAGTACAGCCACGTCGAAATGGGCCTCGTCGGTGACGCCTTCGACCCCGGCGACCTGGAAGCGCTAAACGGCTCGAACGGCATCGGCCACGTCCGATACCCGACCGCCGGAAGCGTCAACGCTTGCTGTGCCCAGCCGTTCTCCGTCTCGTTCAAGTCGGGGTCGCTGGGTCTGTCCCACAACGGGAATCTCGTCAACGCTGACGAGATCGGCGACGAACTAGCCGACCTCGGCCACGCCTTCACGTCCGACGGCGACACCGAAGTCATCGCCCACGACCTCGCGCGTAATCTCTTAGAGGAGGACCTGGTTCGGGCTGTCAAGCGGACGATGAACCGCATCCACGGGTCGTACTCGCTGACGATTATGCACGACGAGACGGTGCTCGGCGTGCGCGACCCGCAGGGGAACCGACCGCTGTGCATCGGCGAACTCGAGGACGGCTACGTCCTCGCCTCTGAATCGGCAGCCATCGACACGCTCGACGGCGAACTGATCCGGGACGTCAAGCCCGGCGAACTCGTCGTCCTGCACGCCGACGGGACCGGCTTCGACACCTATCAGCTCGTCGAGCCCGAGAACACGGCCCACTGCTTCTTCGAACACGTCTACTTCGCGCGACCGGACTCGACCATCGACGAGAACCTCGTCTACGAGGTCCGGCGCGAACTGGGCCGCAAACTCTGGGAGGAGTCCGGCGTCGAATCGGACGTGGTGTTGCCGGTGCCCGACTCCGGGCGCGCCTTTGCCTCCGGATACGCCGAGGCCGCACAGGACGACGGCTCGGACATCGAGTTCGCCGAGGGACTGATGAAAAACCGGTACGTCGGCCGCACGTTCATCATGCCGACCCAGGACGAACGCGAACGGGCCGTCCGGCTGAAGCTCAACCCCATCAAGTCGACCATCGAGGGGAAGAGCGTCACCATCATCGACGACTCTATCGTCCGCGGGACCACCTCGACGCAACTGATTCAGTTGCTGAAAGACGCCGGGGCCGAGGAGGTTCACGTCCGCATCGGCGCGCCGCCAATCGTCGCTCCGTGCTACATGGGCATCGACATGGCCTCCCGCGATGAACTCATCGCCGGGAACCAGTCCGTCGACGAGATCCGCGACGAAATCGAGGCCGACTCGCTGTCGTATCTCTCTATCGACGCCATCGCGGAGACGCTGGACAAGAGCCGGACTGACCTCTGTCTCGGCTGTGTCACCGGCGAATACCCCTACGACATCGAGGGCGAGGCGACGGACCGCGACGTTGTCCGCCCGGATATCGGGACCCAATCGAGCCCGGCTGACGACTAGCGTCGTCGGTGCTGCACAGCACTACATTTTTGCCTACTCCGAGTGAGGCGTTGCCCATGCCAGGGCCGTCCTTTCTCGCGACCGATCGAACCGCCCTCCGGTCCCCGGAGCGAGACGACCTCAACTGGATACAGCACGTCTTTCACAACGAGCAGGTCTGGGGCCTGGGGACGTACGCCCGCCCGCCGACCACCGACCAGATGGAAACATACTACGAAGAGACGCTTTCCGACGAGGACTCGGTCCATCTACTGGTCTGTATCGATCCGACTGGGAGTCCCGGCCCGGTCAAGGAGCGGACCGAGCCGGTCGGACTCGTCGCTATGACGGACCACGACACGGAGCGCGGCACAGCCGAACTGGCATACTGGCTTGACCCGGACGCTTGGGGTCAAGGGTACGCCACTGAGGCGGCGGGCAGGCTGGTCAAGTATGGCTTCGACCAGCGGGCGCTCCGAAAGTGGTCGGCGAAAATCGTGGGCGGGAACGACCGCTCCGTCGCGGTGGTCGAACGGCTGGGATTCACGAAGGAAGGGACACACCGTCAGGAGTGGTATCTCGACGGCGCGTGGCGAGACATGTTGTGGTTCGGCCTGCTCCGAACGGAGCGCGAGTAATCCTTACCAGACCAGATACAGCATCGCGTACACAACGATACCCATCGAGAAGGAGATGAGCCACAGGCTTGCGGCCAGCTTTCCGGCTCGCGGATGGTTTGTCGATGGCAGTTCCGAGACGGGGTATGTGTAAGCCAGCAGCAGGACGTAGTACACCGCCGGGATGGCGATGATGGCAAGCAGAATGTGGATCGCGAGGAAGGGGAGATAGAAGTACGTCTCGACGACCGACGGGCCGGCGAAGTCCGTCGGCCCGACAAGCGTTATCCGGTAGAGGTACAGCACGAGAAACAGGGCAAACAGGCCGAACGAGGAGAGCATCAGTTTCCGGTGTCGGGCGACGTTTCCGCGGCGAATCGCCCGGATACCGCCGACGATGGTCCCGATGGCGAGGGCGCTGACCACGGCGTTGGCGTGTGGGATCGCCCCGAGAACGCTCGCGGGAGCAGCGGGGAGCGCCGACTGGGGAATCGCCCCGAGAACGGCCCCGAACACGAGCGCGAGCGACACGACCGTCAACAGGCCAGTGAGTGCTGGCACGCGATACCGAGCCTGGAGATCCATACACCCAACTCCGGACTGGACGCAAAATACGGTTTCGAGTCGCGTACGGCGAGCCGCGGTCGCTACGTGGCTTTCGCTGACGGTCGTTCGACGCCGGTTACGTTCAGACGGACCCATCCCGTCGATTCATCGGAGAGGTCGGTTTCCCACCCGTGGCCGCGTGCGATTTCCCGAATCACGGCGAGGTGGAGCCCCACACCTTCGTCGGTGGAGGCGTAATAGAGTTCAAACGGTCCCTCGCTTCCCTCCTCCAACGGGGGGCCGTCGTGTTCGAGGGCGAACCCCTCGGCCGTGTCCGTGATCGTTATCTTCCCGGTGTCGCCCTGCTCTGTGGCGAGCCGGAAGAAGTTCTCTGCGAGCTGACACAGCCGGCTGCTATCGGCCAGTATCGTCTCGGTACAGTCGATTTCGATGGTCGCTTCATCGGTGTCCACTGTCGTCCAGGCGTCCGCCATCACGTCGGAGAGCGTGACCGGCTCGACAGTGTACTGTCGGCCGCCCTGACGGGCGATTTCCATGAGGTCGTCGATGAGAAACGACATGCGGGTGTGGCTGCGCTGGATCGCGTCGAACTCCTCGGCGGCGTGTTCGGCGGCTAGCAGTTCGACTCGTCCCATCGCCGCTTGGAGCGGGTTCCGGAGTTCGTGTGAGATGATCTGTGCGAGCTCTCGTAACCGCTCTTTCTGTCGTTCCAGTTCCGTCGTCCGCTGCTGGAGCGCGTCTTTCGTCTGGCTCGCGTCGATAGCCAGCGCGATGTTGTGCCCGACCTCCCGAAACGTGTCCTGTTCTTCCGTGTCAAAGATATCGACGCGGTCGGCGTACACTGCGAGGACACCGTACGAAGTCCCATCGTACACCAGCGGAACGGCGAGGACGCGGACACAGTCTGCTTCCAGTGCGCCCGTGTCGTCCGCGAACGCTGCTGGATCGATGTCCGCAACGACGAGCCGGTCCTCCGACTCGGCGCGGCGCAACGGCTCCGGCGCGGTGATAGAGACGCGGTCGCGCTGTGAGCCCAGCGCTCGAACGACCGGCCTATCGTGTTGACAGGTCGCCGTGCAGGCCTCGCTGTATCTGGTCGTGCCCGCTAAAACCGCCGTGACATCGCGTTCGATGTCCATCCGCGACTGCGAGCGGACGAGCGCCTGATTGACCAGCCGGACGGCTTCGTTGAGCTGTTTTCGCTTGTTCGCCCGCTGACGGGCTGGGCTGGAGGCAACGGCGGCGTCGACCTGCGCAAGGAGCCGCTGGTGGGCGTCGCCCACTGTGTTCGGAACGTAGCCGAACACGTCGCGGCTGTAAGCTTCGCGGGCGATGTCACCGTTTGTCACCTCCGCAAAGAGGACGACCGGGAGTTCGGGATGGCTTCGTCGCAGTCGCTCGATAACGGTCAACCCACCGAGGTACTGCGTCCCGTCCGGCTTCTCCACTTCGCAGTTCGTGACGATACAGTCCGTGTCGTAGTCACCGAGCGCACACTCCAGGTCACGAACGCCTTCGAACTCGTGGACGGTGACACCGCTGTCCCGGAGCACCGAGATCGCGGCCCTGTCCTGGCTCGGACTACGGACAAACAGGACGGTGGGCTGTGGCTTCATCACGCTTCAGAGGAGATACACGCATAAAGAAGTTACACCACTTACCTCTCTACCGTTGACATTTACGCCCTCTCAGCGACGCTATTGCCCAATTCAGGGGACGATTTATACACGTGGCACCGCATCCTTTGATGATGGCACAACCGGGGCTGGAGATCCATCGGACCCAGTCGGCAGTCATCGGTGCGATACAATCACTTATCGACAGTGCCGACGAGAGTCTCACGATTGCGGTGCCGAAATCTTCTCTCCCCGTGTTCGCTCCGCAACTCAGCGCCGCTATCGAGCGGGACACGCTGGTGTTGCTACTGATCCATGGCGACGCGTCAGCGCCGACGCCCGCGTACGAGGACATCGCAACGGCGGTCAGGACAATCGAGAGCGGCATCACCCCGCTGCTCGTAACTGCCGACATCCAGCGCGGGCTCACTGGGCATTCCCGGATGCTGACTGACTCGGTGGCAGCGTATCAGGCGACAGAGTTCGACAACGAGAACCTCGCCCACGACGAGTTCACGATGTTCCTCGGCACCCACTGGCTGATGGGGACGGAACGCTACGTCGCTAGCGTGTGTGAGTTCCCGCGGACGTTCTCCGCGTTCCAGTTCGCGGTGCTCATGGCGGCGCTGGCGTTGCGTGCAGGGACACCGATCACTGCACGCGCTCGGGTGGTCTCGACTACGGACCGGACGGAGACGACGGTATCGGGGCCGGTGGTAAACGTCCGGCAGAGCATCGTCTATCCCGCATCGAGCAAGAACCCGGCCGAACGGTCACTCACTATTGAAACCGATGCCGGACCGGTCACTGTCGGTGGGACTGGTGCGACGAAGGAAGCCTACGAGTGTCGCGAAATCACGCTGGACAGGGCTGACGACGAATAACGCAGCGAGAAAATCGCCCGTAAGACGCGAAAATCAGCGTCGGTGTGCCGACCCTCGCTACTGGAAGGTTCGGCTGGCCGTGCTCTCGTCGGTGACGCCGGGTTCGGCCCGGTCGAAGCGCTGCTCGATTTCGTCGTAGCGCTCGCGGGTCTCCTCGGTGACGCTGGGGCCGACTTCCTCGAGCGCGTGCTCGAAGTGGTCCATCGTCACGCGGACGTTACTGACGCTGTCGCCGATGTCCTCGGGGTCCACGCTGTTGATGAACTCCCGGGTCGCGGCCATCGACGCCTCGCGGGCGACCGCTTCGATGTCCGCGCCGACGTAGCCGTCCGTGCGACGGGCCAGTTCGTCGATGTCGACGCCGTCGGCCAGCGGCTTGTCGCGGGTGTGGACCTGGAAGATGGCGCGCCGGGCTTCCTCGTCCGGGACGGGCACGTGGACGTGCCTGTCGAGTCGGCCGGGACGCAGGAGCGCGTCGTCGATGAGGTCCGGCCGGTTCGTGGTCGCGACGACCACGACGTTCTCCATGTCCTCGATGCCGTCCAGTTCCGTCAGGAGCTGGGAGACGACGCGTTCGCCGACGCCGGAGTCGGTCGTGCCGCCGCCACGTTCGCCGGCGATGGAGTCGATCTCGTCGAAGAACACCACAGTCGGGGCGTTCTCGCGGGCCTTGCTGAACACTTCGCGGACGCCCTTCTCGGACTCACCCACGAACTTGTTCAGGAGTTCCGGCCCCTTCACGGAGATGAAGTTGGACTGGGCCTCGTTGGCGACGGCCTTGGCCAGCAGCGTCTTCCCCGTGCCGGGCGGGCCGTACATCAGCACGCCCTTTGCGGCTTCGAGGTCCATCGACTCGAACACGTCTTCGTACTCGAGGGGCCACTGGATAGTCTCCCGGAGCCGTTCCTTGGTGTCTTCGAGCCCACCGACGGAGTCCCAGGTGACGTCCGGGACTTCGACGAAGACCTCCCGGAGCGCGGAGGGCTCGATGCCCTTCATCGCCTCGCGGAAGTCCGTATCGCTGATTTCCAGGCGTTCAAGCACCTCGGCGTCGATCTCGTCGGATTCGAGGTCGAGCTCGGGGCGGATGCGCCGGAGGGCGTTCATCGCGCTCTCTTTCGTGAGGGTCGCGAGGTCCGCGCCGACGAAGCCGTGGGTGTTCTCGGCGTAGTTCTCGATGTTGATCTCCTCGGCGAGGGGCATCCCGCGGGTGTGGACCTGCAGGATCTCCTTGCGGCCCTCCTTGTCCGGGACGCCGATCTCGATCTCGCGGTCGAAGCGGCCACCGCGGCGCAGCGCCGGGTCGATGGCGTCGACGCGGTTCGTCGCGCCGATGACGATGACCTGCCCGCGCTCTTCGAGCCCGTCCATCAGGCTGAGCAGCTGGGCGACGACGCGGCGCTCCACGTCGCCCTGGGTCTCGCCGCGCTTCGGGGCGATGGAGTCGATCTCGTCGATGAAGACGATAGCGGGGGCGTTCTCCTCCGCCTCTTCGAAGACCTCACGGAGTTGCTCCTCGCTCTCGCCGTAGTACTTCGACATGATCTCCGGCCCGGAGATAGTGGTGAAGTACGCGTCGATCTCGTTGGCGACGGCCTTGGCCATCAGCGTCTTGCCCGTGCCGGGCGGGCCGTGCAGGAGGACGCCCTTCGGCGGCTCGATGCCGAGCTGTTGGAACAGTTCGGGGTGGCGCATCGGCAGCTCGATCATCTCGCGGACCTGTTCGAGTTCGCGGTCGAGGCCGCCGATGTCCTCGTAGGTCACGTCGGGCGTGTCGCTCGCTTCAGGTGCGCCCTCGCCGCTGTGGACCTGCTCAGCAGGCATCTCGCTGACCTGGATGTCCGTGGAGTCGGTCACGACGACCGTGCCGGAGGGCTCGGTCTCTGCGATCTTCAGCGGGATCTTCTGGCCGGACATCGAGGAGAGCGGTCCGAGGCCGAAGCTCACCGGAACCGTCTGGCCCTGCGTGACGGCCTGGCCGCTGAGGTTGTTGCGGATCATCGGACCGACGTTGCCCCGGACCCGAAGGTTCTGGGGCAGCGCGACGGTGACCGAGGTCGCGGGGTTCACGTCGGCTTTCTCGATATTTACGTGGTCGTCGATACCGACGTTGGCCTCCTGGCGGAGTTGCCCGTCGATACGGACGATGCCCTTCCCCTCGTCCTCGGGGTAACCGGGCCAGACTCGGGCGACCGCCCGGCTGTCCTGTTTCCCTTCGAGAACGATGTAGTCGCCGTTCTCGAGTTCGAGTTCGTCCATCGCGGCTCGGTCGATAGCCGCGAGGCCACGGCCGGCGTCTTTCTGTTTGAGCGGTTTAACGGTAAGTTTCATCAGTTATCTCCCTCGATCTCTGACAGTTCGATAGTGAGAACCCCGTGATTGATAAACGCTCGTGCGTCACCGGCAGGGATCTCCTGTTCGTGCTGGTGGCCGTCCGCGACGACGATGACGGTCCCGTCGACCACATCGACACTCGCATCGGCAGCGGGTCCCACGTCCGCCGCGAGCACGACGCTGTCGTCGTACTCGAATCGGCGGAGGGGCGTCTCGTCGAACAACTGCTGTTCTGAAGTCATGCTAACTCAAAGTAAGCGTGATGAGTATATAAATCTATCGCTGAAATACGCTGTACGGCAGGAAAATACGGGGAGTTGCTTGAATGCGGTTCACATCTCTTCTGGGCGCGCCAACCTTTTATCCACACCGCTTCCGAACGGTGTCGCATGGAGTGGGTCAGTCACAACGGGCGAGTCACAACGTACAGACAGACGCAGCCTGCGGCATCGGGGCCGACAGCGCTGTATGTTCACGGGAGCGGGGCGACACACCGCGTGTGGGGCCGCCAGTACGCCCCGTCCGGGCCGACCCACCCCGCCGTCGCGCTGGACTTGTCAGGTCACGGAGACTCCGACGATATCGACACCGAGGCCGGGATCCCGACGCTCGACGCCTACGCGGACGACGTGGTCGCTGTGGGGCGGGAGACAGACGCGGACGTGCTGATCGGGAACTCGCTTGGCGGGGCCGTCGCCCAGTGGGTCGCCCTGGAGCGGGACTGGACGCCCGAAGCCCTAGTGTTGCTGGGGACCGGCCCCGAACTCCCGGTGTTCGAAGGGCTGCAGGAATGGCTCGCAGACGACTGGGACCGCGCCGTCGAGTTCCTCCACGAGCGGGACCGCCTGTTCCACGACACCGACCACGAGGCCGTGTCCCGCTCACGCGAGCAGATGGAGGCAGTCGGGCAGGCAGTGACCCGCCGCGACTTCGTGACCTGTCACGGGTTCGACGTGCGGGACCGACTCGGCGAGATCGATGTGCCCGTGCTGGCTGTCTGCGGCGAACACGACAAACTGACTCCGCGCGCGTATCACGAGACACTGGCTCACGAGACCCCCGACGGAGAGGTGTCGTTTGTCCCCGACGCTGCCCATCTGGCGATGGTCGAACAGGCCGAGACGTTCAACGACCTCCTGAAGGAGTTCATCAAGGACGCGGTCTGAGCGGTTTGAGATATACTGGAGCGGCGCTATTGAGACACACAACTACTGACTGGAGGGGGCGACAGTGGCGGTCACGGCTTCGGCTGTTCTGCTGAAGCAGATGGCAGGCGAATAGTGATGACCGAACCTCGTGGCGTATTCTCGGCAAACGTGATGGTCCCGCCGGAGGTAGTGATAGTCCAGTAGGCGATCCAGAGACCCAGCCCGTTGCTGTGCTTGAGAGCCGTTTCTGTCCCCGTTTCGATCACCTCCTGCTCTCGGTCAGGGAGTCCGGGACCGTTATCAGCGACCGCAACCGTAACGTCCCCGTCATCTGTGGGTCCCATAACCGTCACCGATACCTCTGGGACCGACTGGTCGTTGTGTTCGGCCGCATTTTCCAGAACGTTCCTCAGCGCGGAGTCGATCAAATCTACGGCGGATACCTCCGCCCGGTCCGGCCGTTCGACGCGAAACTCCACGTCTGGATACGTCCGTTCGAGGTCAGCTATTACGTCTGCAACGACAGCGCTGAGATCGACGGTCGTAGTTTCGACTGCGCCGTCCCCGACGAACCGCTCAAGGTCGCGAGCCCTCTCGCTTAATGTGACAATATCCTCTCCTTTCCGTTTGATTCGCTTCAGTTGTGGCTGGGCTTGCTGTGATTTGAGGAGGTTCTCAGTGGTCCCCAGAATGACCTGCATATCGTTACGGATGTCGTGGCGGAGGACGCGGTTGACGACCTCTAGGCGCTGGCGCTGGCGCTCGATGCGTTGTTCACGTTGTTTGCGCTCGGTTACATCAGTGAGTGTGATCAGTTGTCCCGTGACTGTGCCGTAGCCACGATGCAGCGGTGTCTGTCGTACTTCGTATGCTCGCTCTTCGCCATTCACAGGCACGGTAATTTCGGCACGGTCTGGGAAGTCGTCGGTTGGCGAGTCACGGAGCTCAATCAAACCGGGGAGCACATCCTCAAGTGGCCGGCCGATCCACGCTGCCCCCGGTGTCCCGATAATGGCTTTCGCCTGTGGATTGAGATCGATGACAACGTCGCGTTCGTCGACGACGATGACAGCCTCTTTCATCGACGCGACGATCTCGTCCCGGGCGATCTCTCGGGCTGCAGGAATGACTTGAAGCAGTTGCCGACGAAAAACAGCGCCCCCCAGAAGGACGCCACTGAACACGAATCCGATCTTGGTCAGGTCAAATACGCTCGAGACGCCGGTAAGGTAGAGAATGTTTCCTCCCCACGGGAGGAGTGCTGCCAGGCTGAGTCCGATCGCCTGGGTACGGTAGACGCGTCCTGAGAACAGTGCCAGCTTCAGCATAAGGCCGGTCCCCACAGCCATCACGACGTACGCGTATGCGGTCCATGCCCAGAACGCGGGGCCCCGCTCCGTCACTGAAACGAGGAGCGAGCCCTGGAAAGCCAACTCCATCGTGGACCAGAACCACCCGTGGTATTGGTTTGTCCACACGAGCAAGATCATCAGGACAGGCCCGAGGAGTATGCCCGCCAGCTCTTTGCGGGTCGGAAGGCGAGTCTGACCCGTGTACTGGATGGCGAACAGGAGCCACGCGACGGGAACGGCCCCAATTGCGGGATACATGAGCTTGAGTGCGAGGCGCTTCGTTGCAAGGTCGGTCGCCCCGAGTTCAATCACAGACATCACCGACCACCAGGCGATGGCAACCATCAAAAAAGCGAGAGAGCGAGACCCCGTGCAGTCGCGATAGTACACGCCAACACCAGCGATAAGAAGCGAAACTGCGGCGGAGAGAAGAGGGGTATATAGGTACCAAGAGAACTGGAATTCCATTCCTGCTGTTGAACTCCGTACCACATATATATGGGATTAACAGACTTTAAACCACCAGATATACCGATCAAGATCGAGAGTTGTACGAGCCTGAGCGGAACTGAACGGCTGAAGCTGCTGGCGTCTTACTCTCCGGGATAAAACCACGGCCCGAGCGCGAAAAACAGCAGCGCGATGGCGAGCATCGCCCGCGGGCCGGCCCGGAACAGCGCCGCCGGCGCGACGACGGCCACCGCCTGCACGACGCCCATCGGCACCGCGTGTTTGGGACCGGGTTTCGGATAGTCGAAGGGCGCGATCATCGCCAGCGAGAGACCGAGCGCCCCGACACTCAGGACGAGCGGGTTCGTGATGCCGCTCAGATACGCCGTCGCGATGATGATACTCCCGAGGGTGTTCGGCATGCCCGGCCGCTCGTCGGGAGAATCGAAGTACGTCGAGTAGAAGGCGGTCCGGACGATGGAGCACACGACGTACGCGGAGGCAAGCAACGCGAGGCCGACGAACACGGCCGGGTGAGCGGACTCGATACCGCCGTAGGCGTCCGTCAACAGCACGTAGAGAAAGAGGCTCGGCGTCGCACCGAAGGAGACGACGTCGGTCACCGAGTCGAGCAGCGGGCCGACCGCCGAACTGTCGCCGTTCCGGGCGACGATCCCGTCGATAGCGTCGGCGATGACCGCCAGCAGGATGAGCCGAGCGGCCAGATGTTGGTCGGTAAAGGCGATGGCTCCGGCGACGAACCCGACGACGGCGTTGAACAACGTCACCGTGTCGGCGACACTGAGTCGTCGGCGTACCTCGAAGCCCATGGTTCCCCGGTTGGCCACGGCGTATATGAAGGACTCGAAAGCGAACGCTACGCAGTGCCGACCGGCCGCCCGTTACTCCTCCGGGAGGTCGTGGCCGATGCGGAGGCGAGCGGCGGTGGCGAGCGTTCCGACGACCAGGACGACCAGTTCCCAGCCGCTCCGGGCGATGGGAAACACGCGGTCGACGGCCTCGGGTTCCGCCTGTCCCGGATTCGGGTCGATGCCGGTGCTCATCTGCACCTCGCTGGAGTTGCCCATCGACTGCGTGGTCGAGCCGCCGCTTGCGCCGCCCGTACCAGTGCCGCCGGACGTCTGAGCGGGCGGCTCGGGGAGCTCGACAAACGTCTGGACGATGCCGCGCTGGCTCGACAGCTCCAGATGGCCGCTGAGCTGATAGAACTGGTCGTACAGCGGCCAGAAGAGGTTCGCACCGCCCGTGATCAGGTCAAGGACGACGTGGCCCACGGCATACACCACGACACAGAACCAACTGACCCGAACACCGTACGCCCCCCAGCGCCCCTTGATGTATGATTCCTCGCGCACGTACAGATCGGCCCCAATGAGGAGCGCCAGCACCGCCGGGATGACGAGGTTCGTTGTCGCGGCCCGGTGGCCGGCCTGCCAGTAGAGGCCGATGAACGCGTCCACATCGGGGAACGTGACGACAAGTATCGACAGGAGGAGCGACCGCTTGTCGAATGCAGCACCCAGTAGCGTCGCAGCGAGCAAGCCCACAAAGGCGTAGTGAACCACCAGCGAAGGCATATAGATATCAGTACCACCACAGAAATGAGCGTTGTGGTGGGTACTATCAGAATTAGAAAACGCCCCGGCTGATTAATAATGTCTCAATAAATATGTTGTAAGTGGGGACTCAGTGGGATGGGGGCGGCACCCATCAGTACTTCTCTGTGCAGGCGCGACAGATCGGAGTCAGAAGCGTAGAAACGAGAACCGACAGCACTCGGTTCAGTCCGCCGTTATTTCCTGCTGTGCCGCGGCCGTCTCACCCTTCATCGGGGCGACGAGCCTGTAGACCCCGTACAGGGCCAGGACCAGGAGGCCGGCCAGGACCAGCCCGGTCCGGAGCGTCGGGTCAACCATCGGGGTCGCGATGATCTCGCCCGCGTCGTTCGTCAGCGGAGCCGCACTGTACGGCTTACCCGCCAGTATCTCCACGATGCCGAGGACGACGACGCCCAGCAGCATCAGTCCGCCGCTGAGTGCCATCGCCGCTTTGTCGATGACGGTGGTGTGTTGTTGCATTGGTGGTCACCTCCTTAGCCGAGCAGGTACCTGAGTTTCGGGTGTCGTTTGACCAGTTTGGTCTTCTCGATGATCGCGTCCAGGCCGTAGTAGCGACCGGTGGCCAGCACGATCATCGTCATGAACAGCAGCAGGCCCATGAAGTCGCTGTTGACCAGCCCATGGCCGAAGCCCGCGTTGCCGATCCAGAACAGGGCCATGAAGAAGACCCCGAAGACGGAGGCGAGCCTGACTAGCGCGCCGACCATCAGCCCGAGCCCGATGAGCGTCTCGCCCAGCGGGACCATGGCCTGAATGAGCCAGCCCAGGTGTTCGCCCATCAGCACGGGGATCGGACCGAGTGCCGTGCCAGTCATCTGCTTGAGGTACGTCGGACCGTAGGTGTAGGCCAGCCCGTCCTCGATGAGCTTCGTTACGCCTGCGTGGAAGAACCACCAGCCGGTTACGACACGCAGGAACGCCAGCCAGTACGCGGTCCACGCCCCGCCGAGCTCGAACTCGAACTCGTCTGCCAGGGGGTTCGCCGCTTGATAGGACATCTGTGTCACCTCACATATGGATTTCCGAGTCGCAATAGCATATAAGGGAACGAGTGTTCCCACCGAGTGAAAACACATCTCAGTGCCTGAGAAGGGAAATATCAGCGATTTAGCGTGTCGTCACCCGTTCGGCAGTGGGTTTTTATTTATTTGGGACAGGAGCGGCACCCACTCACGGGTCACCGTGAGGTTCAAACCCTCCATGCGACTACGCTACGATATCAATGGTACTGGAACTGACGGGCGAACACACCACAGCGCGGGTGATGGTCGACGACGAGTCGCTCGTCGAGGCCGGGTGCCGGGAGCAGATCGAGACGCTTATCGACCATCCTGCGTTCACCGAGCCGGTTCGGATCATGCCGGACACGCACTGGGGGGCCGGCGCACCCATCGGCTTCACGATGCCGCTGGGCGACCGGGTCGTCCCGAACATCGTCGGCGTCGACGTCGGCTGTGGGATGGCCGCGACGAACCTCGGGCCGGAACTCCCGCTGGAAGACGAAGAGCGCGAGCGCCGCGTGCGCGAGGCGGTCCCGATGGGCCGGAACGTCCACGACTACGACGACGCAGTCCACTTCGTCGAGGAGTTCCCCTTCGAGCGGGCCAACCGCGTCTTCGAGCAGTTCGACGCGGCCTACGCCGAGCGGTTCGGCGAGCACATCGACCCCGTCGAGTTCGATTTCGACGGTTACGACGAGGAGTACTTCGAGTCGCTCTGTGACCGCGTGCTGTCAGATCAGCGCCAGGGAATGGGGTACATAATCAAGAGCGCGGGGACGCTGGGCGGCGGGAACCACTTCGTGGAGTTCGGCCAGGCCCGCGAGTCGGACGACTACTGGCTGGTCATCCACAGCGGGTCGCGCTATCTCGGCAAATCCGTCGCCGAGTACTGGCAGTCGACGGCGACGGACCGCCGGACCATCGGCGAGATCCGCGAGGAGATTCCCGACGAGTACGTCGAGTACCTGAAGTTCGACCCCGACACGGTCGAATCGCAGGACCTCTACGCCTGGGTCACCGGCGGCATGGGCGAGTCCTACATCCGGAAGGACCGCCTCCGCCGCGAACTGGACGGCAAGGAAATCGAGGCGGCCTTCGACGCGCTGGGACAGGTCCAAGACGCCATCCACAGCAGCGACGACGAGGACCGCAACACGGACCTGGACTGGCTCGAAGGCCGCGAGGCCCACGGCTACCTCGTCGACATGCTGTTCGCTCAGCAGTACGCCCGCTGGAACCGCGAACTGATGAGCGACGCTATCTGCGACGCCCTTGGAATCGACCCTGTCGAGCGCTTTCAGTCGATTCACAACTATATCGATTTCAGGGACCTGACCATCCGAAAGGGGGCGACCCCGGCCCGCGAGGGACAGCGGCTGCTGGTCCCGTTCAACATGGCCGACGGGTCGATTATCGCACGCGGGAGGGGCAACGACGAGTACCACCAGACAGCGCCGCACGGCGCGGGTCGCGTGATGAGTCGCCGACAGGCCCACAGCGAGGTCGACATGGACGAGTTCGCCGCCGCGATGGACGGCGTTTACTCCGAATCAGTGATCAAGGGCGTCCGGGACGAAGCGCCGATGGCGTACAAAGACGCCGAGGCCATCCTCTCGGCCCTCCGGCCGACAGCAGAGGTCGTCGAGTGGGTCGACGCGGTCCACAACCTGAAGGCGACTGAGTGAGCGGACCTGTTAGTTCGGCAGAAAGTGATTTGCACGCGAAGGCCTTGTGTCCTGTATGACCATTCTCGTGGCTATCGCCAACGATTCGGTCTCCTCGGCGGTCATCGATACGGCGGTTCGACTCGCCGACGGACTCGACGAGGAACTGTACGTCGTCCATCTCGTCGACGAAGACACCGCCGACGGCACGGCCATGCAACTCCGCGACGAGATGCGCGAGCGGTTCCGCGACGCCACCATCGTGGCGACGGTCGCTATCGAACACGTCGGTCGGTCAGCAATGCGTTCGGGCACGCGGATCGGCAACGAACTGCTCGAACTCGCGGCCGACGTGGACGTTCGTCACATCGTCATGGGCCACGAGCCGAAGGGGCTGGCCGGCAGACTCCGAGAAGGCGACGCCGCAGTCGCTGTCATCGACGCCGCCAACGTGCCCGTTACGATTGTCCCGGAAGGCCCCGCAGACGTGTAAGCGTCGCTCGGAGTATCACAGACCCAGTTCCCGGCCGAGCACCATTCGCTGTATCTCGCTCGTTCCCTCGCCGATTTCCATGAGCTTCGCGTCCCGGTAGAACCGCTGGGGGGCGAAATCCGTCGTATAGCCGTAGCCGCCCAGCACCTGGACGGCGTCTTCGGCGACCTCCCGGCAGATCTCGCTGGCGTCGAGCTTCGCCAGCGATGACATGCGCGTCACGTCCTCTCCCTGGTCGTACATCGTCGCGGCCTTGTGGGTCAGTAGCCTGGCGCGTTCGATCTTGCGGTCCATCTCGACGATCTTGTCCCGAACGGCGTCGAACTTCGAGATGGGGCGGTCGAACTGCTCGCGTTCGATGGCGTAGGACTTCGCCGCCTCGAACGCGCCCTGTGCCAGCCCCGTCGAGAGCGCGGCGATGGAGATACGCCCGCCGTTGAGCGTTTTCAGCGTCTGCTCCCAGCCGTCGCCCTCCTCGCCGAGCAGGCGGTCCGCGGGAATCCGACAGTCGTCGAACTGGAGTTCGCAGGTCGGTGAGGCGTTCAGCCCCATTTTGTCCCATTCGGTCGTCACCTCCCAGCCGTCGTCATCGGGACCGACGATGAACGTCGAGATGCCGTCGTAGCCGGCCTCGGGATCGGTGACGGCTTTGACTAGCACCGACCCGGCGACGGAGGCGTTCGTGATGAACTGCTTGGTGCCGTTGATGACGTACTCGTCGCCGTCGCGCTCGGCCGTCGTGTCCATGTCGCTGGCGTCGCTCCCGCTGCCCGGTTCAGTCAGCGCCCAGCCGCCGAGATGCTCGCCGGAGGCGAGCGGTGTGAGCCAGCGCTCTTTCTGTGCATCTGTGCCAAACAACTCTATGGGCTTGCTTCCGAGCGAGGTATGGGCCACGTACGAGAGCCCGATGCTCCCGGAAACGCGCCCGAGTTCCTCGGCGACGAGCGCGTACATCAACGTATCGCCGCCCAGACCACCCCACCCCTCGCTGATCGGCACACCCATGACATCAAGCTCGCCCAGTTCCTCGAATATTTCCGCCGGAAACCGGTGCTCGTCCTCGATCTCCTGGGCTATCGGCTTGATCTCGTTCTCGCAGAACTCGCGGACCGAATCTCGTATCATCCGGTGTTCGCCGGGAACGTCGAACTCCATACCGGACGTAGGCCCCGTGCCACTAAATACCACGGGGGCAGACACAAGCCATTTGCCCGTCCGCGGCGTTCCCTAGGGGGAATGGCGTTTCGACGACTCCTCCGCGGGACGGTCCCCTGGGAGCAACTCGAAGGCGTGGTGCGGGCGGTGATAGAGCGGTACGACGAGCCCGCTGCTCGCGTGGCGTTTCTGGAGGCGGAGAACTGGCTCTCGACGCCGCTGGTCGTCAACGACCAGTGGTTCGTGAAAGTCATCACGGGGCAGAACTCGCTGGTCCACACGCTGCTGACCGCCGGCCGAAACATCGGCGCGTTCTCGTCGGGGACCGAGGGCTTTTTCGAGCATTTCGGGACGCCCTACGAGATGGCGGAACACGAACTGGCGGCGACTCGGCGGATGCGGGAGATCGGCGTCAATGCCCCCGAGCCCATCGAGGCCTTCGAGTACGACGGGATGGGGGTACTCGTGCTGGAGTATATCCCCGACTTCGAACCGCTGGATGGCCTCCCGACGGAAACCGTCGAGCGACACAGTCCGACGGTGTTTGACTTCCTCCATCGGATGCACGAGGAGGGGCTGGCTCACGGCGACTTCCGCTGTGAGAACGTGCTCGTGGCCCACGACGACCTGTACTTCATCGACGCCACGAGTGTCCGTGAGGCGGCGATCAGTGACGCCCGCGCCTACGATCTGGCCTGTGCGCTGGGCGCGCTGGAGCCGCTCATCGGTGCGCCGGCCGCTGTCTCCGCCGCCGCAGTCCACTACGATACGTCCGAGTTGCTGGCCGCGGAGGAGTTCCTCGATTTCGTCAACATCCGCCCGGACCACGACTTCGCCGCCGCAGAAATCCGCGGAGCCGTAGAAAAACGCGCATAGGACGGCCCGGCTCAGTTTCAGTCCGCTGGCGCTGCTCCAACCGCCCGGCTTCTTGCGACAACGCCGATACCGACGAGCACGACGGCCCCGCCGGCGACGGTCGCAGGACCGGGTATCTCCGCGAGCAACAGCAGCGCCAGCAGCGCGCTCCCGACCGGTTCGCCAAGTAGCGAGACACTGACCATGCTGGATTCGACGTGCGCCAGCGCCCAGTTGAGGACGGTATGGCCGAACACACCGGGGCCGACAGCCATCGCGAAAAACAGCGCCCACTCCCGAGGCGGGTAGCCGGTGACGGGGTGACCCGACGCGACGACGAAAACGAGGAGGCATATCGCGGCGACGCCGTAGACAACGGTCACGTAGGGGATGAGGGGGAACCGCTGGCGGAGCGAGCGCCCGGCAAGCACGTAGCCGGCGGCCATGACGCCGCCGACGAGGGCCAGCGCGTTGCCGTACAGCGGACGCGGGCCGATGGTTCCGCCGCCGAGAAGTTCACCGACTGACATCACGATAATGCCGCCGATGGCGATCAGGATGCCCGCCGTCGTGCCCCGCGTGACGCGCTCGTCGAGCAGCGCCCACGCGCCGACAGCGACGAACAGCGGCTGGCACTGGACCAGCGTGACCGACGCCGCGACGCTCGTCCACGCCAGGCTCTCGAACCACGCGGCGAAGTGAACTGCGAGCGCGACGCCAGTCGCCGCAGCCGCCAGTACGTCCCGCCGGGAGAGCCGCCCGAACGCCGACCGATGCCGGCCCAGCGCCAGCGGGGCCAGCAGCGCGGTCGTCAGCAGGACGCGGTAGAACGCCGCTACCGACGCCGCGGCCGCGCTCCAGCGGACGAGAATCGCGCTCGTGCTGACCGCGAGCACGGCGACGGCCAGTGCGATTCGCGGGTCGACTCGCGGCTCCGTCACGTCCGTTTCGCTCCGTTGTGGCGCGGAGACACCACGACTTCATCAGTTACCGCGACGGCGCGTCTACTCATCCTCTGGCAGTATCCGACACGGGGATAAAGAAACACCGGAGACCATAGTCGGGACCGTGCCGTCCGCGGACCCGGATACGCTAGCCTTCGAGCAGTTCCTTCGTCTGTTGATGGCGATACCGAAACATCGGCTCCATCCCGAGACAGCCGAAGGGACCGAGCGCCTGGCCCAGCGGTCCGCCGGGCAGTTCGAACTCGACGTGGTCGTGGACGAGCGTCTCCCTGTCGCTCAGGGCCCGGAACGTGTGCGTATGCTCCCAGTGGGGGAACGGCCCCTCCTCCATCACGTCGCGGAACATCGCTTCGTCCTCGCCCTCCTCCCGCGCAACGATATTCGAGACCCAGCGCTGGCGCGGCGGCACGCCGAACGGCTTGATTGAGGATTCGACAACCGACCCGGCGGTCAGTTCCTCGGGATTTGGCTCGCCGTCCGGTCCCCGCTCCGCCTCAATGCGGATGTTCATCCAGTCGGGAGTCAGTGCGACCAGTCCGTCGCCTGTCGCGTGGAATTTCCAGACTTCTGATAGCGGGGCTTCGACGCGAACCTGCCGCTCGTAAACGTTCATACGCTCAATAGGGGAAGCGCTGGCAAAACACCCGCGATAGCCACGACCGAGTCCGGGACGTGGTCAGGGCCAGATGCCGCCTTCCTCGGCGGCGGCGACGACGCGCTGGATGGCCACGACGTACATCGCCGTCCGGAAGTTCGGCGCGCCGGTCTCCTCGTACGTCTCGACGAGGTCGTCGAACGCGTTCGTGATGATTGTCTCCAGTTCCTCGTTCACGCGCTCTTCGGACCAGTAGAACCGCTGGCGGTTCTGGACCCACTCGAAGTACGACACTGTGACGCCGCCGGCGTTGGCGAGGATATCGGGGAACACGGCCACGTCGCGGTCCGTGAGAACGTCGTCCGCGTTCGGCGTCAGCGGGCCGTTCGCCGCCTCCACGACGATGTCGGCCTGCACGTCGCCTGCGAGATCGCCGTCGATGGCGTTTTCGAGCGCCGCCGGAACGAGCAGGTCTACGTCCATCGTCAACAGTTCCTCGTTCGTCAGCTCCTCGGTCGCTCCCTCGTAGTCGGTTAGTGACCCGGTCTCGCTTTTGAACGCCTTCGCGTCGCGTGCGTCGAGCCCGTCGGGGTTGTAGACGGCACCGGAAGAGTCGGACACTGCGACGATGTTCGCGCCCAGGTCCTCGATGAGTTTCGCCGCGACGGAACCGGCGTTCCCGTACCCCTGCACGGCCACGGTTGCGCCCTCTATGTCCTTGCCGAGATAGTCGAACGCCTCGCGTGCGGTGAGCATCACGGAGCGACCGGTCGCTTCGACGCGGCCCGCACTGCCGCCCGACTCCGGAGCTTTTCCGGTGATGACGCCGGGTTCTGTCGTGTTCTCCAGCGTCTCGTAGGTGTCTTTGATCCAGTTCATCTCCCGCTGGCCGGTGTTGACATCGGGCGCGGGGATGTCCCGGTCCTCGCCGATGATCGGGCGAAGTTCCTTTGCGAACGACCGCGTTATCCGCTCGATCTCGCTGGCCGAGTACTGGCGCGGGTCGATCTCGATTCCACCTTTCCCGCCGCCGTAAGGGATGTTGACGGCGGCGCATTTGTACACCATCCAGCCTGACAGCGCCTTGACCTCGTCGCGTGTGACCTGCGGGTGATAGCGAATCCCGCCCTTGTACGGCCCTCGGTCGCCGTTGAACTGCGACCGATAGGCCCGAAACACTTCGACGGTGCCGTCGTCCATCTCCACGGAGAGGTTCGTCTCCAGCACCCGCTCGGGGTGTTTCAGCCGGTCGAGCACGTCCGTCGAATATTCGAGATAGTCCGCCGCGTCGTCGATCTGCTCCTGTAGACTTTCAAATGGGTTGACCTCGGACGACATACGGGTATTGACTGGTACTGTGGGGAAAAGGGTACCGCCGTCCATGGGATTCCCCGGACCGTGAGATACCTACAACGGAACTAACTGCTCAGTCGCGGTCGATGCCGGCGCGCTCGAGGACTCGTCTCGCTTGGTTGACCTGTGGTTCGTCGATCATCTCCCCGTCGACGACGAACACTCCGCCATCGGCGGCGTCCCGGGCATCGAGTATCCGCTCGGCCCACTCGATCCGGTCCTCGTCGGGCGTGAACGTCTCGTTGATGACCGGGACTTGGGCGGGATGGATAGCGAGTTTTCCGTCATAGCCCAGCTCGATGGCTGCCTGGGCGTCTGTTCGGAGTCCGTCGAGGTCGTTGAAATCCGGGTAGTGCGTGTCGATGGGTGACACGCCGGCCGCCCGGGCTGCGAGCACGACGTGCTGGCGCGCGTGGCTCACTTCCCGCCCGCTGGCCGTCCGCGTCGCGCCGATGTCGCCGGCCAGGTCCTCGGCCCCGTACACGAGCGCGTCGGTCGGGGCGGCCGCCGCGATTGCTTCGGCGTGCAGGACGCCAGCCGCTGACTCCACCAGCGCCAGCACCGGACAGTCGACGCCGTGGGTTTCCAACAGCGATGCCAGCTTCCGAACATCCGACGCGTCACGCGTTTTCGGGAGCATCACGCTGTCCGGGGCCGGGCCATCGAGAACGACTGCGAGGTCATCTTCGGCTCCCGACCCGACGGGATTGACCCGGACACACACTTCAGGGGCGGCCGGCATCACGTCGACCAACGCTTCGCGGACCGTCTCGCGCGCCGCCGGCTTGGCGTCCGGAACGACGGCGTCTTCGAGATCGTACACGATCACGTCGGCTTTGATAGCGGCGGCTTTCCGCAGTTTCTTTCCGTCATCGCCCGGAGAGAACAGGACACTTCGACGGGCCATATCGGTTCTACGTTCGCACCCGTAGTAAGTGATAGGCGACCCGACAGCGACCGCAGGGCTCCTCTGGTACTGGCACTGCGAATCCGGGAAGCCCCCACGGCTAAGAACCGGCCGCGTCTGGTCTCAGCTATGCCCGGCAAACACTACGAGGAGTTCACCGAGGGCGAGACCATCGTCCACGAGAAGCGCCGGACCGTCAGTGAGAGCGACAACCAGCGGTTCTGCGACCTGACGATGAATCAGCAGCCGCTCCATCTCGATGCCGAGTTCGCCGCCGAGACGCAGTTCGGCGAGCGCGTCGTCAACGGGTTGTATACGATGTCGCTCGCAGTCGGACTGACGATACCCGACACCACCGACGGAACGATTGTCGCCAATCTCTCTTATGACGATGTGGAGCACCCGGCACCGGTCGTCCACGGCGACACGATACGCGCGGAAACGACGGTCCTGCACAAGCGACTGACCAGCGACGAAGACCGGGGTATCGTCACGATGCAGGTCGACGCATACAACCAGGACGACACGCTCGTCTGTACGTTCGAGCGGACGGCGCTGGTCCAGCGAGCGGACGACTGAAACCGGAAACGGAGCAACCCCGAGTCGGTTACAGGCTAATCAAGAGGATCCCGTTGATCACTACGGCCGCCACCCACGGGAGCGCCAGTCCGAGCGGCACGACGACGCCGCGTTGCTCACTCAGCGCCCGGCGTGTCAGTCCAGCAAGCCCCAGCACCCCGACCTTCGTCAGCGCGAGGACAGCGATTCCGAACGTCTCTATCGCGACTCGCATCACGGGGTTTCCCTCGTGCAGGCCGTGCTGGAGACCGACGTGTGTCAGCCACACGTCGATGACGAGCGTCACGGCAACCACTAGCCATAGTTCACGCTCGACGGCCGCGAGTTCGTCGAGCAGGGCGCTACACCACCCGTCGATGGTCCCTATCGAGACCGTTCGGTCCGTTGTGAACACGTCACCCTCCGCGACCACGCCCCCACGTGGTCTGTAAGTCTGTTATCACGCAGCGTATTAAATACACGCTGTTTACTGGTGAAACGGAGCGGTTATGGACTGTTTACTGCACCTGAACCGTGGTATTCCGACTGGTCGCGGTTGGCGTCAGAGAATCGTACCGTGTTTCTTCTCCGGTCGGTCTTTCTCGACATCCTCGTACAGGTCAAACCGGGCAGCGATTTCGTCGCGCAGGTCGCTCGGCGGAACGATTTCGTCGATAACGACTTCGCTCGCCATCCGGTGGACGTCGATATCCTCGCGGTACTCCTCACGGAGTTCCTGTTCCCGCCGGGCGCGTTCCTCCGGATCGTCTATCGCGTCCAGTTTGTTCGCGTACACTGCGTTTATCGCGGCTTCAGGACCCATAATCGCGATTTCGCTGCCAGGGAGCGCGAGGGTCGCTTCGGGGTCGTAGGCGGGGCCTGACATGGCGTAAATGCCCGCACCGTAGGCCTTCCGGACGACGACGCACTGCTTCGGAACGGTGGCCTGCGAGGTGGCGTAAATCATTCGCTTGCCGGCTTCGAGGATGCCCTCTTTTTCGACGGAGGAGCCAGCCATGAATCCCGGCGTGTCACAGAGGTACAGGAGCGGGATGTTGTAGGCGTCACAGGTCCAGACGAAGCCGGCAGCCTTGCGGGCCGAATCCGGGAATATCGCGCCGGCCCGCTGGCTCGGTTGGTTGGCGACGATGCCGACAGGCCGGCCGTCGACCCTGGCGAACCCCGTCAGCACCTCGGTCCCGTACTGTGACTGTAGTTCGAAGAAAGAATCGGCGTCGACAACGCGTTCGATGACTCGGTGCATGTCGTAGCTCTTGTTCGGCTCGGCGGGAATAACCGAGTCGAGGCCCGCGGGGTCGACCGACGGAGCGGCTCCGTCCGTCTGTGGCGGTTTCTCGTCGGCGTTGTCGGGCAGGTATGTAATGAGTTGGGCGACGAGTTCGCGGGCGTGCTCCTCGTCGTCGGCGACCAGGTCCGCGCTGCCGGAGTGGCGGGCGTGCAGGTCCGGACCACCGAGCGTTTCGAGGTCTATGTCCTCCCCGGTGACCATCTCGACCATTCGCGGCGAGGCAATCGCAAGCGCGCTCATGCCACGGACCATGACGGTGAAGTCAGCGAACACGGGCGTGTAGGCTGCGCCAGCGATACACGGGCCATATAGTACGCAGATCTGCGGGACTGCGCCCGACAGCAGCGAGTGGTTGTAGTAGAACTTCCCGATGCCCTCGCGGTTGGCGAAGAAGCCTCGCTGCTGGTCGATGCGGCCGCCCGAGGAGTCGACTAGATACAACAACGGCTGGCCGCTTTTCAGCGCGCGCTCCTGCAGTCGGAGGAACTTCTCGACGCCGTGGCGGGCGATGGACCCCGCCTTGACGGTGAAGTCGTTGGCGGCGACGTGTACCTGTCGGCCTTCGAAGGTCCCCGCGCCGGTGATGAGCCCGTCGGCCGGCAGCCGGTCGTCCTCGTCCTCGGAGACGTCCGGACTGCTGGGGTGCCACGAGTCGAAGTTCGCGAACCGCCCGTCTTCGAAGTCCAGGCCGTCGTCACCGAACCAGAGGTCGAGTCGGTCACGGACGAACAGTTTCCCCTGTTCGGCGAGGCGGTCCCGGTACTTTTGTGGCCCACCGCGCTCGACATCGCGGATCTCTTCGCGGAGGCGTTTCTCGCGCTCCGTCAGTGCAGCGTCTGCCGAATCGCCGTCTGCGGCTGTGTCGGCAGTTTCGTCCCCGTCGGTCACCTCGCGGACCAGCGTCGGGGTTTCCTCGTCGCCGACGTACACTTCGACGGTTCGACCCGTGTGTTCGGCGACAGCGGCCGCGATAGCCGATGCCTCGTCGCGAGTGGCCTCGGCCGCGATATGGACCTTCATACCACACCCAACGGTCCCAGGGGTCACAGTAGTTGCCCCGCTTTCGATTATCACCTCTCATAATGGTGGCGCACCATTGATATCGGGTGCCGGACTACTCATGCACCATGAGCGACACCGGCCACTCCCCGGAGGCACCTTCGTCGTTTGGGAGTCAGCGCCGGTGGCTCCCGCTTCTCGCATTGCTCCTCTTGATCCCGCCACTCACCGCAGTGGCAGCGGGCACGGCCGCTGCCGAAGACACCGAACCGCCGGAGTGGGGCAACGCGACGCGGGGTAACGCCACGACTATCGAAGTGACCTTGTACGAAGACGCCGGGTCGTTGGACGCGAGTACGATCCAGGCAAACGATTTCGCGCTGACTGCGGGCCGTGTCGGGAACGTCTCGGTCACATCGATAAACGCTTCCGGAGCGAACCGGAGCGGGGTGCGCGTTTCGCTGCTGCTCGACAAGAAGGTAGACACAGACAACGTCACCGTCAGCCTGCGTGACGCCGCCAGTATCACCGACGAAGCGGGTAACGAACTCCCACACGATTCGGCCACTGTCACCGGGATGGATGCCGTCGTGCCCAAGTACCGGGATTTCAACGTCACTCGGGTCAACAGTTCGACCGCCGAGGTCACTGTCGAGACACATGAACCACTGAGCCAGTTGCGGGTGTCGGTCGGCGGTCCGTCGCTCGACGAACTGAATATCTCGGGGTTCTCCGAACGAACTGGTAACACGGCTACTTACACGCGCGAGTACACGTTTCCGGAGGAGGGTGAGTACTCACTGCTTCTGATGTCGGTGACCGATGAGAACGGAAACGAGAACTCCTTTGGCCGACAGCGGACGTTCCTCTACGACGGGTCCGCCCCGAACATCTCCGTCGCCGGACCGGAGAACGCAACGGTCGGCGAGTCGGTGACCTTCTCCGCGGCGGGGACGACGGACGACCAGGGCGTCGACTGGGTCCGGTGGCAGGTAGGGAGCGACACGATTCTGACCGGCGAGAACATCACCGTGGCTTTCGCCTCGCCCGGCAGCCACGAAGTCGCAGTGACGGCCGCTGATCCGCTCGGGAACACGGAGACAGTGACCAGAGTCGTGTCCGTCGCGGGTACTAGGACCGGCGGGAACGTGACCGTTCGGCAACCGAACGCGACTGTGGCGAACGTATCGGTGAATGGAACGGGACAGTCACAGCGGATTCAGCCTCCGGAGGGTGCACTCCTCAGCGGCCAGAACGGGACGCTGGAGCGGCTTGCTGTGACGTTCCCGCGCAACGAGTCCGTCGCACTCACTATTCGAGGCCGACAGCCTACGCAGTCGTTCGCGACTGCGACCGGTCACACCGGGGTTAGCCGGTTCGACATCGTCCACGGCTCCGTTCCGGCCGAGGACGCGACATTTACGTTTACTGTGGACCGCGACGCGCTGGCGTCGGTCGATGCGGAGCCCGGTGCCGTGACGCTGTTCCGGGACGCCGACGGGTGGACGCCGTTAGCGACTGAAATCGCCGGCCGGAGCGAATCACACATCGTCTACCGGACTGAGTCACCGGGCCTCTCGACGTTCGTTGTCGGAGTCGAACGGACGACGGCGGAAGACGCAGGTACGGCGGCGACGACCGAATCGGAAACGTCGACGGCCGAACCCGAGACGACCGAAACGAAGGCGGAAACTACCGGGGAACCGGATATCGTAGTCACGAACGCCACGGCTGTTCCATCGACGCTCCGCCCGGGCGACCGGACCGTCATCACCGTCGAACTTGAAAACCGGGGAACCGCGAGCGGGGACCACAACGTGATCGTCGCGCTCAACGCCTCGATACTGACAACGCGGACGGTCACGGTCCCTGCCGGCGAGACGCGAACGACGGAGTTTGCCCGCTCCGTTCCGGAAAACAGGACCGGCGAGCTAACGGTCGACGGGCAGCGCGTCGGGAACGTGACGGGTGACAGCGGTGGTCTCCCGATTCCAGCGCTCCCGTCGATCGGCGTTCCGAACCCGCTCTCGCTGTGGCCTGACGGCATCGTCGGAACCGTCCTCGGTGGGCTACTGGGCGTCGCTGTCGGGCTGTACGGCGTTCTCAAAGCGCTGGCGATCTATCTCGGATACTAAATGACAGAAGCCGGGTCGTCAGTCGATATTCGCTTCGAGACGGTCGATCAGGTCGTCGTTCCCGAGATACAGCGGCGTCCGCTCGTGTAGCTCGTCGGGTTCGATCTCAAGTAACGACTGGTCGCCGTCGGAGGACCGACCGCCGGCTGACTCAAGGATGTAGGCCATCGGGTGGCCCTCGAACTGGACCCGGAGTTTCCCCTCGGGGCGTGATTCAAGTGCGGGGTACGAGAAGATGCCGCCGTAGGTGAGTACCTGATTGATGTCCGCGACCATCGCCCCGCCGTAGCGGAGTTTCAGTTCGTGACGGACCGCCTCGGCGTAGGATTCGAACTCGTCGGTCCAAGAGTCGACGCCGCCGCCAAACCCGAATACGGTGGGGTCTTCAGGGACCGTCACGTCGTCGTCGACGACCCGCTTGTCGCCGTCTTCAAGGATATACTCGCGGACGCTGCCGTCCCGAGCGACGACCATCGAGGTGATCGGACCGTAGATGACGAACCCGGCGGCGAGGAGATTGGTACCGACAGTCGGTGGCTGTTCGCTGTAGATTCCGAAAATCGTCCCCATCCCGCTGTTGGGTTCGAGGTTGCTCGACCCGTCGAGGGGGTCCATCGCGACATGCAGGCGACCGTCTGTCGTTTTCACGTCCGCGCGTTCCTCGCTGGCGTAGGAGGCAACGCCGTCGATGCCCAGCACCCGCTGTTCGAACAGTTCGTCGGCGCGCAGGTCAGCCGCGAGCTGGTCGTCGCCAGTGGGGTTGACGGAGTTGCTCTGGCCACGGTAGTCGGCAACAGCGCGGCGGACGTCCGGTGTCGTCGCGACGATGGTGTCGATGACTTCCGTGACTGTCTGCTCGGCTTCGGTGGTCGAAATGTCGAGTGACTTACTCATTTGTCAGGTGTAAGGGCAGAGACTGGCCATTCGGGGACCAGTCGAATTTTCTCCGAGCCTGCTGCCCGCAGGGTCTCTCATCACCAATTGGTTCTCCGGCACACCATAAGTATCTTTTTGCTGACATTTACTACATTTCGAGTGAATATTCAGCCGCGGGGCAGTGCTTGCCGCTAAGCCTGTGACAGATTCTCTCGGTAGAATTCCAGTCCTGTGACAGTCCGATACCGTCGGCAGACTTACACGACCACCCGACGAAGACGCCGGTATGCATCTCGAAAAAGTAGACACCGTCGGCGTCGTCGGGGCTGGAACGATGGGCAACGGCATCGCGCAGGTCGCGGCGACGGCCGGCTACAACGTCGTCATGCGCGATATGACAGATGAACTGGTTGCCGCCGGGTTTGAGGAGATTCAGTCGAGCTTTGAGACACTCGTTGCGCGGGATACAGTGACAGAACAAGAGGCAGAAGCGGCAACAGCCCGCATCACTGGAACTACCGAGATGGACGACCTCGCGGATGCCGACCTCGTCGTTGAGGCCGTGACGGAAGACATGGATATCAAGCAGTCTGTATTCGAGGATCTCGATGCCGTCTGTGGGCCGGACACAGTGCTAGCCAGCAACACGAGCACGCTCTCGATTACGACTATCGCTAGTGTTACCGATCGACCCGAACAGGTCCTCGGATTGCATTTCATGAATCCCGTACCGGTCATGAAAGGCGTCGAGCTTGTCGTTGGCGAGAAAACCAGTGACGAGACGGTGACGCTGGGGCGGGAGTTCGCCCACGACATCGGCAAGGAAACCTGGGAGGCCGACGACAAGCCCGGCTTCGTGGTGAACCGTGTGCTGATGCCTTGGATCAACGAAGGCGTTCGCGCGTACGACGAGGGTGTCGCCGACAAGGCCGACATCGACCGTGGGCTGACTCTCGGGACGAACGTCCCGATGGGCCCGCTCGAACTGGCCGACCACATCGGTCTTGATGTGGTTCTCGACGCCTCTGAAACGCTGTATGAAGAGCTGGGAGACCGCTACAAGCCCGCATACCTGCTCAAACGGAAAGTCGCGGCCGGCGACCTCGGGAAGAAGTCCGGGCAGGGCTTCTACGATTACGACTGACCACTCTGCGGTGACAAACGCCGACAGTAGCAGGCCGAATACGATACCCGGCAACGGGCCGCGCGTTGGCCAACAGTAAAGACCCAACCCGCGTTAGAATCTGTCATGGACTTTAGCCCCACACAGGAACAACGCCAGATACAGGACATGGTCGCGGAGTTCGTCGACGACGAGGTCAAGCCGCGGGCAGCGGAGATCGACGAAACCGACGAGTTCCCGTGGGACCTCGTTGACGAGATGGCCGACCTCGGCCTGATGGGGATGCCGATTCCGGAGGAGTACGGCGGGGCCGAACTAGACTATCACAGCTACGCCATGGCCCTCGAAGAGATTTCGCGGGGAAGCGGCGGGCTCGGCACAATCGTCGCCGCACACATTTCGCTGGCCTGCAACATGATCTACGAGTTCGGCAACGAGGCCCAGAAGGAGACCTACCTCACGCCGCTGGCAGCGGGTGAGGAAATCGGCGCGTTCGCCCTCTCCGAAGCGGGCGCGGGCAGTGACGTGCCGGCGATGGACACGACCGCCGACCCGGTCGACGGCGGGGACGCCTACCTGGTCAACGGCGGCAAGCTCTGGATTTCCAACGGCTCCGTCGCCGACACCGTCGTCCTGTTCGCAAAGACCGACCCCGAGGCCGGCAACAAGGGCATCTCGTCGTTCGTCGTCCGCCCCGAGGAGGACGACGGCTTCATCGTCGAAGGGACGGAGCACAAACTCGGCGACAAGGGCTGTCCGACCGCCGAACTGCGGTTCGACGACATGCGTATCCCCGCCGACCGCATGCTTGGCGAGGAAGGCCGCGGGTTCGTCCACGCGCTCAAGACGCTCAACGGCGGACGGATCACTATCGCGGCCCGCGGTGTCGGCATCGCCCAGGCCGCACTGGACGAGGCGCTACAATACGCCCAGGACCGCGAGCAGTTCGACCAGCCCATCAGCGACTTCCAGGCCATCCAGCACAAGCTCGCCGACATGGACACGAAGACCCAGGCCGCCCGCCTGCTGATGCACCAGGCGGCCGATAAGAAGATGGCCGGCGAGTCGTTCGTCAAAGAGGCTGCTCAGGCCAAACTGTACGCCTCAGAGGTGTCCCGCGAAGTGGCGAACGAGGGCATCCAGGTTCACGGCGGGTACGGCTACACGAAGGACTTCCCGGCCGAGCGGTTCTACCGCGACGCCAAACTCAACGAGATATACGAAGGGACCAGCGAGGTCCTCCGTAATACGATTGCCAGTGAGCTTCTCGATTAGGGGAGGGAGAGGAGCCCTTCGACGACGACCGCACGCGTGAAGTAGAACGGTTTTCCGTCCGCACGGTAGCGGTTCGCGCTGATAGTTCCCAGCGCGAGCAGCACCGCCACGCCGACAGTCCCGGCGAGCATGCCGACAATTTCTGACGGTTGGATGGCTGTGCGTGCGAACACGTACGTCGCGACGCTGGCGAGCACCGCGAACGGGAGGGCGTCCAGGCCTGCCAGGAGGAGTGACCGAGACAGGGACATAGCTGTGTGCTGTGGCAGCACTCACAAAAAGGGTACCCCATCAACGGCGGCGCAACGAAATCCAGCAGAGGCTGGCAAGCAGCGCCGTCAACCGTCCTCACCAAGCGCTTCGCGCATCCACTCGAATTGGTCCCGGAGCCGACGCTCACCGGCGTCGGTCAGTGAGTACTTGTCAGCGATGCCGTCCTCGCGGTGGACGACGAACCCGGCCGATTCCAGCGCGTCGAGCGCGCCGTAGAAGCTCTTCGGTTCGATTCGCGTGTCGTAGCGGCGTTCGAGCCGCGTCTTCAGCCGCTGGCCGGAGAGTTTGCCGTCCTCAGCGGCGGCCAGCAGGACGCACATGTCGCGTCGGCGGCCGCTCTGGAGCCACTTCGCCATAGGTGTCCGGTCACAGCCGCCCGGTTTCGCGTTTGCGGTTCCGAGCGGACCGCCAGGTTCGCATACCCCCGCTCCCTAGAGCCGCCGATGACCGACTCCGAACTCCCCGTCGAGGCGTCAGCGGACGGTATCACGGCCACCTATCGAGAGACCGAGGAGGAACGGCTGCTGACCTTCGAGAGCGACGGCGGGAGCGCCGCGGTCGCTCAGAACATCGAGGGGTACGCGATGCTGAAGGTCCGCCCGACCGCTGACGGCGACGAACTGGAGCGATACTACGGCTTTGACATGGCGCTCGACCACGCGGCGGAACTGCTAGGCGTATCCCCGAACACGCTTCCGATCCCCGAACCGGCAGCCGACATGGGGATGTAACGCTCACACGCTTGTTCTTGCGGGAGTGAATCTTCTGGCCCGTAGTCCTGCACAGTCTATGAGCAGTTGGTATGTATCCTGTGAAAATATGTCTCGGTAGTTATCTGTTCACCACCTATCCGCTTCCCCGCTATTGGTATTAATCTTTGAGGACAACAGACATATACGAGTGTATTATAAACTGGTTTTAAAATACCCTCCTCCTGAACACCTGCATGGTCGACTTTACTCGACGACAGGTGCTTTCGAAATCGGTGGCTGCTGCGCTTGGGGCCAGCGTCATCGGCGTGGCAAGTGGTGACGAATCCGATACGGCCGGCGCGCCGAGCGTCAACGGAGAACTCAAGCGGTTCTCTACGACGGCGTTCGGGGCCGAGGTTACAGGGCCGTTCGTCTTCCAGGACGGGTCACTGCTCTACAGCCTCCAGCATCCCGAGGCGGCGAACCCGGACCCGTTCGGTACCGCCGGAATCGGGTATTTCAGCGGGTTCCAGTTCGAACTCGACGGCGACAACGACGACTTCGACGAACTCTCGACGCCACAGACCGAGGCGGAACAGCGCCGGGTCCGGTCGGGCAACGGCGACTACACGATCTTCGCTCACGGCCGGGACGAGATCAACGACGGCGAGGAGCGGCTGGGCGTCACACAGACGCCGGACGGCACCGACATCACGCTGGATAATTTCGAAGGGACACAGTACGGGGCCGCAGCGACGAACCCCGACTGCAACCAGTTCGTCCCGACGAACGAGGACGGGACCGAAGGCTACCTGTTCACCAACTGGGAGAACAGCCCTGGCAACGTCAGCCGAATCCCACTGAGCCAGACGCAAGGCGGCGAGTGGGAAGCCGACCTCGAAAACGCGACCAATCTGGCGAACACGGAGCCGCTCCGCGAACTCGGCGGCACGCGGATCAACTGCTACGGCGACCTCAGTCCGTGGGGGACGATGATCTCCTCCGAGGAGAACTACGCCCATCCGCGCGTCTCGCTGACCAACCAGGTCGGCGACATCGTCGACGCCGGTACCGGAAAGGGCCGTATCGGCGGCGGTCAGTTCTGGAACCGGCCGAACCCGACCGGCATCCAGAGCGCCGTCGATGACTACTACGGCGACGAGTCCTGGGGCATCCAAGGCTACTGGGCGCTCGACGGCGTAGAGTTCCTCGCGTACTATCTCGGTGCCGAGCAGTCGGATCAGACGGACTACCTCAACACCACCGAGCCGATCACCGACGTGTACCCGAACCCGTACCGCTACGGCTACCACATTGACTTCCGCGAGCCGACGGCCGACCCGCCACAGCCGATCAAATACTACGTGATGGGGCGGGCTTCGTGGGAAGCACCGAACATCCAGGCCGACGAGCGGACCGTCTACGGCTGTTCTGACGGCGACAGCAAGGGCATCTACAAGTTCGTCGCCGACGAGCCGATTCCCAGCTACGAGGACCCGATGGACGTGGCGGGCACGCTGTATGCGCCGAAGATCACGAACGCACAGGCCAACGCCTCCATGGTCGGGACGCGGAAATCCCCGGCGCAGTACCCGCTCGACATCGAGTGGATCCCGCTGGGTCACGCGAGCAACGCGGAGATCGAAGAGTGGATCGCCGAGTACGACGACGTCACGCAGGCCGACTACCTCGAAACCCACGCGGAAACGGATTGGGAAGAGGACCTCGAAGCGGCCCTCGAAGAGGCCGACCGGGCTGTCGTCGAGAACGGGAACCAGAACTACATCACGAACGAGGAAATCGTCGAGTGGGCCGACCAGTACTACTCCGAAGGCCCCGACAGCGTTGACGAGGAACTCCGCCGCGTTCCGTTCCTCGAAACCCGTGCGGCGGCCAAGGAAATCGGCGCGTCCATCGAGTTCAACAAGGCCGAGGGCGTCGACAGCAAGGACGGCGCTGGCCCGGGCGACCCGGTGTATTTCGGCATCTCCGAGTTCAACGATGACCTCGCGAACGACACCGGCGACATCCAGATGGACCGCGTCGATGGCGGTATCGTCTACCGCGGTGAGCTCGAAGATGACTACAACATCTCGACGCTCGAACCGGTCATCGTCGGTCCGGACTTCACCGACGAACCGGAAGACGCCGACGACGCGCTCCGGAACGTCGACAACGTCTACGTGATGGACGACGGCCGCGTGCTCTGTTGCGAGGACGGCTTCGGTGGTCCTGCCCGATCCTACCCCAACGACGGCCTCTACGTCTACGAACCACCGGAATCCGAAGAGGACGAGGAGGAGACCGAGGACGGAGACGAGGGGACTGAGACGCCCGGTAACAGCACCGAAGCACCTGACAACACCGAAACCCCGGGGAACAGCACCGGCACCCCCGACAAGAGTACTGAAACCCCCGGTAACGGCACTGACGCTCCCGGAAACAATACTGACGCGCCCGACAACCGTACTGATAGCCCCGGTAACAGCACTGGTGCTCCTGGCAACAGTACCAGCGAGAACGGAAACAGCACTGAGGCCTCCGGCAACGGCAACAGCACCAGCACCTAACGAGACGGAGCCGCCGACTCAGCACCACCCGAACACACACGACATCCACATTTTTGTATCCCAGCAAACAGATGGCTCAGACCGACAACTCGAACACAGTGACTGATTTAGAGACGTATCGCGAGTATATCCTCGGTGTGCGAATCACCGAACGGACCACTGCCGATGGCGGGGTCCGGTATCGCTTCGAAGCCCCCGATCACCAGGGGGTCGAGTTCGATGATCCCGACATGGCGACGCTGTACGCCGACGTGTACTTCGACGTAAACGGCTTCCAAGAGGCCGGGACCGGCGAACGTGGCGTTCCGCCGACGGTCATCCAGGCCGGCCGCGACACGCTCGTCGCCTACTTCCTCACGCAGGACGGCGTCGACGTCCACTGGGCCGCGTCGTTCTACGGCGAGAAACCGGAGAAGATCGAACGGTACGCGTCACGCGTCCGCAAGCGGTCGAAAAAGATCCGCGAAGGGGCGAAAGAACAGGGCCACGCCTGAGACACGCACTGTTCCCCCCTTTCAGGGGCGGCCTGTGGGAACGCTGTGGGTGCCACTGCGGGCCCGTCCTTCCATTCCTAAACTGAGGGGTATCGGTCAGTAGTTTCCTCGTCGGCTTTCAGTACCTGCGACACCGACCGGATATCCGTCATCTGATCTTTGTCGCTCACTCGTTCGCTTCCGTCTGCGGAAGTGCAATTACCGGAATCGCTGCGTTTGTCACAAGCTTCAGCGAGAGATCACCGGAGAGAAACTGCATGAGACGGCCGCCACCACGAGACCGATACGCGATAGCGCTCGCCCCGACTTCGTCTGCGGCATCGAAGATAGCCTCGACGACGTTCCGAGCGTACGCAGTGTGGTCGTCGGCGTCGGGGAACACCGTCCTAACCGCCGCGTAGGACTCGGCAGCCAACTCCTCTGATTGTTCGACCGGCGTCTTATCCGGAACGCCGCCACCCTTTTCGACGACATGCAGCGCTGTCACGTGCTCCGGCTGGTATGGTTCAAGTGCCGTCGCCGTCGCAAGGGCGTCCGCCTCGTTGGCGACCGGCAGAAGAACGTGTCCGAGGATGTTCTTGTCTGTCTCGTGAGGGGTACTGCCCATACATCGCATGAACACGTAGATCAGTAAGAAGGTACCTACCCGACGCAGAGTTGAATCTTTAACTATATTCTTCCTGACCGGCGTCCCGATTTTAAATACACGCCGTATACTCCGCCACCGTCCGTCAGTAGCACTCTGCGTCACTCCCGCAGAAACAGCACGGTCGGAACGTGGGGATTTTTCAAATCAGAGGTGTGACGGTCCTCCAATGGTCGGTGATCAGTGATGTCGGTTCGCGTCGACTGGCGACAGAGTGTCGCTTTTACCGGCACTGTAATCAAGTATCTCGCGGTGACGATGTTGGTCCCGCTGGGAATCGGTCTGCTCTACGGCGAGGACATTGTCGCTTTCCTGATATCTATCGCGATTACGGTCACCATCGGAGTGGCACTAGAACGACTCAGTAGCACTCACGAACTCGGGCCACGGGAAGCGCTGCTGTTCGTCGGCCTCTCGTGGGGAGCCGTCGCCGTCATCGGTGCGATCCCCTACGTTATCGCCGGCTACGGGACTGAATCGGCACTCCGCCAGCCCGTGAACGCGTTGTTCGAGTCGATGTCCGGCTTCACGACGACCGGGGCGACTGTCACCGAGGAGATATCATTTGCCCGCCACTCTCACGCACTGCTGATGTGGCGACAGCTCACCCAGTGGCTCGGCGGGATGGGTATTATCGTCCTGATGGTCGCTATTCTTCCGGAAGCGGCGGTCAACGGTGCGCAGCTGATCGAATCGGAAGCGCCCGGCCCCGAACTCCAGAAGCTGACGCCGAAGATAGCCGAGACCGCGCGACTGCTCTGGCTGTTCTATCTGGGCTTTACTGTTCTGTACGTCCTCATTCTGCTCGGCCTCCATTACACCGGCTACGCACCGAACATGAACGCCTACAACGCCGTCGCGCACGGGTTCACGACGCTGCCGACCGGCGGGTTCTCCCCGCAGGCCGCCAGCATCGCCGCGTTCTCGCCGGCCGTGCAGTGGGTCGTCATTCCGTTCATGCTCATCGCCGGAATGAACTTCGCGCTGTTTTACCTCCTGTTACAGGACGACTACGCCGCCTTCCTCCAGGACCGCGAACTCCAGGCGTACCTCGGTGCGAACGCCGGCGTGGCCGTCGTCCTCTGGGGGCTGCTGTTCACCGGGTCCGCTCCGCCGCTAGAACTCGGCGGTGTCACCCAGGGGGCGCTGGAGAACTCGCTCCGGCAGGCGACGTTCCAGGTCGCCTCGCTGCTGAACTCGACCGGATATGCGACGAGTAACTTCGCCAACTGGGGCGACACCGCAAAGGGAGTCCTGTTGTTCGCGATGTTCATCGGTGGCTCCGCAGGGTCGACCGGTGGCGGTGTCAAGATCGTCCGGTGGCTCGTCGTCCTGAAGGGTATCCGACGACAACTGTTCACGACAGCCCACCCCAGCGCCGTCAAACCGGTTCGGCTCGGCGGGCAGGTCATCGAGGAAGACGTTATCAACGCGATATACGGGTTCACGCTGCTGTATCTGCTGGTGTTCAGTATTGCGGCAGTACTTCTCCTCCTCGATGCGGGCCGCGTCGGGCTCGAACTGACGGTCTTCGAGGCGGTCAGTGCGAGCCTGGCGACGATCGGGAACATCGGCCCCGGATTCGGGTTCCTGGGGCCGTTCGGGAGCTACCTGGACTTCCCGGACACCAGCAAACTGCTGATGATATTCCTGATGTGGATCGGTCGACTGGAGATCATCCCGGTGTTCGTGATATTCACCGGTGCGTTCTGGAACGAGTGAGTGCGGGAGACTCGTTCCGTCGCTAGTTCTAGCTGCCAGTTCAGTTATGTACCTACCCGACGGAGATGTCGACATGACCAGTCCTGCAAACGAACCGACACCGCCGGAGGGGGTTCCAGACCAACTGGCGACTGACCTGCCACAGTTGACGCCTGACGAACTCCGCAATACGATCATCTACGCGCAGGAACTGCTGCAGTTCCACGACGAGACGGCGTCGCCGATAGAGCCGGGGCCCAACGAAGACATCATCCGGGCAACCGAACGCGACGGCTACACTGAGGTGGTAAAGCGGACTACCTGCGTCGAGGGCTGTGACGACTGTCCGCACGGCCCGTATCTCTACCAGGTCAAAGAGGAGTCTCGACCCGAGGGCGGAACGAAGGTACGCTGGATGTTCCTCGGCGAAGTGTATCCTGACGAAGAGTGAGGGCGGGAGGTGTCCGTCGGTTACGGGTCCAGGCCGTACAGTCCGGCGCGGATGAACACGAGGATCGGGATGATCTCCAGCCGGCCGACCCACATGTTCAGCACGAACATCCCTTCTGCGAGCGGGGACATCGACGGGCCGGTGATGCCCGATGAAAGGCCGACGTTCCCCTGCGCGCTGGCGACCTCGAACAGGGCATCGGCGTAGCCGAACTCCGGTCCCGCGACGTTGGTGAGGACGAGGCTGCTGGTCACGAGAATGATGAGCCACAGCAGCGTGACAATGGCCGCTTCGCTGAACTCCCGTTCCATCGAACCGCGGTCGAGCGTCCGGTCGCCGATGCGGGCCGTAACCACCGCGTTCTTCGGGAGGAACACCCGCGAGAACTGCCAGATGATGCCGCGAGCGATGGTGTAGCCGCGGATGAGTTTGATGCCACCGACCGTGGACCCGGCAGCGCCGCCGAGCACCATCGCACCGACGACGAGCACCTTGCCGCCGGCGAGCCAGCGACCGATCGGCGCCGACTGAAACCCGGTACAGCTGAGGGCGCTGACCCACTGGAACGTCGAGTCCCGGATCGCATCGAGCTGTGCGGCGTCGAGCATCGGCACCGAAAACGGCAGGAACGACTGGGCGGCAAACGCCCCGGTCGTCGCGGGCACGGACCACGCGTTCTGTGCTGAGAGGCCGACGACGCCGAGCGCAAGCAGGATGAACAGCCAGCGGGTCTGCAGGTCCGACACCAGTTCGCGAACCTGCCTGTCGTGCAGGACGACGTAGTGGACCGGGAACGCGATTGCTCCGAGAATCATTATCGGCAACAGGACCGTCTCGACGAGCGGTGAGTTGTACGTCGCAATCGAGTTGTCCGTGACCGAGAACCCGCCGGTCGTGAGGCCGGTCATGGCGTGGTTGAGCGCCTGCCAGGCGACCTCCCACAGCGGCAGCGACTCGGCGTACTCGCTGTCGCTGGCGAGGATGGCACCGAACAGGAGCGCAAACGAGAGCACCGTGTAGCCGACGACGAGTTTCCAGACCGTTCGGACGGTCGAGACGACGCTCGGATGGATCTTCTCCTCACGGGCCTCGCTCTGGTAGAGTGCATAACTGCCGCTGCCGGGCCGCGATAGGATGGAGACGGTCAGGACGATGACGCCGACGCCGCCGACGTACTGGATGAACGACCGCCACCACTGGACTGCGCGAGGGAGCGAGGGCTCGTGAATCGCCATCGTCAGGCCGCTCCCAGTCCACCCGCTCATGCTCTCGAAGAAGGCGTGGAGCGGGTTCCGGAAGTACGCCAGACTGGACAGTGTCGTCGTCCCGCCGACCCTGATCGGCTCCCACGTACTCGTGTCCGTCCCGACTGGAACGAACGTATCCATGACGGCGGGGGGCGTGAACCAGGCGGTCAACAGGAACGGCAGCGAGCCGAACGTTGCGACCAGCAGCCACCCGCCGGCGGCGATGACCATGCCGTGTTTCATCTGGGGGGCCGGTGCGTCGGTGAACCCACGGTTCGCGAGGCCGCCGACGGCGGCGGTTATCCCGGCCGCGGTAAAGAAGCCGAGAGCCGCGTGGAACTCCTGAAAGCCAAGCGCAATGACGGCCGTGATCGTCATCAGCCCGGCCTCCATCAGCAGGAGCGAGCCGATATCACGGGCGATGGTCCGCAGGTCCATCGGGAACAGCCCGTCGTTCCGTCGCGACATATCAGCTGTGGTCCTCAGAGTGACCGAATATGTCGGTTACCTCCGGCGTCGCACCGCTTCCCGAGTAGACCGTGAGGAGGTCGTTCGGCTCGATACGCGTATCCCCGCGGGGTGTTATGGGGTCGCCATCGCCGTTGCGTTCGATGGCCACGATAAGCGTCTGGCCGCCGATGAGGCCTTCCGTATTGGCCTCCTGCAACGTCTTGCCCGCAATCGGCGCACCGGGCATGACGGTTATCTCGAACACTTCAGCCTGTTCGCCGATTCGCATGAAGTCGACGATAGACGGCCGTTTGACGGCCCGATAGAGGTATTCGGCGATGAGCCGCTGAGGGTTCTGCATCGTGTTGACGCCGATCTGGCGGAACACGTTCATGTGCTCGGGGTTGTGGACGACTGAGACGATGTCCGGGACTTCCAGTTCCTGTGCCAGCAGGCAGACCATGATGTTCGTCGCGTCCTGGTCAGTCGTCGATATGAGCGCGTCGGCACGGTCCGCACCGGCGTCCTCTAGCGTGTCTTTCGACGTCGCATCGTCATTGATAACGAGACAGTCGTACTGTCTCGACGCACGTTCCGCTCGCTCCTCGTCCCTTTCGATGGCAACGACCTCGTTGCCGCCTGCCGTCGCAATCTCGAGCAGCGGCGACCCGATATCACCGGCGCCGACGATGACGATATACATTTTTGCCAGTGTACTGAACCGATGGTTGAAAGACTACCGTTCTCGGTCACAAGCGGGACACCGTGGCAGTTCGACCCGTCGTGCCCGTTCCGCTCCCAAACCACTATACTGCCCCCGGTTGAGTCTCTCGGTATGACACACCTCACCGAGCAGTTCGACCATCCGGCCTGGCTGACGGCCGCCGGGACGCTCGCCGGCTACGGCCTCATCCTCCTGTTCATGTTCCTACTTCTGTTCATCGTTCCGTACCTCCTGTTCCCGGCCTGAGACGGGTACTGCCGCCGGACGCCCCTGTATCGAATTGAAACACGGTCGCTGCGGCTGCCGCGGTCGATGCGACCCACAGGGGTATCGCAGTTAGTAAATAGGTCCGCAAGGGAGTACACGTCGATGGAAGGGAAGGCAGCAGCGCCCGCAGCAGGGACGGTCCTCAACGCGCTCGCGACCGGCCGGGGTGCGGCGTTTGCTATCGACGAGTACACGACAGCGACCGTCACGCTCTCGACTGAGACCGACGGCGTCACCGGCGAAGTCGCCGGCGCTCCGGACGCCGACACGCGGCTCATCGAACGGTGTGTCGAGTACGTCATCGACGCCCACGGCGGCCCGCAGAACGTCGGTGTCCCGGCGGTCTCCGGCGGCACCGTCTGTACCGAGAGCGAAGTCCCAATGGCGTCGGGTCTCAAAAGCTCCAGCGCGGCCGCGAACGCGACCGTCATGGCGACGCTCGACGCGCTCGACGCGACCGAGCGAATGAGCCGCGAGGACATGGCCCGCCTCGGCGTGATGGCGGCCCGCGACGTGGGCGTCACCGTCACCGGGGCCTTCGACGACGCGTCGGCGTCGATGCTCGGCGGCGTCACCGTCACCGACAACGAGGACGACGCGCTCCTAGGCCGTGACGAAATCGACTGGGACGTGCTCGTCTGGACGCCGCCGGAACAGTCTTTTAGTGCTGACGCGGATGTCGAGCGATGCCGCCAGATTGCGCCGATGGCCCGCCTCGTCGAGGACCTCGCGCTCGACGGCGACTATCAGCGAGCTATGACGGTCAACGGCCTCGCGTTCTCGGCCGCACTGGATTTCGAGACGGACCCGGTACTCGACGCACTCCAGCACGTCGAGGGCGTCTCGCTGTCCGGGACGGGGCCGTCGTTTACCGCCGTTGGCGAGCGGGCCGCACTCGAAGCCGTACAAGACGCCTGGGACGAGCGACCCGGAGAGACCTGGCTGACGACGACACAAACCGAGGGAACACACACAGTATGAGCACGAATCCGAACCCAGAGGACATGTCGCTGGACGAACTGCGCGACGAGATCCGGACGATCGACCGCGAAATCGTCGAGAAGATCGCACAGCGAACCTACGTGGCCGACACCATCGCACAGGTCAAAGACGAGAAGGGACTCCCGACGACCGACGAACAGCAGGAGCAGGCCGTCATGGATCGGGCCGGCGACAACGCCGAGCAGTTCGACGTTGACGCGAATCTCGTGAAAGCGATCTTCCGGCTCCTGATCGAACTGAACAAGGTCGAACAAAGAGAAAGCAGATAGTCGGACTCGAGGGGGTTTCAGACGCTCTATATACAGTTCCTCATCAAACGTGGCCGAAGTAGAAAGCATCGGAAGTGGAGAGTACAGTCGTTCGCTAAAGACAGATGAGTGACGTAGCGCTGAGAATTGTTCTATCCTTCTCCCTTGTCAGGAACAGCGTGCCAAGTACGGGCGATAAGTTCGGCAGAGCGTACTCGGTAGACAAGAGGTCTAACGATGGCGGTATATTCCAGAATAGGCTTGCCGGATAGGGGAATATGCCGTGCTAAGAACACCCTTCAACCGGAATGAGGTGATATACGAATTATCACCTTTCGTTGTGGACCTCGGGATCAAACGGATGGCGCTCTATATAGAAGAACTCGAGCAGAAAGAGAGAGCCGAAGATACTGACGATCCAGAGCAGTATTTCGATGTCAGTTCTATAGAGATGATAGAGGACAATCGGTATCGCGGCCACGGTACCGACGAGGCCGAGTGCGGGAAAGAGGCGGTTCGATCCCGTTTCGTCAGCAAGTTGGAGGTTAACGAAGTTAGCCACGGCATCAGCGATCAGGAAGGCAACCGAGCCGAATTCGGTGATCTGCTTGAGCGTCCCGAGTGCGGTGAAAGCCGCAGTCAGCCCGCCCATCAGCAACAGCGCATAGACGGGAATTCCCTTGCGGTTCCGGAAGGAGAACAACCGGGGAATAGCGCCTTCTGTTGCGATCTCGTGGACGAGCCGGGAGGTGCCAAAAAGCGTTGCATTGATCCCTGAAGATGTGCTTTTCATCGCCGAGAGAATCACGAGCGTGAACCCGACAGCGCCCAAAAGTGGAATATTCGAGACAGCCGCTGCGAGTGCCGTCTCCTCGTGGGCGATGAGTTGTTCTGGGGATAGCTGGAGCGTGGCCATGAACGACACCGAGACATAAATCAGGATGGCAATTGCGATTGAAATGTACATCCCGATCGGTAGTGTTTGCTCGACGTTTTCGATGTCGTCGTAGTCGTAGACCAGCAGCTGAAAGCCTTCGTACGAGACAAAAATAATCGCAAAGCCCGTGATGGGGCTGAGATGTCCTCTATTGAAAAAGTCAATCGAGGTGGGATCTCCCCCGTAGAAGACGATCCCGAGGGTGGCAAGCGAAAACAGGATGATGATTTTAATGTAGACGGCGATGTCCTCGAACAGACCGGTCTCGTGAACGCCGGAGAGATTCAGCCCGACGAAGGCCCCGACCATGAGAACCGATATGATCGGACGAAGGAACTGTGGTAGCTCGATCCCGACGATAGCCCGTGCAGCAGTGAGCGTGTACGCACCGAAGGCGAACGCGTACATCGCCATCACGCCGATGTACCCGACAACGAGAACCCAGCCAACGAAGCCTGCGATATGCACGTTGTCCGTTGCGTGTTCGACGAACGTGAACGCTCCACCGTGTTCCTCATAGTGCAACGTGAGTCTGAGATACGAGTACGCAGTGAGGAGCGTGATGACGCCCGCAATGAGATACGAAAGCGGGACGGCATTGCCCGCTTGTCTCATCGCAACACCCAGCACGGCGTAGATCCCGCCTGAGACCATGCCCCCGACGCCCATCGCGATCACCTCTACGAGACCGAGCTTTTCTGAACGATTTCGCCGTAGTAGGGAGCGAAGCGAGGTCATACGAGATCGTGGTCAGTCGTTTGGTCTAGTCTTCGGAGTTCCTGAACAGGTTGTATAAACTGGCGAGAAGATATGCGCCGACAAACCCATCTGCGAACGCCCAGACACCACCGACTACCAATCCTCGCATAGTCGAGTCGTAGCCCAGATACACATCGGAGAGGAGATCGCGCCACTCATCACCCCATCCCTGACGTGCAGTCAGTCCGAGCACAACAACGGCTCCGGCCCAGAGCGACCCCATTGCTTTTCCAAGTGCTTTTCCATCAACACGACGGGTACTCAGGTCGCTCATAATTACGGGTTCGTCGGCCCCTACTTAATCAGTTAATCTCCTTCCCATTGTTTGGTAACAGTACTGTTTGACTACAGGTAGTGAGCTACTTTTCAGTAACTGAAGCGACCGTTTCATAACTCGGAGTAACTCAGCAAGAACGACGCGGATCAGGAGACTGGTTCTCAATACAGTCGCCGAATGACTCCAGAAGGGTCCTATTGACTTATATGCCGGACTTGGAATCTACTGTGACCCCTTCTCACGAGCGGGTAGAGACGAATCGGGATCGGCTCTACTCACATGCGGCCTCTGGGAGTTCGCGATGTCGGGTCGTCGATCCTGATCACATTGGTACAAGCGGGGTATTCGGACACCGGAAATGGACACACGTCCGTGTTACGTGAGCTATAGAACTGAACAGATCGAACAGCGCGAGTATCGGTAGCGGGGCTAGTACTCCCAGAGACGGTTGATCCGAGAGTCGATATCGGGATGTGCCGCTCGAAGCTCGTCGACACCGGTTTCTCCGTCAACGTTGATGACGTGGACTTCACCCCGTCGGCCGCCGTACACGTCCTGAAAATCGTAGACGACGCCGAACACGTCGACAGCATCGGGGACGTCGTCACTGCTACGGAGGAACTCGACTTGCCTGTCGACGTTGTACTCGACGAGTCGGTTGATGGCCGCTGCCCGCTCGATGTCATCGGGGAGGTGCTCCAGTGCAGGCTCGAGATGGGGCTTGAGAACACCGAGACAGTGATCGATACCCGCCGGTTCGTCGAGACCGTCCGTCAGGTCATCGTAGGTCGCTGTCACCGCCCCGCAGCCGGTGTGTCCGACGACCACAGCAGTTTCGGTCATCGTGTGTTCGATAGGATACAACACGTCACCGGACACCGCCTCGCCGGACGCGGTCCGCTGGATGACTCGGTTTCCGATGTTACTACACGTGAAGAGGTGCCCCGGTTCGCTGTTGCCCCACATGTGATCCTGGAGGACCCGCGAATCGGAGCAACAGACTGTGACAGCATCGGGCGTTTGCGAGTTCTGGACGCTGTCGAACCGGTCCCGGAACTCCGCCGCGTGATCGGCGTTCCCGGCAAGTAAATCGTGCAAGAGCTGGCTCATGCGTGGGCAGATAGCCGCCATGAAGTAAACTCATTGGACTTGGGCAGTGTTGACTTGCCAACTCGATACCGACTGCACTCGATTTGGTCCATAGAAATCTTCGGATGGGCGAAAGGTACGCTACGAGAACGGATTTTGAACAGCTTTACACGCGGTACGTCGATGAAACCAACGAGCAAATAGCTCTGAACGAGTAACAGTATGGGGTCGGAGGGATATAGTTTCCCCAGAATAAAATCGATTTTTACCGATATCAATTCGCTTGATCATTGTTCGAGATCCTTGTTGACGTCAGATGGGTCACTGTGTTTGCAGATATCTATCTCATCAAATTCAGTGATCCGACGACGGAGTTCAGCATCAAGATCTGGCTTATCATAATACCGTTTCAAGACCTCGACAGTGGTACCGGCACGAGCAGCAACATCTCGTGGGTCCCGGCCAATATTCAGTTGCCAAGTTATTGAGCCACGTCGGACTGGATGAGGACTCTCAGAAGAAGGACACTTACTAGAGTCCGTTTGCTCTGTCCATTTACAATTTCTCCTCTCCTTACCATGTGGACACTCTTTCATGACGCAGGGGAGGGTAGCTTGATACAGCCAATTAGTCATCGTTGATTTAGTAGGACGGCCTTGTCGGCTGGTGAAAATCGGCTCTCTACCTTGATTATCGTGCTTCTGGTATCTTTCACGATCGATATACATCTGGAGAGCTTCTGCTGGAGCCTGTGAAATAACCACCTTGCGCTCGTGGATGTCTCCGTTCTTTATACGGGTTCCTTGCTTCTCCCGATTGAGCAGTTTCAGAGTTCGGTCTTCTGAGTTCCAGTCGGTAATATCCAGAGCACGTATACCAGATCTGCGCGCACCTGTATGTCCAATCACTTCGATCAAAGCGTGACGTCTGGTTCCACGCCACTTGGCTGAATTTCTGTAGAAACTAAGATACTGTTCAAGCTGGTTTGGTGGGAGAATATCTGACGAGGTCTGTTCCTCATCGTCAAGGGTAATTGGATTGATTGCGAGGTGAAGTCCAACCTCTACGAGGCCCTGCGATTCAAGCCATTTTATCCACCGCCGAGCCTGTTTTTGCTTCGACTGAATGGTAGCACGCGCATAATCAGTCTTGAGCAGATAATTTGTGTACTGACCAACGTTCCATCTGTTAAGATCCGAAAGGTGACGGATGTTTTCTTGAGTCGTATATTTACAGAAAGTGTTCAGAGATTTGCGATAGGTGCGTGCAGTTTCTCCGTTCCAGCTTGGTTCATTTCTCGTAATGAACTGGTCTTGAGCCTCTTGAATAGAGTAGTCGGGTAGCTCGTTATCCCTACTAGGTTGGGAACCTTTCATTTGAACTCTCCCAAGGCGATAAAATCAACGTCAAATGTCTGTTGACCAGCTCCCAAATCTGTATGTGTTACATTCAGTGCCATATCAGTAGCCCTTGAAATACCCGTGACGCTGGAGAGATAAAAAGCTATCCCAGGATATCCTGGGATAGAACATAAATAAATAGGACCTTCCAGAAGATTGAAGGTCGAGACAATCGAAGGGGACTTTCAATGAACGAAAATGGAATGACGTCAGGAAATCACAACGAATAGACTATGATCGACATAACCGACTTGTCCTTGGATTTGGATAGTTGTGTGAATTACTTTGAGTTCAGCAATGAGAAATTAGGAGAATTAGATTCTCGTACAGAATCGTATCTAAGAGAAACCAGCAAAAAAATGAGTTCTCTCTCCAATGGAGTCGGTCGAACAGCAGCTCGTAGATACCTGTTAAGTTACGAACTCGGTAAGGCTCCAGAAGAAATCAGTGACCTGGAAGGAGTTTCCACGAAGACAATTAAAAATCAGACTGGAAGAGTCAAGAACAGGGTTTTAGATTCTCCCGATCTGGCGAAAGCTGCCGCTCATTTCCGCTCTTCAAGAGCCGAGTTGACTAACCCCGAGCTGCCAGCAGAATTTAAATTATCAGATACCATTGAGATTAGTCGAGGTGAGTTGACTGTAGAGGTTAGTTACTCTGATGGAGCACCAGATACGTTCTATACGTGGTGTTACTGTGGAGAAACAACGTGGAGCGAGGGAGACTGTGAATATACTCTAAAAATAGATTTTAAAATCAATGAACCTCTAGGCGTTTTACTTAAACAAACACGTAGAGGCGTAAAAAAATCAGAATGGAATAGGCCACCAGCCTATTCAGAGCATGTTGATTATGACGTTTATCCACTGCCGCATGAGAGATTCCCTTCCGGGCCAAATGGATCGCATTTTGAAGGAATAGCTAATCACTTGCTTTGGGATGTGAAGAATATCCCATTTACCGATGCAAAATACCAGAACGAAGGTACAGTTGAGCCTGTGGGCGCAGGTACTGGTCATTGGTTACCTGGGTCTGTGGCGACAAACGAGATTAGGAATCAAGCCCAGACACCACAAGTTTCTGCCGCTGATACATACAGTAACATACAGCATTTAATTAACCTAGGAGCTGATGAGTCTGTTATTGAAGAATTCACTAAGATTAAAATCAAACTGAGGCTTTATGAGAAAATATTGGGAACATATCCCCTGAACTATCCAACAGAAGTACCTGACGAAACTCGACTAAGCATGATTGACAAAAGTATTATCGGGGGTACAATATACTCGTCATTTCCCCATGTCAGTGTAAAATCACACATAGGCTCTTATCGATTGACAGGTGATGAACAACATATTAAGCATCATGAGGTGTCTGAGAACTTTTGATTCACTATTTATAATATTAGGAACAGATTTTGAATCGAACATCTTTATTTTGAATGTGATACAAAGAATGAACTTAACAATCAGTAACACGAGTCACGGTAGCGCTTGATTGTAACGTCACAGGGCCACTGAGTAAAATAACGGCATGGCTTCTGCGCAATAGTGGTTACTTATTTGTCTTTGGAACGTGTCATAGAATAAATCCCGCATCCCTTACTTGGCGATTATACGGCTCTCAATTCGCACATACACCAGTAGTTTCGTCGGCTATTAATTTTGTTCAAGTACAGATATGTGAACAGTACGGTTGATAACTATAGCATGACACGCTCACGAGAAGGTATTGCGTGTTGCGAGTGAATAGGAAGTGAGTGAATTATATGCTCAGGTATTGTTTCGTGAAGTGTTTGGGGGATAAAATGCGGAATCAGAGACCGTAGCGGTCAGATCTCTCTTCAAGACACCGGGATATAGTTCGAGAAGATGTATCGAGGTGCGCAGCGGCCTTGCGTTTCGACATCTCTCCTTCTTGGACCATCTCCAAAATAGAGCAAACATGCGTATAGTCGTCAGCTGGGACGAGCTCTCCATCAACCCAAGTGAACCCCAGACCAGGTCTCCCACCCGTTTTGTCGATATCTGACCATCGTCGGATATCTCTCTTTTCCGCTTTTCTGTGTAGGGATATGCCATTGTAATCGGCCAACTCGCATATTTTGGCCACCTGTGTGATTTCTGACTTGGGGTTTAGAATGATGTCGTTGTCATCACCGAATACATTGGTCTTAATACTCGACTCAAATTGAGATAACTGGTATAGCGACTCAGCAACCTCGGATAATGAATATCCGAGTGAGCAAATTTTCGGAACGATTATTTCGTCTATAGTTACATTTTCATCGGTTGTAGACTTAATCTGCGCGATAACCTCACTAATCGACCCTGCCACTAGGCAATACTTATCAATCTCCAATCTAGCCGATCCGACGAGGACTGGAGAGTCATTAATCACTAAATCAGCAAGGTCTTGAGCCTTTTCAAGCGAAAACCCACCGAATTCCATTCCAACATCACGAACCACCTCAAATACGGTCATTTCCGCTGCTGGGTGCTCGCTCGACAGAACTGAGATTATAAATCGGTAGGTTGTTGAGGGATCTGACTCCCCGCGGTCGCAATCACCGAGTGTTACTTGTTCAGTGCTCATAGATCAATTAAGATTTGCTCTGCTATTGCTTAAAACCAAGCAAGCACCCCTAATCTTAGTTCGACAAATCGGGAATTGAAGATGAAATGCTTACCGACAGAATACCCTATTTATGATAATTGACACTGGTTTTGAATTCTTTGATGTTAATCCGTTTAAAGAACCGCAAAGCAGTTTTACAGCCGCAATATGGATTTTCCGGACCCTGGGCTCGGGCAGAACCTACGCAAAAGTGTGTACTAATAATTGGGAAAGAGGTAGTTGACCCCACAGAACCCACTCAGTTCCCACTAGAGTTCCGTTTAATCTTAGCCGTCAAACTATTTCGCTAATCCAGCAAACATAGACAGAACCCGCTACAATTTCAGTCGTCGAACGAGGTGTGGGTTGATCAGTGATGAAATGAGGTGTGTGCAAGGGTTCTTCTGCCCTCTGAGATTTGTCGGTCTTGTATAATCATCATCATTAACGTATTTGAAGAAGGGTGTAATGCTTTATTTTCCAAATGTATTTTAAAACAGGAAACAACCCTCTAATTGGCTCTATCAAACGGCCCCCGGCGGTGCAACGCCGGGACCCAACTGCCAAGAATGACAGCACCTATATCCAACTCTGGGGACAGTAATAATTCTGTCCCACTATCGATCGAAGAAACGCTCGAAGCAATCGGCAACCAACGGCGTCGGTTCACTATCCGCTTTGTTGATGAAATGGCAATCCCAGTTGAAGTAGGAAACCTCGCAGGTTCAATCGCTACTATTGAGAACGATCGCGATCAGCCAAACGCGCAAGAGCGCAAGCGTGTCTATATTGCGCTGACCCAAAATCATCTGGACAAACTCAACAACATCGGGGCAATCGCTTACGATGATCAAGAGAAAATTTTGATGCCAAGCCACACCACACACCGTCTCGCGGATTTAGTGCGGTACTTGGAATCGGTCTGTACCACAGAGTGAGAATTCCGGGAAATCGGCTCGCTCTTATGCTGTGAGTAGGCGAAACCGACCGCCAGCACGACCATATTGCCCTCACGACCAGTCTAAATTCTTATATGCGGGGGTGTACGAGCAGTGCCTGCAATCCGCTTCATCGTACACAGGGTTTGAGAACCCCTCGTACACCCGTACACCTACCCGTACACCCCTGTCAGGTTCGTCGTCGCGTTGGCCATCTCGGGCTTGTGTACGCTCCAGACTACTGTGGGTATAGTGGAGTAATATCACCCCATTCAGGGGCTTCTGACTAATTATGATCGGAAAGTGATACGATTATCTTTGAAAAGCTCAAACGCATCGATCCGGCTCGCTTCAATAACTCCGGGGATGGTCCAGACGACATCGTGCGAGGAGTAGTTCGGCCTGCCTTCTCGGCTCCGCCGGAGTCGATCGTTCACCCTTTTCGGTGACCAGTTCTCCGGGCGGCCGCCAAATCGGCCGCCATCGAGATCAATCAACCCATGGTCAATAAAATAGTTCCAGAATCGAACCATATTCGCACGGTTCTCGTAGATCCAGACTGTAGGCCCGGCTCGCTTGCCCCGCCACTTTTTGAACTTCTGCTCCCAAGTCTCGGTGTTACGGTGGTGCGTGAGGACTTCGACACGCGCCAGCGACTCACCGGCACCGCCGAGTCGGAGATCGGGGAGTTGAGCAATGTGGCGTGGGTACGCATCAACAGTTAATACCCGTTCAAGACTCCCGAAGAGATGTTTCGAGGCGAGGACGCCTTTTCGATGCTCCATTAGTTCGTTGCCGTCCCGGAATGTCGGTGGCCGCGTATGTTCGTCAAGAACCCAAGTTGGATAGAGCTCTTCGCGGTCTGCAAAAATATCCTCGATAATCTGCATGCAGTTCTCGGTTGGAGCCCAATTGCAGCGCCGGCCGGCAAGATAGATGTTCTCGTCCCGATTTTCGCTCTTGAAGAGTCCTCGCTGGATGAGGCGTTCGTGTTCTTCATCCCAGTCGGGCTCCCACTGATCGCCGGTCAGCTGGCGTAACGTGGGCTCGTATTCTGTACCGATTGAGTATTTTTGGTCGTGAACATCGAACTTCGTCCCGTTGAACCAACCGGCGACATTGTAGAGTATGATGACCTCAGGTTGTGTAAGTCCGTACGTCTCCGCCTTCTCGAACGGCGATTGGTTGCCCATACAAATGTTTCTGCATCGATCTTTTAAATCTACGCAAAAGGGCGACACCCTGTACTGTTGAGCCTGTTAGGCCTGTACGTCCGTATATAGCCAGGTCGGCGGACAGACGTATCCTGATAAAAAAGGACGCGCAAGAAGCTACAAGAACCCGAGGAGTCCGGTCAGACGTTCGACGACGTTTTCTCCATCGACAAGGCCTACAGCCGGCATAATTTCTCCTGAGGTCCGAGAAAACACGCTTTCAGCGGCATTGGTTCTCCGGGCTGTCGTCAGAGGTCAAATTCCGACTTCGGCGAATGCGTCGTCGATGATGTCTTCGCTCGGAGCGTTGAGATATGGCTCAATCGCTGCGAAGCTATCCCACCCGCCGACAGCCATGACCACCCGTGGATTCATTTGCTCGTCGACGAGGAGCCGCTGAGCGAACCGACGGTTTTCACATCATGCATGATACAGCGCGCGTATCGGCTACGACGATCGCGGGAGCAACAACATGAGATACATAGAGACTGGACGCCTCTATGATTTATCATGCCTGCTAATATCAGATTTCCTGCTATCTCAGCGACGTGGCTACTAACAGTAGTTGGTAATACGGTTTTTTATTCAGTTCTGTGATCGAAACGGAGTGAGATCAATTATCTAATTCAGAAATAGATTTATTGCGCCATAGCGCTTACAGGGGACCATGACAGACCACCCGCCGGGTGTTGAAGCCTGGAAAGAACACACAACAGCGTTCGACCGTGTACAATCAGTCGCCACGACAGTCTCCAAACCACGCCCAGTATCGTATATCGCGGATGAGGCCCACGTCGCGGAGAATACGGCACGAGACCATCTTGAACGTCTTGTCAGCCTGAACGTGCTGCTGAAGACAGAACACGACGATGGAGCACTCTATTCCCCCGACCCGCTCCACACACGACTACAAACACTTCGGGACCTTCTCGAAGAGCATGACCGCGACGGACTGATTGATCTGAAGGCTGAGGCACAGTCCAAAATCGAAGAGTGGGAAACCGATTATAACGCGGACTCCCCCGACGAGCTCCGGACCCGAGCCGCAGAGACGGATACCGCGTCCCAGACGCGGGATATCAGGAAAACCGCAAGCGACTGGGAACTCGCACTCTACCGTCTCTCTATCCTTGAGGACGCTATCGAAGACTATGACACGTACAGCACGGACTTTTGGGCATCTACCTAGCGCCGACGGATGACTGACTCATACAATCCGTCTGAAGCGTCTCATCGAGCGCTTCGTGCAATCCAGCAAGAGCTTGAACGGCATCCGATGGTGACTACCGTCCAAGGATTTCCGGATGGTGAATTCACAGAGCTACGGGCAAACTTAGCGCCAGAACGACGGGGGACAGACGGTGAGAATGCGACATTGACTGTTCACTGGTTTGCGGGAGAGACACCGGACGCCCGCCCTGAATTCGCGTTTCATTACAGCGATGAGGAGACCGATTTCGGCTGGCACCACCATGAGCAAGAGCATGTCGATGGGTGGGGGCATTTTCAAGAACGCACTGGTGACGCCGGATATATACACGAACCACATACGTTCCACGCACAAAACCCATCGCAACTCATTTGGGAAGTCACGTCACTTTTTTCCACACCAATTTCTGAATAAGGGAACCGTGTTACCAACTACTGCTAAGCCGTTAGACGGTGTACATCGTAGCATGACCAAGATTGGCTTCCAGCGGTTGGCTGTCATCTTCGCCAATCTGACCGCCGCTATCGCTGCCGGTCTCACATTGCTAGGCGTCTTGGACAGCAGTGTCGTTCTTGGCGGAGCAATTCTTGCTGCAATAATCGTGATATCATTCCAGCTAGGAATGCAGTACCGTGCACGCAAACAACCGTAACACAGGGGAAGCCTTGCTTGTCTATAGCGTAGCTACCGCCCTACTGGATGGTTTCTCTGTATTCTGCAGGCCCTTCGTAACATCCGGTGAGGGTTTCAACAGAACCGGTGTAATCTTAATCCCCTGAAATCGATTCTGGGCGTGACTCCTGGGGGTTGCACGTCTACGAAATCGCTTCGACCAATATGAACACGACCGTCAAAATCCCGTGTTCATATTCACACCCGGGTCGTCACTCAAGCCGTCCGTACCCTGACCTATCCGACACTTAACCCTGCTTTTCCAGCGAAATAGCGGTTTGACTTTGGCGAAATAACTAGGTTTCTGGGGACCGTGTTCACGAACATGGACGACGACATACCCCAGAGTGTTCGGATTCGGACCGGCGAAGGCAACGAATACCGATACCATGCCGTCGAAGAGGCAGCAGAGTTCTACGATTGTAACCGGAGTGACGCCGTGGCCTATGCCTGTGACAACGTGCCGACGCTGGTGAAGGCTGTCCAAACTGTCCTTGCTCGCGACGATTTGACACCGGCACAGAAACAGGAGATTGCACAGGAGTTCTCCGCGCGTGGCTTAGAGTTCGACGTTAGCGAGGAAATTAGTGTAGATCAAGGATAGTTGTCGAGACTGTCGTACAAACCTCTGCTTGGCGATTCTCATCTTGTATTTGAATAAAACGGCCGTGGTGAATCGTCAGATATAGATTATTTTTATTTTCGCAATTCAAATACCTAATGACCGCTTTTCACTTGCTGTCACACCAGGTTTCGAGTGTAAAACAGACCAGCTTGTCACAATTTATCGAACAAGTCGTTATTGCTACTACTGTTAGCTTAGACCCTAACGTTCTTACTGTTAGGATACAAACTAACAATTATCGATGGGCGATGATGTTGTGGTGCTGGAAGATGAGATTCAAGCCTACGATGACGGGACTGTCGCTCGAGTACGCGTCCTTGAGGTGCCCGA
>ENA-ORDC01000271-ORDC01000271.1-marine-metagenome-genome-assembly--contig:-NODE-271-length-55726-cov-7.991680_pt1 | contig 55726 bp, 59 predicted proteins | sample MGYA00237783_ERZ508515 | MGnify/ENA primary metagenome ERZ508515 (study PRJEB26186, sample SAMN06268792) | marine metagenome | isolation source: Eden Landing Ponds, San Francisco, CA, USA | place...
ATGCCGGTCAAGCCCGGCCAGCACTACCACATGGGCGGCATCGAGACCAACGAGAACGGCCAGACGTGCATCGACGGCCTCTATGCCGCCGGCGAGTGTGCGTGTGCGTCGGTCCACGGTTCGAACCGTCTCGGCGGCAACGCCCTCCCGGAACTCATCGTTCTGGGTGCCCGCGCCGGCCACCACGCCGCCGGCAAGGACATGGAGGTCGCACAGGTGCCGACCGGCCCCTCCGCGAAGAGCGAGGACGAAACGTCGCTGGAAACGCCGGTCACGCCGGGCGAAATCGGTGTCGACGACGACGTCGCCGCCGACGGTGGCGCCATCGCCGACCCGAAGGCCGTCGTCGAGAACGCCGTCGAGCGCGAACGCCAACGCATCGAGGAACTGCTGGAACGCGACGGCACCAACCACGCAGAAATCCGCGAGGACCTTCAGAAGGCGATGACCGAGAACGTCAACGTCTTCCGCAACGAGGATGGCCTCAAGAAGGCACTGGAGGTCATTCGAGAGTGCCGCGAGCGGTATCAGGACGTCGCCGTCGCCGACCCCTCGAGGACGTTCAACACCGACCTCATCCACACCATCGAGACGCGCAACCTCATCGACATCGCCGAGACCATCACCCTCGGTGCGCTCGCCCGCGAGGAGTTCCGCGGCGCCCACTGGCGGCAGGAACACCAGGAGCGAAAGGACGACGAGTGGCTGAAGCACACGATGATTTCTTGGAACGGCGGCTCGCCGGACCTCTACTACAAGCCGGTCATCCTCGAAGGCGAGAACAAGGAGTACGAGCCGAAGGTCCGCTCGTACTGAGTTCGGTTTTTCGTCACTTCCTTCGACGCTACAGCCCCAACGCTCCCAGCAGGTCGTAGCCCCAGCCGACGTACTCGACGAATTTGAAGCCCAGATAGATGCCGACGATGCCGAGGATGCCCGCGACGTTCGGTGGCGCGGGAATCGGGACACCGACGAGGGCGAACGTTGCCCCCGCGAGAATTCCAGTGAACAGTGCCAACACCGCGATGACGAGGCTCCCGTCGACCATACCTCCGAGGGAACCGGACGCGACAAAGCCGTTTGGTTCACAGCGACACGGCCCGTCTGGCGTCAAGCGAAGGTATTAATCTAGATGGGGTCGATGCCCCGCCTGATGGGGGGTCGGTTTCGCTGGAGCGGCACAATCGCAAGACGCGTCAGTGCGGGCAGCGCCCTCACGCTGGCGGGGGTTCGGAGCGTGCTCCCGGAGACGGGCGTCGCCGCCGTCGAGGAACTGGTTCCTGTCGTCTTCTCTGCGGTGGTGAACTCGGGGTCGTTCGGGCCGGTGCTGGCGTTTCTGCTGAACGCCGCATTTTTCTTCGCAGTGTTCACGACGCTCGTTCCGGAACTCTACCCGGATTCGATGGGTTCCGCCCGGGAGACGGTCGTGTTTCGCCTGTCGGTCGGTACGATAGGCGCGATTACCGCGATACCGATTTATTACGCGCTTTCGAATGTGACGCCGCCGTTGAACTGGCCGCCGGCGCTCGGCGTCGTCGCCGCTGCCGTCCTGTCGGTGGTCGTCTTCTGGGACTGGGACCGTCGGGATGTCGGAATCGCGTCGGTGTCGGACCTCTTCGCTCGAACCCTCGTCGCCGAATCCGCTGAATCACCCGACGATGACGCCCTCCCACCGTGGCTCGACGAGGCCCACGAACGCGTCGAACTCCTCGCGGGAGTCTTGATAGTCGGTGCGCCGGCGTATCTGGCGGGCATACTCGGAGGTGTTCTGGGAACCTTCTTTCCGGCGCTCGAACTCCTCTTGGTGGTCGGCATCGTCTCGGCGCGGTTCGACTCCGTTTTGCCGACATCGCTCCGCCGCCGCCTCCGTAACGGCCGGTCGGTCGAGACGCGTGCCTACGATAGCCTCTCGGCGAGCATCAGACACGGCCGCGGCATCGCGGGATACACCACCTGTCTGTTCGGTCTCATCTTTGGTTCGCTCCCGCTCGTCGTCGGCTACGGCGGATACGGGCAGTTCGCGAACAACGCCGTCCACGAGTGGACGGTCGTCGTCGCAGTCGGCGTGAACGCGCTGTCGGGTGGCGTCTCGCCTACCGTGCTTCCACGGTTCCTCGCCGACGCCGTCGCGACGACCGTCTTCTTCGTCTCGCTTCCGCTTCTTACCGGCTATTACTCGTGGTACTGGTATCGACAACTACGGCGGATGCCGGCGGCGCTCCGATACGCCGAGGCGGTGTCGCTGACCGACCGAAACCTCCCACCGGTCGGCCGGCCACCGTTCGTGTTGGTTCCGGCGACGCTTCTGTTCGTCCTCTCGATGGTGTACGACCGTTGGTACGCGTTCGGCATCGACCAGTGGGTCGGTGAGACGCTGCTGGCGGTCGCCGGCCCGGTTTTGCTCGCGACGCTGGGAGTCGGAGTTCGACGGTCGCTCGAAACCCCACGGCGGTACCCGACTCGGGACGGCGTCGTGACGATGGCCGCACTCTCGGTGAGTTGTGCGGGCGTCTACGTCGTCGGGTCCGCGATTGGCGTGTCCAGTAGCGGACTCGTCGTTTTCATCCCAGCCATCTCCATCTTCGGATACTACTTCAAGAACGCCGTCGAGTTCGGCGTTTCGCTGTCCCGTGTTTCGAATGCACTCTTGCTGTTCGTTCCACTGGTTCCGCTCTCGTTGTTCTGGTTTCCGATGGTTCCGTTCGACTGGCGCGTGACAGCGTTCTTCGTGGCCCTCGTCCCGCTTTTCGGTTACGCAAGCGTCACCAAGCGGTACGAGGAGTAACCGTTACTTCCCGATTACCTCCGCCACCGACTCCGCGATGTCCTCTTCGATACGCCACAGATACAGTGTCGCGTAGCTCCGATACGGCGCCCAGCGCTCGGCTTCCGCGACCATCCCTTCGCGAGTCATCTCCTCGTCGCTGTAGAGCGTCCGCATTCCCTTCCGAACGCCGAGGTCGCCGACTGGGAACACGTCGGGCCGGCCGAGCGAGAACAGCAACTGCGTCGGTTGGCTCCGGTATATCCTCGATACCCACATTTATTACCGGTTAGTCCGGGTTGGTGGATATGGTTCAGGGTGACAGTAGCAGGGATAGGGAGCAGGTTAACGTCAAACTCAGCCCGGCTCAGAGAGACAGGTGGGACCGGTTCGTGAACGAATCGCCCGAAGTGGACAACCTAAGTCATCTCGTCCGGTCCTCAGTGGAGCGCCGAATCAATGCGACCGACCCCGATAGTGTGGACGCGCACGGGGCCGCAACACCAACGGGAGCGGGCGTGGGTGCGAGCGCGGACATGCTCGCGGACGTACTGGAGGCCGCGCAACGCATCGAGGCGTCCGTAGAGTCAGTCGGTGATGACGTGGATGGTGTTCGGGAGGGTGTTGAGGCCCTCAGGGACCGTATTGAGCGCAAGCAACGCCTCCGTCGTGCAGTACCTGAGAACCGGTGGCGGATGATAAATGGTGAGCCGAGGTTCCGCGACCGCCGTTTCCTCTCGCTCAGCGAGGCCGCGCAGATAGCGAACCGGGCAAAACGCGACGTAGAACCGTTAATGGAGGAGATTGAAGACGAAGAACACGTTATCCGGACGGACGACGGGTGGTTCGAGCCGGTTTATGCGACCAAACTCGGGCCGGAGCCGTCGAATGAGTCCGATTTCCGGCATCGTATACCGGAGGCTGAGGACGTTATCGAGGCAGGTGAGAGTCTATGACGGGGTTCGGTGGCGGTGAGCGAGGCAGGCTGATGCAGCGGTGGATGGACCGCATCGGCAGGGAGTCCACGCGGCGGTCCCGAGAGGACGACCTGCTGATGTTTATCGAGTGGTTGGACGAGCAGGAGGACGTGACGTGGCGTGATATGGAGGGTTTAGACGCGGAGGCGTGGATAACGTGGATGCGAGATGAGCAAAAACTCGATGAATCGACGTACTTGAACCGTGCCTCCGGGGTTCAGGGTTGGTATCAGTGGCTGGTGAGGCAGCGGCAGTTAGATGAGAACCCGTTTTGGCGGGTTGATTTCTCCAGATTCCGGGAGAGGCGGTATGATACCCCGAAAATAGAGGCCGAGGGTGGCGACACCATCCGGTTTCTGGAGTTGGATGAGATTCAGGCCCTCGTAGACAACGTTCCCGTGCCGACAAGTCGTAATAGATTGCTTATTCTGCTTCTATTCCAAACCGGGATTCGGCAGGATGAGGCTGGACGCATCCGTTTAGACGACATTAACTACGACGAACGGAGTATCAATATCCGTGAAGAGAAGACGGGTGCATCGACACGGAAGGTCTGGTTCCGCCCGTCTCTCGTCCCCTATCTTGTCCGGTGGATTGACGAGGACCGTCCGGGGTATCAATCGGCGCAGAATAGCGATAGAGTGTTCGTGAGCCGTAAAAAGGGCAGTATGGACAGTAACACCATGGGTCCTGTCGTCACTAAAGCGGCAGAGGCTGCGGGGATACAGGAGGAGGTGTATCCGGATGCTGAGGGGCGGACGCGGCATCGTGTGACGGCGCATATCTTGCGACACTCGTTTGCCGTCCATGCCTTACGTAATGGGATGGACCTGTACCATGTCTCGCAATTGCTGGGGCACTCGGACCTCGATACGACGGCTCGGTATTTGGATGCGGTTAACCCCGATTTGGAGGCAGCCGTGCGGTCAGCAGGACCATCACTCAGCCAATAGCCGTGAATAGGAATTAACCCCCGTAATCAACTACGTCTGTGACTGCTGGTTGATGAACACTGATTAGCCGCACTGCCGGAATTATGCAGTGTTTAACCACTTCTGTGGGGGATAGAGTTCATCTTGTATCGAAATCACTGAGAAGTCGTAATCTGCGGTAGCATACTCTTGTGCTTGGAGCAGGTCTGAATCCCCGGTCATAAAGTAGTCTATCTTTCCGCCTGTCGCTAATGCGGTAACATCAACGAGAATAGAGAGGTCGGGTTCATGAATCGCCCCTCCCGTTAGTACCTTCCACCGGTCCGCAAGATGGTCCCTGTCCGCATAGAGTGAATCGTGTAGATTCACTCGTTTTTCGAGGTTACTACGGGTCTTTTTTGCCCGAGCCAAAATCTTGTCAATCAGTTTCTGGGCGCAGTCATTAATGTATTGGGCAGTCACTGCCCGATTGTCGAAGTAGTAATTAAAATAAGACTTTACCTGCGGGGTCGCTTGCTCTCTTATCTCAAAATGATTGATGAAGGACTCAACTGCCTTCTCAAGTGTCAGACCTTCCCGTTCAAGTCTCCGTATCTGTCTAAAATACTCTGGTAATGGCTTTTTTAGGCCCCGAATCTTTTTGCCGTATATCCCGTCAGTAGTATCAAAATCTACATCCAACGCGTCTAGTGTCCGGGGCTTTCGAGGCTGAGTAGACCGGTCGCGGTTACAGTATTCGTATAGAACTATCTCACTAGTGTGAACGGTGTGTTCACTGAGATACAATTCCCTCGCGTCCCTGAACCAGCGGTCGCTCAAGAATGTCAACCCAATCAGGGCGCTTGTGTCTACGAAGTAGTCCCGTGTCATCCACTTTCCGGAATGAGTGGGTTCGTAACTACTGACATTGCTACTGAGTCGGCAGCATTAGCGAGTAATGTTGCCTCATCTTCATCGCTAAAACGGTCCTCAAGGGCATTATTTTCAACTGACTCAAGTACGCCACGGCTCTCATCGCGTGCATCCTCAAATTCTTTAATACCGAGAATACTCCTTACATCATCTTTGCTTAGCCCTTTTCGATGCTGCTCCGCTACCGATAGTGAAAATACTCGCCAAAATGCCAAGTTAGCATCCATTAGCCGGTCAACATCTCTTGTCGGTGCGTTTAATTCCCGCATCATAATACAGTACCAATCGAGTATATCATCTTCATGTTCTGGAAAACTGCTAATCGGGAATGAGTCATATACTGTGTCGACACGGCTTCTAATTTCTCCCTGACTGGGTTCGACCTCATAGAAACTGTTGTAGTCTCGATGAAGCGTCCTGAGCATTTTATCAAGAACTCGCCAGTTCTGCTGGACAGAATATGGAGCATCCCGATATGTTTCGTCTGTTATTTCTTCCAAACAAGAATCATAGTAATGCTCAAGAACATCTGCAACTATCGCTCGGACTCCACTGTCACTTTCCGAGTGTGCGTGATTATCTCCAACAGTAATTGAGCCAGAAAATTCACCAAAGTCTGTTCGGACCACTGTACCAAACATATACCAAAAATATGGGATACTGAGGTCGGTATTGTAACTTGACGATTTCTTATCTATAAGATAGAGCAATTTATTGATTGCTTTGGGAGGTATCTGCTCATACTTATGCTCCTGATGCAGTATCCGCAAGACCTCTGGAAGCGTCGAATCAGACATGTTTGCATATATTTTATAATTCGTTAAATCTCTACTGGCAGTTACCTGTTATCAAGCGGCAAAAGTTAACACCCTCTCACTGGAAGACGATACGTGGTTTACCGGAACCCAGACCGCCGCGAAAGCCAATCACAGAAGGGGAAGGACTACGTCGATGCTGTCATCGACTTCATGTCCGCCTATGGCTTCCTGACAGAAGGGCGGGCTGAGGACACAGGGGAGGGAGAGGATATAGTATTTAAGCCAAAAGCAGGCAATAGACAACCAGTTATTGCCGAGGCGAAATCGAGGGACGTTGATTCAGAGGGATTCAGTCCCAACGACTACATCAAGGGATTTGCTGAGCGGTTCATGGAGTGTGAAGAAGGGAATTACGTGGGCTACGAGTTCCATCTGTTCTTCGAAGTAGAATCAAATGGTACGCTCTGGAGAAACCTATTTCACAAGCATGACTCAGACGAAATAGAGAAATTCTACAGAAAGATGGTTTCGAAAACTGAAGGAGAGGTCCATAACTTCTTGAAGAAACATGACTATTCTCGATTTGAGCAGTTTGCTGCTGATTCTGTTATCTGGGCCTCTTTTGACCGCCAAGACTTGACACGGCTAGTTCGGCGTATTGAACAAGAGGGGGACTACGATTGGAATCCATATTTGGAAACCTACGATTACGTACATGAGTCTGGGTCCCTAATGGCCAATCTAATTGAGATTTCCTCAATGCCGAATGTTCTGTATAAATTATCAGCAAAAGAGGGGCTTAACACGCGAGCATTCTACAACACAGAAAAGAACCTCAATACGCCGGTAGAATATGATAGTGGAATCATTTACTCGCTCCTCCATCCCGATGAATTGCCAGATGTAACGCTTCAGTTCTGCGACTCTACTGAACCGGATGAGCAAAATTTCTCAGAATGGGCGCTTACCGACGAGAGGGAGAGAGTCGATATAGCGAAATCATTACTAAAACGTCTACTCGTGGCATATGGGTTGCAGAATTCTGCTGAGGTTACTCGGAAGCGGAACGATACTCGCCTATATGCCGTACACGGTGAGACTGACCTCTCGTCGACTGAAGGGTGGTTGACACAACAACTTGACTCACATCCTGAAGTTAGGCATCGCACCGTTGCTCTGGAGGTCGAGTTCCTGACTGGCAAATACTACTACGCCTTGCTCCCCAGACAGGAGTTTACAAAAAATGGCCAAACTCCGGTTTCAGGCTCAAGAAAAGAGGACCTATCCGCTGATTTTAATCCTGCAAAATACCCTCAAAATGACCGAAAGCGGAGAACTGTCGAAATGTGGGCAGACATATTGTCGCCAAATGTCTCGTTTGCTCGGTTCCAACTTCCAGACCCATTCAAAGAGATTGAACTTCGACAGCCAAAGAAATTCCAGTTGGAAGAGGCCCGCCCACCGATAGATAGTGCAGAGCGGAAAGAACTGATAGAGGGCGCAGTAGCGCCGGAGCAGTCTCAACTCCCAATTGATAATGAGTAACCCAGAGGAGGATACGTTCAGACTTCGTCGACTACCCGAGCCAAACATCCAATTCGACGGTGGGTCGGCAGTCTCACCAAAACGAGGACTCTTCGAGTATGGTCCAAGGCTGAAAAACAAGGGTCATTATACAATATCGGTCGGAGGAATTGGGGACCGTGAATCGCTCCGCCATCTGAATGAGTTCTTATTGGATATGACTACACCAATTCATCCAGACTTAGAAGGGGAGATGACACGACCATGGCGGGTTCCATTCCCCGGTGTCGGCCCAGAATCTGAATTGAATATCTCTGTTGACTTTCGGGATAGATGGCGTCTTCCCCTTCGTGATGCACTATTAGATAGTATTGAACTAGAGAACACAGCACTTGAGAAAATGGAATCTTTCTTGAAACAGATTAACAAGGATATTAGAATTTTATCTGGGGATGACCCATCCCCAGACGTGATTGTTGTCTGTATTCCAGAGAAGATTATGGATGAGTGTACCCCAGAGGGTCAGGAGGAAGGGAATGTCAATCCAGAGGGGCATAATCTACATAACCGGGTGAAATTGCTCGGTATGGAACACGGGCTGCCAACTCAGTTAATAAAACCAGACACATTCACGGTTGACAGTAAACTCAAAAAGGCATCTCGCGCTTGGAATATTACAGTGGGCCTTTTATATAAAGCCCAACGCGGTCACCCGTGGAAAACGAAGGAACTCGAAGAGGGGACATGCTATGCTGGCATCTCATTTTATAAAGACCGAACAGCCGACGGCAATGTAGTCAGGGCGGCTTTGGCTCATGTTTTCGCTCGGAAAGATTACAATATCCTACAGAGTGAGCCGATGGAGAATCTTGACCAAGACCGCAATGGACAGCCCCACCTCTCGGCAGAAGGTGCTGAACAAATCTCGGAGAGGGTTATTGATTACTACAAACGACGGAATAGAGGCTCTGAGCCAGAGCGTTTAGTGATACACAAGAGTTCCACCTTCTGGGATAGAGAACGTGAGGGGTTCATAGAGGGTGCATCGACTGTTCCGATTCACGACTTCGCACACATTTCAACACGACGGACAGGTCTACGGCTGTTTCCTGAGGGCGAATTTCCGCCATTACGGGGGACTCTCTGTGAAGTTCCAGAGGACAATACGTACTACCTCTATACTACTGGGTACACTCCCGAGGTCGCTACCTATGAAGGAAGCAATATCCCCGAACCGATTCGAATTCGCCCAGACCCCCATTCAGACAGTGATGAAATCAAGATGTGCAAAGAGATACTGTTCCTCACTAAATTAGACTGGAATACATCCGATTTTTCGATTAAAGAGCCAGTTACTTTAAAAGTATCTGACAAGGTTAGTTCTGTCCTCTCAGAACCTGAAGCCAACCCAGAGGAGGCAAATAAGGCGTATTATTACTATATGTAGTTTGACTTGGACTTCCTGACGGCAGCACTATTTCGCCGCTGGCAGCCCTTTATGTATCTCCCCGTCAGAATCTCCCTTGCGGCTCAGCGGCGAGCCGCCGTGGTCCGCACGCGGACTGGGTGGTCCCGAGCGGACCCATCCGACATTGCCCCGTCATCAACCCACACGCTCCACCCCTTCGTCTTGATGACGCAAATCGAGTTCCAAAGAATATCACTTCCACTCCGAGACACGCAAGTTTTTACGCTCCGCAGAACACCCGGGCATTATGCCAGAGGACTCTGACTTCGCTTCGTCTATCATTGAAGCGTACAACTCCTTCTACGGCGAAATCGAGGACGGTGAGCGGAATGAACTTGACCTGACGCCGCGACTCGCGCGGATTCTCTTCTGCAATGCTACGCTTGGATGGGATGAGTCTGACTACGCTCAAGAAGACGATTTGAACGACGTGCGGTTCTACGACGACGAACGCAACCCGGTCATCATTATTGAAGCCAAGCGGCGAGACAGAGACGTTTCAGAAGGCATTGACCAAGCCTTCCGATATGCATCTGACTCTCCGTATGTTCAATTTCTTATAGCGACCAATTTTGATGAATTGCTGGTCTACCGCCGATGTGATGCAGAATCAGCCGATGAAACGCATCATGGTGTACACGCAGAACAGATAGCGCACATTAATTTCGAACGGGTAAGGAACATTGAGGAAGGGGAAGCAGTCACTGACACCGTATCGCAGGATGAACTAGACGCAATTCGACAGTTGACTCGGCTACGGAAGGTTGACGTGGTCAATCCGGACCGATACAGTAACTTCGCGATAGCAGACCGACAGGACGTATCCACAAATGAAGGCTTCGACAACCTTCTGAACAGCCTGACGACCGCGCTGGATGACTACTGGATGCCCTTCACAGTCCGGGCATTCGATGAGTTTCAAGACAGATATGATGAGTATCGAACACAGGCCGATGATTTGGAGCGGCAAATCGAAACACTCCGACAACAGGGCCATGAGGACGACACCGAAATAGCGGAACTGGAGTCCCAACTCGCGGAATTGAAGGATGACTATGAGCAATACCGGGCATTCAATTCCGACTACGAGACATGGGTTCGGCTAAGCAATCGGCAGGAGAATGATGATAGCGAAAATAAACGTGTCTTCTGTCGTGAGAGCGTCTACGTACAGATAAACAAGATTCTGCTCATCAGGATTGCTGAGGACAAAGACCTGACTGAGCAAATGATTAGTAACGGTGGCGTCACCGACTATTTCGGGTTTTGGGACGACTTCTCGCGCTATATTGAGCGGACATATGTTGACTTGTTTGAGGTCGCTAGTGAGGAACTGAGTGAGATTTACGACCGCCTGTATTCCCGACAGATTTTCGATTGGGAACTCTCAGTCGATGATGAGGACCTTGACGACGTAGTTCAGAAGACCTTCTGGCATCTGAATCACTTCGACTTCGGTGATGTTGACAGAGACGTTCTAGGGCATCTCTATGAGCGTCACCTACCACCTGAGGAACGGAAAGAACTGGGGGAGTTCTACACGCCAACCTCGGTAGTAGACTTCATTCTAGACCGGGTTGGATATACTGCGGATGCACCGATTGACCAGCCGGAGCAAGACCTGCTGGACCCTGCGTGTGGGAGCGGAACCTTCCTAGTAAGGGCGGCAGGACGACTACTGGAGCGGCTCGATAACCGTAACGTGCCGCCAGAAGAAGCGGTAGAAATCATGCAGGAGCGGCTGTGGGGGTTCGATATTAATCCATTCGCGTGCCATATTACCGAGATGAACCTCCTATTCCAAGTTATAGACCTGTACAAGGAGGTGAAAGACCAGAACCCGGACTTCACGCTGGACCGGTTCAATATCTACCAGACAGACTCTCTCCGACGCCAAACACAGTCTAACGTCACAACCACGTTTAGCGATGCGCTTGTGAGAAAATATGAGCGGGAGCGACGAGAGGCAGACCGCGCCAAAACGCGTGACGACTACGGGTTCGTTATAATGAACCCACCTTACGTCCGCATTCAGAACATCCCTGATGGACCAGCAAAGGAGGATTATAAGCAGAACTACGATTCTACTCACTACAACTTCGACTTATACCTCCTTTTCATCGAGCAGGCCAGTAATTGGCTATCTGAAGGGGGCAAACTTGGTATTATCACATCAAATCAGTTTATTGATGCTCGATACGGTGAGAAATCTCGTGAACTAATACCGCAAAGGTACAGAATAGGTGAGATGGTCAACATCGGAGATGTGGACGTATTCGCCCATGCGACCACATATCCTATCATTATGGTGATGGAGGCCCTCGATGTAGACCGCTCTGACCGCTCTGCGGACGATTACGTGGTAGAAGACTATGATTTCAGTTATGTGTCAGTAGGGGAGTCAATGGAAGAGTGGATAGAGTCGGACGCTATGGGGGGATGGGACGCTGGCAACGGGTCCGACTCGGAACGCGGTGAGACGAAGAACCACCGCGTTGTTGACCTACTCTCACTGGCCCTCCCGGACGTGGGTGACTGGGGGGGTTCCGCACCGAACGTCCAGCAGGCTGTTGAGGACGCTGGGATACCAGTTCCTGAATCCATCTCGTGGGATGACCAACCACCGCTTCAGAGTTACCCCGTTAAATCTGAGGCGGTGTCTGACTCCGACTGGCAGTTCGCTCCGGCAGACGAACAAGAGGTGTTGCAGTGGATGGAGGGTCACGGAGATGAGTTACGGTCCTATGGTAACAACGAAAAGGTTGAGCGCGGCCTCAGAACTGGTAAGAACCCGGTTTTCATTGTTGACTGGGAAACCATTGAAGAGTACGATATAGAACGTGAACTGGTCCATCCGATTGTCGGCGGGAAACAAGTAAAGCGATGGGAAGACCTCTGGGACGGGGACTACATCATCTACACACCTCCGGGAATGAATATTGACGACTATCCTAACGTCTTAGACTACTACAACGCCGGTGATAACCGTGAGGAACTGGAGGACCGGTACTGCGTCAGAGAAGACGATGAGGACTACTGGGCGCTGGACAAGGCTAAAAATCCGGACTTATTCGAGCGGACAAAGATAGTGACACCAGACATTGCGTACTTCAACAACTACTGGGTGGACGAATCTGAGGATTTCTACTGTCTCGACACCACCTACTACCTCTCCCCCCAAAATGAAGACTATGCATGGTTCTTCGCTGGTGTTCTGAACAGCGATTTAGCACAGTTCTATATACGACGGAACGCAGCCACTTACCGGGGAAATTATCTCCGATATAAGAGTGAATACGTAGGAGATATACCGATTCCTGACCCTGAAAACGACGAGGTAGATGAGGAACTAGTTGAGAGCATCTCTGCTACCGCGGAAAAAATGCAAGACCGAATTACAGAATATAGGGACGCTGAAGAACTGACCCAGAACCCACGCGAACTGCTCGGTGCGGTTGACGTAGACCGAGTAGAGATTACCCGGACTGCATACGTCTCTCGAATTCCTGACCCGGACGAGGATAACGAGGCCGAAATCCAACCGAACGTCGATGAAGATGAGGTGCGACTGAATGTGCATCAGAGCATTGAATTGGCCGACAAAGATACTGCTGAGTCGTTCCAGAGACTTCTGGAGGCACTGAATATCTCAACCCTAAACGAGTTACTGGATGCAGATTACCCACGGACACGAGAGGGACTGGAAGCAGTCCTTGATGCCTACCAGCAGGCTCAGGAAACAATAGAGGATGCTGGAGAACGCCTCCAGAATATCGAGGATGACTTGCACGACGATGTGTACGATTTGTTCGAACTGTCCGACGAACATCAAGAACTAGTGGAAGACCGCGTTATCACTCCCGAGAACCCGCTGAAAAGCAAGGTCAGGTAAGCCATGGAGATACAGAACATGGTCGGCACGGGCAATTTGGGAGTTGAAGTAGATGTGGCTGCGCTCGCTGACGATGTTGAGGCTGTGCAGGTGACTTACGAGGTGACGAATTATCACGGCCTCTACATCCGTCTTGTCCCGAATGGGCCACTTATAACGCTGTTTAGGACAGGTAAATATAATATCGCTGGAGCATCGTCAAAGGACGAGTTATTCGAGGCTCGTGAGCAATTTATTGACTTGATGCGGGAGGCTGGCGTTGTCGACAATGGTGGTGAAGGTCCGTTCAATATCTCTAATATCGTCGTGACCGCGGACTTGGGCCGCAAACTCGACCTGAACAGGCTAAGCGTGGCTTTAGGCCTAGAGAATGTAGAATACGAACCCGAACAGTTCCCGGGTGCAGTTTATCGTCCGGGTGAGGGGTTGTCCGTAGTGATGCTCTACTCGAACGGTAAAATCGTCATCACTGGTTCCCGAACGATGGAGGTCGCTGAGAGAACGTATGATTACGTCCGGGACCAAGTCGAGAAAGCGTCCAGTAAAACTGCCAGTACGGAGTGACACACAACCGGCTCACTAACCCATAACATTACAATCCTGATAGACAAGTTCCTGTTTATACGTGGTTGACACCGAACTGGGACTGGGGTTGCAAACGCCAGAATCTGACTCCATCAAATCCCTTCTGAGTAGCATCGACACCGATGACGTAGATTCATTTAAAGGTGCATTCGCCTACGCAACACAGGGTGGCATCCACCAGTTAGAATCTGGTCTAACAGAGTCTATCGACGCCACGAACACGGAATGGCTCGTCTCTATCGACTACGGGTACACAGAGCCGGAAGCCATCCGCCGACTCGATAATATGGGTGACGTGAGAATCGTCGGAGCAGAGGCTCTGAGGGAACGGAATACGCTGAATGCGAACCCACGGTTCCACCCGAAATTCGTCTGGATTCAGAATGATGCCGGGCACAACCTGATGATGGGGTCCGCCAACCTAACGGACTCGGCACTAACACGAAATTGGGAGTCTGTAGTTTTCCTAACCGGTATTAACGACACACACCGCGCCGTAGACCAAATCGCCTCGTGGTGGGATAACGTGTGGTCGGAGAGTGCCCCAGTCACAGATGAACTGCTGGACTGGTACGAAGATATACGTGAAACATCGAGTGTTAGTCCTGACTCACCGACTCACGAGTACGATGACTGGGAAGACACCTCTCATCCCCGTAGCGCATCCATCGTTTGGTGTAATTTAGGATTTACTCAGGGGGGGTCGAGAAACCAGATGGACATACCTACGCAGTTTGGAGAGTTCTTTCTCCAAGACGGCGATACTTGGGAATTAGAATCAGAATACGAAGTCACATTCCGATATGAGGATGAGGAAATGAAAAAGAAAGTCAAGTATCATAAAGGTAGTTCCCAGACACGTATCTATCTACCTACGGAAACCAACGGTACGAGATTAGCAGACCTCTACAGTAGCGATAAAACCGATGAAGATAGTCTCAGATACTACTTTGCGGTATTCCGGCGTGTCGATAAGTATGAATACAGCCTCCGAATCTTACCCCCGGATGCTGAATCGGACATAGAGCAGATTATCGAAACATCACAGGACCGTGGACAAGTTGAAGAGACAGATGAGGAAACGAATCGACTCGTTGGTTGGGTATGAGTGTTCCACAACGGTTCTCAGAAGGGGACCGAGTCCGGGTAGATATTCCCGATGGGTCCGACCCAGACCACGACCGGCTCCACGGCAGGACAGGCACGGTCGAGGCCGTCATCGGTGACGATGCCGGTACAGAGACAGGTGACGAGCGCGACTCAGTGATTTACCGAGTCAGCCTCAATGACGAAGACGAGGCGGTGGACTTGCGGTGGCGCGACCTGCGGCCGGCGTCTCAGTAAACACCCGACCCGTTCTCCGGTTTGTGTTCGATTGTGACTCAGATGCATAATTATCGGGAGAGAGTGACTGTTGCGCCGTCCAACAATGCAGGACGGCAACCGACTCACCAGACGCAGACTGGTCACGCTCACAGGAGCAGGGGCGGCGGTCGCGCTAGCGGGCTGCACCGGTGACGGTGGAGACGGAAGCGACAGCGGAGACGGGAGTAGGGATGGAAACACTAGCGGAGGGGGTGGCTCTACCGGAGAGGGAGGTGACTCAACTTCGACACCGACTGCTGGGTTTGAGAGTCTCACAGTAGGAAAAACTGCGATTCAGGTTACGCCCACGAACCCGGATGAAATATCAGAAGTCCAACTTCTCAAGGACGGGCAGGCAGTCACCAGCGGGAGTATCAGTGGAGCGGAAAGCAAGGTGTCGTTGCAAATCGTTAGTACACAATATCAGCCTGAATTGGAGGTTTCCCCGGGTGATTACACGGTTGCTCTGCTGAGCGGAGGGGAAGTGGTGGCAGAGCAGTCGCTATCACTTGAGCAGGGTATCGAAATCGAGGATGTGGCCCCGACTAAGAACAAGTACAGTTCTTCGGACGGAAGCAAGGAGGGTGAATTCGATGCGGCCTCTAATGTGATTATCACGCTCCGCAACTCAGGGTCGATGCCCGTCATTCTGAGTTACGGGACCGTGAGCGGTCCATATGGGGATAATTTTGGTACTAAACCAAATTCACCAGATAGCCTCATGGGTGACCCCATTATTTCGGCGGGTCTATCGAGCGTCATCGGGAACGGCGAAAAGGAGGACTACTACGCGGTAGCACCGGGCAAGACGGTCAAACTGGCAACACACTTTAATCCCCTGACAAAAGACGGCGGGGTTGGCCAAACCGAATCCAAGGGCGCCTGTACTGGTGGAAAAGAAACGGAGGCAACACTCTGGGTTCGGAGCCGGAGCGGGAACGTATCAATTGACCAACCGCTCAAAATCCTCCTCAAGGGGAACTACGCACGCGAGGACTACGACTCGATAGCCTGCACTGAAGCGATAATCAACATGCGGTAGGCGCTGCCCACGGCTGACTCATAACCCGCTCCAAGCCACATCCATCTAATACGTGTCGCTCCCGCGCCCTGTCAGGCTGGCCGCCCGTCGAGCCACCCTCATCGAGCGACTGCTCCAAGACGGTTCTTCGGATAAGCGGACTCTGACACGCTCTCTCGACTCATCGAGGACTACCGTCCACCGCGCTTTGGATGACCTGCTTGATGCCGGGCTGGTCGCCCGTGAGGACAACGGGAGTTACCGAGCGACAGTTTCAGGACGAGTTGCCTGCGAATCATATCGCCAGTTCGAGGCTGATGCGGAGGCCGCGGTCGGTGCCGCTGACGTGCTGGAACCACTCCCTGCGAACTCCCCCATCCCGGCACATGTCATCAGGGATGCTGAGATTATCCGCTCTGAGCATCCGACGCCCGGGCGTCCACTCAGCATCCTCCGAGCCGCCGCTCAGCACGCTGAGGTGGTGAGCCTACCGACACTGCTCGACGAGTCGATGCTGGACTCTACAGGGCGGGTGCTGGTCACACGTGCTGTCGCAGACGCTATCGACCGGGACGATGTGCGGGTCGGTGACGTTCCTGTGTTCGCACTCGTAATTGCCCCGCCCGAGGTGCTGATTGGTATCCCGGACGCGAGTGGTGTCTGCGGCGTCCTTCGATGCGATTCCGAAGAGTCGTTGCGATGGGCGCGTGATGTGCTGCCGGGCTGACTCTTATCCCGGTCCGTTGCAGACGACGCTGTGCATGGCCTGTATACGGTATTACGCGGACGCTCACAGCGAAGAGCGACACGAGCAGATACTCTCACTGCTCGATGACATATCGCTACCAACCGAAATCGTCCGCGTTGAAATCAGACACGGACAAATAGAGCAAGAACACGTGACAAAGGACCGGCAAGAAGCGTACCGGAGACTGCGCACTCGCGGCAAGACCGCCCCAACGCTGGGGGTCCCGGTTACTGACGTAGTTCGCATCGAGCATGCACTCCCGGGACGCGTAGCCATCAGCCTCGATGAAGAATCCCCAGAAATCGGTTACGTCACACCCACTACTCACCGATTAGCGGATAGCGTAGACCCTGATGATTGGCGGCTACCTGTGACTCCGACTAACCTCTTAATGGCGCTTAGGGATAACGCGGATGCTGTTCTCGGCAAAATCAAGACTCGGAGGCAGACGAGTGATATGGAGGAACGAATCCTCAACCGGTGGCTAGCCGCCGACCAAACACCTATAGAGGGCTGTGAGCGCGAGGTGTGGTTGGGGCCGAGACGAGACTCGGACCACGGCGGTGTGAGCCTCGGACAGATGCGGGCAGACGGACTCAAGGACCATGAAGACGGCTCTAAAACCATTATAGAAGTCAAGAAAGAGTGGAAGGGTAGGTCGCTTCAAACTGGCATCGGGCAACTCTGTCTACAACGGTCGCTGGTAGAACAGTTCGGTGACGGCGCCGGTGTTGGTGTCGGGGCGGTGCTGGTGGTCGGAGATGCGGAGTGGAGTCCTGAATGGGGGTGGCCGGGGGCGACACGGGCTGTTGCGGCAGCCTGTCGGGAGGACTGCATCAGGATATGGATACGTGATGAGATGGGAGAGTGGCGGCGACTCAACAACTATCTCTAATGCCCATCCAACCCGGCGACCGCGTGCGAGTGACGAGCGAGTGCGAGCGCGAGCGCCTGCACGGCTGCCGCGGACGTGTTCGGTCGCTTATCGCTCCTACTGACGGGTCCGATGACGTGGGGTGCTTAGTCGGCATCGACGGACTACCCGCAGTAGTGTGCATCATCCCGGTGCGTGTTGTTGAGCGCGTTGACTGACCGATGGTGCTGCTGGTGCTGGTGAGGCTTTATTAAGATACATCCGCTAACTCGGAGTGCCCGGGTGTTCCAGATGCACCCACCAAGGGTTTGCAACCAACTACTGTAGTGCGGTTATCCGGGCACGTTCCAGAACCGCGGTAAAACGCCTCAATGGCGGTGTCACACGCTCTGAGGCAAAGTAAGGCGACCCCGTCGGGGCTAAAATCGACTATACGGTTCAGGAACCGGATGTTAGGCGACCCTCTTCAGGATTCTCTGCTGACCGTTCTCGGGTCGGTCCATCGCCACTCCCCGTCCTCGATGTGACCCCACCCGTCACGCTCCAACAACGAATACGCACGCATAACCGGTGTGAAACCCACGGTTTTCCTCATTTCAGTCTCTGCTATCCTTGTGTACGCCCGCATGAGACGCCGCCGACGCCACCACACCACCAGCCCGTCAAACATCCACCTGCTCCAACGCGGCCTCCACGCGCTCGCGTTTGTCGGGGTCGTCATACCGAGACGATGCATCACCGCTCAGATAGAGTTCCTTGTGGTCGTTGTACAGGTTCCCGAGCGTTCTCCTATTCAGCCCGGTGTCCTGCGCTACGCTTCGCTGACTCTCCCCCTCGTCTACACGCCGGACAGCCTCACGGACGGCAAGGTATTCTTCAACATCCACCTGCAAGTACCCACCCTCAACACGGAAGCCCTGTGGCGGCGCTCCAGTCCACTTCCCGGCGTCCTGAGCGGCCTTGATGCCGGACTGGATGCGTTCGAGTTTCTGTTGATGTTGGAGCGAGGCCAATTCCGACATGAGTGCCGCAATCAGTTTCTGAGTTTGCTGTTCCATCAATCCCGAATCTACATCTAACGATATTACGGAGTCCAGAACCTCTAGTGACGTTCCGTGTTCGGTGCAGTGTTCGATGAACTGCATGACCTCTGCTGACCCGGTACGCGAAAGCCTACTCAATTCTGTAACAAAAACTACGTCGAACTCATCGTTTTCCACGGCAGTCCAGAGTTCTTGATACTGTTCACGTTCTTCGTTTTCGGTCCCCGTTTGCAGGTCCACGTACTGATGCGGTGATTCGTCAGTGTAGTGGTAGTCGTCCTGTTCGATGTGGTCGGTTATGTCGTTTACCTGCCGTTGGGGGTCTTGCTCGCGGGTGCTGACGCGGGCGTAGAGGGCTGCTTTGCGGGGCATTGTTTCCATGCGACGGTAGAGTATAGTGGTTTAAAAAGTGCTGCACTTATTTCCATACTGGTAGGAAGGATTACTCTTATTCCACCCGGTCAGTCCTACTACAACACCAGAATGAGAAACAAACTGTCACTCGACTGCTGCCACAACTGGACGACATTTTATCCCGGTCGATTGCAGAGGCTGAGACATGGCCCTCCAAATCGACAAAGTTCAACGCGACCTCGAAGGAGACGTAGCAGAGGTAATCATCGGCCCCGGGAGCGGAGACGTGGCCCGCGTCCGCATCGAAGACAATGGTGACGACGGCGGCTCGGTCAAAATCATGTTCAGCGACGGAACCGTCGTTACAGCCGGTGTACGTGGCGACTTCGAGGAAGCGGAACTTCTACGCGACGGTGAGTTAATCGGATGACTATCGAGGAGCAGGACCTGCCCGGCATCCGGGACCCCCGCATACGGGAGTGGGTATTGAACGACCACGGGGACGAAGGCACGGACGCACGTCTTCGTGTCGATGACCGAGTGGATTTCAGGTCGGTGGTGTTGCTTGGGTCACACGGTACAGAAGTCCGGGTAGAACTGTCTGAAACTCGTGAAATCGCAGGTATCGAGAGAGACGGCAACCCCTCGTTCGACAAACGCCCAGACGACGGGGAAGGGTAGGGGATGTGGGTGGTCGGCTACCGTTGTTCGGTTGGCAACAGCACACTGCTTGGTGTGAACCAAGCAATGGTAGACGGTTGGTCTAGTCTCCGCAGGACCGGAGGACCCGTAAGAGGATTCGAACCTCACTCTAAGCACCAGCACGGGTGTCAATCGTCACGCCGCCGCTCACGTGACAGCACCAGCACCACTCCACTCGGACCTGACACCACAGCCACCCCCTGTCCGATGAGGAACATCTCATCGAGGATGGCAACCATCCGAGCGGCCCGCTCCAACTCGTCAATCAGGTAGTGAGCCGGGACGACTTCGCAGTCGGCGGGGCTGCGGAAGTCGAACCCACGAAGCACGTCCGCCTCCGGCAACGACTCCAGACGAACTACCTTGTCGTTTTCGAGCGGTACGCTCCAGAAATACTCGCTCGGAAGGCCCGTAACCCACCGAAACGGGTCATTCGCTCTGAACGACATACCGAACGCCGTCAACTCCGGCGTCCAAACGTCTGTACCGCTAATATAGTCGGCATCACCACATGCGAGCGACGGTCGCTCATCCACCTGTTCACCCATTTCTACACCATCGACTACTACCTCACCATCCACGAGTTCCATACTCGTCATCGCTGGTCCACCTCGCTCGTCGTCATCGACGTGTCGAGGGCCAGTCCGGCGGCGGACAGAGTCCGGCAGACCTCCGCCATCGACTCCTGCGTCCCGCGGACCAACCACCCACGGAACTCACCATTCTGCTCGAACGGCCTGTAATCCACCGTAGAGTGGTCACACGTCTTGATTTGTTCAGCAAGAATCTTCGATGCCGTCGGTGAATCACCAGACAGCAACCGGTGACCCCCACCACCAATCACGCCTTCGTCACGGACCACGAGTCCGCCTTCCGGGTCATCCAACGTCCCACCCGTATCCTCAGCCGGTCGCTTCATGCCACCACCTCAATCTCAGCAATCAGACCACAACCAACGGCACACGTTTGCCTCAGCACGTCCGGACCCATCCAGTCATCCCACGACTGCCCACTATCTGGACCCGGACACTCTGGGTCGAGCAGGGGTTGTGGATGGATAAGCACCTCTCCATCTCTGCTGTCGTCAGTGACAGCCACAGTCGCGCGAACCGTCCCGGTTTGCGGGACCGGGATTCGGAGACGCTTCTGCTTCCTGAGGGCACGCACAACCTGCCCGCGGCTGACCTGAACGGTGAAGTCTGTTGGGTCGAATGCTTTTGATTCCCTTACTTCCCGCCGTCTACTCGCCGCCTCTCGCTCAATCTGAGTTTTTTGTTCCATAGTTTCACTCTGTCTTGTCTGACCGCGACCGCAGGGGACGCCCGGCCCACGAGGCCGATGCCGACGTTATCGGGGCGTCCAACTCAGAGCATCAAGCGAACGGTTAATCTGACTAACAATTTCATCAGCAAATTCGTCGCCGCTCATGAACGCCGACCCACTAACTCGGAATCGAATGTCTGCCGGATGGTCGCCGGGGAAGTGTTCGCCCGACTGCATCCGAACGACATTATACACGGACACTTCGCCGTCCTTCACGTTACACAGCGCACAGTACGAATCCGCACGCGGATTCATCCGAACTTTGTGAAACAGCCGACTAAGCCGAGTCTCACCGATACTGTTAGCGTTTTTAATCTCCTTCCTCAGAGTCTTGTACGCAGATTCTTTGTTTTGTGTCATGGTTTCACTCTCTGTTTTTCGCCGCGCCGCAGGGAACGCCCGGCCCGTGAGGCCGATGCCGGCGCAATTCGGAGCGTCCTCAATCGTCCATTGCGTGGAGGATTTGGTCGTACTCTCCCTTCTGGTGCCGACGCTGCTGCTTCAGATTCTTTCGGACACCATCTTCCCACGGCTCGCGGCGGAACGCAACCGTCATCACCACATCATCCTCCATCCGCTTAGCGTCGAAATTAATGCCGTCCTCAACGTGCGACACCGCGTTCAGCACCACTTCGTCGCCGTCGAGGACGAACGTCGCCTGCCACTGGTGCGCGTCACCGGGGTCGCCCTTAGACACGATTGCATCGACCTGCTCGTCCGTCGGCGTCCAGTCAGCCAGTGCATCCCGCTTCTGCCGCATCAGGTCCTCGTTGTAGTTCTGATTCATTGTTTTAGTCCTCCTTCGTAGCCGCTGAGTCGCTGTTTTTACCGTTCTCAACGTTCAGCGGGTCACGATAATCACCAACAATAACCATCGGTCGGCATTCCTCGACCCTGTCACCATCCCACCGCTCGTAACCGTCAGCGACCTCGCGGAACACGTCCTGCACAGCGGCCTGCACATCATCCGAGAGTCCGGCCTCTAGCGCCCATTCATCCACGCCAGAGTAGTGGTCGTCATAAATAAGACGAGACTCGTCAACATTACGCACGGATGTTGTTGAGTTTTCTCTGATTCCTCCGATGGGCCACCCATCTATCTCGGACCTTGCGAGCGCCGTCCACACGTCGCTCTCGGAGACTCCGTGGTTGTCCGCAACTTCGCTGACTGTCTCCGCACCGAACACCTGCCTCACGTCTTCACTGACTTCTTTGGGAATTTCTGATACTGGCATTGTGTTATTCCTCCGTTGCGTTCGTTTGTTCTTCGTCGACGATTCCGAGAACGGCGATTTCGACGGTTTCTCCGATAAGGTCGCGTCCTACGGTAACCCGTCCCTGCTTGTCGACCGGGCGTCGCCGAATCTCTCGTACTTCTTGTGAATCCATTTTTGCCATTGCGTTTGGTTCGATACAACACAGACGGATAAAGATTTGCCATTTTGTAGTATTAAATTCGGAATAACTGGACATATATGGCTAACAGTAGGACTAATCGGGTGACCCGATACTATCTGCCCGTAGAGCAAGTCGCCTAACGACGCAGTCAGTAACTGCACACCAACTGCCCAACAATCACGACACTCACACAAACTTAAAAAACTCAGCCCCACGCACCCACTCTCTGCTGTCCCAACCAATCCGTGCCTGCCTACACGACAGCCAACTGCTTACATAAACTCGTGTGCCCCTATCCACGTTGACGTGTCCTCGTCCGCAGCCCTACCCACACCATCGCACTCACTACCATCCACACGCGCCCGCTCCACAAGACTCCCGACCGGCACCCACACCGACCCATCACGCGCATGACCCGCGATACTGCTCGGACCCTCAGCCGCCCGCACAACCAGTTCAAACGTACTCATGACGACGGTAGAGCATCTCTGCTTATAATACTTGGACCGCCGAGCGGCGCATGCCGGCTTGCTGCCGGCAACGCGTGCGTGAACGCTGAGAACCAACGGGGGGTTAGAGAGGACATGTTGGTTTTTCTAGAGAGTGACAGGGGTGACACCGGGGGGGGGACAGGGGTGACAGGGATGCGACAGGGGGTGGTGTCGCGCAAAAACCACCAGACGGGAAAGGGTTGAATGGTGGGGTGACGGGGTGACATGGGGTATAGAGTTTGAGGGGGGAGGGGTCACCCCTCAATACCGTACTCGGAAGCATATTTTTAACCCTCCCCCCTTCCGCGCGTGTGCGAACGCGCTATCAGCGCCGGTTTGAGGGGGTGAAATGGTGAAGTATCAGAAAAAGTAACATGGGTGAGGTGAGAACCCTCGACCGGGAGTCAAGCAGTAAGTCGTTCTTCAAAATCCGGCATCCCGATTTCGTCGCTCCGGCTCAGCACTTCTCGACCGCGTTCGGTGATGGTGTATTTCCCCCGTTCGACACGGACGAGTAGCCCCCATTCCGCGAGTTCGGAGAATTGGCGGTGGATGTAGTTTTTGTTGAGATGGTCCAGTTCCGGTGAATCGGCAGCGTGTGCTGGTGTGAGGTGTTCGTCGGCGTCTCGCGCCATGGTCAGAATGGGGATATGAGTGGTCCTGCGGATGTTCATGGGCGGTTCTTGGTTCATGTTGTCGTTGTTTGTTTATAAGTGGATGGGTTAGTTAATGGTTTGCTAACCATTGACCTTACGTTTAAGTACTCAGAGTATCAACGTATACGATAAAGCGACATAACCGGCCTCTCCCACTCACACTCGCCGTGTTATGTTCGTCAGTAAGACTAACCATGTCAAGTAAGAACCCTGAATCGCAAGATGCGGGCGGTATTGAGCCGTTTGAAGGCGACAAACCAGAAATCGACACCGCCGGTTATGGTGTTGAGTACGGTGGTGAAGAGGGTGGAAGCACCCTCTGGAACCTCGGAAACAACATCTTGCTGACAATGGATGTTGATAACGAGGATGAACAGTACACCCTAAGGTTTTATGAATTGGTGGATGGGCGGAACGACGGTCCACGTGAACTAATCACAAAGACCGACGCGCCCGACACGTGGATGCAGGAAACCGTCATGCACACCGTTGTTAACGCCGTTACCTCGATGACAGACACCATCGAGAAGGACTGGCTCCAGCAACGCATCCGCGAAATTCGGAACATCCGTGATGAGATGGGTTACGTGCTGGAATATCAGGAAATGGCAGAGGGTGCGAAGGACATTCTGCACCGAACGAAGTCTGTCAAGAGCCGGCGGGAAGGAGACACGACCGTCACGCGCGTCACGCTAGAAGCACCAGACAAGTGCCGAGAAGTCACCGGAATCGAAACCGGTGTTTTGGTGTTTGAAGGTGCTGAATGGATGAGTGCCGCCGAAGAAAACGCAATCGGGAAGCGCCACTTCAACACCTTCCAAGAGCGAGTCGAATTGGGTGGTTGTGACGATGAAGTCCTGAAGTTTTGGGAGCAGGAGCGGACGTTAGGTGAAGTTGAAGAAGTCACCAACGTCACCGCCGCCGTTGACAACGTAGTCAGTTCGCTCAAGAAGCGCGTAGAGGGCGACGTGTACGCCGACCGGGGACGTGTCCACGATGGCGTTTACAACTCGTGGTACGATGGTTCTCGGGTGTGCGTCAAGAACGACGCCATCGAGGATATTATCGAGCAGACGCGCTCCGAGGTTGACCTGAACCGGCTCGCCATCGAACTTGTAGACGCCGGGGTGATGACCGACACGACCGAGCGGAAGCAAATTGACGGTCAGAAGTTTTCCCTCTGGCCGTTTGCCCCGGAGAAGTTGGGTATCACCGACCCCGACGAACAGGTGATTGATGACGACGATGGTGACGAACCGGAGGTGGAACCATGAGTGCCCAGACACCGGACACTCCGACGACCGTCCACCGCGTTCAGGGCGTTCCGGGTGCGGGTAAGACGACCGCGCTACTTGGTGGTGCTGGTGTTGAGAGTTACGCCGAACGTTTCCGGCGGGAAGAAGGTCTGGAACCGGAAGATTATGTCATTGCGACCTTCACGAACGCGCACAAGTCGGACATTATCCGTGACTGGGCAGAGATGTGGTCCGACCGTATCGAGGCCGCCAAGGGCGGTGAGGAAGGCGAGTGGAGAGAAACTGTGGACACCATCCTTGACCGGTGCAACACCCTTCACGCCCACACCCTGCACCTGCTGATGGACCACGGAGTCATCGAGGACAGCACCCAGATTATCACGATGGACTCCGACACGGGTGTTTACCGGGAGTTTTGCGACCAGCACGGGCTGGATTTTCAGGCGGACGACACCGACCCGCTGGAGCAGTACCGAGTGGGGCAGGATATTGATGCGAACGGGAATCAACTGTTCGCCCTCGTCCAGTGGCTCTCTCAAAACGCCATCCCTATCGAGTCGTGGCATCGTGCCCCGATGATTGTGGACTTGTACGGTACCGAGGACTACTTGCGTGATTGGGAGTCCTTCAAGCGGTCACGTGACCTGTACGAACATCACGATTACATCGCGCTGGCGGCTGAGGAAGGGTACGTCCCGGATGTGTCGGCGCTAATCGTTGACGAATATCAAGATTATTCCCCATCAGAACACCGCTTGATTAAGACGTGGCGAGACAGTGGCGTCATCGACCACATCATCCTGTGTGGGGATGCGCAGCAGGAGATTTACGGCTTCAAGGGTGCGGATTCGCGGTATTTGACCGAGACACACGCCGACCGAGACGAACTGCTGAAGGCGTCCTTCCGCTGCCCGCCGGAAATCGCCAATGTTGCCTGTGGAATCATCGGTGACGATGCGATTCGCAGTCGTCGTGAGCCGGGCGCTGGTGCCGCTCAGTACGTCCCGACCACTGACGATGATGAGTTCGCCGGGTTGGTGCGGGACGCGCTCAGCGCACACTACAACGCCGGTGGTGATGGTGAGTATTCGGACGCGGTTGAAGACCTGATTGACTTCGGGTACGTGGACGGTGTGGAAGCACCAGCAGACCTGCTGATTCTCGCTCGGACAGGGCGGATGGTGGGGCAGATTGCGTCCGTCCTGATGGATGCCGGCATTCCGTTCCGCCATCTCGGAGAGCCGCTTGGTGGCGTGCGTGAACCACCGGAAGCGGACGCGGTGTGGGCAGACGACGTGTTGTCGTGGGCGACCGCCATTCAGCAAATTGAGGAGCGTGGACCAGTCGTTCCGAAGCCGGTAATGATGGGTGTGGTAGACGTTCGTGTGGTGGGGTACGGTAAGAACGAAGTTGTGGGTGAGATGGATGACGGAACGCCGCTCGTTGACGCCTCGGAAGTGTTCAGTATCGAGGGTGACGTGACGGCTGAGAAGATTATCGCGGCCCGTGACCGCTTCGCCGGAAACGACTTCACTTACCGGCAGAAGCGGGCGTTGCGCGGTGTCTCCGGGCTGGATAGTGAACACCGAACCGCGCCGGAACCCGACCGCATCAAAATCGGTACGATGCACGCGGCGAAGGGCGCAGAAGCACCGGCGGTAATGGTGTTGGACGACAGTACGGCGCGTATCCGGAGCAACTATCAGGACCACGCTGACGACCAGCGCGAGGAAGAGCGTGTCCACTACGTTGCGTGTACGCGGGCGAGTCAGACGTTGACTGTGCTGAACAGCCATTTCCGGCAAACGAAGTCTCCGGTGTTCGAGAGCGGCGTTCCGCGTGCGTTTGACGACGTAACTGAGGTGATTAAGAATGACTGAAAACAACGAAACGGTATGGACGGCAGAGGATGTAGAACAGCACTACCAGCGCGTGAAGACGGTGTGGATGGCGTTCGGAAGCGTGGACGAGTTGCGGAACCTCGTCGCACCACTCACCAGCGCAGATAGCGGGTGGAAGTCGTGGTACCAGAAGGCTTCAGTGAAGACGCCTGCACAGTGGGAGGATGCGTGGGAAACCGTCCTTCTAGCGGATACCGACACGATGATGGATGCGGTGCAGTCCGTGGACGGCGAGTTCGTTCTGACCGACCCGAACGAAGCGAACGCTGTTGACGGCATGCATATCATGCCGCAGAGTACCAGTACCTACTATCCGCCGTCTGAGCGGCCTGTGCGACCGGGCCGCCGTATCGACGGTGAGCGCGAATGGATGGACGGAGACAGTCCGATGCCCGGGTACAAAGAGATGGGTGCCTTCGGTTTGCAGGCCGACATTGACTTCGACGGCGACCTCGCTGCCGACCCGGACGTTCGTGAAGCGACGGAACCGGTTATTGAAGCGTGGGTTCGGGCGTTCGAGTCGTTGTGCGGCGACCGAGATGCCGTGTTTGCGATTGATAGTGTCGGCGGCTGCTACCTGAGTGTTGCCCCCGCGGCTACGAAGCCGATTTGCGACCATTTCCGCGGTGAGGACAAGGTGATGGTGCTTAACGGCGTCAGGCAACGGTTCCGTGACTGGCTCAGCGAGAAGGACGACCTGATTACCGACCTTCATCCGGAGACAGACCTTCGGTTCGATGCCGCGGCGAACAAGAATCGGCTGTTCAAGACGCCATTGTCGCTCCACAAGCGGCTTCCGGGTGTCGTGACGCCGATTCACGTCGATGACGTGGACTACTCGATGACCCACCCGGATGACGTGGACGACGACCTCGTGCGGGAAACCGTCCAGTGGGCTGCTGACTTCACCGACCTGCGGCACGAACAGGTGGTTGAGAGCGTTGTGGACACGTTGTTCAGCGATGTTGCTGGTGCTGACTGGAAGTCGGTGCTAGAGAACTACCTCGCACAGAAGCAGAAGGATAACCGAACCACGAACACCGGTTCCGTGCCGGATGACTGGGAGTGGAACGCGGACGACGTGACGCTCACCAGCGACAAGGACGACGTGTACGCGGCAGTTGATTCCCTACCAGTGCTGGAGACGATTGACGCGCTCGGTGGGAGTTACGACACCGACCCCGAAGGCCGAACACTCACTAGCGAGATGGACGTGCAGGTGAACCCGGGGTTGTGGCGGTCCAGTAAAAGCAACGGGTCAGCGGTTGCACGAACGTCGTTGAGCGGCAAGTATCCGCCTATTATGGACCTGCGTGAAGACGCCGCCGGATGGCCCATTCACCTCGTGGCGTGGACCACGGGCATCATTAGTCCGGGTCAGGACCTCACCGGTCAGCAGTGGTGGGAAGCCGTCGAAGCGGCGCGTGCCGCCGGTCTGAACATCCCGGTCCACGTCCAGACCTCGTGGGAGACGACTGATGGTGAGACGGTAGAGAACGTTCCACCATCGGAACTGCGGCGTGTAGGACGTATCCTCGGAATAGTTCCCGACGACATGGACGGGTTGACGGAAACGGTGAAGAAGCGTGTGTTGGTTCAGATGGAAGAAGACGGAATCGACCACGGGTACGACCTCGATACCGACGACCGGGTTGAGGCGGCGTCCGAGGATGACGGGTTGCGTGGTGCGGTGGCTGAGATGATGGCGCTTAAAAAGTAGGATGGTGGTGTTTTCGTCGTGTGACGGCGTGTTGATGGTGTTGGCCTATTTTTTCCACGGGTATTATGTGAGTGCGTGTATAAGCGTGAATTGAGTGGGAGGGGCCGGGTTCGACGTACCCACCCCTTTCTGACGTTAACTCGTGAGTGGCAGCATTAGCACCAGAAGAATCGCCGTCAGTCGTCCAACTTCTGCCCGAAGTAATCACCAACCCACTTCGGACTATCGCCCATAACCGATTCCAGCAGCAACTCGATTTTACCCGCCCATTCTTCGAGGTAGTACAGTCGCTCTGCAACACTCTCCCGGTCACCGGCGGCGTCATCAAGCCGCTCCTGCAACTCGTCAACCGTTGCTTCAAGGTCTTCGATACGCTCGTCACGCCGCTGCAACGCTCTCTCGTGTCGCTTCACCTGCTCGGCAACAGTTTCCTCACCGTCCATGCTCGCGCGTGTCTCTGCGACATACAGCCCTTCTTCGGTCAGAGTGACGATAGAAGCCTTGTTTCCGGCTTCGTCGTTCTTCTGCCGCCTTTTCGTCGCCAAATCCGCCTTGACGAACTTCCCGGCTCGGTACCGCACCTTACCGTTGTCTAGGCCGGGTAGTCGCTTGCGCAGTTGTTCCGTCGTCAGGCGATTATCGTCCGCTTCCGCCAACTCGCACAGCATGGATTGCGCGTCGTCATCGAGCCGCTCGTCGTTGATGGTGATTGCTGGCATTGTAAATGGTTGTACGTACTGAATACTGTTTAATACGGCTAAAAATAGGACCTAATTCTATGACGTAGATGTGTGCCCAGAAATATGGGCATAATTTTGGGCAAATACGACCCCTTCTCAGACAACGACTACTACTCATGGACCCCCCACATGTTCAGTGGGGGGTTAGGGTAGAAGCCAAGCCCTTCCCATCCATGTTGGGTTTCTGAGTGTTTTGGTGAGGTGGGACTCCCGGTGAGTGCTTACAGCAAGGGGGAGTCAGGGTAGCGTGAGCAGTGTGGGGGTGTCACTGGTGAGTGTTCCGCGGGTCCCGCGAGAGAGAAGGGTGAGGTGAGCGTGAGCAGGTGGGCTTCACAGTGGAGCGATAGGTTGGCTTCCCAGTAGAGCGAGGAAGAGTGGGGTATCAACCAGAAAGTGAGAGGGATACCCCGTCTTAGCGCGACCTGTGAAGGTGCCAGAGCGTCTCGCCGTAATGCTCAGTAAACACCGATTCAGGGACCTCAAACTCTAATTCTGTACTCAAATCGAAAAGAGTGAGACTTCCCGTATCAACGTCAATGGAGACGATGTAGAGCGAGTGAAATTTGGCAGCGTCATCGACGTGCTGGTGGTCCGTCGGAGATGTTCCGTCTGCTAAGTCGCCGGGAGACAGGTCGGAGACGCGGTTAATCTCGTCGCCGGCTCGGACGGTGCTGGGTTGGCCGTCTGGGGCGTCCGGGAGTAAGAGGGCCTCACTTCCCTCGTCGGGGGTCGGGTAGTTGTCGCGAACGTGGCGCATATGGGTCGTGGACGTGGGCGGGTGTGATGGGCGTGACGGTGCGCGAGCGGGTGACTGGGCGCGGGAGCAGGTGTAGCACTACGGACGCGCGGGTGAGTGTGCGGTACCACCCGCATGCGGGGGTAGGCGGGCGCGGGCACTGGTGTACGGGTTTATACGTGTGTTTGGTGGAGGGGGTACGATGGTGGTTGTGAAAGGTAACCCGTCGTTGTGTTGCGGTTGGGGTACTGATGTTATACAGAAATTAGAAACTAAAAAAGATGTTCGCGGTCCACTCGCCGACGCCCGTGATGGACGTGAGTTCGGAAACGACCTCGTCGTCGTCGAGTGCTTCGAAGTGGGCTTTACTGTACTCCTCGCGGAACGCCTCGGCGACGTTGCGGACGTACCGGGTCTTCTGTCGGGAGAGGCCGGCGTCCCGAAGCGTCTCGGGGTCGGCAGCGAGGATTCCCTCCGGCGTCACTTCGACCGACTCGAACAGTCGATTTCGGGTCGCTGCGGCCGAGGCCATCGACACCTGCTGGCGGAGGATGGAGACGACCAATCGCTCAAACATGTCGTCGGCGGTGTCGAGTTCGAGGGCGCCGTGTTCCTCGATGAGCGGTCCGACGTAGGCGTCGTCGCGGAGGTACTCGTGTGGCGACTGCACGGGCGGTCCTCGGCACGGCGAGAATAAAACTCACTCGGGCGAACAGTCCTCGGTGACCCGGTCGGACCCGGTTCCGGAGACCGGTTTCGCGGGCGACCCCGCGACGGTGGTTTCGGGAGGCACGTCGTCGACGACGACGCTACCGGCGCCGACGGAGGCGTTCTCGCCGACGGTGATAGCACCGAGCAGCGTAGCGTTGGCGCCGAGGGTGACGCCGTCTTCCAGCGTCGGGTGGCGCTTCTCGCGGCGCATCGAGTCGCCGCCCAATGTGACGCCGTGATACATCAACACGTCGTCGCCGATGTCGGCAGTTTCACCGACGACGACGGCCGCTCCGTGGTCGATGAACAGCCGCCGACCGATGTCGGCAGCGGGGTGGATTTCGACGCCGGTGAGCAGTCGGACGAACTGCGAGAGCGCACGTGCGGCGAAGGTGTTGTCGCGGCCCCACAGCCAGTGGGCGATTCGGTAGCCCCAGACGGCGTGTAGGCCGGGATACAACAGCGCGACGGAGATGGCGCTGGTGGCGGCGGGGTCCTTTGCGAGTGCGGTGCGAACGTCCTCTCTGAGTCGGTCGAGTACCATATCTGAGTCGTGTCGGGTGGGAAGCAGGCGGGGCGAGAGCGAAGCGGCCGTCACTGGGAGCGACGGCCGGAAAAGAGGCTCAACAGCAACACCGACACGCCGACGTTGCAAGCGGGACAGCGGCGCGGGAACGCGAATCGGCGTGGTTGTGTGCCATCCTGTCTACGTATCCCGCGACGACGATATAAAAACTGTCGGTCAGAGGAGTGGTGCTGTTCTACTCGTCGTAGTATTCGCCGTAGATGTCCCGGACCTGCTCGTCGAACTCGTCGAGGACGTTCCGGCGCTTGATTTTCATCGACGGCGTCAGCAGATCGTTGTCGGCGGTCCACTCGACGGAGACCAGCCGGAACTCCTTGATTTTCTCCGATTTCGAGAGCTTTTTGTTGACGGCTTCGACCTCCTTTTCGATGAACTCGTGGACGCGGTCGTCGGCACAGATGGCCGTCTCGTCGTCGGGGAGGTCGATACCCTCGTTTTCCGCCCAGCGGCGGACGGCCTCGAAGTTCGGCACGAACAGCGCCGCGATGAACTTCTGGTTGTCACCGATGACCATCGCCTGGTCGATGCGGTCGGAGGTGGCGAACTCGTCTTCGATGGGTTGAGGCGCGATGTTCTTGCCCGTGTCCAACACGATGAGTTGCTTGAGTCGGTCGTGGTAGATGAGGTAGCCATCGTCGCTCTGTTCGATGATGTCGCCGGTTCGGAACCAGCCATCCTCGGTGAACGCCTCCTCGGTCGACCCGGGGCGGTTCCAGTAGCCCTGCGTGACGTTCGGCCCTTTCACGTGGAGTTCGCCGATGTCGCCGTCGACTTCCGCACGCCGGTCGTCGCCGACGACGGATTCGTCGAGTCGCACGTCGACGTTGGAAAGCGGCGGGCCAAGCGTACCGGCACGGGAATCTTCCGGCGGATTCACGGAGACGACCGGCGAGGTCTCGGTCAGGCCGTACCCCTCGTAGATGGGCAGGCCCATCCCCTGGAACAGCTGTGAGAGTCGCTTCGAGAGGCTGCCACCGCCGCTGATGAACGCCTCGATGTTGCCGCCCATCTGTTCGCGGACGTTTGAGTAGACCAGTTTGTCGAAGAGGGCGTGTTTCATCCGCAGGACGACGCCGGGATTTTCGGTCGTTGCCCACTCGCGGGCGACGGAGACGGCGCGGCCGAAGACGGCATCCGGGGCCTCTTCGCGGATGTTGTCGTAGATGCGCTCGTAGACGCGGGGGACCGAGGAGGCGCCCGTCGGCCCGACCAACTTGATGTCGTCGGCGACGGTGTCGGTGGATTCGGCGTAGGCGACGGTCGAGCCGGAGCCGAACTGCAGGAAGTGTCCGGCGACGCGTTCGAAGACGTGTGCGAGCGGCAGGAACGAAAGCATCCGGTCGTTCTCGTCGAAGACTGGGATGTCGGGGTCCTTGTCGGGCCGCGGTCCGACTCGCTTTCGGATGCCGTTGACGTTCGCTCGGAAGTTGCCGTGGGTCAACTGGACGCCCTTCGGTTTGCCGGTCGTCCCCGAGGTGTAGATGAGGCTGGCGAGGTCATCGAGGTCGCGTTCGCCCAGCCACTCCTCGTAGGCGTCGCCGTCGAAGTGTTCGGCGCCGAGTTCGTACACCTCCGCCAGAGAGAGGATGTCGTCGCGGTCGTCGTAGCCGTCGAACTCGTCGATGACAGCGATAAAGGAGAGATTGAGGTCGTCTTCGACTTCGAGGACGCGTTCGAGCAACTCGGCGTTCTCGACGACGACGCCCTCGGCGCCGGGGTCGTCGAGGAGATACTGCACCTGTGGGGGCGCGGATTCGGTGTACACCGTGGTGACGACGCCACCGGCAGCCAACAGCGCGAAGTCGGATTGGGCCCACTCCATGCGGGTGTTGGCGAAGATGCCGACGCGGGTACCGCCCTCGACGCCGAGTTCGCGGAACCCGGCGGTAAGGTTGTGGACGATGTTCTGCATCTCTGCGTAGGTGAGCGCCGCGTACTGGCCGGTCGGGGCGGCCGGAACCACGTCCGGCGTCAGCGAACGGTCGTAGACGCCGCCTTTGTACCACTGTGCGTCGCGACTGGCGTGACGCGCCGCGGCCTCCTCGAACATCCGAGGGAGGGTGGTGTCACCTATCACCTCGTCTTCGTACTCCGCCTCCGCCTGCATCCAAACGGGAGTGTTGCTAGACATCTTAGGTGATTGTTGGGTAATGAGCCATCCATATTAATGGGGGCGCTTCGCCTCGAGTGTCTACTAGCGAACAAATTCACGCCCTCGTCGAGCGGATATGTCGCCGAATGCGGTGATGAAACGGAAAGAAACGGAATCGCAGTTCTAGCGTATCGTATCGGATGCCAGAGGGGTCAGTCGATGTCGATTCGGTGGCCGCCTTCGGATTCGGTGTCGGATTCGGTGGGCAGGTGAACTTCGAGGACGCCGTTGTGGTAGCGGGCCTCAATGCCATCGACGGTGAGGTCACCGGGGATGCGGACCGTCTCGTGGACGCGGCGGCTACTCGTTTCGTAGTCGTCGCTCATCTCGTGGACGGCGCGGATTGTGAGTCGCTCGTCGTCGTATCGGAGGTCGATTTCTTCCTTCTCGAACCCCGGCAGGTCCGCGTGGAGGACGTACCCCTCGGAATCGGTGTCCTGGCGCACGTTGATGTCCCGGCCGAAGTCGTACCAACCGCCTTCGCCCATCATCGAGCGTCGCATTCCACCCAGCAGGCGGTCCATTTCGTCGAACGGTGTCACTCGCATGTTGAATTTCACCTCTGTTCGACCTGTATTATGGCGCGCTGAGGGGATAAATACGTGATAATACGTGATAGCACGACTCCGAAAGCGAGTTGCAAAACGGCCAAGGCCCCTCACGCGCTCGTTTCACCTGTGTTTCCCTCGCTTCCCGACACCGCGCCCGGCAGGTGGCGCTACGCTGCCGTTCCACTCGCGCTCGCCGTCCCGCTTTTGATACTCGCCTTTCCCGTCGGTGTCGTCTGTCTGCTCGCCGGTCTCGGCGCACTGTGGTTCCACCGAGACCCCGAGCGGTCGCCGCCGCCGTCGGGTATCGTCGCGCCCGCCGACGGACGCGTCTCCGTCGTCCGTGAGGAAGGCGATCGCGTCCGCGTCGCCGTGTTCATGAACGTCACCGACGTCCACGTCAATCGCGCGCCCGCACCCGGGACCGTCGAGTCGGTCACGCACACTCCCGGCAAACACCTGCCGGCGTTCACCAAAGAGTCTGACCGCAACGAGCGCGTCGACATCGTCTGTGCGGAGTACGAACTGTCGCTCATCGCCGGTGCCGTCGCCCGGCGCATCCATCCTTACGTCGAGGACGGCGAGCGCCTCGAACGCGGCCAGAAGGTCGGTCACATCTCGTTCGGGTCGCGAGCAGACGTGTTGCTGTCGTCGGCGTACGACATCGAGGACATTCGCGTCTCGAAAGGACAGCGGGTCCGCGCCGGTGAGACCGTCATCGCCGCGTAGCGCCGCGAGTTTTTAGCCGTCGGAGTCCGTAGGGACGGCCGTGTCACAGCGGGAAGCGACCGTTCAAGGGGAAGTCCACGCCGCCGAAAGCGACAAGCAGGCTCTCTTGGAGCGCGGCCTCGAGGAGTACGACGCGGTGTTGGTCGAGGGGCGCTCACCGACGCTCGTCGTTCGGAAGTTGACCATCGGCTATGCCGCCTTCCTCATGGGGTACGTGACGCTAATGTGGCTACAAGGGGTCGTCGCGCGAGCGCGGGCCCGTGTCGCCGGACGAACGTCGTTACGAGCGGCCGTCGAGGCGGCGGGCGTCGACTACCACGACCGCATCGATGCCGACACTGCGACCGTCTACGAGATGGTCCCCCGCTGGGGGAAGTACCTCCTCGGAAGTTGGCTCGTCGCCGCGCTCGCCGTCTCGATTCTCCTAGGCGTCAACCGCGTCGTCCTCGTCGTCTTCGCTCTTTCGGTCCCGTACCTCTACGCCACGTTTTCGGTGGTTCTCGTCGCGGTCGCCGGTGGTGGTCGAGCCTCCCACATGGCCGAGCGAATCACGGCTGTCGCAGACCGGCAGGCCTACGACCGCGTGGCGGTTCTCTGTGGGGACTCACACCGAGAGGCCATCCGAAAAGAACTGGAAAACCGCGAGTGGTCGGTGACGACCTACGGGAGTCGACACCCGCTGGTACGGTTGTTCGGTGGACGGTAGAACCGACCGCAGGATGCTCGCTAGGGGATTTGAACCCCTGTCATCGGCTGTCCTCCCTCGGAAGGGGAACACCCTTCCCGAGGCCGAAAGGCCGATATGATTGGCCGGGCTACACCAAGCGAGCGCGTACCCGACTCTGGGAGACGCCGTTGTATAAATCCTGCTCTTTGCGGTGGGTTCTGTGAGTAGTCACCACGGTGCGTTCTGTCGGTTCCCTCAGCGTCACACGTCGAAGACGACGTAGGCCTGCCAACCGTCTTCGGTTTCCTCGAGTTTCATCTCGGAGTAGGTGACGGCCTTGATTTCTCGGGCATCGATTGCGCCGAAGGGGACGCCGCGGGCGGAGCCCTCCAGTACCCACTCGCCGTTCCAGTGGACCTGGGCCTCGTGGTCGGCCGGGAGCACCGAGCGAACGTCGCGCTGGTAGATGAGTTCGTCGAGGTACTCGAAGAGGAGGGCGTCCTTCGACTCGGCGTGGGCGACCACCGGGAAGCGTTCGCCAACGCCGTCCGGTATGGACTCACAGTGGGCGGCGGAAAGCCCGTCTGCAGCGCCGACGAACACCTCGTCGATGTCCGCGCCGGTGGCTTCGACGGCCACGTCGGCGGTGTGTTCGCGGAGTTCGTAGCTCATCGGTCGTCTCCGGAGTCGGTGTCGCCGTCGTCGACAAGCGGTGAGTCACCTTCGATGTCGGCGGCGTTGAGTTTGCGTAACTGCTGTTCGCTGAGGCCGCTCGGGGCGTCGCCGTCCTCGCCGAAGGCGACGCCGCTGGTGACGATAGAGCGGATACCCTGCTCGACGGTGAGGTCAACGTCGACGACGCGGTCGGTGGAGACGTGGATGACGAACCCGCCCATGACAGGGTTCGGCGCCATCGGCATGAACAGTGTAATCATCTCCTCGTTGCCGGTGTCCTCCGCGATGACTTCGGGGGTTTCGGCCGTTTTGAACGCGACGACGTAGGAATCCTTGCCGGGATACTCTACCAGTTTCACGTCCTGGAAACTGTCGGTGTCGGAATCGAGGAGGAGTTCGCTCATCTCGCTGAAACTGGTGTAGACCGAGCCGAGTCCGGGAATCGAGGCCATGAACTCGTTGAACTGGGCGCTGAGTCGGTCGTTTTCGGTACCGTACTCCGCGACGGAGCCAACGCCGACGACGAGCAACAGAAAGAAGACGACAGTCGATGCCGCGACGACGATTTCGCTCTGAAACGGCGTCACCTGAATGACGGCGGTGACCACCGGGTTGAGCTGTTGGAAGACGAATCCCAACATGAACGAGAGCACGAACAGCGTGACGAGAAGCGGCAGGAGGATGGCCAGTCCCTTGATGAACGACTGCCGAAGGACGTCTTTTGCGTCCGGACGCTCGGAAATGAGCTCTTCGGCGGCCTCGATGTCGGCCGGCGCGGAAGGCATTGGGAAATCGAACTCGTTGACACGTTGAAAGCCTTGTGGCATGGAGCGCCTCCGCTCGAACCCGGAAGGGTCGAACGGTGGCGGTGGAGTTATATTCAACCCGTTCCTATGTCATGTTAGTGAGTGTCACCGTCGATATTCGGGTGTTCGGGACGGGTGACGACGCGTTCGTCGAGGAGGCGTGGGAACTGAAAGAGCGCATCCGTCGAACAGAGGGCGTCCTCAAACAGCGGCGGGGCTTCTTCACCGATGCCTACAAGCGCTCGCGGGTGTACGCGCTCGTCGACCCCGGCTACGACAGCGAGGAACTGCTCGGGTTCGCCGCCACCCGGCGCGATGGGTACATCCTCTTTCTCGCCGTCGACCCCGAGTACCGACGCAAGGGTTTCGGCCGCCGCCTCGTCGCCGCGGTCGCAGAGGACCACAACTCCGTGACGTGTCACGCCCGCGCGTCCAACGACGCCGCGTTGGACTTCTACGAACGACTCGGCTTCGAGATTCAACGCCGGGTCGACAACTACTACGAGGACCACGGCGACGCCTACTACCTGCGACTCGGAGAGGGCGGCCTCGCCTCGAAGATATCCAAGTTCGTCCGTGGCGGTTGAGAGGGCAACGCTTTTTCGCACCTCTCTCGAAGCCGAGTCCATGGACGGTCGCACTCGTGAGTACCTGCAGGGTCGCTTCGGCGACCACTACCGTCGGAGCGACATCTCCCCGCCCCCGGCGGCCAACGAACGGGAGTGGGGGTACATCACGTGGAGTTCGGGCGGGACCACGATGGTTCGACATCACTCACACCTGGATTTGGTCGGCGGCGGCGATTTGGGCGACTTCCTTGCGGGCGAGCGCCCGCGTCACGTCTACTTCTCGGCGGGCCGCTACGACGACCCCGGCGCATCCAGCATGGGGAAGAAGGGATGGCGCGGGTCGGACCTCGTCTTCGACCTCGACGCCGACCACCTTCCGGGCGTCGACCCCGAGGCCGACAGTTACGCCGAGATGCTCGCCGAATGCAAGGAGGCGCTGCTCAGACTGCTCGATTTGCTGGAGCACGACTTCGACTTCGATGACCTGACAGTCGTCTTCTCCGGCGGCCGCGGCTATCACGTCCACGTCCGCGATTCCGGCGTCTTGGAGTTGAGTCGCAGTGCCCGCCGGGAAATCGTCGATTACGTCCTTGGGGAGGGCGTCGACATCGAGGCGCTCATCGAGACGGAGAAGGTCTCCGGCAGTTCCGGCCGGAAGACACCGGCGGACAAACGGACGCTTCAGAACGACGGCGGGTGGGGCCGGCGGCTCCAGACCGAACTGAACGCGTTCGTCGAGGAACTCGACGGACTGAGCGACGACGAGGCGATGGACCGGCTCACGGCCTTCGACCGCATCGGGGAGGGGAAAGCGACCACGATGCTCGGAGCGATTCGGAAACAGCGCGATGCCATCGAGGCGGGGAACATCGACGTCCACAACGCGCTCAAGACGATTGCCGAGACGCTGTTGACCCGAGTACTCGAACAGCAGACCGCACCAATTGACGAACCGGTGACGACGGACATCAACCGACTCATCCGACTGCCTGGCAGCCTCCACGGTGGGAGCGGCCTCGAAGTCCAACACATCCCGCGGGACGAACTCGATTCCTTCGACCCGCTCGTCGACGCCGTCCCGGAGACCTTCGTCGGAAACGACATCTCGGTGTACGTCCGCGAGGAGACGACGGTGCGACTCGGGGGGGAAAGCTTTAGGCTCTCCGAGGGAGTGCATTCGATGCCAGAGTACGTCGGCGTGTTCGCGATGGCTCGTGGCCACGCCACCAAAGCCGCAGAATGAATCTCGACGAACTTCAATCAGTGCAGGCCCGCGAGCGGCAATCCAGCGACCTCCAGCACCTGCGCTCGTCGTTTTATCGGGAGGTCGGTGAGTACATCCACGAACTCACCGAGGAGCGCGCGCGGAAGGTCGAACAGGTGGACGACCCGTTCTCCTCACCGGAGGTCCGGCGGCTCTCCGACGACATCGAAACCGCAGAGGGGACCGTCGAGGCCATCTACGAGCGCCGTGTCGGCAAGGTCGTCAAGAAGGCCTCCATCGCCGCCGCCGGCATGCCGGTCGACGACGACGGCCTCACCGACGAGGAGGAGGCGCTGTTCGACGACCTCGTCGCCCGCATCGAGAACAACCGCGAGGCTGTCCTGTCGGTGCTGGACGGCGACGCACCCTCGGTGTCGTGTTCGATAGACGAGGGGGCCTCCGAGATGGCGCCGACGAACCCCGCTCAGACCGACACGGAAACGGCCTCTTCTCCCGACAGAGGTGAGAAACCGCCTCAGGACACCTCAACCGCCCCCGACACCGACGGTGTCAGCGCGGCGGATTTGATGGGGAGCGGTCCGAGTGACGCCCCGGCGGAAGCCGCCGAGACGCCGCCGCCGGCTGGCGCCGAAAGCGAACCGGCGACCGACCCCGAATCACCCTCTGAGGACCCGCTGGTCTCGGAGCCCTCGGGACCGACCGAGGTCCAACCCGACCCCAAACCGCCGGAGACCTCCTCGGAGTCCCACCCATCCGAGCCCGAGGGTGACCGACCACTGAAGGACGCTGCAGAGACGGATGACTCACAATCTTCGACAGACGCCGGTCACAGCGACATCCCCGGTATCCCGCGGACGACGGTCCGGATTACGGCCGACGTTGGCGAGATGGTCGGGACGGACAACCGCGATTACGACCTCGGTTCGGAGGACGTGGTCACGCTCCCAGAGGGGACCGCCGAGGCGCTCGTCGAAAACGGTGCCGCAGAGCCGTTAGAGTAGGAACGACCGGACCGACTCGTTGAACACCTCGGGTTTCTCCAGCATCGGCATGTGCGCGGCGTCGGCTATCTCGACGTACTCGCAGTTCGAAAGCTCGGCTTCGAGGTACTCGTGGAACGACGGTGGAGTCAGCGGGTCGTGTTCGCCACACAGCGCCAGCGTTGGCACGTCGATTTCGTCGAGGCGGTCGCGAACGTCGAAGGTGTCACAGCTCTCGAAGTCCCGGACGGTGACCGCCTGTCCTGATTCGAGGAGCCCGGCCTTCGACACCTCGACGAGTTCGTCGTCAGGGTCGTGAAACAGGGTGTCGGGGACGTGTAGCGACGCAACTGCGGCCTCGAAGTTCCGGGCGAGCGATTCGAGAAAGCCGGGGTCGACGCCGAGTTTCGCGCCGGTGTCCGAGAGAACGAGCGCGTCGAGGTCTAGGTCACCTTCGAGGGCGACCCACAGCGCGACGGCGCCGCCCATCGAGTTACCGCAGATGACCGACGCGTCGGTTGCCTCACAGACGGCCGCCACATCGTCGGCGTAGGCCGCTATCGTCTCCATCCCGGGTTCGGTCGTCACGTCGTCGCTGTCGCCGTGACCCGAGAGGTCGACGGCGACGGCCGGCGGTCCCTCGCGGTCGCCGTACTGTTCGACCCAGACGCCGTGGTCGCCGCCGGCGCCGTGTACGTAACAGACCGTCGGCCCGTCGCCGAAGCCGGTCTCGCGGTAGGCTGTCGTCCGCCCGTCGTGAGTGACGGTTTCCATAGGTCCGTCCTCACGGCGTTACCCGATAAACGCGACGACCGCTCGTCGTCAGTTTTTCGGTTCAGACCTCGCTTCGATAAGTGTGAACCGCAATTCCACTGTTGCTGCGCTACACGACCCCGTACTGCCATTTTTAGAGAAAGATTTAAATACTATGCTAACTAACTCTGAGTTAGTATGACTGAATACACGCAGTCGATTCGCGGCGACGCGGACGGCATCGTTCGTCACTACGAGTACGACGACGGCGCGGTCCTCGTCGCGGACTTTGGCCCCGTCGAAGGGGGTGTTGATGTCGTCGACGGGACGGCCATCGTGGTCGTCGACGATGAGCAGTACGAGTACGAGGTCCCCGAAGGGGCATCCCGTGCTATTATGAACAACGGAATCGTTACTATCGAGGTGGAGCGATAACCGATGAAACTGACGGTCAAACCCCTCAAACAGAAAGACGCCGGTCGCGGACTGGCGGCGATAGACCGCGCGGCGATGGCCGAACTCGGCCTCGAGAACGGCGACTACATCCTCATCGAGGGTGACGGCCGCGCCGTCGCCCGGGTGTGGCCCGGCTACCCCGAGGACGAAGGTCAGGGCGTCATCCGCATCGACGGTCGCCTCCGACAGGAGGCCAACGTCGGCATCGACGACCGCGTGACGGTCGAGGCCGCCGACGTCAACCCGGCAAAGCAGGTGACGGTCGCGCTACCGCAGAACCTCCGCATCCGCGGGAACATCGGTCCGCACATCCGCGACAAACTCAGCGGACAGGCCGTCACGAAGGGACAAAACGTTCCCTTCTCGCTCGGCCTCGGGCCGCTGTCCTCACAGAGCGGACAGCGCATTCCGCTGAAAATCGCCGACACCGACCCCGACGGGACGGTCGTCGTCACCGATTCGACGGACATCCAGGTGAGCGAAAAGCCCGCTGAACAAATCGCCGACACCGGCGATAGCACGGCCGCAGGGGGCGACGGGACTCCCTCGGTGCGATACGAGGACATCGGCGGTCTCGATAACGAACTCGAGCAGGTCCGGGAGATGATAGAGCTCCCGATGCGGCACCCCGAGTTGTTCCAACAGCTCGGCATCGAACCGCCGAAAGGCGTGTTGCTGCACGGTCCGCCAGGGACGGGCAAGACCCTGATGGCGAAGGCCGTCGCCAACGAGATAGACGCCCACTTCACGAACATCTCCGGCCCCGAAATCATGTCGAAGTACTACGGGGAAAGCGAGGAGCAACTCCGTGAGGTGTTCGAGGAGGCCTCCGAGAACGCCCCCGCCATCGTCTTCATCGACGAACTCGACTCCATCGCGCCGAAGCGCGGCGAGACCAGCGGCGACGTCGAGCGCCGCGTCGTCGCCCAACTGCTCAGCCTGATGGACGGTCTCGACGAGCGCGGCGACGTAATCGTCATCGGTGCGACCAACCGCGTCGACGCCCTCGACCCCGCGCTTCGTCGGGGCGGCCGCTTCGACCGCGAAATCGAAATCGGGGTCCCGGACAAGGAGGGTCGCAAGGAAATCCTGCAGGTCCACACCCGCGGGATGCCCCTCGTCGACGGTATCGACCTCGACCGCTACGCCGACAGCACCCACGGATTCGTCGGCGCCGACATCGAGAGCCTGACGAAGGAGGCCGCGATGAACGCCCTACGGCGTATCCGTCCCGAACTCGACCTCGAAGCCGACGAAATCGACGCCGAGATACTCGAGGCGATGCAGGTCACCGAGGGCGACTTCAAGGACGCCCTGAAGGACGTGACGCCGAGTGCGATGCGGGAGGTGTTCGTCGAGGTTCCCGACACCACTTGGGAGTCCGTTGGCGGACTCGAGGACACCAAAGAACGCCTCCGTGAGACCATCCAGTGGCCGCTTGAGTACCCCGAGGTGTTCGAGCAGATGGACATGCAGGCCGCAAAGGGCGTCCTGCTGTACGGCCCGCCCGGAACGGGTAAGACCCTGATGGCGAAGGCCATCGCCAACGAGGCCCAGTCGAACTTCATCTCCATCAAGGGTCCGGAACTGCTCAACAAGTACGTCGGCGAGTCCGAGAAGGGCGTCCGGGAAGTGTTCGAGAAGGCGCGGTCGAACGCGCCGACCGTCGTCTTCTTCGACGAAATCGACTCTATCGCCGGTGAACGCGGTGCCCGCATGGGCGACTCCGGCGTCGGCGAGCGGGTCGTCTCCCAACTGCTGACGGAGTTGGACGGCCTCGAACAGCTCGAAGACGTGGTCGTCATCGCGACGACGAACCGGCCGGACCTCATCGACTCGGCGCTGTTGCGCCCCGGTCGACTGGACCGTCACGTCCACGTTCCGGTCCCCGACGAGGATGCACGGAAGGCCATCTTCGAGGTCCACACCCGCAACAAGCCGCTGGCCGACGACGTGGACCTCGATGAGTTGGCCGCCGACACCGACGGCTACGTCGGCGCCGACATCGAGGCCGTCTGTCGTGAAGCTTCGATGGCTGCGACCCGGGAGTTCATCAACAGCGTCTCCCGCGAGGAGGCCGCTACCAGCGTCGAAAACGTCCGGGTGACCCGCGAACACTTCGAGGAGGCTCTCGACGAGGTCGGCGCCAGCGTCGACGAGGACGTCCGTGAGCGCTACGAGGAACTCGAAGAACAGTTCACCCACGGCAGCGAACCCGACGAACCCGAAATCAGCCGGACGTTCCAGTAAACACCGCTCTCCACCACGCTATTTCTTTTGAACCCATCTATTGGTGAATGGGGGCATTTGAGGCACAAAGGGTTTATCTCCCGACCGCCTAGACCGGTGCGATGACCACCACAGGACGATGCGCCGACGCTCCGGCAGACAGGAAGACGGTCCTGTTCTGTCCCGCGTGCGGCCACGAGGCGCCAATCGACGGCGAGTGGTCGGTCCGACACCGCCACGACGTCGACGGCGAGCGTACCGTCACCGAATGTCCGGAGTGTGGCGACGTGGTTTTGAGCCAGCCGCAGTTCGAGCCCTCGGCGGCACGTCCGTCGTGGCACTCCCTCGATGTAGTCCGGCCGCTACTCGGGTTTGTGAATTCCGTCGTCCGTCACGACGTTCTCTAGGAGGTGCGTCGGCGTCGCGTCGTACGCCGGGTTCTCGATGGCGAAGCCCTCCGCCGGTTCTCGCATTACCTCGCTCGGAGAGCGGAAGTCGTTCTCGAAGGCGAACCCCTCGTCGATGAGCTTCGCGCTCGCGCCGAACACCGAGACGGGAACGGCCAACTCCGCCGCAGACGCGGCGATGGGGAACGTCCCGACGCGGTTGTACAGCGTGTCGTCGACTATACAGTCCATTCCGAGGACGACGCGGTCGCACTCGTCGAGGTAGTGGCCGGCGGCGCTGTCGACGATGAGCGTTACGTCGACGCGGTCGACCTCCGCTAGCGTCCGAGCGGTCTTCCGACCGAGAAACCGGGGGCGTGCTTCGGTGACGTACACCTCGATGTGGTGTCCCTTCTGGGCCGCGAGTTCGACGGCCTCGAGCACCGTCGAGGAGTAGTCGTGAGTCAACACTGTCGCGCCGTCTGGTAGCAGTTCGACGGCGTGTTGGGCGGCCTCGTGTTTCGCCGTTTCGACGTCGTCGACGATGGCCTCGATGGCCGACTCGGTGAGGTCCTTCGCTTCCTCGACGGTGTCGGGGTCGCCGTCCTCGACGCGGGCGACGATTTCGCGTTGGGTGCTGTGCAGCGACGCGTGGGAGGGTTGGGCGCGCCGGAGGGCGCTGCTGTTGCGGTCCAGCGAACGGACGTACTCCTCGACGGTCGCGTACTCGCGGTCGAGGAGCTCCCGCAACGCCTCGGCGGCCTTGATTGCGACGGTCGACGAGGAGTGGGTTTGCATCTCCCGAATCTCGTTTGCAGTCTCGTCTATCATGCCGGTACCGTCGTGCGGCGAGCCCATAGGCCTTCGGGGATGTCCGACGGCCCTATGGCGGTTCGGCCCCTACAAGCGGTATGGTCGACGTCTCGTATTACTGCCCGCGGTGTGGGGCTGTCGCCGAACTCGAACGCGACGCCTACCTCGAGGACAAATGCGTCACCGCCGAGCCGCTGGAGGGATGGACCTACGAGGACGCCTACGAGGACTTCGAAGACGGAGAAGGGGTCGTCATCGTCTGCGGTGCGGAGGAAACCGACGGTGAAGGGTGTGGCGAACCCTACTATCTCAGTTTCGTGAAGTTCGAAAACGGCGAGGAAATCGACCCGCGGGTGCCTGCCGACGAGGTCCGGTTCGACTTCCTGCGATAGTTCCGAGCAATCAGTCGTCGTCGCCGCGGCGTTTGACCTCGTCGATAGCCGAGCGGGCGGAGACGCTCGTCTCGCCCAGCGTGGCACCCATGAGTCCGCCGATGGCACCGCCGGTACTCGCCGCGTTCCGGCTGATTAACCCGCCGATACCCGCACCGATTGCACCGCCGATGGCTGCGTACCGGGCACGGCCCAGCACCCGTTTGATTTGTTTTCGCATACTTCGAAACTTCAGTCGGCGGTTGGATAAAGATGCGGTCCGCCCGGCACAGCGGAACGGGGCCGAGGCGGTCAGTAACTGCGCGGCATCCCGAGTTGGTGTTCGCCGATGAAGTTCAACACCATCTCGTTGGAGACCGGTGCGGTCTGGGTGAGGCGGAGGTTCTGCCAGATGTCGTAGACTTCGTACTCCCGGGTGAAGCCGTTGCCGCCGTGGGCCTGGATGGCGCGGTCGGCGGCCTCCGTGCCGGCCCGGGAGGTGAGCAGTTTGGCGACGTTGGCCTCGAGTCCGCAGTCCTCGTCGTCGTCCCACTTCTTGGCGCCCTTGTAGAGGATTTCGCGGGCCGCCATCAGTTTCGCGTAGGACTCGGCGATGGGGTGTTGGATGCCCTGGTGGGCGCCAATAGGTTGGCCGAAGACTTCGCGGTCCTGTGTGTACTCGACGGCGAGGTCGACCGCTCGGAGGCCGCCGCCGAGTGCCGACGCCGCGCCGCCGAGACGTTCGGTGTTGAGGGTGTCCCACAGCAGATAGAGGCCACCGTCTTCCGTGCCGAGGATGTCGTCTTCGGTCACACGGAGGTCGTCGAACTGCACCTGATACTGCCGTTCGAACCACGGGACGGTTGTGTCGAGTTCCGACAGCGAGATGCCATCGCGTTCGGCGGGGTCGTCGACGAGAAACAGCGTCACACCGTGAGTCGGATTGGATTTGTCGAACTCGGAGGTTCGGGCGACCAGCAACATCGTGTCGGCGTTCTCGACGCCGCTGATGAACGTCTTCTGTCCGTTGACGCTGAACTCGCCGTCGGTCTTCTCTGCGTGCGTCGAGATGTTGAGCGTGTTCGTCCCCGCTTCGGGTTCGGTCAGCGCCATGCAGAACTTCATGTCCCCGTCGGCGATTTTCGGGAGGTACTCCTCCTTCTGCTGTTCGTTCCCGTGCCGCTGGATACCGATGCCGCCGAAGACGGGCGTGAGAACGAAGATGATTCCGCCCTGTCCGCCGCCCCGGGACAACTCCTCGATGATGATGGACATCTCCAACATCCCGAGTCCCTCGCCGCCGTACTCTTCGGGGATGGTGACGCCGAGCCAGCCGTCGTCTGCCAGCGCCTGCCAGTACTCCTCGGGGAACTCCTTGTCGTCGATGTGCTGTTGCCAGTACTCCCGGCCGAAGTCGTCTGCGATGCCGCGGACCGACTCTCGAATCAGGTCGTGGAGTTCGGATTCTCCGAGTGCCATGGTGCCCGTACCCAGTTACCACACTTATGATTTCTGCCGCCTTTGAGAGGACCATCCATCGACCGGCGGGAACCTACCGGCTGATTGACTCGTGTACCCACAATGTTTTTACCTCGCGTTGGTATATCACGGCATACGCACACACTGGAAACTCTAAACATTCGGTGAGTTTCCGAGGACACCATGGAAATCAAAATCGACAACGACACCGACGAAGAAATCGCACAGGCAATCGCAACGGCAGTCTCCGAACATCTGGGACGCGGCGTCGAGTTGGTCGGCGACGACGGAACCCTCGCCGAAGCCGGCGAAAACTGGAGCGAGGAGGGCGCCGTCGTCACAGAGCGCGAGGAGGCCATCCGGGAGGACATCGAGAACATCCTGTCCGGCGGCCCCGAACGCGGCTTCGACAAAATCGATGACCTCGGCAAGGTGTTCGTCCGTGACCGCCTCGACATGATTTTCGACGAAATCGAGTACGAGGACGGTTCCTTCGCCCGCTTCGGCGATGACGACGAACTCCCGGCAGACGGCCTCATCACCGGCATCGGTACCATCGACGGCCGAAAGGTGGCCTTCACCGCCAACGACTACACCGTCAAAGCCGGTTCGCTGGGACAGATGGGCGTCGAGAAGGTCATCCGGATTCAGGAGCGTGCGCTGGACCTCGGTATCCCGATGCTGCGACTCGTCGACTCCACGGGCGCACGCCTCAACGCCGAAGAGCGAGAGCCCGGCGACACTCACATGGACCGCTATCGCGGCGGCAAGATGTTCTACAACCAGTGTCGCATGTCCGGCGAAATCCCACAAATCGGCGTCCTCTACGGCCCCGACGTGGCCGGTTCCGCCTACACGCCGGTCTTCTGTGATTACCTCATCATGGTCGAGGACATCGCCGGCATGGCCATCGCCTCGCCGCGCATCGTCGAGGCGATGACCGGCGAGAAAACCGACATGCAGCAGTTGGGCGGCCCACAGGTCCATGCCGAACACTCCGGCAGCGCCGATCTCGTCGTGCCCGACGAGGAGACCGCCGCCGAGAGGGCTCGGGATATCCTCCGATTCCTCCCGCAGAACTACTCGGAGTCGCCGCCCGAAGAGACGCCGAAACCGCCGAAGAAGAACCCCTACAGCCTCGACGACATCATCCCCGAAGAGCCAAACAAGGCCTACGACGTGATGGAGGTCATCGACCGCGTTGTCGACCGGGATTCGTTCGTCGAGATGAAGCCGGATTTCGCGCCCGAACTCGTCACCGGACTCGGACGCATCGACGGTCAAGTCGTCGGCATCGTCGCCAACCAACCCGACCACATCTCCGGCGCCATCTTCCCGGATTCCGCCGACAAGGGTGCCGGGTTCGTCTGGACGTGTGACGCATACAACATCCCGCTCGTGTACCTCTGTGACACGCCCGGATTCATGATCGGCTCACAGGTCGAAAAGGAGGGCGTCCTCCGGCGCGGCCGGAAGTTCATCTACGCCACCTCCAACGCCCAGGTGCCGAAGTTCTGTGTCATCACCCGCAAGGCCTACGGCGCCGGCATCTACGCGATGGCCGGCCCCTCGTTCGGCCCCGACGCGACGCTGGCGCTGCCCTCCGCCGAAATCTCGGTAATGGGGCCCGACGCCGCCGTCCACGCACTGTTCGGCGGCCAAATCGAGGACATGGACGGGGACGCCAAGGACGCCTTCATCGAATCCGCCAAACAGGAGTTCGACAAGTACATCGACATCAAAAAGCAGGCCGGCAAGATGCAGGTCGACGAACTGATTCCCGCCGGCGACCTTCGGGAACAACTCGAAGTGCGCCTCGACACCTACAAAACGAAACAGCGGGACGACCGGCCGCGGCACCACGGGACGGTTTTCTTCTAGGCGACCTTTTTCCACGGCGGGCCGCAGGCCCGCCGGGAAAAACGTCGATGAAAAAGACACGTCGGGCCTCCTTCCAGTCGGCCCTCGGTCCTGCGCGCCTGCGGCGCGCAGTGAACCGCTCGCTCACTTCGTTCGCTCGCGGATGCTAATCGACTACTCCAGATCGCTTGTCACGTTCAGTTAAAATACACTACCCCACCAGCGTCCGCAGCACCCGCGACTCGGCCTTCCGGAGGTGTTCGTCGACCGTCGAGGGCGCACACTCCAGTCGGTCGGCGATGTCCTCGTGGGTCGCCTTGCGCGGAATCTCGTAGTACCCCAACTCGACGGCCTTTCGGAACACCTCCAGTTGTCGCTCGGTGAGTTCCGAGAGCGTGTCCTGTCGGTCCGGCGTGTAGGAGCCGACCTGCTCGATGTTGACCGAGATGTCGTCCGGGAGCTCCTCGATCGCCCCTTTCACCATGTCGTGGGCGCCGATGACGGTCAATCGGAGAGCCCCGCGCCGAGTGAAGTCGATTGGGGTGTCAATCATCAGCGCGTACTTTTCCGCGAGCATCATCAACGCCCCGGCGGGGTTCCCGGGTTCGATGTGGAGATACAGGTGGAACTCCTCGTCGTCGGCCTCAAGGAGGTCGTAGGAAATCACGTCCGGATGGTCGCCGATATCGGGAACCAACACCTCGGGATTGCCCTTGAGACGGTAAAGCAACACGCCCGTCCCGTCGCCGAGGGCGTCGATGTGCATGAGCGAGATGCGCGAGATGGCCCCTGTCTCCGCGATAGCCCGGTCTACGGGATGAATCGCGCCGTCCTCCGGGGTCAACGTGAAATCGAAGTATCGCATAGTCGACTGGCGGGGGCCTGTCAGCCTATTAAACCGGTTTTGCGGGTTTAGACCTTTCGGCTGGTCCACGTTTCGAGTGTACCGAAACCCACCGCCACGGACGGCTCGCCTCTCATTCTAACTCCCGATATCGGGCCTCTATATCGAGCATGGGTTGGGGATAATCGATGCCCAACTCGACGCCGAAGTCGGCCTGTTCTTCCGGAGAGAGCCGCCACGGACGATGTGCGTACTCCGACGGGAGCGACGCCAACTCCGGAAGCCACGTCCCGATGTAGGTGGCGTCGGCATCGTAGTACTCTCCCTGTGAGAGCACGTCGAAGTGGTCGTCCCGCGAGTCGTTCCCGACGCCGGCTTGATACGCCCAGTTTCCCCAGTTGGAGGCCACGTCGTAGTCGACCAGTCGTGACTCGAAGTACGCTGCCCCCCACCGCCAGTCGATGCCGAGGGCGTCGACGAGAAACGACGCGACGTTCTGTCGGCCACGGTTCGACATGTAGCCGGTCCGGTTCAACTCCCGCATGTTCGCGTCGACGAAGGGGACACCCGTCCGGCCGTCGGCCCACTGTCGAAAGGCTGAGCGGTCGTGGCGCCAGTCGGTGTCGACGCCGCGAATCCCACCCGGAGTGAAGAACCGGGCGCCGTGTTTCCGGAACTGGAACTGAAAGAAGTCCCGCCACAGCAACTCGAAGACGAGCCAGTAGGTGTCCTCGTTTTCGACGCGTTCGTCCTCGTAGCGTTGGACTTCGCGGTGAATCCACCGCGGCGAGAGACACCCTGCCGCAAGCCACGGCGAGAACTTCGAGGAGTAGTTCGCCCCCAGCAGGCCGTTTCGGGTCTCCTTGTACTCCCGGAGGTGGTCGCCCTCCCAGAGGTACGATTCGACGCGCCGTTTCCCGGCCGTCTCGCCGCCCTCGAACCGCAACACTGCTCGGCCGTCGTCGGTCGGGTGTTCGATTCCGAGGTCGTCCAGTCCCGGTAGGGCCCCCGGGTCGACGCTCTCGGGGACGGCAACCGAATCGGGGGCCGCCAGCGGGGGGTCCGGTTCGATGGTCTCCTCGATTGACTGCCGCCACGGCGTGAACGTGTCGTCGATGTTCTCCGGTGGCGTCGGCAACGAGTCGGGATGGTGCAAGGTGTGGGTCCACCGTCGTTCGAGGTCGATGTCTCGCTCTGCGAGGGCTTTTCCGACGGCTTCCTCGACTGCTCGCTCCTCGGTCGCCGGCTTCGTCTGTGCGTAGACGGCCGCCGCCCCCACCGCCTCGGCGAACTCGGGGACGACCGTCTCCGCCGACCCCTTTCGGACAACTAACTCGCCGCCGCGGTCACGAAGCGAGGCCCGCAAATCGGCGACCGCTTCCTGACGAAAGCGACCGCGATGGGGTGCCATCTTCGGTGGCCCGTATCGCGTCTGGCCGCGCCATTGGGGGTCGAACGTGTAGACGGGCACCACCTGGTCGGCGGTCGAGACGGCGTCGGAAAGCGTCGGGTTGTCGGTCACACGGAGGTCGTCGCGGAACCAAACGACGGCGGTGTCCATACCCACCATTGGTCCCCTCGGCGCAAAAGTCGGCGGAAGCCGGAAACCCGCTCACACTCGGATGTCGACCGTCCGCGAGCGCGGGCCGTCGCACTCGACGAACAACACCGACTGCCATGTCCCGAGGTCCAGCGTACCGTCGCTGACGGGAAGGGTCTCGGAGGCGCCAATCAAAAGCGCCCGGAGGTGGGCATCGGCGTTGCCGTCCAGTCGGTCGTGGTCCCAGCCGTCGTCGTCGACGGCGTCGGCGAGGAACGCCTCGAAATCACCGAGCAGTCTCGATTCGGCCTCGTTGACGGCAATGCCGGCGGTCGTATGCCTGACGAACACCGTCGCGGTTCCGCCGGCGTCGTTTGGGAGTGCGGCCTCGACGCGGTCCGTGATGTCGATGACTTCGAGACGGCGGCCGGTGTCGACGGTGAACGTCGTCATCCTCGGAGTCGCTGAAAGATGATGCGGTCCTGCTGGCTGTACACGTGATACGCCGAAGCGGCCATCAATCCGACGAAGAAGACGCCGGAAACCACGGTCATCCCGACCTCCGAGATGGCCGGGACGCCGACGAGAACCGCAATCGTGGTCAGCAGGCCGAGCAATCCGAGGCCGAAGTAGAACTCTCCCCACGATAGGCCGTACTGCGGGACGACCTCCATGTACACCTCGATTTCGCGGACGCGGTCCCGTAGCGCCACGCGCTTGCTGTCGTTGTCGTAGTCGACGATGCCGAGGTCGTCGAGTTTCGGGAGATGGGTCTGGTGCAACGAGACGTAGACGGATTGGCGTTTGTCCCGCGGCGGCGGGTCCTCACCCGTCTCGCGAGCCGCGACCTCCTCGGAGAGTTCACGGACGTCCATCTCCCCCTCGCCCTCCCGGAGTGACCGGATGGCGAGCCGACGACGACCGTTCCGCAGAACGTCGTGGATTTCCCCCTCTTCCAGCGCCCCGTTGGCCGAGGCGGACCCAGCGCTCTCTGACACAGTTCGAGTAACGAACGCGCTCCTAAGAAGTTACCTCCTGTGTAACCCCGAATCGGTTCAGTTCACGTCACGGCCGATACACTTTACCACACCCGTCGTGAAAAACGGACCCAATGGGTGAGGAGTCTTCGCTGTCCGAGAGTCGGGTGCCACAGGCACTCGTTGCGGCCAGCGGGGCCCTCCTGTTTGTCGTCATCTTGGAGGCGCTCGGCCGGTTCCGATACATCGAGTCCCTCACTGGCGTGGACCCGATAATCTTCACCGGTGAGTACCTCGTTGGGGTGGCCACCTCGCTTCCATTCGTCATCGGCGTCGGGTATGCCGGTTACTGGCTCACGAAAAGTTCGATATCCCCGCGAAGATACCGTCGCGTCGGGATATGGGGCGTCGCCGGTCTCGTGGCGTCCCTTGTTATCAACGGCGCGATGATTGTTGTCTTCACTGTCGACGCCACGTGGTTGCTCGTCGGCTGGCTCCGGTGGGCGGTGGCAATCGGACTCGGCATCGGCGTCGCAATCGGTATCAGCGAAGCACGAGCAGTCGACAGCGCGATAGAGGCCGAACGGGCAGAACTGCAGGCAGAACACCTCGAAGCCCAGCGTGACCTTCTCGAATACCTCAACAGTCTGCTCCGACACGAAGTGTTGAACTCAGTTAACGTCATCAGTGGCTACGCGTCACTGCTTCAGGAAGAACACCCATCCGAGAGCCGTTCACACGAGTACGGCGAGACGATACAGGAACAGAGCCAGGATATGTCCCAAGTCATACAGGACGTTCGGGTCTTGCTTGATGCGACCCACGGCACCGCGACTTTCGACCCGGTGAACCTCTCGGAGATACTTCGAGAGGAAGTAAAAAAGGCCGACCGGACGTACGACACTGCTGAAATAGACGCCTCGATTCCGGACGACGTCTTCGTTCCGGCAGACCGCCTTCTCCGTCGTGTGTTCGGGAATCTGCTGTCGAACGCCGTCGAACACAACGACAGCGAGATACCGGTCGTCACGGTCACCGTGACGACGACTTCGGAGACGGTCCGAATCGAGATTGCCGACAACGGGTCGGGTATTCCCGATACTGCGGCTGAAACGCTTTTCACCCGCCCCGAGACGGGTCAACCGGACCACGGCATCGGACTGTATCTCGTCGGAAAACTCGTCGAGAACTACCGGGGGCGCATCGGACTCACGGCGAGTGACTCCAATGGGAGCGTCTTCACCGTGGAACTCCCACGCGTATCACCCGAGAATCCGGGGTCGGGGGAAGGCGTCCCGACGGCGTTTACCCTCACCGATGCCGAGCAACCCTGACTGTAGACGACCGGGCGTCGCTCAGAGCCACTCGTCGGGTTTGGTGTTGTAGTCCACTTCGGTCGCCCTGATGTCGGCTATCTCCTCGTCGTCCAGTTCCTCCTCCTCGAAGGAGTCGCCGTCGAAGCGGATGAGTTTCCCCTGTTCGGTCGGTTCGGGTTCGCGGTCCCGACGGCGAGCGACCTCAATGTCGTGTTCGTCGATCTCCTTCACGATGGTCTTCAGCGCGACGGGCCGGCCCCACAACTCGAAGACGCGTTCGAGCGTCTGTTTGGCCTCGGTCAACTCCAGGCCGACGCCGTTGTAGTGGTGGGCGAGGAGCAGTTCGTTGCGGTTCCGGTAGTTGCCGTCGTGGACCGCGATGGTCGGCTTCCCGAAGTTCGTGAACTGCAGCATGAGCTTCTTTTTTACGTCCTCGGCGTCGGTCGAGGTCACACGGAAATCCCGCGTCGTGTGGGTGTACTCGTAGGTGAAGTAGTCGTTGTCGTCGACGAACTCGTCGGTGAGGAACTCGTCGAGGAAGGTCACGTCGTTGTGACTCTCCCGGACCTCGCGCATCCGGTCCCAGCCGGCGGCGCGGTCGACCGCTTCGACGGCTTCCTCGACCGTGGCGTACCGGTCGGTGTCGAAGAGGTATCGCGAGGTGCGTTCCAGTTCCTCCTGAGAAATCCGCTTGAGGAACCCGCGACTCTGCGGTCGGACGAGCGAGTAGTGACGCTCGGCCAATCCCTCGTAGGAGAGCAGTTTCCAGGGGTACGTCTCGGCGTCGATGTCACCCGCTCGCGCCGCTTCGAGCGCGCCGGCGTCGATGCGTGGGTCCTCGCCGTCGAGGGAATCGAGGTGTGCGACCGGGTCGGCGACGAGTTCGTCCGGTTCCAGTGACTCCAGAATCGCATCGAGGTCGACGGTGTCGGCGAAGTTCCGCCAGGACACGCCCTCGACGCGGAGCAGGTGTTCGACGACCTCTCGTCGGTTCCGTCGGTTCTCGATGTACTGCCACAGCTCCAAGCCGAGTTTGTAGGGATTCAGTCCCGGCGAGCCCAACACCTGTGCCATGTGGTCGGCGTAGGAGACGAACTCGTCGGCGGCGGCGAAGCGCTCGCCGGCCATCATCTTCGACTCCCAGTAGGAGGCCCATCCTTCGTTCATGACCTTCGTCATCTTCTGGGGGGCGAAGTAGTACGATTCCTTCCGCAGCAACTCGAGTATCTCCCGTTGCCACTCCTCGTAGTCGGTGGCCTTCTCGGCGTCGTCGTCGTAGGCCTTCCCGTGGGCACGCAGGAACGCGAGGATGTCCTTTTCGGGTTCGGCGGGGAACGTCGGGCCGTCGCCGTCGTCGGCCATCGCGTCGAGCCACTCCTCGGAGAACACCTGTTTGCGGACCTCCTCGGAGAGGTCGAGTTCCTCGAGGTTCTCCGCGAGGTCCTCGGGCATCTCGCCGTCTTCGGTCCACCCCTCGGCCGTCGTGAACGCCCGATGCTGGTCGATGTTGTCCTCCAGACAGAGGACGTGGTCTATCCACTCCTCGACGGCCTCCCGGGAGATGTCGGGGTCCTCCATGTACTCGGCGACGGTTTCGCCGTGCCGTTCGAGCATCGCCGCGGCGTCGGGCGAGGTGCCGAACAGCCGGAACCACTCGTTGTTCTTGAAGAAGTCCGCGTGGGCCTCAACGTGGGTGATGACGGCCTTCTGGTCTGCCATCTCGTTGGACTCCTGCAGGAAGGCGTTCGAGGGGTCGTCGTTGTTGACGATTTCGAAGGCCTTCCCGCCGAGGAACTGCCGCTGTTTCCGCTGGCGGTCGTAACCCATCCCCCACCGCCAGTGTGGGTATCGCGACTGGAAGCCGCCGTAGGCGATGAGTTCGTTCATCTCGTCGTAGTCGACGACCCAGTAGTTCACGTCGAAGGGGTCCAAGCCGAGTTTCCGCGCGAGGCGGTTTGCCTCTCGGGCCGGCTCTTCGAGGTCATCGGCGATACGCTGCTTTTCGAGTCGGTCGTCGGTGCTCATTCGTTTGCCTCCGTGCTGAGGATGGTGTAGATGGCGTCGACCACGTCGTCGGGACTCTGGACGTAGGCGACGGCGACGTTGTCCGAGTCCTCGAAGTGGCTCTCGACCTCTTGGGCATGGGTCGCGTTGATGGCGTTGCCCGAGGGTTGGGTCTCGACGTAGGCGTGGAGGTTCGCCGGAATCTCCTCCATCAGCGGAATCACGTTCTGTTCGGTGTCGTTCGAGGAGTTCTCCGAGTCGCCCGCGGCGAAGACGTAGCGGTTCCACTCGCTCCAGGGGTAGCGCTCTTCGAGAACCGCCGCCGCGAGTTCGTAGGCACTGGAGATGCGGGTCCCGCCGCCCGACCGGATGCCGAAGAACTCCTCGCGTTCGACCTCCCAGGCGTCGGCGTCGTGGGCGATGTAGACGAACTCGGCGTTGTCGTACTTGCCCGTCAGATACCAGTCCAGCGGCGTGAACGTCCGTTCGACGAGTTCGCGCTTCGATTGGCGCATCGACCCCGACACGTCGCGGATGTTCACGACGACGACGTTCTTCTCCCGTTCCTCGATGATTTCCGGGTAGCGGTAGCGTTCGTCCTCGCGTCGGAACGGGATTTCTTTGACCCCCTCCCGTCGGATGCGGGCGGCAGTCGACTCCTCGTCGACGTTTTGCTCCATCTCCTCGATGGACGACCAGCGGTCCCGCTCGTCGGCCGGAATCGACTCGTAGGCGTCGGCTATCCACGGCCGCGAGACGGGGATGTGGTTGGCTCTGGCCCACTCGAAGACCTTCGCCGGCCCCCAACCGTCGACGCGGAGGGCCTCAGTGACGTACTCGCCGTCGAAGTCCATCGCGAGTTTCCGCTTCAAACCCTCCTTGAACAGTCGCTCGAAGTCCAGCGTCGAGG